>Ga0100391_1000023_pt1 | contig 192011 bp, 175 predicted proteins | sample CryGeymeta201515_FD_81541 | JGI IMG/M metagenome (GOLD analysis project Ga0100391, IMG submission 81541) | Groundwater microbial communities from Crystal Geyser aquifers in Utah, USA - Crystal Geyser metaG 2015-15 | ecosystem: Environmental > Aquatic > Deep subsurface > Groundwater | place...
AAAGCAAAGTCTGCCGAATGAAGAACGAGGATAGTGCCATGAACGATATCGACGCGCTGATCGACGCCCTTGTGGGCGGCAACCTTGTGATCCTGCTTCTGGCGGGGTTCATCCTGCTGAGCATTTACCTTGGCATCAGGATCGTGCCGCAAAGCGAGAAATACGTGGTCGAACGCTTCGGCCGGTTGCGCAGCGTGCTGGGGCCGGGGATCAATTTCATCATCCCGTTCCTCGATCGGGTGGCGCACAAGATTTCCATCCTCGAACGCCAGTTGCCGAACGCCAGCCAGGACGCGATCACCAAGGACAACGTTCTGGTGCAGATCGACACCTCGGTGTTCTATCGCATCCTTGAACCGGAAAAGACCGTCTATCGCATCCGCGACGTGGACGGCGCGATTTCCACGACGGTGGCCGGGATCGTGCGCGCCGAGATCGGCAAGCTGGACCTTGACGATGTGCAGTCCAACCGGTCGGCGCTGATCAGCGAGATCAAGCGAAACGTCGAGGATGCTGTCGACGCCTGGGGGATCGAGGTGACGCGGGCCGAAATCCTCGATGTGAACCTTGACCAGGCGACGCGCGACGCGATGTTGCAGCAACTGAACGCCGAACGGGCCCGCCGGGCGCAGGTGACCGAGGCCGAGGGCGCCAAGCGCGCGGTGGAACTGAACGCCGATGCGGAGCTTTACGCGGCAGAGCGGACCGCCGAGGCGCGCAAGGTGCTGGCCGATGCAGAGGCTTACGCCACTCGCTCCGTGGCCGAGGCGATTGCCGATAACGGGCTGGAAGCGGCGCAATACCAGATCGCGCTGAAACAGGTGGAGGCCATCGCGCAGGTGGCGCAGGGTCCGGGTAGCCAGACCATCGTTGTGCCGGCGGATGCCGCAGATGCGTTCGGCAAGGCGTTTCAGATGCTGAAAGGGCGCGGCTGATGGACCTGTGGACAGCATGGTGGGTCTGGGGCGCGGCGGCGATCCTTCTGGCCATCGGCGAGGTGATCCTGCCAAGCTTCGTTCTGCTCGGCTTCGGGATCGGCGCCGGGGTGATCGCGGCGCTGCTGCTCTTCGGCGGTCCGGTGGCGGCGTTCGTCGGCGGGTCGATCCCCGTGCTGTCCCTGTCATACGCCGTGATGTCGCTGATCGCGTGGCTGCTGCTGCGCCGCTTCCTGGGGGTCACCCGCGGGCAGGTAAAGACGTTCGACGAGGACATAAACGACAACTGAACGGCTGTCCGCCCAGACGCCCCGGATGACGCGAGCGCCTCGATTTTTCGTCGAAAAATCGCGCGGGTCGGCGCTGGAAGGCGGCGATGCCACCCGTTGCGCCATCCGCCGGGTTGTTCAGCCCTGAGTTTCGCGCTCGATATACTGGCGCATCCCCTCGGCCTCCTCGCGGGCCTCGCGCAGACCGTCCATCGCGGCGCGCAGCTCGGCTTCCGTCTGGCTGATCTGGTTGGTCAGCTCTGCTTCCCTGTGTTGCAGGTAGGAGATTGCCTGGTCGCGGGTTTCCTCGGCGTCGTGCAGCGCCTTGGCCATTTCCTCAAGCTCGTTCATGTCGACGCCCGAAACGCGGGTCAGGCGGTGGACAAGCCAGTTGGCGAACCAGCCAAGCGCAAAGGCCACGAAGAGGATGATGGCAATGACGACGATAAATTCGGTGCGGGTCATTCTGTGTCCTCTGTGTCCTCTGTGTCCTCTGTGTCCTCTGTGTCCTCTGTGGCGGCTGCCGGCACAAGGTTGTCGGGGCGCATCATCGGGCGTGGCGCGTCGGCCAGCAGTTCGGCCCGCGCCTCGGCGGCTTCGCGGGCATCGCGTTCGGCCACGTCGCTGGCCAGCAGGAACTCGATCCGCCGGTTGGTCTCGCGCCCGTCCTCGGTGTCGTTGGGGGCAATGGGGCGGGTCTCGCCATAGCCCTGCGCGGTCAGGTTCGAGATCAGCACCCGGCGCGCCAAGAGCCCGTTCAGCACCGCGTCCGCGCGGCCCTGGCTGAGCCGCAGGTTCATTTCCTCGCGGCCCTGGCTGTCGGTGTGGCCGCCGATCTGCATGTCAACATGGGAGCAATCGGGCAGGATCTCGGCCAGCGCGTCGAGGATCTCTCCGGTCGACTCGTTGATCTCGACAGAGCCGGGGTCGAAGGTGATCTTGCGCCGCTCCAGCACGCTGTTGATCCGTTCCAGGCATTGCTCGGCCGTGGGCAGGCCTGTCTGCGGGTCGAGGCTGGCGACATAGGTTACGTCGATCTCGAAATCTTCGGCCGTGCCCAGAAGCTCGGCCATCAATTGGCTGAGGTCGGATGTGGTGTCTTCGCTGCCGGAATTACCGCGGATGCGGACGATGTCCGGTTCCACCACCACCGACCCGTTGTGCAACCGATCGAGCGCCTCCAGCCCGGCCATGACCCTAAGCGTCCAGCCGCCGGGCAGGTCGCCATCCGTGCGGGTGGCGACATAGGTATCCGTACGTCCGAACAGCGCCTGCGCATAGGCGGACAACGCGGCGGTGATCCGATCGTCCGGCAAGCGCCCGCGCAGTTGCACGTAGCCTTCGGGGCTGCGGGTGGCGGTGAAATTGGGCGGACCCTCCTCTTCCCCCCCCTCGTCGGGCGGCGGCGGCGGTAGAACAGCGTGAAGTGAGAATACAGCCGGCAGTGCCGCATCAAGCTCTCCGATCACCTCGTCGAAAAGGTCGGGCGGGGTGCCCTGCGCCACGATCAGGGTGATATCGGCATCCGAAAAGGTCACCGTGGCATTGTCGAACCGCGCTGTGGCGGCGATGGCAAGCCGGGCCGCCGTGGCCCAGTTGGGCGAGGGCACGCCAAGGCCGATCCGGCAGGCATCGCGCCCGGTCAGCCCGGCCTCGCGTGCGGCGGCGAGGATCTCATCGCGGCTGGCTTCGGTTTCGGCGGTGCAGGCTTCGAACCGGCCGCCGTCGGGGGTGCTGACATACCGCAGCGTAAAGGGGGTTATGACGGGACGCGGGGCGGAGATCTCCATCACCAGTTCGACCGACGCGGGGCGGTTCTGTTCCAGGAAAGCGGTCCAGTTGTCGCGTTCGGCGCGGCTGCCTGAAACCGCCTCCACCACCACCTGGCCTTCGTAGACCGAGATCTTGGCACGCGGCAATTCGCTGAGAGCCTGCATTGCGAAACGCAGCGCCGGACGCCAGCCCGGCGGCACCGCAAAATCGGCGGTTTCGACCATGTTGGCCACGCGCATGTCCGCGTGCAGATCGGCGATGCCGGTTGTCAGGCTTTCGCGTCCATCGGCAGCGGGGATCAATCCGATCAGCGACACCCCGTCGCCGTTGCGCAGCATTTCCAGCGAGAAGCGCGGCGGCTCGATCCCCTCGGCGTCGCGCACGTTCATGTCGTCGATGATGCGGTCGGCATCGACGACGTCGCCGGCAAGGCGCAGCGCATGAAAGCGCGCGGCTTCGTCCGGGGCGGTGCCTGCCATCAGAACGCGCAACCCGTCGGCACCGATTTCGACCCAGTCCAGCCCGTCAAGGCGCATGGCCAGCCGGACGTCACGGACCGACTGCTGCTCGACCATCCGGGCACCATAGACGGCGGCAAACAGGCTGAGTCCGATAGCAAACAGAAATGCCGTAACGGCGAGGAAGGGAAAGGCAAAGCGCATGCGGATGGTAGCGGCCCCCGTTGACGTGTGAAAAGGCTTTACCCGACCGGCCCTAGAGGTTCAACGACGCGAGCGCGGCACCGGCGAAAAACAGCACAGGAATCAGCCCGGCATCGCGGTTGGACCGGAAAAGCGTCAGGCAGGTGTCGCCATCGTCGATGTCGAGCCGGCCCATTTGCCAGACCATGTGCCAGCCGAAGCCCCACGCCCCGGCAAGCGCCAGCACCAGTGCCAGGACGCTGGCCGAGGGCGTCAGCGCCAGGATGATCGCAAGCGCCATCAGCGCGACCGCAGCAACAAGGAAGCCGCGCAGGATCGGCTTGGTGCGGTCGCCGAAGAGCCTTGCGGTGGATTTCACACCGATCAGCGCGTCATCCTCCCGGTCCTGGTGGGCATAGATCGTGTCGTAGAAGATCGTCCAGGCCATGCCGGCGAGGTAAAGGACAACCGGCGGCCAGTCGAGACGACCGGTATGCGCCACCCAGGCCAGCATTGCGCCCCAGTTGAACGCGAGGCCAAGGAACACTTGCGGCCACCACGTAAAGCGCTTGGCGAACGGGTAGATGGCAACCGGCAGCAGCGCGAGGAAGCCCATGGCGATCGCGGTGGCGTTGAAGGTCAGAAGGATCGTCAGCGCGACAAGGCATTGCGCCGCCAGCCAGGTGAGGGCCTGCGCCACGCTGACCTGACCCGATGGAATCGGGCGCGACCGGGTGCGCGCCACCGCGCCGTCGATGTCGCGGTCGGTGATGTCGTTCCAGGTGCAGCCCGCGCCGCGCATCAGCACCGCGCCAAGACCGCAGCCGGCGATGATCCACAGATCCCACCACTGCGGCCCTTGCGCGGCGGCGGCCAGAAGCACCCCCCACCAGCAGGGCAGCAGCAACAGCCAGGTGCCAATGGGTCGGTCGGCGCGCGACAGCCGCAGGTAGGGGCGCGACCACGGCGGCGCGACGCGGTCCACCCAGTTGCCGCGCACGGCGTCCTGCACCTGCCCCTCTGGCGTTTCGGTTCTGCCGGTCATATGGTCCTGCCCATGTCGTCGCGTGCAAAGATACGGCTCTACGTAGAGCATCCGCTTGGGGCAGGGCAAACGGTTCCGCTGTCGCGGGATCAGGCGCATTACCTTTTCGGTGTCATGCGCCAGGGTGTGGGCGCGTCGGTGGCGCTGTTCAATGGCGCGCAAGGCGAATGGACGGCCGAGGTTGCAGAGGCGGGCAAGCGCGGCGGGGTGCTGACCTGCCGCGAACAGGCAGCACCGCAGGTGTCGCCGCCGGACCTGTGGCTGCTCTTCGCGCCGATCAAGAAGGCGCGCACCGATTTCATCGTCGAGAAGGCGACGGAGATGGGGGCGGCGCGTATCCTGCCGGTGCAGACCGAGTTCACCAATGCCGAACGTGTCCGGCAGGATCGCTTGCAGGCCCACGCGGTCGAGGCGGCGGAACAATGCGGCGGCACCTACGTGCCCCCGGTCGCGGACTTGCAACGGCTGGACCGGGTGCTGGACGGCTGGCCCGACGACCGGCGGCTGATCTTCTGCGACGAAAGCCTGGTCGGCGCGCGCGCGGCGCTCGATGCCGCACCCGATGGGGACAAATGGGCGATCCTGATCGGCCCCGTGGGCGGCTTCTCGGATGCCGAACGCAACCGCTTGCGGTCATTACCCGTCTGCACCGCCATCAGCCTCGGCCCTCGCATCCTGCGCGCCGATACCGCCGCGGTGGCGGCGCTGACCCTGTTCCAGGCCGCGCGGGGGGATTGGTGAGCGGCTTTTTCAGACCCGAGGCGATGGCCACGCTGCGCCGCTGGCGAGAGGCGCTGACCGGCCTTGCCGTTGGTCTTGTCGGGGCGGCCATCGCCCTCGCCGCGCTGACCTTCGTGCTCTTCTGGGTCGGGTTGGCGGTGGTGGCGCTCGGGGCTTTCCTCGTTTTCAGCGGTTGGCAGAAAGGTCGCTTTCGCCGCGCCGCGACCGGCCCCGGCATCGTGGCGCTGGACGAGGGTCGGGTGACATATATGGGCCCTCTCGATGGCGGCATGGCGGATATCGAGGATCTGACGGCGCTGATGCTCGACACCCGGTCGCGCCCGACGGTCTGGATCCTGCACCGGCCCGGCGCCGACCCGCTTCACATCCCGGTGAGCGCGACGGGCGCCGACAGGCTTTTCGACGCCTTCCTGCGGCTGCCGGGGCTGAATACCGGCCGCATGGTGCGCAAACTCAACAATTCGCGGGGCGAAACGGTGCTGATCTGGGAACGTGTGCAAGGCGCGAACGGGCCGCGGCGTCTGAATTGACACTGCCCGCGTTTGCGCCCATCAACGGCGCCCGAAACGCGTCATTGCAGGAGCTTGCCCGATGTCCATCCCACAGTCCGGCGGCGGTCCGATCGACCGGCACGAACAGCTTGCCGAATACCTCGCCGATGGCTGCAAGCCGAAAGAGGACTGGCGCATCGGTACCGAACACGAGAAATTCGGCTATTGCAAGGACACGCTGAAGCCGCTGCCCTATGCCGGCGCACGTTCGATCCTCGCGGTGCTGGAAGGCTTGCGCGACGCCCATGGCTGGGCGCCGCTGGTCGAGGGCGGCAACCTTATCGGGCTGGAAAAGGAGGGCGCCAATATCAGCCTTGAACCCGGTGGCCAACTGGAATTGTCGGGCGCGCCGCTAGAGACGATTCACCAGACCTGCGACGAGGTGAACGACCACCTGCGCGACGTGATGGACATTTCCGACAAGATCGGCGTCGGCTTCATCGGGCTTGGCGCCGCTCCGATCTGGACGCATGACGAGATGCCGCTGATGCCCAAGGGGCGCTACAAGCTGATGGACGGCTACATGCAGGATGTGGGCACCATGGGCACGACCATGATGCGGCGCACTTGCACGGTGCAGGTGAACCTCGATTTCGGGTCAGAGGCGGACATGGTGCAAAAACTGCGCGTCGCGCTCGCGCTGCAACCGGTGGCCACCGCGCTGTTCGCCAACTCGCCGTTCTTCGAGGGCAAGGTGAACGGGCACAAAAGCTGGCGCGCGCGGGTCTGGCGCTCGCTCGATCCGGCGCGCACCGGCATGCTCCCCTTCGTGTTCGAGGACGGTTTCGGGTTCGAGGCGTGGGTGGACTACGCGCTCGACGTGCCGATGTATTTCGTCTACCGCGATGGACACTACATCAACGCGCTCGGCCAGTCGTTCCGCGATTTCCTGAAAGGCAAGCTGCCCGCGCTGCCCGGCGAGAAACCGACGCTGAGCGATTGGGCCGACCACCTGACCACGGTATTTCCCGAGGCGCGGATCAAGAAATATATCGAGATGCGCGGCGCCGATGGCGGCCCGTGGCGGCGGCTATGCGCGCTGCCGGCGTTCTGGGTCGGTCTGCTGTATGACCAGTCGGCGCTCGATGCCGCGTGGGATCTCGTGAAAGACTGGGATGCCGAAACGCGCGAGGCGCTGCGCGTGGCGGCCTCCGTCGACGGGTTGCAGGCTGAGGTGAACGGCGTGAACATGCACGATCTGGCGCGCGAGGCGGTCGCGATTGCAGAGGCGGGGCTGGCGGCGCGCGCCCGGCCCGGCGCCGGTGGCCTGTTGCCCGACGAGACCCATTTCCTTAACGCGCTGAAGGAAAGCGTCGAAAGCGGCAAGGTGCCCGCCGACGAGTTACTGGAGCATTACCACGGCGACTGGAACCGCGACCTGACCCGGATCTACGAAGGCTTCAGTTATTGAATTTCTTTTGAACCATAAGCGCTTTTCGGCTCTCTTACGGGTACTGTTTGCAACAAGGAGCTATTGAAATGCGTGATTTCTTCATTGGAGCCCTCGACAAGCTGATTGCCGTGCTCGTCATCCTGATGATCATCGGTGTCGTGGTTGGTACCGTCATTACCTCCATGAGCCCGATGGGCGGTGTCCTCAAGGCCGTCGGCGTCCTGATCGCCGGCGGGCTCTACGTGATCCTGACTGGCGGGATGCTCTACCTGTTCCTCGGAATCTATCACAACACCAAGCGCACGGCCGAAACCCTCGAACGCCGCGCCTGAAATTACGCGACGCTGCGCCTTGTGGCAGGCGCGGCGTCGATTTTCCCTTGATCAGCCCTTGATCAGCCCTTGGCGCCGATGCGCGGCTCCTCGCCGTTCAGCAAGCGTTTGATATTTGCACCGTGACGCAGGAAGATCACCGCCGCCAGCAACGCAGTGACCACCCAAGCCTGCGGCATCCCCAGAACGCTGATCCAGACCGGCGTCAGGGCCGCCGCGACAAGCGCCGAGAGCGAGGAAATCCGCGACACCGCCGCCACCAGCACCCATGTCAGGCAGGCCGCGATCCCGGCGGGCCAGAACAGCGCCAGAAGCGTGCCGAGAAAGGTCGCGACGCCCTTGCCGCCCTTGAAGCCGAGAAAAACCGGGAAGCAATGGCCGAGGAAGGCCATAAGGCCCGCCAGTTGCGCGGCATCCCCGGTCAGCATCGCACGGGCAATCAGCACCGCGGCCGCGCCCTTGCCCGCATCGAGGATCAGGGTCAGCGCCGCGGCGGGCTTGTTGCCCGTGCGCAGCACGTTGGTCGCGCCGATATTGCCCGAGCCGATGGCCCGGATATCTCCCAGCCCGAAGGCCCGCGCCATCACCAGCCCGAAGGGAACCGAGCCGAGCAGGTAGGCCAGCAGTGCGGTCAGCGCCAGCAGGGCAGCGGAGGTCTCGATCACCGGCATCAGGTGGCCCTCTCATAGACGAGCGCGCCCGCAACGAGCGTCATCATCACCTTGCCCTCCATTCGCATCCCGTCAAAGGGGGTATTCTTCGACTTCGAGCGCAGCGTGGCGCGGTCGAGGACGAACGGTGCATCCGGATCGAACAGCACCAGATCTGCGGGCGCACCTCTGGCCAGCCTGCCGGTCTCCAGCCCCAACCGCTGCGCCGGGTTCAGTGCCATGGCGCGGAACAGCTGCGGCAGGCTGAGTTGCCCCGCATGGTAAAGCCGCATCGCGGCCGGCAACAGGGTTTCAAGGGCAACCGCGCCCGAGGCTGCGACCTCGAAGGGCAGGCGCTTCGACTCCTCGTCCTGCGGGGTGTGCATGGAGGAAATGATGTCGATCACGCCATCGGCCAAAGCGCCGACCATGGCCAGCCGGTCCTCTTCCGCCCGGAGCGGCGGCTTGACCTTGAAGAAGGTGCGGTAATCGCCGACGTCGAATTCATTCAGCGTCAGGTGATGGATCGAGACGCCCGCCGTTGCATCCAGCCCGGCCTCTCTGGCGCGGATCAGCGCGGGCAGGGCGGCGGCAGTGCTGACCTGGTCGGCGTGGTAGCGCGCGCGGGTCATCTCCACCATGGCAAGGTCACGCTCCAGCCCGATCCGCTCGGCCATCGGTGACACAGCGGGCAGGCCCCTGAGGGAGGCGAACTTGCCGGAGGTCACGGCGGAGCCACGGCTCAGCCCCGGATCCTGCGGGTGGCTGATGATCAGCGCGCCAAGGCTGCGCGCGTAGGTCATGGCGCGCGACAGCACGCGCGAGTCGGTGACGACATGATCGCAATCGGTGAAGGCCGCTGCTCCGGCATCGAGCAGGAAACCGATCTCGGTCATCTCGCGTCCGGCGCGACCCTTGGTCAGGGCGGCCATCGGCAGGGTGTGCACCGGGCTGACCTGCACGCCCCGGCGGCGCACGTAGGACAGCGCCTCGGGCGTGTCGATCGGCGGCGTGGTGTCGGGGCGGGTGACCATCGTGGTGACCCCGCCCGCCGCCGCCGCCGCGCCCGCCGTGCGGATGCTTTCCTTGTGCCGCTCGCCGGGCTCGCAGGTCTTCACGCCGACATCGACGATTCCCGGTGCAAGGCATTTGCCCCTTGCGTCGATCAGGCGGTGCGGCTCCTCCAGCCCCGGGGGGCTGTCCTCGCCCCGGTCGGCGATCCGCCCGTCGCGCAGCAGGACCCAGCCGGTGGTTTCGGTCAGCGCCTTGGGGTCGATCAGGCGGGCATTGACGATGAGGGTGGTCATTCGTCTATTTCTCTCACCTCGCGCCGGAGCTTGCGCATCAGGCTGTAGACCTGTTGCGACCCGTCGATCTGGCGGAACCCCGGAAACTGGATGGGCGTTCCGTTGCTGCTACGCCGCACGCCCGCGCCGCCGCGCATGTGAAAGATGACCGAGCCGGGATCGCCCTCTTCCCAAGTGATGCGGTCCATGTCCTGCAACGGCCAGCTTTCCAGTGTTTTCTTGCCGAAAGCGTTGCGGGCGATGAAGGCGGTCTGGCTTGTCAGGGTGTACCAGGTGCGGCCGCGCAGCCATGCGTCCACCACCAGCCGCCCGCCCAGCATCCATAATCCGATCAGCAGGAAGGGCAGGCCAAACAGCGGGAAGAAATTGAACGGAAACGGCGCGTCGGTGCCCACCGTCATGGCGAAGGCCATGGCGATCCAGAACAGCGAGAAGCCGGTGAAGAAGACGCCCATCAGGGTCATCGGGTTCACCAACCCCGACCAGTCAATGTTGCGGCGCGGCTGGCCTTGCCACAGGATCCGCTCGCCCGGTTCCAAGATGCCCTTCCAACCGTTGCCCGTTTCGGTCATGACAGTGTCCTTCCTGCTGCGCGTTCGATCCGTGCGACCACGGCGGGCCGGGCGGCCATGTATTTTATCAGGTGCTTGTCGCCCGCGCGGGTGATGATCTGCACCGCGCTGCCAAGCGTGCGCAGCCTTGCGATCTCGTTCAGTCGGACATGGCGATTGTCGGGGCCTTTCAGGGCGGTGTCTGTCAGCACCCATTGCGCCGTCGCCTCGTCCGAGGCGAGGTAGAACGCGCGCACGGCAACCGCGAAAAGCCCGCCGATGGCACCAGTCCAGACATGAGGATTGCCCACGATCCAAAGCGCCGCCATGCCGAGCGCCATGGCGATCGCCGCCAGCCACGCGTGATCGCGCCAATAGGTCTTGCGGTCGGCGGTAAAGTGGGCAAGAGCCGCCTCCTGCGGGGCGTCCTCCCTATCGGGCACCGACGCGCGGCCGGTCAGGTCGGCCTTCGGCAGATCAGCGGAATGATCCGCCTCCAGCAGTGGCAGCGACGCGATCAGCCGCGCCCTCGGGCCGGATCGCAGGGCCGCGCCCTCGGGGATTGCCCGGTCGAGCAGCAGCACGACATGGCCGCCGACGGCATTGATCCGCGCGCGGGTGTCGGCGCCGATCGGGTCTTTCGGTGCGAACGCCTCGGTGATGTAATCGCTCAGCCGCATGTCGCCGAGATCCTCCACCGCGAAGAGTTCGAGCTGCGCGGTATCGACGCCGGGCAGGTTCAGCGCCTCGGCAAGTGCGGACAAGTCGGGGCTGTCGGCGTCGCTTTCGCGGCTGAGAAAGGTGGTGCTGATCTCGAAGCCTTCGTTCAGTGCGACGACATGCAGTTTCGGGGCGGTCATGCGGTGACCCCGCTGGCGGCTGCCTCGCGCGCCGCGCTGAGGTTGGCGGCCAGCAATTCCATCGCGGCCATGCGCACGGCGACGCCCATTTCCACCTGTTCCTGGATGACCGAGCGGTTGATGTCGTCGGCGATGGTGCCGTCGATTTCCACCCCGCGATTCATCGGTCCGGGATGCATCACGATGGCGTCGTCCTTGGCGCAGGAAAGCTTTGCGGCATCAAGCCCGTAGCGGTGGTAGTATTCCCGTTCCGACGGAATGAAACCGCCATCCATGCGCTCGCGCTGGAGGCGCAGCATCATCACCACGTCGGCCCCGGCAAGCCCTTCGCGCATGTCCTCGAAGACCTCGACGCCCCAGTCCGAGACGCCCGCCGGAATCAGCGTCGGCGGGCCGACCAGCTTCACCCGGTTTTCCATCTTGCCCAGCAGAAGGATGTTCGACCGCGCCACGCGGGAATGTGCGATGTCGCCACAGATCGCGATATTGAGCCGGTGCAGCCGCCCCTTGGTGCGGCGGATCGTCAGCGCGTCGAGAAGCGCCTGAGTGGGGTGTTCGTGGCGCCCGTCCCCGGCGTTCAGAACCGCGCAATTCACCTTTTCCGCCAACAGGTTGACCGCCCCCGAATGGGGGTGGCGCACGACCAGCAGATCGGGGTGCATGGCATTCAGCGTCAGCGCCGTGTCGATCAGCGTTTCGCCCTTCTTCACGGAGCTTGTCTGCATCGACATGGTCATCACGTCGGCGCCCAGCCGCTTGCCCGCCAACTCGAAACTGGCCTGCGTGCGGGTCGAATTCTCGAAAAACATGTTGATCTGGGTCAGCCCGTCAAGCGCGTGGCCATGCTTTGCAACCCCGCGCCCCATCTCGGCGTAGCGGTCGGCAAGGTCCAGAAGCGTCGTGATTTCGACGGGATGCAGGGGCTCTATGCCCAGAAGGTGGCGCTTGGTGAAGGTCATGGCGGCCTCTGCCGGTTGGCTCGCCTCGCGGTATAGGCAGGGCCGCGCGGCGGGGCAAGGGCGGGCTTGGAACGCGCCAAACCGGGGGGGGGGGCCGTGCAGCGGGCGTACGCCACCCGTGCACCACCCGTGCAGGCGATTCCCGCGCTCCGGCCGCTCAGATCGCGATGTTGAAACGCGCCCGGATGGCGCTTTCGAGTGCCGGCGAGAAGGTGCTGCCGGCGGTGGCGAGAATCGCCTCCTTGCGGGCGCGGGCGGTGTCCAGAAGCCGCGGCTTGCCGGCCTCCTGCCATTCCTTGGGGCTCATCCGGTTGCCGATCTCGGGGTAGACATATTCGCTTTGCATCAGGCGCAGGGTCTGCTCGGCACCGAGGTAATGCCCCGGCCCGCCAAGGCAGACCTCGCGCATGGTGTCGAGCGCCACCGAATCCTCCGTCACCTCGATCCCGCGCACGCAACGTTGCACCTGCCCGAGGATATCGTTGCCCAGAACCAGGCTTTCGAGACAGAAGCCCAGCAGCGAGGCGTGCATTCCCACCGTTTCATAGGCCATGTTCAGCCCCGAAAGCCCGGCCAGCACGTTGGTGATGCCCTGCTCCCACCCGGCTTGCATGTCGGGCAGCTTGCTGTCGGATATGCCCGCCGCCGCGCCGCCGGGCAGATCGTAGAAGCGGTGCATCTGCGCGCAGCCGGCGCTGAGCAGCGCCTGTTCCGCCGATCCGCCCGACATCGCCCCGCTGCGCAGGTCGCTGACGAAGGGCCAGGTGCCAAAGATCGCCGGGTGGCCCGGCGCGATGGCATTGACGTAGACCACCCCGGCAAGGCATTCAGCCACCGCCTGTACGATCGCCGTGGCGATGGGGGCGGGCGCCGTCGCCCCGGCCTGACCGGCGGATAGCAACAGCACCGGCATGCCGGCGGCGATGCAGTGTTCCATCGCCAGGCAGCTTTCGTGGGCGAAGCGCATCGGCGGCACGACAAAGCAGTTGGAGTTCGAGATGAAGGGGCGCGCGCGCCATGCCGCTTCGCCACCCGCGATGAGGTGGATCAACTCCGTGCAGCCGGCAACGTGCGACGGGTCGGAAAAGGACACGCCGACATGTTTGACGGTGCCCGCGCAGCAGCCGTAGATCGTGTTCACATCCATGTCGAACGGGTCGGCGACGTCGCGGCAGACCATCGGGCGTTGCAGGAAATGGATGTTGTCGAGATGCTGCACCAGCCGCGCCGCGTTGTAGAGGTCGGCGGTGGTGGACTCGCGGTAGCTTTCGGTTTCGGGATCGACGATATGAACCGCCGCGCCGGCAGTGCCGAAATGGGTGCGGGTGCCCGACAGGTGCAGGTCGTGCTTCGGGTCGCGGGCGAAGAGGGTGATGTCGCGCGCTGCCCTGGCCAGCATGTCCTCGACCAGCGACCGGGGGAATCGCAGCCGCCCGTCATCGCCCATGATCGCGCCCGCCGCCGTCATCGCCGCGACGCCAGAGGGCGGGGCCTGGGACAGGCCGATTTCCTCGAGCGCCTGCAGGGCCGCTTCGTGGATGCGGGCGACCTGCGCCGCGGTCAGCGGCCGGTATTGCCCGCCGTCAAGGCCGGGGCGCACCGGGCGCTTGTCCTCGGCCAGGGGGTTGGTGCGCAAGGTGTGGCGCGCGGCCCGTCCCCCGGCGCGGCGCGGCCGGATCTTTCCGGGCATGGGATCGGGGCTGTCCATCACTGTTTTACCCTTTCGGCGGTGGGGTCGTACATCGGTGTCAGGCTGGCGGTGGCGGTGTGGCGCCCGCCCGCGATCTCGATCTCGTAATCGGAGGAAAGGAGGTCGGCGGCGTCCTGCCCCGCGCAGGGCACGTAGCCCAGCCCGACCGCGGCGCCGAGGGCATGGCCGTAATTGCCGGAGCTCAGGTGGCCGACCATCCGGCCATCGCGCAGGATCGCCTCGTTATGAAACAGCATCGGCGCGGGGTCGTGCAGGCGGAATTGCAGCAGCCGCCGTTGCAGACCCTGCTCGCGCTTCTTCAGCACCGCATCGCGGCCGATGAAATCGCCCTTGTCCGTCTTGACGGCAAAACCGAGCCCGGCCTCCAGCACGTGATCCTCATCCGTGATGTCGTGGCCGAAATGGCGGAACGCCTTTTCCAGCCGGCAGGAATCGAGCGCGTGCAGCCCGCAGAGCTTCAGCCCGATGCCGGCGCCCGCCTCTTCCAGCGCCTCGAAGACATGCGCGGCCATGTCGGAGGAAACGTAGATTTCCCACCCCAGTTCGCCCACGAAACTGACGCGGTGCGCGCGCGCCAGCCCCATGCCGATCTCTATCTCGCGGGCCGTGCCAAAGGGATGGGCGGCGTTCGAGAAATCATCGGGGCTGACCGCCTGCATCACGGCGCGCGATTTCGGCCCCATGACGCACAGCACCGCCTCGGACGCGGTCACATCGGTGATGACGGCCATATCGTCGCCGAGGTGGCGGCGCAGCCAGGCAAGGTCGCGCTGCAATGTGGCCCCCGGCACGATCAGCAGGAAGGCGGTGTGCGACAGGCGCGTGACCGTCAGGTCGCACTCGATGCCGCCCTTCGCGTTCAGCATCTGGGTGTAGACGATGCGCCCCGGCGCCACGTCCATTCGGTTCGCGCAAAGCCGGTCGAGGAAGCGCAGCGCACCCGGCCCCTCCACCCGGACCTTGCCGAAACTGGTCATGTCGATCAGGCCGACGCCCTCGCGCAGCGCCATGTGTTCGGCGGCGTGGTTGGCAAACCAGTTCTGCCCGGCCCAGTCGTAGCGGTATTCACGCTCCTGCCCGTCGACGGCGAACCAGTTGGCGCGTTCCCACCCTGCAACCTCGCCAAACACCGCGCCGCGCGCCTTGAGGTGTTCGTGCAGCGGCGAGCGGCGCACCCCGCGCGCGGTGTCCATCTGCCGGTAGGGGTAGTGATCGGCGTAGAGCAGGCCGAGCGTTTCGCTGACGCGGGTTCGCAGGTAGCGGCGGTTGCGCTGGAAGGGCTGGGCGCGGCGAATGTCGGACTCCCACAGGTCGAAGGGCGGCTCGCCGTCCTCCATCCATCGGGCCAACGCCATGCCCGCGCCGCCCGAGGACACGATGCCGATGGAGTTGTAGCCGGCGGCAACCCAGTAGCCGCGCAGCTCCGGCGCCTCGCCCAGGTAATAGCGGTCATCGGGGGTGAAGCTTTCGGGCCCGTTGAAGAAGGTGTGAATGCCCGCCGTCCGAAACATCGGCATGCGGTCCATGGCCATGGCCAGGATCGGCTCAAAATGGTCGAAATCCTCGGGCAGGCTGTCGAACGCGAAATCCTCGGGGATGCCGGCCATGCCCCAGGGCTTGGCCACGGGTTCGAAGGCGCCCAGCATCATCTTGCCGGCATCCTCCTTGTAATAAGCGCATTCGTCGGGCACCCGCAGGACGGGCAGGCGCCCCAGCCCCTCGATCGGCTCGGTGACGAGGTAGAAATGCTCGCACGCATGCAGCGGCAGGGTGACGCCCGAGGTGGCGGCCAGATCCCGCCCCCACATGCCGCCGCAATTGACCACCGCCTCGGTGGCGATATGACCCTGCACCGTGCCATCGTCCCAGTCGATGCCGGTCACCCGCCCGCCGGTTTGCGTGACGCCGGTGACGGTCACGCCCTCCACGATCCGCGCGCCGCGCATCCTTGCGCCTTTGGCCAGTGCCATGGCGATATTGGCCGGGTCGCATTGCCCGTCGCCCGGCAGGTGCACCGCGCCGACAACGTCCGAGGTGTTGAGGTGGGGATAGAGCGCCTTGACCTCCGCCGCGCTGATCTCTGCCACCTCCACCCCGAAGGCGCGGGCCAGCGTCGCCTGTCGCAGCAGTTCCTCATGCCGGTGACAGGTCAGCGCGACCGAGATTGATCCGTTCTGCCGCATACCGGTGGCGATGCCGGTTTCCGCCTCCAGCCGCGTGTAGAGATCGACGGAGTATTTCGCCAGCCGGGTGGCGTTCTGGCTGCCGCGCAGCTGCCCGACCAGCCCCGCCGCGTGCCAGGTCGTGCCGCTGGTCAGTTGCTTGCGTTCCAGCAGAACGATATCCTGCCAGCCCTGTTGCGCAAGGTGATAGGCAACCGAACAGCCCGAGATGCCGCCGCCGATGATCACCACACGGGCGGATGTGGGGAGGTCACGCATTTTCATTCTCCCATGGCATCAATACGATTTTTCCCGGAACAGCCTTGGACAGGAAATCCTCCTGCGCTGAAGCGATTCCGCGGAGGGGGTAGGTCTTCGAGATCAAGGGGCGCACGGCGCCCTGCCTGATCAGCCCGATGAGCTTGGCGAACACGCGCGGCGGCTGATACGTGCAGCCGTGCAGCGTGATGTCACGCAGGTAGACGCGGCGCAGATCGGCAGTGACCAGCGGTCCGGCGATGGCTCCGGCTACCGCGTAATGCCCGCCGGGGCGCAGGGTGTCGATGAGCGCCGGAAAGGCGGGGCCTGCCACGAGGTCGATCACCGCGTGAAAGCGTGCCTCGGGGAGGGGGGCGTCGCGGGCGATCACCTCTGCCGCGCCCGCCTGCTGCACGATGGCGGCCTTGGCGGGCGCTGCAATGCCGGTGACCCGCGCACCCATCGCGCTGGCCAGTTGCACCGCTGCGAGCCCGACATTGCCCGAGGCCCCGGTGATGAGCACCTCCTGCCCCTCGGCCACGCCTGCCCGATCCAGAAGGCCAAGCGCGGTGCCGAAGGCGCAGGGGGTTGCGGCGATCTCGATATCCGAAAGTGGCGCGTCGGTGACGTCGTAGAGATCCGCCGCGGCCATCAGGCAGTATTGGGCGAAGGCGCCGTCGATTTCCGACCCGAGAGCGATGAAGCCGACGGGGTTGTCCTGCGTCGGGCGGGGGATGTTGATCGGGCAGGTCACGCGCGCGCCAATCGCAGGGGCGGTGATGCCGGCGCCCTGCGCCACCACCTCGCCACACAGGTCGCCGCCCTGGATCAGCGGGAAATCCAGCGCACCGGACCAGCCCCCGGCCTCGACGCCCGCAGCGGTTTCGCCCGGGGCGCCGGTGACATCCGCAGAATACCAGCCTTCGCGGGTGTTGATATCGGTGTTGTTGACGCCTGCGGCCAGCACCCGCAGCAAAACTTCGCCCGGGCCGGGGCGCGGCACCGGGATGTCCTCGCGCCATTCCAGCGCCTGCGGCCCGCCGTGACGGACAAGTTGCACCCCTGACATGGTGCCGGGCAGGCTCATGCCCTGAGCCGCGCATTGTCAGGGTCCCAGAGCGGGCCGTCCTCCTGCACCACCGCGCGGCAGCGTTGGCCGTAGATCTCGACCTCCAGCACCGCGCCCGGCACTGCCAGATCGGCGCGCAGCATGGCCAGAGCGACCGAGGCATCAACCCGGTAGCCCCACGCGCCAGAGGTGGTTTCGCCCACGATCGCACCGTTGTGCCAGATCGCCGACATGTAGGGCGCATCCGCCGCGCCCGCCTCCACGATCAGGGTGACGAACCGCTTGGCCGCGCCCCGTTGCCGTTCGGCCAGAAGCGCGGCCTTGCCGGGAAAATCCTGCGGCTTGTCGAATTTCACGAACCGGTCGAGGCCCGCCTCCAGCATCGTGTAGTCGGTCGAAAGGTCCCCCTTCCACGCGCGATAGCCCTTCTCGATGCGCAGGGAATTGAGCGCCCACATGCCGAAGGGCTTGGCCCCCGCGGCAAGGACCGCCTCGTAAATGGCCGGAATATCAGCAGTCTCCGCATGGATTTCCCAGCCCAGTTCGCCGGCAAACGACACGCGCAGCAGCGCGGCCCACTGACCCGTCACCCGGCATTCCTGAAAGCTGAGCCAGGGCAGGCTCAGGTCCGCATCGGTAAGGGGGCCGAGCAGATCGCGCGACGCAGGCCCGGTGACGATCAGGGTCGACATCCGGTCGGTCCAGTCCTCCAGCGTGAAACCGGCCCCCTCGGGCATGTGCCGCTCCAGCCATTCGCGGTCATGCCATTGCGCGGCGGCGGCGGTGACCAGCACGAAGCGGTCCTCCGCCTCGCGCGTCACCGACATCTCTGTGACGATGCGGCCCCGGTCATCGGCGAAATAGACCAGCCCCACGCGGCCCACCTTGGGCAGGGCCCCGGTGACCAGACCGCGCAGCCAGTCATCGGCCCCCGGCCCCTGCACCTTGAAGCGCGAGAACCCCGGCAGGTCGAGCACGCCGCAATGATCGCGCACCGCCTCGCATTCCTCACGGATACGCTGCTCCCACGGGCCTGCCCGGTCCCAGGTCCGTGTCGCCGCCTGCGAGGTATCGTCGCCCGGATGCGCGAACCAGTTGGCGCGCTCCCAGCCGTTATAGGCCCCCATCTGGCCGCCCAGAGCCTTCACGCGATCATGCACCGGCGACAGCTTGCGGTCGGGGGCGGCGGGCCAGCGGTGCCACGGGAAATGCATGGCGTATTCGTTGCCGTAAACCTCCATCCCCTTCTGCACACAGTAGTCGGGGTCGGTGTAGTCGGTATAGCGGCGCGGGTCGCAGGCCCACATGTCCCATTCGGGCGCGCCATCGACGATCCACTCGGCCAGCACCTTGCCCGCGCCGCCGCCCTGCGCGATCCCGAAGGTGAAGACGCAGGCCTCGTAGGCGTTCCTTACCCCCGGCATCGGGCCAAGCAGCGGCATCCCGTCGGGTGCGTAGGGGATCGGGCCGTTGATGATGCGGCCGATCCCGGCGGTGGCGGCCAGCGGCACCCGCTCCATCGAATCCGCCACGATATCCTCGATCCGCTCCAGGTCGTCAGGCCAGAGCTGAAAGCTGAAGTCATCGGGCATCGCATCTTCGGGCGTGGTCCAGTGGGCGCGGCAGTTGGGCTCATAGGGGCCGATGTTGAAGCCGTGCTTTTCCTGCCGGAAGTAGTAGGAGACATCGACGTCGCGCAAAAGCGGCAGCTTGTGGCCGTGCTCCTTGCTCCAGGCCTCGATCTCGGGGATCTCCTCGGTCAGCACGTATTGGTGGCTCATCACCATCATCGGCACGGTGCGTCCGCCAAACGGCTTGAACCACTCGCCCACTCGCTGCGCGTAATAGCCAGCCGCGTTCACCACGTAATCGCAAGCAATATCGCCCTTGTCGGTCTGCACGATCCAGCGGCCATCGGCTGTCTGCGTCACACCGGTTGCCGGGCAGAACCGGAGCACCCTCGCGCCCATGTCGCGCGCCCCCTTGGCCAGCGCCTGCGTCAGTTGCGCAGGGTCGATATCGCCGTCGTTCGGGTCGTAGAGCGCGCCCTTCAGGTCATGCGTCTCGATGAACGGATAGCGCGCCTTCACCTCCTCCGGCGTCAGGATCTCCAGCGCCATCCCCTGTTGCAGGCCCATGCCCTTGGCGCGCTGAAACTCCTGCATGCGTTCCGTCGAGTGCGCCAGCCGGATCGACCCGGTCTGGTGGTAGTTCATCGGGTAGCCGACCTCGTCGCCCAAACGCGCATATAGTTCGGTCGAGTAGCGCTGCATGTTCATCACCGCCCACGAGGTCGAGAAGGTCGGCACATTGCCCGCCGCGTGCCATGTTGATCCGGCGGTCAGTTCGTTTTTTTCCAGGAGAACGCAATCGCCCCAGCCCTTCATGGCAAGGTGATAAAGGCAAGATGCACCAACCACGCCGCCGCCGATGATGACGACCCTTGCCGATTTTGGAAATCCTGCCATCCGAGCCTCCTGACCCCTGCTGTTCCGATGACTATCGACACGGAATTCATGACGATCAATCGCTCTTGATCGTGATTATTGATCGACAAGACCGATTAGCGGTGCCACGCTCCCAACCAATCATTAACCTTCGCGCGCCGCCCCTTCTTCTTGGTCCAAATACTCGCCGCCGGCAGGCCGCGCTTCGGCGATCCCTCCGACAGGAGGGTGAGGCGGAGCGCCCCGGATCCAGCCCATGCAGATCGACCTTATCGAAACCTTCCTCGACATCTGCGAAACGCGCAGCTTCAACCGCACGGCAGAGCGGCTCGGCATCACGCAATCCACCGTTTCGGGCCGCGTCAGGGCGCTGGAAAAGGACCTGGGCCGCCGCCTCTTCCTGCGCAGTCGGGCGGGCACCAGCCTGACGCTGGAAGGTATGCGGTTCGAGCCGCACGCGCGCAGCCTGCGCGTGGGCTGGTCCGCGGCGCTGCGCGCCACCCGTGACTCCGGCCCGACCGCGACGACCCTGCGGGTCGGCATCCAGCGCGACCTGACCAGCACCGGCATCGTTGACTGGGTGCAGGATTTCCGCGAGATCCTGCCCGGCACCGCGCTATACATGGAGGCCGATTTCTCGCAACAGATGTGCAGCGACCTTGTGCGCGGACACCTCGATGTCGGCCTGATCTACACGCCCTATCCGCACCCCGACCTGCATTTTGAAACTGTGGCGGAAGTGCGCTTTCGCATGGTGTCCTCGGTGGTGGATCACATCGACGCGGTGCCACCGGACAGTTACGTGCGGGCCAACAACTCGCCTGCGTTCGAGGAACAGCACCGCGCGCGCCTGCCGCAGCTGGAAACGGCGACGGTGAGTTGCGGGCAGGAGACCCTTGTGCAGGCGCTGCTGAACGCGCATGGCGGGTCGGGTTACGTGCTGGAGGGCACGGCGGTGGAGATGGTGGCCAGTGGCCGGTTTCACACTGTCCGGAAGTCCCCGGTGATCCCGCAGCCGGTCTATTCCGCGATCCACTTGCGCAACCGGCACCGGTCGGCGCACCGCAAGCTGATCCGGTTGCTCTCCACCCATTTTCCGGGGCAGGGGCAGGAGTAGCGTGTGCCGTTCGGGTTCGCGGCCCGTCGACGCGCGGCTTTCGCCGGACGCCCCCACGTCCCGCATTGCTGCCCGTGATCTCTGCCGGCCTGTTACCGCCCCAGTTGCCGCATGCCCCGGTCGATCCCGTCCAGCGTCATCGGCACCATGCGTCCCTCGAAGGTCTCCCGGATCATCTGGATCGACTGGGTGTAGCGCCAATACGCTTCCGGCGTTGGGTTGATCCACAGGTGATCGGGCCATTGCGTACGGGCGCGCTGAAGCCAGACCTGGCCCGCCTCGGCGTTCCAGTGTTCGTTGGCGCCGCCCGGCATGGCGATTTCATAGGGCGACATCGCTGCGTCGCCCACGAAGATGCACTTGTAGTCGGACCCGAAGGTATTGAGCACGTCATGCGTCGGGATCTGCTGTGTCCAGCGGCGGGCATTGTCCTTCCAGACCCCTTCATACAGGCAGTTGTGGAAGTAGTAATGTTGCAGGTGCTTGAATTCCGACCGGGCAGCGCTGAACAGCTCCTCGACCACGCGGATATGGTCGTCCATGCTGCCGCCCACGTCGAGAAACAGGATCACCTTGACCGCGTTGTGCCGTTCGGGCCGCGTTTTCACGTCGAGATAGCCCTGCTCGGCGGTGGAGCGAATGGTGCCGTCGAGGTCCAGTTCCTCCTTGGCGCCGGTGCGGGCCCATCGGCGCAGGCGCTTCAGCGCCACCTTGATGTTGCGGGTGCCCAGTTCGACGCTGTCGTCGAAGTTGCGAAACTCGCGCTTGTCCCAGACCTTCACCGCGCGGCGGTGGCGGCTTTCGGTCTGGCCGATGCGCACGCCCTCGGGGTTGTAGCCGTAGGCGCCGAAGGGCGAGGTGCCGGCGGTGCCGATCCACTTGGAGCCACCCTGGTGGCGGCCCTCCTGTTCCTTCAGGCGTTCGCGCAGCGTCTCCATCAGCTTCTCGAACCCGCCAAGCGCTTCGATCTCGGCCATTTCCTCGGGGCTGAGGTGTTTTTCGGCCAGCTTTTGCAGCCACTCGGCGGGGATGTCGGCCGCCTCCATCACCTGTTCCGGCGTGATCGCGTCGAGCCCTCGGAAGGCATGGGCGAAAGCGCGGTCGAAGCGGTCTATGTGGCGTTCATCCTTCACCATCGCGGTGCGCGCGAGGTAGTAGAACCCGTCGATGTCATAGGTCACCATGCCGGTGCCCACGGCCTCCAGAAAGGTCAGGTATTCGCGCAACGAGACCGGCAAACCGGCGCGGCGCAGCGTGTCGAAGAACGGCAGGAACATCGCCGCCGCCTCAGGCGCCGCCGCGCACGATGTAAACGCCGACGAAGGTGCCGATGATCAGCCCGATCAGACCAAACACGCCGGCATAGTGCAGAATGTCGAGTCGGTTGCCGTTACGACGCCACGCGATCAACGCACCAAGGGTTGCGCCGATCAGGAGGCCCAGAAGATTTACCATGTCAGTCCCTTGAAATGCGGTCAGTTGCGGTTTCGGGGCGACAGCGCGGCCACTTCCGTCAGGCGGCTTTGAACGTCGCGTTCCGGGCCGAAGCCATAGCGCGCCCAGCCAAGGGAGTCGAGCCGCACGGAGGCGGCTTCGGACATGCGGCCCTGAAGCTCCAGGGCCTCGGCCTTGACCATCAGAAGCGTTGCGAGAAGAGATGCGTTCTCGGCCCGTGTGGCAGCGGGCAGGGCGGCGTTGACAAGCGCGAGCGCCCGGTCCGCGTCGCCCGCCGAGAGGGCGAAGGCGGCAAGCTGCATGTTTACATGCGCGACCTGGATTCCGCCGGGGTGGGTGGCGTGAAACACGTTGCCGGCGGTGACGAAGGCGGCGATGGAGCGTTCCGCGTCGCGCGCCAGCGTCAGCCGGCCGAGCGCGAAGTAGCTGAAGCCCAGACGCGTGTCGCGCCAGCCGCGCGCCGTGGCGATCCGCACCGCGCGCTCCGCGGCGGCGATCCGGGCCGGGGTCGCACCTCGCCCGCCAAGCGCCTCCTCCAGGGCGGCGATCCAGTCACGGTCGACCGGTGCGGGAACTGCCCCCCCCTGGCCCACGCCTTGCGGGTTGAGGCGGTTGAGGATGCCGGGCAGGCGGTTTGCGACCTCGGCACGGTCCATGCCTGAGGCCAGCGCACGGTCGTAATAGGTGCGCAGGATCAGCATGTCGAACCCGGTCAGCACGGCATGGAAATTGTCATCGTTAAAGACCGAATCGGGCAGCCGGTAGAGATCGTTGAGCGGCCCGAGTGCCTGCGCGATTTCCTCGTGCAGGCAGTCGCGCACTTCCTGCGGGCTGACATCGTTGGGGATGAACACCGCCGCGTGTTCCCGCGTCGCCAGCGTCGTCCAGTCCAGAGTGCGGGCATTGGTGCGGGCGACGCGGAACTCGGCCCATGACGACACGCGCGGCACCACGAAGCAGGCCGCCTGCGGCACCGCCCGCTGCATCCGGGCGCGCGGCAGCGTCTCGATCGTGATCGCGGCGGGCTGCCCCGCCGCCGCCCGGCGAATGTCGATCCGCGCCTCGTGGCGCAACCGCGCCAGCAGCCGGTCGAGATCGCGCGACAGGGTCTGTGGCGCGCCGGGGGCGACGGCAACGGTGATGGGGGTTTCGAAACGCGACATGACCGGGACCGCGCGCCCGCTTTCCATCTGGAAGGCTAGGTCGAGGAAATCGCGCGCGATCGCGGTATTTCCGCGCGTCGGCGGCGCGGGGTTGGGTGCGCCGAACATCGCCATGGTGGGCAGATCTTGCGGCATCGACGTTGCCGCCCGCGTCGCCAGCGGATCGGGGGCCTGTTCGGCGCAAGCGACCAACAGGCCGAGCGTGGCCAGCAGGGCAAGCCGCCTCAGCATCCGCATTGCTTTCTGTCTCGTCCGCCCTGCCACCTGTCGCGGCCACCGGTTGCCGTTTCCCTCACGCGCCTGCCTCTTCGTTTGATGCCTGTGTCCTGGTGAACGCTAGGAACCGATTGTGGCACAAATCCGGAGCGCTTCAAGCGAAGTCGCGGCTTTGTCATGGGGGTGTCGCGGGGGATGTCCTGCCGGGTTTCACATTCCCGGTGTTCGCCACATCACGCAAGAGACCCGATGTCGGCTTGGCTCCCTTTGCGGGTGTCTGGCCGTGGCGGGATGCGCGGCGGCGCGCAAGCACGCCTTGAGCCCGCGCGGGGAACGGTTGGCGACCGTCCGCTCAAGGCCAAACCCGGACCAAGTCAACGTCACGCGCCACCGTCCGCTGCGTCCCGCAACGCTGATGGTCGCGACCGAAGTGCCCAGGAAGCGCGGGGACCTTTCGCCAGGCGGCAAACCCTAGCCTCGGCCGAACCGGCGAAACACCAGCGGCGCGGCGAAGATCACCAGCACGATGCGCACGATATGGGTGATCGAGACATAGGCGATATCGCCGCCCATGGCGAAGGCCAGAAGGCTCATCTCGGTCAGCCCGCCCGGTGAATAGGCCAGGAAGGCCTGGCTGAGCTCGGTTGCCGTCAGCGCCGCGACCACCCAGGCGAAGCCGACCCCGGTGATCAACATGCCGATGGTGGACAAGATGCCGAGAAAGATGTCGCGCCCCACCTCGCGCGCGGTCGCCCCGATGAAGCGGCAGCCGATCACCGTGCCCATGACGATCTGCGCCGCGATCACCAGAACCGAGGGCGGCGGCACCTCGACGACATGGAAGAAATGCGCCAGCCCCGACAGCAGCATCGGCCCCAGCACCGCCGCCGCCGGCAGGCGCAAGAGGCGTCCGGCCCAGACGCCGGCCACCGCGCAGACCGCGAGGATGATGTAATCGCGCGCGTCGACCTCCTGCATCCCGGTCCAGACCGCGCCGGTCTGCCCGCCCGAGGTGACGCCGAGGACCAGCCCGAAGAACAGCGCCACGAAGCCGATCACCAGGAGGATGCGGCTGGCATGGGCAAGCGCGATCCGCTTTTCATCGCCGCCCTGTTCGGCGCCGAGGATCAGCATCTCGTTCAGTCCGCCGGGCATGGCGCTGAAATAGGCGGTAACAGGATCGTATTTACCGATCACCCGGTAAAACAGGAAGGACGCGCCGGCCGCCACGATCAGAAACGGCGGCAGCACGAGGAAGCTGATCGCCCAGTCGCCCAGTGCGTCGAGAATCTCGGGCGTGATACCCGACCCGAGCATGACCCCGATGACGGGTATCACGATCGGCCGCAAAGGGTTGGGGGCGGCGATCGCTGCGCCGAGAATGGAGGCCGCCGTCGTGCCGATCATCGGTCCCAGCATCCACGGCAGGGGCAGGCCGACCCGGTAGGCGAGAGCGCCCGCTGCGACGCCGATGAGCAGCGCCAGCGCCGCGCGGGCAAGGTTGCCGGCAAGGAAACGGCGGGCCGGGAAAATCACATCAGCCGCCCGCCAGATGCCTCTCACCGCGCGCCGTTGCCAAAGCGATCTGTTTCTGCCGTTCGCGGAACCGTTCGCGGTCTGCGTCGCTGTGGTCGTGCAGGCAGTGATGGCAGGACACGCCCGCCTCAAATTCCGGGCGCCCGGTATCCTCTGGCAGCAGCGGCTGGCGGCACGCTCGGCAGAGCAGATGCGGCCCCTCAACCAGCCCGTGGCCGACTGAAACCCGTTCATCGAAGACGAAGCAGTCGCCGCGCCAGAGGCTTTCGTCTTTCGGTACATCCTCAAGGTATTGCAGGATGCCGCCCTTGAGGTGATAGACCGCCTCCACCCCTTCGCCGATCAGGTAGTTGGTGGATTTCTCGCAGCGGATGCCACCGGTGCAGAACATGGCGATACGCTTGTTGTGAAAGCGGTGCTTGTTGGCCTCCCACCACGCGGGGAAGTCGCGAAAACTTTTTGTTTCGGGGTCGATCGCGCCTTCGAACGTGCCGATGGCAACCTCGTACTCGTTGCGCGTGTCGATCACCGCGACATCCGGCGCGGAAATCAGCGCGTTCCAGTCCTGCGGGCGGACATAGTGGCCGACGCGTGCCTTTGGGTCGATACCGGGAACGCCCATGGTGACGATCTCGCGCTTCAGGCGCACCTTCAGGCGGGCGAAGGGCGGCACGCTCGCGGTGCTTTCCTTCCATTCCAGATCGGCGCAGCCGGGCAGGGCGCGGATATAGGAGAGCACCGCGTCGATGCCCGCGCGCGGCCCGGCGATTGTGCCGTTGATCCCCTCGCGCGCCAGCAGCAGAGAGCCGCGAACCCCGCCCGCCTCGCAGGTCGCGCCCAAGGGCGCGCGCAGTGCACCGGGGTCGTCGAAACGCGTGAAGTGGTAGAGCGCAGCAATGGTATACATGACCCGGCAGATACGCCGTTGCACATCGGCCCGCAAGCCGTAGGCTGGTGCGCGACCAGACAGAGACCAGACAACGACCGGAGGTTCCCGATGCGCCCCGAAACAGATGCCCTTGTCGTCATCGACACGCAAAACGATTTCTGCCCCGGCGGTGCCCTTGCCGTGCCCGGAGGCGATGCGATCGTGCCCGGCATCAACGCGCTGATGGCGGAGTTCGCGGTGGTGATCCTGACTCAGGACTGGCACCCGGCGGATCATTCCAGCTTTGCCAGCCAGCACGCCGGCAAGGCGCCGATGGAGGTGACAAAGATGCCCTACGGCCCGCAAGTCCTGTGGCCCGATCATTGCGTGCAGGGGTCAACCGGCGCCGCTTTCCACCCCGACCTGATGACCGACCGCGCCGACCTGATCATCCGCAAGGGCTTTCGCCGCGCAATCGACAGCTATTCTGCGTTCTTCGAGAACGATCACGAAACGCCCACCGGGCTGGAGGGCTACCTGCGCGCACGCGGTATCGAACGGTTGACGATGGTTGGCCTCGCCACCGATTTCTGCGTGAATTTCTCGGCCGTGGATGGCGCGAAACTGGGCTTCGACGTGACGCTGCGGCAGGATCTGTGCCGCGCGATCGACCTTGACGGATCGCTGGACGCGGCGCTTGGGGGAATGCAGGCGGCGGGCGTCACGCTCTGCTGACCGGTTTTCCCCTCCTGCACCGGTGCGAACAATAGCGCACCTCGTCCCAGACCCTCGCCCATTTCTTGCGCCACGTGAACGGGCGCCCGCAGGTGGCGCAGGTTTTTGTCGGCAGGTTGGGTTTGCTGTGGGCCATCGCTGCCGCCCTTTACATTGCCACCACGACCCGCACCCCCCAATCCCGGCATCGGGAGGCGAGGGCGCCGGGCAGGGGCTGGTCGGTGTAGATCGTGTCGACGGATTGCAGTGAACCGATTCGCGCCGGAGCCGTGCGTTTGAGCTTGGAGTGATCGGCCACAAGGAAGACGCGGCGCGCCTGGGCAAGGATCGTCTGGCTGGCCGCGACCTCCTGTATGTCGAAATCGAGGATATCGCCGTCCTTGTCGAGGGCGGAACAGCCAATGACGGCGAGGTCGAACTTGAATTGCGCAATCGCCTCGCCAGTGATCTTGCCAACCAGCCCACCATCGGAGCGACGCAATTGCCCGCCGGTGACGACGATCTGGCAATCTGGGTTGGCGGTGAGGATATTGGCGACGTTCATGTTGTTGGTGACAACCAGCAGGTTCCTGTGCGTCAGAAGCTCCGTTGCCACTGCTTCGGTGCTGGTCCCGATATTGAGAAACAGCGAACAGTCGCCCGGGATCGCGGCGGCGCAGGCCCGTGCAATGATCTCCTTTGCCTCCCGGTGCAGATTGCGACGCTGTTCATAGGCGAGATTCGAGGTGCCCGATGGCAGGATCGCGCCACCATGCACCCTTTCCAGCCGCCCGGCGTCGGCCAGATCGGCCAGATCGCGGCGGATGGTCTGAACCGTCACGCCCAACCGCTTGGCCAGCCCCTCGACGGTGACTTTCCCCTCGCGTCGGGCGATGTTCAGGATTTCAGGGTAGCGATCTGCTTGCGACATGGGGCTTTTCGTTCGTTTTCGGATAGTGTGTGCAGATTTGCGCTGTTTTCAATGCCGTTCCCGGATTTTTGCGTCGGTCGCTGATCGCCGTGGTCCCGTGATCCGAGGCGAACAACGCTTTTGCGCAAAGACGAATGTCCAGTGCCCGGCCGGTCAGACGACAGCCACCTTGTCATGAAACTGTTACAAAACTGTAGAACAAGCGTCATGGAAACCGGGTAGGCACCGCTGCGGGACGGAAGCCGTCTCGGATGAAATCAGGAGAAACCATGTCTCACCTCAAGCTTTCCACTGCGCTCATCGCAGTCGCCGCGGTGTCCGCCACCGCAGCCTTCGCGCAGGGCCGCGAAGAAATCCGCATCGTCGGCTCGTCGACCGTGTTCCCCTACACCCAATCTGTTTCCGAGCAGTTCTCGAACAACACCGGCGCCCCCTCGCCGATCGTCGAATCGACCGGTACCGGCGGCGGCATGCAGATCTTCTGTGGCGGGATCGGCGAAGGGCATCCCGACATCACTGGTGCATCGCGCGCCATGAAGGCGTCTGAATTTGCGCTGTGCCAGGAAAACGGCGTGACCGACATCACGGAGGTCAACATCGGCTCCGACGGGCTGTCGCTGGCGATCTCGCGCGAGACCCCGTATGAATGGGATCTCAGCCTCGGTGAGGTCTACGAGGCGCTTGGCGCCATGGTTCCGGTCAATGGCGAGTGGGTCGACAATCCGCACACCATGTGGAGCGAGATCAACGAAGACCTGCCGGCCGTCGAGATCCTGGCCTATGGCCCGCCGCCGACCTCCGGCACCCGCGATGCGTTCGTCGAGCTGGCCATGATCGCCGGCTGCATGGAACTCGACTATGTCGAGGCCAACCATGACGGAGACTGGGCCGAGGAAAACTGCGCACGCATGCGCACCGACGGGCCCTTCGTCGAAGCCGGCGAGAACGACAACCTGATCGTTCAGCGTCTCCAGGCCGACCCGAGCGCCGTGGGTATCTTCGGCTACTCCTTCCTGTACGAGAACCTCGACACGCTGCAGGCCGTGACCATCGGCGGTGTTGAGCCCGATGCCGACACGATCGCCTCTGGCGATTACCCGATCTCGCGTCCGCTGTTCTTCTACGTCAAGAACGCACACCGCGGCGTGATCCCGAACCTGGTGGAGTTCATCGAGGAATACGTCTCGGAAGACGCCATGGGCGACGGCGGCTACCTGTCCGAGCGTGGCATGGTCCCGCTGAACCGGGCACGCCGCACGGAAGTTCAGGCCGCCGCACTGAACGGCGCCGCCTTCTCGATCGAGTGATCGCGCTTGCGCTTTTGACACGTTGCCTGGCCCCCGTGGCCAGGCAAACCCTTTCTGACCGGATGCCCTGATGACCTTGATCGCCTTCATCCTTCTCGCCGTCCTTGCAACGGTCGGATATGTCCTCAACCGTCAGGCGGCGGCCGCGATCACCGCTGACGGAACGCGCTTGCATTCCTTGAAGCATTTCCACGGATTGTTCTCGCTGCTCTCCGTGCTGGTGCCGGTGCTGGTGCTTTTGTGCCTCTACCTCGCGCTGCAAACGCCGATCATCAACATGGTGACGATGGCGAGCTTGCCCGACGGCGTCCTCGACGGCATGGGCGACGGGGCCCAGCAGCTTGTCCTGGCGGAAATCCGGTCGGTGTCGCAGGGGCGCGTCTTTGGCACCCCCGAGGATTGGAAGATCATAGCCGCGGAGCGGATGGTCGCACTTTATCAATATGCAGATATCGCGATGGTGACGATGGTCATCATCCTGTCGAGCGTCATCCTGGTTTTGACCCGGCGCCGTGTCACCGCCGAGTTCCGCGCCCGGCAAGCCGCCGAGACGATCATTCACGGGTTCATGATCGCTTGTTCGACGGTCGCGATCCTGACGACGATCGGTATCATTCTCGCGCTGGCCTTCGAAGCCATCCGCTTTTTCGAAATGGTGCCCTTCACCGATTTCCTGTTCGGGGTGAACTGGGAACCGCAGATCCCGATCCGCGAAGACCAGATCGCGGCGGAAGGGGCCTTTGGCTGGCTGCCCGTCATCGTCGGCACCGCCGTTGTTGCGACCATCGCGATGCTGCTGGCGACGCCGATCGGGCTGCTTACCGCGATCTACCTCAATGAATTCGCCCCCCGAGGGCTGCGCGCCGTCGTCAAGCCGGTCCTGGAAATCCTCGCCGGCGTCCCGACGGTGGTCTACGGCTTCTTCGCGATCCTTGTCGTTGCCCCCGCCTTGCGCGGCGCCGGGGCCGATCTGGGCATCGGGATCTCGCCCAACACTGCGCTCGCTGCCGGGGGGGTCATGGGCATCATGCTGATCCCCTTCATCTCTTCCTTCGCCGACGATGCGCTGTCCGCGGTGCCGCGCGCTCTGCGCGACGGGTCGCTCGCGATCGGGGCGACGCGGGGCGAGACGATGCTGAAGGTGCAGTTCCCGGCAGCCATTCCCGGCATAGTCGGCGGCGTGCTTCTGGCCGTCAGTCGGGCGATCGGCGAGACCATGATCGTGGTCATGGCGGCGGGTCTGATGGCCAACCTCACGATCAACCCGCTTGACAGCGTGACCACGGTGACCGTGCAGATCGTCACCCTGCTGATCGGCGACACCGCCTTCGACAATCCGAAAACGCTTGCAGCCTTCGCACTTGGCCTGATGCTGTTCATCCTCACGCTGGGGATCAACGTTCTGGCGCTGCGCATTGTTCGCAAGTACCGCGAAATCTACGACTAGGGCGCATCTCTCATGGTTGATACAACTCAGATGGGCACCCCGCCCCGCAAGACGTCGCTGACCCATAGCTCGGCGCAGGTCGCCCGGCGCAAGCGCAAGGACGTCGTGCTTCAGGGCTTCGGCATCGCGGCGATCCTTATCGCCTTCAGCGTGCTCTTCATCCTCGTCGCATCGCTGGTGCGGACCGGCTACACCGCCTTCGTGCAGACGCATGTGACGCTCGAGGTGTTCGTCGATCCCGGAGAGATCTCTGAGGAGGGCCTGCCGCGCGGAGGGTTTCGCGATGTTCTGACGGCGGCGCTGCTGGAGAACCTGCCCGAGGCCGATCCGGACGAAGACGCGCGCGCTGTGCGCAACATCCTGTCGAACGGAGCACAATTTGATTTGCGCGACCGTGTGGTGGCCGATCCGTCTCTGATCGGGCAGACGATCACCCTGACGGCGCCGGTGTCGGACCCTTTCGACCAGCTCAACAAGGGCGGGGTCAACCGCGAGACGCCGGAAGATCAACGCCGCGTCAACAACCAGGAGGTCGCGTGGTTCGACACGCTTGCGGAGGCCGGCCTGATCTCGACCCCGTTCAACATCGGACTCTTCACCCATGCCGACTCGCGCTTTCCGGAGCTTGCCGGCCTCAAGGGCGCCATCGTCGGCTCTTTCTGGGCGCTGCTGACCTGTTTCGTGATCTCTTTCCCCATCGGGATCGGGGCGGCCATCTACCTTGAGGAATTCGCGCCGAGGAACCGGATGTCGGATTTCATCGAGGTCAACATCAACAACCTTGCTGCGGTGCCCTCGGTGGTGTTCGGCCTCTTGGCCCTCGCGGTCTTCCTCAACTGGTTCGGGCTGCCGCGCTCGGCGCCGTTCGTGGGCGGCATGACGCTGGCCCTCATGACCATGCCGACGATTATCATCGCCACCCGTGCCGCGCTCAAGGCGGTGCCGCCTTCGATCCGCGAAGCCGCCCTCGGTGTCGGCGCCTCGAAACAGCAGGTGGTGTTCGGCCATGTCCTGCCGTTGGCGATGCCCGGCATCCTGACCGGCACGATCATCGGTCTGGCGCAGGCGCTCGGCGAAACCGCGCCGCTGCTGCTGATCGGGATGAACGCATTCATCACCTCGGCCGCCTCGTCGCCGTTCGACGCTTCGACCGCGCTGCCCACCCAGATCTTCATCTGGGCCGATAGCCCCGAACGCGGCTTCGTCAGCCGGACCTCGGCGGCCATCCTTGTGCTTCTCGGTTTTCTCGTGACGATGAACGCTATCGCCATCTACCTCAGAAACAAGTTCGAACGCCGCTGGTGAGCGCGATGGAGGATGCTAACATGAACGATATGCGCCTGACGGAGCGGAACATGACCGACCAAAAAATCAAGATGCAGGCCCGCGGCGTGGATGTCTTCTACGGCGATACCCAGGCCATCAAGACTGTCGATGTCGATATCCAGGACAAAACGGTCACCGCCTTTATCGGCCCCTCGGGTTGCGGGAAATCGACCTTTCTGCGCTGCCTGAACCGGATGAACGACACCATCGACGTGTGCCGCGTCACCGGCGATATCCGCCTCGACGAAGAAGATATCTATGACCCGCGCGTCGACCCGGTGCAACTGCGTGCGAAGGTCGGCATGGTGTTCCAGAAGCCGAACCCGTTTCCCAAGTCGATCTATGACAACGTGGCCTACGGGCCGCGCATCCACGGGCTTGCCACCAACAAGGCCGAGCTCGACGAGATCGTCGAGAAATCCCTGCGCCGCGCGGCGATCTGGGACGAGGCGAAGGACCGGCTGGACCAGCCGGGCACCGGCCTGTCGGGTGGCCAGCAACAGCGGCTGTGCATCGCCCGCGCCGTTGCCACCAACCCCGAGGTTCTGTTGATGGACGAGCCGTGCTCGGCCCTCGACCCGATCGCCACGGCGCAGGTCGAGGAACTGATCGACGAATTGCGCGAACGCTTCTCGGTGGTGATCGTCACCCACTCGATGCAACAGGCGGCACGGGTCAGTCAGAAAACCGCTTTCTTCCACTTGGGTGAATTGGTGGAATTCGGTGAGACCAGCCAGATTTTCACCAATCCGCAGGACACGCGGACGGAATCCTACATTACCGGCCGGATCGGTTGAGGAAAGGCCAGTATATCATGGAAAACAAAGAACACATCGTTTCATCCTTCGATCGCGACCTGGAAGGCATCCAGGCGATGATCATGAAGATGGGCGGTCTCGTCGAAACGGCGATCGCCGAGGCGACCGCCGCGTTGGAAAACCGCGACGAGGATCTCGCCTTCAAGGTGCGCAAGGGCGACAAGGCCATCGACGAGCTGGAAGAACGGGTCAACGAGGAAGCTGCCCGCATCCTCGCGCAGCGCCAGCCCGCGGCCGGGGATTTGCGCACGGTGTTGACGGTGTTCCGCCTCTCGGCCAGTCTCGAACGGATCGGCGACTATGCCAAGAACATGGCCAAGCGGGCCGGCGTTGTGATGCAGATGCAGCAGATCAATGGCGCGGCTGCCGGTCTGCGCCGCATGTCGCGGCAGGTGGAGTTGATGCTGAGGGACGTGCTCGACGCCTATATTCAGCGCGACGTGGACCTGGCCGCCGATGTGCGCGAACGTGACCTTGAGGTCGACCAGATGTATTCGGCGCTGTTCCGCGAATACCTTACCTTCATGATGGAAGATCCGCGCAACATCACCGCCTGCATGCACCTGCATTTCATGGCCAAGAACATCGAACGCATGGGCGACCACGTAACCACGATCGCGGAACAGGTGATTTACCTTTCCACCGGCGACTATCCCGACGAAGACCGAGAGAAGGGCGACCGGTCTTCCTACGATCCGGGGAACGGGGAGGTCTGACAGATGGCCGGCGAACCACTTGTCCTTGTGGTGGAGGATGAACCTGCGCAACGCGAAGTCCTGGCGTACAACATCCGCGCGGAAGGCTATTCGGTTATCACTGCGAGCGCCGGCGACGAGGCACTGGTTATGGTGCGCGAAACGCCGCCCGACGTGATCGTGCTTGACTGGATGCTGCCCTCGGTTTCGGGGATCGAGGTGTGTCGGCAACTCAAAACCAACGCCGAGACCAGCAAGATCCCGGTGATCATGCTGTCTGCCCGCTCGGAAGAGGTGGACCGGGTGCGCGGGCTGGAAACCGGCGCCGATGACTACGTGGTGAAACCCTATTCCGTGGCCGAACTTCTGGCGCGGCTGCGCACGCAATTGCGTCGGTCGCGGCCCGGTGCCGTGGGTGAACAACTGGAATTTGCGGATATCACCCTCGATATGGCCGAACACCGCGTTTTTCGCGACGGCGACCAGATCTCGCTTGGCCCGACCGAATTTCGTCTGCTGACCGCCTTCATGGAACGGCCCGGTCGCGTCTGGTCGCGCGAACAGCTTCTGGATCGGGTCTGGGGGCGGGACATCTACGTCGATAGCCGCACCGTCGATGTGCATGTCGGACGCCTGCGCAAGGCCCTGAAATCGGGCAGCGCGCAGGAAGATCCGATTCGCACCGTTCGCGGGGCGGGCTACGCCCTCGGCTGACCTTGCGGCCCGTTATGGTCGCTGCCGGTTGTCGGGAAGCATGACCGGCGTGACCGTGCGCGATCAGAACAACAGATCCGGCAGGAACAGGGCGATTGCCGGGAATACCGTCAGCACGCCGATGGCCAGCAGATGGATGATCCAGTAGGGCACCGTTGCGCGGGCGACACGGCCAAGGCTGACCTCGTTGTTGGTCAGGCTGGCCAGGACCGACAGGTTCAGGCCGACCGGCGGCGTGACCTGTCCGATCTCGATCAAGATGGTGATCATCACGCCGATCCAGATCGGATCGTAGCCCAGCCCGACCAGCAGCGGAAACACCACCGGCAGGGTCATGATCATCAGCGACAGACCATCGAAGAAACAGCCCAGCACCAGATAGACCAGCACCACCAGCAGAAGGATCGTGTACCGGTCAAGCCCGCTGTCGCCAACCGCGTTCAGGATCTGATGCGGCACGCCGAGGATACTGACCGACTGCGCCAGGATGGTGGCGCCGATCACCACAAAGCCGATCGCGGCGAAAAGAAGCGTCGCGTGAAAGACCGCCTCGCGCAATTTCGTCAGCGTCAGGTCGCCCCAGAGAAACGAAATCACCGTTGCCAGCCCGACGCCGAGTGCTGCGGCCTCCGTCGGGGTGGCCAGCCCTTTGATGATGCTGCCGATCACCGCGAGGATCAGCACCAGAAGCGGCCAGACTTGCGCCAGCCCACGCAGCACTGCGCCGAGAGGCGGGTGCTGATGATCGCGCGGGGCAACATGGGGATGGCGCAGCGCCTTGACGAAGATATAGGCCATGAAGGCCGCGCCGATCATCAGGCCCGGCACGATGCCCGCCATGAAGAGCCGGCCGATTGACGTCTCGGTCAGGGCGCCGAAGATCAGGAAAGACAGGCTCGGCGGGATCAGAAGGCCAAGCGTGCCACCGCCCGCAAGGCTGCCGACGATGGCATCTCTGTCATAGCCGCGTCGCGTCATTTCCGGGTAGGCGACCGACCCGACCGCCGCCGCCGTCGACAGGCTGGACCCGCTGACCGCGCCGAACATGGTGCAGACGGCGATATTGGTGTGCAGCAGGCCGCCAGGAACCTTGCTGAAGACCGGGGCAAAGGCGGCATAGGCGCGATCGCTGACCCCGCTGCGAAGCAGGATTTCCCCCAGCAGGATAAACAGCGGCACGGCGCTGAGGGTGAAGGAATTGAACACGTTCCAGATTGCGTCCACCGCCAGCGCGGTGGCGCCGTTGGAGTAGACCTGCAACAGGATCAGCCCGGTCAGCCCGAGCGCCGCGCCAAGCGCCACCCCGGTGGCGGCGCCGGCCACCAGGATGCCGATCAGTGTCGTCCAGAACATCGCTCAGGACTCCTTGCCCGTGGTGGGGGTGTGCGCGGACGACACGTCGGACAACGCCTCCAGCGACCTGTGCCGCTCCCGGTCCAGCAGGCCGGTCAGGCGGGTGGCGAAGATCACCCATGTCAGGCCCATCGACACGGGCAGCGCCGCCATCCACGGATAAAGCAGTAGCCGCGCGGTTTCGGTTTTCAGGTTCCGCGCCCAGGCGAATTCCAGCCAGGGCAACGCCTTGATGAAGATCCAGCCGAAGAACACCACGCCGACCAGCATCGCCGCGACATGCACCACGCCGCCAAAGCGCGGCGCCAGCGCGTTCGAAACGATCGAGACGCGCACATGCTGTGACCTGAGCGTCACAAGCGGAAGCCCGAGAAACAGCATCGCGGTCAGAAGCAGCCCGACGATATCCTCGGTAACATGCAGCGGTGTGCCCACGACACGGCGCAGGATCACGCTCGTCGTGACAAGCCCAACGATCACGATCAGGCACAGCGACGCGGCCAGCGCCAGCGCAAGGGCCAGTCGGTCCAGCCCCCGCGCAAAGAGGTGTCGGAAACGCGTCATCGGCGGATCAGCGCCCGAGCGCCGTCAGAACACGCTGACGATAATCGAGCGCATTGCCGCCGGCTTCCTCGGCCAGCATTTCCCAGGTCTCCGAGACTGCTTCGAGGAACAGTTCGCGGTCGGATTCGGGGAAATCGTCGCCCCAGACGATGCCTTGCTCGGCCAGGCTCTCGCGCGCCGCCATCTCGTTCTCGATATCGGCATCGTACTGGTTGGTGCGCTCCCACAGGTCATCCGCCGCTTGCGTGATCGCCTCGCGGATTTCCGGGTCGGTCGAGTCCCACAGGCCATCGGGCACGCCGATCGTGTAGGGCGCTGAGGCCATGGGATAGAGAAACGACGCGTATTCCGTCACTTCCTGCAAGGAAATCGTGTGCGCGTAGAGCGCCGGGTAAAGGGCGCAATCGACCACCCCGGTGCGCAGCGCGACGTAAAGATCCTCCTGCGGGACGATCTGCGCGGCGACGCCAAGCCGGGTGAAGGTCTCCACCTGTTCGCGGGCCCAGACGCGCAGCTTGACGCCGCGCAGATCCTCCAGCGTGTTGACAGGCTCATCGCGGCAAAACACCGAAACCGACAGCGTGGGAATGGCGACGAAGCCGACGGTGGTCACGCCCCATTCGTCGTATTCCTCCTCGTAGATCTCCTGCGCGACGGGCAGCACCTCGGTGAGTTCGTCTACCGTGCTGATCGCGCCCTGCACGAAGACGGAGCCGAGCGCCGGCGCATCGCGGCCAAGGTAGTTTGCCCACATCAGGCTCATCTCCACGGCGCCGGTGGGCACCACGCGCAGAAGGTCGGTGTTGGGCAGGCCAAGCGATCCACCGTGATAGACCTCGATCGAGAAATCGGCATCAGCAAGGGCGGTGTTCACATCCTCGGCGAAGCGTTCGATCTGTGCCGATTCCGGCCGGGTTTCGGGCAGGAAATTGTTGAGGCGCCATTCCTCTGCCACGGCCGGACCGGCCAGCACCGACCCGGCGGCAAGGGCGAATGCGGTTTTTGCAACGGATTTAGCATTGTCTTCTCTCCTGTTGGGTTACGTTGTGCAGCTTTCGAGGTGTCTTTTCGACATCTTTTGCCTTGTCTCGCCGCAGGTCGGGTCACGCCGTGACGCGGCGTGCCTGCCGATCTTCGGCTTGGGTGTCTCCAGCCATGCAATCCTTCGCCAGGCGCGCCACCGATCTGATGATATAGTCAACCGTATCGTCCGACATCAGAACACTGAAATTCAGCCGCACGAAACCGGGTTTTTCATCAATCTGCCCGGCAAGTATGCGCATTCGCAAGTAATCCGATCGGGCCGCGTCGATATCGAGAAGCCGGTGCGCGTAGGGTCCGGCGCAGGCGCAACCGCCGCGTGCCTGAATCCCGTAATGCTGCGACAGCGCGCCGGTGAAGTCCGACGCTGTGATACCCGCCCCCTTTGCCGGCGTGAAGGAAAAGATCGGCAGCCTGTCGCGGTGGTGCTCCGCAAGGAGGGCGATGGCCGGGTCGTTGCCCCAGGTCGAGAAGGCGCGCGTGGTCAGTTCCCGATTGCGCGCAGTGATGAAATCCTGACCGATCACATCCTTGACGATCATCGCCAACGCCGCGCGGATATCGCCAAGGATATTGGGCGTGCCGCCTTCCTCGCGCGCGACGAGATCGTCGAGGTAATCGTGCCGCGTGTCGTTGACGAAGGTGACCGTTCCGCCGCCGGTGCGATAGGGGCGGGCGGTTCGCACCGCGTCGCGCCGCACCACCAGGACGCCGCTTGCGCCCGGCCCGCCGATGAACTTGTGGGGGGAAAACACGATGGCGTCGATGTCGTGCCCATCGGGCATCATCGTCATCGGCAGGTAGGGCGCGCCGGCCGCGAAATCCCAGACCATGGTCGCGCCGAAACCCTTGACCAGTGCCGTGACGGCGGCCACGTCGGCGCAGATGCCGGTGACATTGGACGCCGCGCTCATGGCAACAATCACACGGCCCGTGCCGGACAGGCGTTTCAGTGTGGATGCCAGAAAGCGCATGTCCGGCCCGCCTTCCGGCGCCTCGTCGATCTGTTCGACGCGCGCGCCGCTTTCGCGCCATGGCAACAGGTTGGAGTGATGTTCGTAGGGGCCGGTCAACACGGTGACGGCCTCGCCTCGCGCCAGCGATCCGGGCAGGTCCAGCAGGTGCACAAGCTGGTTCAGACCGGTTGTCGCGCCGCTGCCGCCGAAGATTACGGCATGACGCGGCCCGACGGCCCCACAGTGCCGCGCAACCGTCGCGCGGGCGGCTTCGCGCAGTCTGGTGGAATAGGCGCCGCAAAACGAGGACTCCGTATGGGTGTTGGCGTAGAACGGCAACACCTCGTCACGCATGAAATCCTCGACCTGCTTCAACGCCCGGCCAGAGGCGACATAATCGGCATAGACCAGCTTTCGCGGCCCGTCCGGCGTTTCGATCGTCTGATCTGCCCCGATCAGTCCTGCGCCAAGCGCCCGCTGCGGATCGACGGCGGCGCGCAGCCGTTGTTCAAAGCGGGCGAGGGGGGAGGCGTCTGCCGACATGGTGCGATCCTTTCGCGCGTTGTGGCGATTGGATATGAGTTTAACCCATGAAAACGGTGAATATTTCACTGAAATTTTCGCTTTTGTCTCATTTTTAGTGTCATTTGAACGAATAAAACATAATCTAAAGGAAATTTGAACGAACGGCCGAATGGGATTGTCACGCAGTCACCGCCCTGCCCAAACAGACCACACCCTGCGCCAGAACGGAGGCTTGGATGAAAATCGACCGCATGGATCAAAGGTTGCTGATGGCGCTGCACAGGGATGCATCGGCATCGCAGCGCGAGCTTGCCGAAAGGATCGGCCTGTCTCAGAACGCGCTCTGGCGGCGTTTGAAGCGCCTCGAGTCCGAAGGGATCATCAAAGGCAGCCGGCCGCGCATCGACCTTGCCCGACTGGGCCTCGATCTGACGGTCTTCGCGATGATCCGCACACGCCATCATTCGCTTGACTGGGCAGAACGCTTTCTCGATCACGTCGCGCGCATCCCCGAGGTTGTCGAGATGCACCGCATCGGGGGCGATTGGGACTACATGCTCAAGATCGTGACGCGCGGCATGGCGGGATACGATCTGGTTTATCGCCGCTTGACGACCGGGACAGAGCTGGAGACGATCACCGGTTATTTCTCGATGGAAACGATGCTGGAGGACCGCTTGCCCGATCTCGATTCGACCACACCGCAGGGGGCCGCGTCGCGGTGATCTCGCCCCGACCAACGTTGAGCCTGTCACCCACGCTGGTCAGGCAGATCCGCCACTCGAAGGCCAGCACCATGCCGATTTCGATCCGCGGCCTCGGGTGGGACCGTTTTCGATCAGACCTGTGCCGGTTCCCGTTGGCGATGCAGGGATCGGGCCAGGTGCAGGGAATAGTGAAAAGAGGGGGTACTTTTTGCCCAAAACCTCTTGATCCTTCGCGCCGCCCCGCGTAACTAGCGCGTCAATGTTGGGGTGTAGCCAAGCGGTAAGGCATCGGTTTTTGGTACCGTGTATCGTAGGTTCGAATCCTACCACCCCAGCCATTGCATCGTAAGATATCGTTATCAGACGTGGAAAGCGGGATGAGCCCCAGTCAACCCCTGTTTGGGGAGCGACTGCGGCTCGGGCCACTTGTAAAGCCGGGTACTGTCCCCTCGGGTCTGGCCCCTCGGGTCTGGAAAGTCTCTTGAAAGGCGGGGCTTGTGATGTCTGGTCGCGCGGTTTCATGGCGTTGGTTTGCGGCGGTGCTACCGGAGACAGAACGACGGCAAGCATGGCGCGGCTCATATTCCACGAGCGCCGAACGGTCGTGCTTTTGCAGAGCGCAGCCCACGGCGGAAACGGCGAATGTCTCAGCTCAGGAGTTTCCGAATTCTCTGCGCAACGGGTCGGAGCCATCTTCGGACCGCCGGCCAGCGCCTGATGATCCGACCGTAAGTCCCTCTCGCAAAAACGAAAAGCCGTCCGCGTATCGACCCGCGAGACCGCAAGAGCACGCTATCCTGTTCCACGACGTTGCCCGAAGTGAGGTGCGACATGATCCGCTGCATCTTGTATTCAAGCTTGGCGTAATTGCGCGCCGCAGATCGCGGGGTCATCACCGTAAGCACCCGGTATTCGGCCGCTTGCGCGCAGTATCCGATCAAGCGTTCCTGTGCATGGGCGAGCCCGCCGTCGACATGGTGTGGTTCCTTGTTGTAATCCTCCCACGACCATGGCCATTCGAACATTCTGCGTAGTGCCGCAGTGCGAAACCAATACATCGTCCCATTCGGCGCAACGGGTGTGGCAGTGTCGAGCGGAATATCAAACCCCATTTCCTCTACCAGTCCGAGCACGGCCGGGTAGTTGTTGAACCACGAATGCCCAAGCGTGGAAAACCCGATGTGGACAAGGGGGGGGATGACCAACCCGATATCCGGTTCTGCTTCCATCTTGTCCAGCAGGTTACTGACATAACCGGGGCTGCCAACCAGATTTTCGAACAGATGGGTCTTGAACTCCTCTGACACCCTTGGCGAGACCTGTGGTGTGCGCTTTGAATGCAACCTCAGGGCCACCTCGTAGCGACCGTCCAGAATGACATCGCGAAAGGTGATGAAGAGCGAGGACATGTCCCGCCCCCGGTTCTGGTCAACGACACGGACCTCCATGGTGGATCTATCGTAGCCGATCCCGAGCAGATACGTCTCGATGGTCTGGCGGTTTTCCGCAGACTCGGTGGAGACGAACAGGTGGTGGTCGGCCGGAATATTCGCCGCCATGCCAGCCAATTCCGCGATCATCTCGGGGTAATAGGCGTGAATGAACACAGCGACGGTTCCGAAAACCCACGATGTCTTTTCAGGATCGGCCGCCACCAAGGGAAAGACTTCAAATTGGTCTGCGTTCGCGTTGAATTCGCGCATCGGGATTGCATGGCAGGCATATCTGATCGCCGCCCCATATGCCGTCGGGTGCCGCCTGCGCAGGATATCGAGGGCCGGCCGAAGCAGGATGGCATGGATATCGTGTAGCAAGGGATCGAGAGAAAGCACCGCAAGCGGCAGGCAGGGGCAGCCGTGTTCAACAAGGCGGTGAACCTCATACAGCCTTGGATCTGACGTATGCAGGAAATCCTGTGGAACAGGATAGAGAATTCCGCGCCTGCGGTCCTCGAGGACTTTGGCGAGCGGGATCAGATCCTGCATGGCATCGCGCTGCTGATCGCTGTCTCGCAGGTTTTGCCAGAAGTCACGAAACCCTTCGTCGGCAAGCAGGACGGGGGTGAAAACTGCGAAATCCAGAAAGGGAATCCGGTTTGGATGGCTGTTTTTTCTAACGCGGAATTCCGGGTTTGCGTCGCGCCAATACGGGGCGAAAAGCGCAGAGTCCGATTCCGCAATACGCTCAAGGATCGAGGCCACGGGGACAATCGGTGCAAGAACATGATCGCCGGTAACGATGAGTGGCCCCGAGGGAGCCGGATTCCGGTCGATTTCGGCTAGTAACCCGATACGCAGGCCAGAGAGATAAGAGGTCGCGGCCTGGGGGTGGAGCGTCACATTGTCCGGACAAAACCGATCCAGCCCGGCCATCTGGTCAGAACTTGCCGCCACGATGACGAGCCGATCGCAAACCGCCCGCAATTCCGACAAGCTGAACGCGACTTGTGGCGAGTCCGCGTGCCCCTGCGTCAGAACGTAAAGACCCGTGCAGGTCATCCCGATGACCCGAAGTGTTTGCCGAGGCGCTGAAGCACGTCCTCAGCGGCTTCACGGACCGCGTCAACCTTCGAAAGCAGGTAGTCATCGTAATAGATGAAGCGGCGCATGTCGTCTGAAAACAGCGCCTCGTCTTCATCCAGATCGAGGCTCCAAACGTCTTTCAATCTGTTCTTGAGAGCACGTTGGATCATGGTCCGGTAGACGGCGTTCCCTGGAACCTGGATCACGCGACGGGCATGCATGGCATGGTCCAGCACCAGCTGTCGCAAGTCAGCCTGCTCCTGCTTCGAAATCAGGCTGGTGAACAGCAAGCGCAATTCGGATCCGATATGCGGTTCTCCGCAAGCGTGCATCAATGTCATGAGGCGGAGGAATTCTGTCAACTCGATCGAATATTTCACGTTCACCGGCTTGACGTGCTGCGCGACAAATCCGTCCAATCCAAGGATATCAGTGGCAATATGCTCAAATATGTCGATCTCACGCTTTTTGAGAATATCATATGGAACCGCGTGAACCCGGACGTTTTTGCGCGCGACAAACGGGTTGAGATCATGCACAGGGTTCAGAATACGGGATCCGGTCGGATTGGCAAATTCTCGCGCAAACCGATCCGCGAAGCCCATCGACCGCCCCTGTTTGACCTCTTCGGCCCATAACGAGGAAAACAGATCAAGCGGGTCACGAATGACGTAAATCAGGTCATAGGTGTCGAATCCCAGAATGCGCGCCAAACCGGCGAAATTGGCAGGTTGCCACCGGCAGAATCCTTCCGCTGAAAGAACGATGTTCTGGCCATTGCTGCGGGCGGTTTCGCCAAGGGCTTTCAGCTCTTGTTTATGAGGCGCCTGTTCTTCCAGGTATAGGTTCGCGTTATGGGCAAGGTGATGGTGCGCCATCTGCCCTTCGGTTCCCACGTCCGGATATAACCAGCCGCGCTGTTTCAGGGCATCTGTCGCTGCGTGAAAATTGGCCTGGATGTAGCTGGAGGCTGTCTTGTGCGGCCCTACGTGCAAGGCAAGCCGCGGGGGTGTTGTCGTCATGTCTGTTCATCAATCCCAAGAGACGCCGCGGCTGTCCTTTTGGCCGATGCGCCGCCGGATTCCGTGCGGGGCAATGCATTCGCACTGCTCCATCGGATCAGCAAGCCCAAACCGGTCGCAAGGTCGATCTTTGGCCGCCAGCCAAGCTCATTCTGCGCCCGAGAGATATCCGCCAGCGCATGACGAATATCGCCGGGGCGGAACTTTCCCGAAATCCTCACACGATCCGGATCCTTACCCATCGCTTTCAGCATCTGACGCGCCACATCGAGGATTGTCGCCCCCTCGCCGCTGCCGATATCGATGATGCCTTTCGGCATGGTGTCGATCGTCCCCAGCCTGTGTAACGCCGAAACGACATCGTCGATGAAAACGAAATCCCTCGTGATCTCACCGTCTTCGTAGATCTCCAGTGTCTTGCCTTCGCTTATTTGCCGCGCGAAAATGGACAGGACGCCGGTGTAGGGATTGTCGAGCGCCTGGCCGGGGCCGTAAACATTCTGAAGACGCAGAAGTCCAACTTCTGTGTCCGTGCCCCGGAACCCCTGTGTCAAAAGGTATTCCTGAAGCAGCTTGGTAGAGGCATAGATCGACGCCGGGTTAGCCGGGCAGTCGGCGTTGCTGGCAACGGGTGACAGCCGGGTGCCATGCTTGTCCTTCGGCGCGTAGTCACCGGCGGCGAGGTCTTCGTCGGTACGTTCGATTGCCGGGGTCAGGCGGTTTTCCGTGTCTACGCATGCGCCTTCGCCGTAGACGGCGCGAGATCCGGCCAGGATCACGCGACGCACCCGTGTCGGCGCGGCGCGCAGCGCTTCGATCAAATGCGCCGTCCCGGTGACATTCACCTCCGAGTAGCGCGCCGGCATGTCGTAGGATTGCCCGGTGCCGGTTTCCGCAGCGAGATGGTACACAAGATCCGGCGTCGCCGCGCGGACGGCGGTGACCAAAGCGCCTTGATCACAGACATCACCAATAACGACACGCACGCCAAGTTCTTGCAATCTTGGACGGTTGGTAGAGTGAATGCTTGCAACCTGTGGATGAAGGTTGTCGTAGACTGTCACCTGTGCCCCGTCGCCGATGAATTTTTCAGCAAGCTTCGCACCAATGAATCCGCATCCGCCGGTTATGAAGACACGCGCAGTCATCCGGGCTTTATCTCACCATGGTGAACGAGGTTCTGAAGATAATCGCCGTAGCGGTTCTTGCGGAATTTTGTGGCGCGTGCGGCCAGGCTGTTTGCGTCGATCCAGCCCATGTTGAACGCGACCTCATCCGGGCTGCCGGTCTGCATCCCTTGCCTGTTTTCGAGCGTCCGAACGAAATTGCCGGCATCCAGCAGGCTGTCATGCGTGCCGGTATCGAGCCAGGCAAATCCCCGCCCCATGGTTTCGACCGACAGCTTGCCCTCCTGCAGATACATTTCCAGCAGCGTGGTGATTTCGAGCTCACCTCGGGGCGACGGCTCTACCTTCCGGGCGCGCTCGGCGGCGGAGCCATCGAGGAAATACAGCCCGGTCACCGCGTAATCGGAGGGCGGCACCTCGGGTTTTTCGATGATGGCTTCGGCCTTGCCATTCGCGTCGAAGGCCACGACGCCATACCGTTCCGGGTCCGAGACGTGATAGCCGAACACCGTCGCGCCGTCGTCACGGGAACTTGCCTTGACCAGAAGCTTGACCAGATCATGCCCGAAAAAGATGTTGTCGCCGAGGATCAGTGTCGAAGGCGCGCCGTTCAGGAAATCCTCCGCGAGGATGAACGCCTGCGCGAGCCCGTCGGGCGACGGTTGCTCGATGAAGGTCAGGCGAATGCCCCATTGGCTGCCGTCACCCAGAACGCGCCTGTACTGGTCCTGATCGTTGGGGGTGGTGATCACCGCAATGTCGCGGATGCCAGCCAGCATCAGGGTCGACAGCGGATAGTAGATCATCGGTTTGTCGAACACCGGAAGAAGCTGCTTCGACACCCCCAGGGTGATGGGGTAAAGCCTTGTCCCCGAGCCGCCGGCAAGAATGATGCCTTTACGTTCGTTCATGAATTCAACAGCCTTGTGTCATATGAAATAATAAAATGCCCGACATGCGGGAGGGCCGTAGCAGGGATGCGCATGCGACCCGCGGTTGAAAAATGGCAGCGCGCGCCGTGACGCCGCTGCCATCCGTTCGGTTGGTCGACGAGGGGATAAGCACGCCCCCCGTTCCTGTCACGACTTCGGGTCGATTTCAACCAGCTTGAGGTTGGTTTTTTCAAGCTGCTGGACCAGTATCGCCGCCTTCTTGTTGTAGTCCCTCTTGACAAGATCAAACGCTGCCTTGCGTTCAGCGGGATCACTGGGCAAATTCCCCTTGTTGTCGGCGCGCCAGAGCGATCTTGCAACGCCAGCGCGCACGCGCAACTCTTCCTCGGTCGGCTTCGGGCGTTCGGTTTTGGTGGCCATCGTGAAATCTCCTGTTTTGGTCATGGTTTTTACGGTGTCGATATCCGTTGCTAATGCTGCAGCGTAGCATTGCTCCCGCAACCGCTCAAGCGCTTTGACGAGGGTTTCGGTGGTCGCCGGGCCGTCCACGGCGTTGTCCCCCAGCAAATCCTGCACCGCGTCGAACTGACCGAGCGCGATATCGACCAGATCGTCGAGCGAATCGATCGCGTCCTTGTTGTCCTTGCCCGAGTCCGAGAACGGATGTCCAAGCCGCGCCTCCATCCAGGCGATATCGTCGCGCTCCTTTTCGAGGATGGGGGCGAGCATTTTCGAGGAGAGGGAAAATTTGCCGCTGCCGATCTTGGCAAGACTGGATGTGAAGGCCTTGTTAGCCGCATTCGCGCGGTTGAATCCCAACACAAATCCCTGCCCTAGTCGCCGTTGGACGTAGAGAACAGCGACCGCCTCAAGGCTGAGGCTTTCATTGGTCCGGATGATCTGATCTTCTGAAAGCGGGGCAACGCCGACTTCCTCAGAAAAATCTTTAACTACATCTCCCCCTTGCAGGCGATGGGGTGCAAATTCCTTGAGGGTTACAGTGCTGCGGCCAAAGACCTGGTCAATCCATTCAAAACGCTCTCTGTAATGAGGCGATGCGCCTCCGTCGAACACCCTCGCGATTGTTCCGCCTTTGAGGTATTGTTGAAACCCGCTGGCGATGAATCCGCCGGGCGGCCGGACGTAGCCGAGGACTGAGATATCGTTGGAGTATACCGCGCAAAAATCATGCAATCGTTGTCCGGCATTCGCAAACTGGGCTAGTGAGATAGCCTCTGCCGAAAAAATAATGGTCCTGTCGCCAGCCTGTGCAAGCTGCTCTGAGACCTGCGCACGCCATTTCTCTCGCATCTCAGGCAATGTGCGGACAAATGCTGGTCCGCGCGCCTTGAAGATATGATAGTCGCGCAGCTTTTCGATATCCTCGAACAGCAGGACGTAAAGGGCAGAGTGGTTCCCGCCACGGTTCCAGTTGATATATTCAAGACCAGGGTGTTGGAATCGTGCAAATGTTTGCTGGATCGAACTCGATCCGGTCTTGTGCATCCCGATATGGATGACAATCTTCATGTCAAATATCATCCTCCATTTGCTTCAACCGTCTCTCCAGCCCTGAAACACGATCATGTAGATTGAAGATCATCTCCAGCATGAGGTTATTCAGCGCCACTTCTGAGGGTGCCTTGGGAAGCTTGATCGGACCAGCGAGTTCCAGGGGTTTCTCGCCTGAACGCTCAAGCATCGCATTGATCCGCGCCATATCACTCTCGTGCTGCTCGCGGATGGCAACGATGTCTTCTTCGACCGGCAAAAGCCGCGCAAAGTCAGTCACACTGGTTCCGTTTTCGTTCGACTTATTGATACGCCGAAGAAATTGTTGAAACCTGTTCATCGGCACAGGCCTCTTGAACCTGTTATTATATACTGCCCAAGCTGCGAGAACTTCTGATGATGGCGTGACATTGTCACGCTCGCCGATTTGATGGGGTATGCCGAGCCAATTAAAAAAATGCTGACCCACATCTTCAACGACGTCATAATTAAAAACATGCAATACTTCACCAAGTTCACCCGTCCAACGATCTAACGTATTGGCAAAGTCAAACCTTCTGCCATCTACCCACTGCTTAAAGGTGAGAATGGATCCATTGTTTTGCTTGTTCTTGATACCCCACTGCATGTAGGCACTTACTGCCCACTTGTCATGCCGCCGGACATAAGCCGCGATGTCTATGTCTACTCCTTGTTCAGAAATTTTTTTCAAGGCGGGAATCACTCGATCGTCACGCCCATAGATCCATTCATTGCTCCAAATGAGAGTTTCAATGCCGTGATTTCTGGCTGCACTGATCTCTTCTGAGAGCGCCTTCTCGAGTTCCTCGATAGCTTGCTCTTTGGGAATCTCATGAAAAAAGACAGGTGATCCTGGGTGCTTTTGCCAATCAAACCTATTGTCAGTATAGGCATGTTCAAGCATGAGCCCCAGATACTTCGCACGCTGATTTTCAAGAGCGTCACTGGCGCGCTCCAATTCAGATTGAATCGAACTCGAGCCAGTCTTTCCGGCTCCAATATGTACAACAAGTCTCATCTCACACCCTTTTCTGATCTGGCTTGTCGAGGAACACCGCATCCAGACCTGCCATCGTGGTTGCGGCTGGCCAAAGCCGCTCGATCAGGTGAAAGATAGTGCCGTCGTTTGCAATTGGTTCGTTCGGCCACGGATAATCCACATCGAAGATCCCGTTCATCTGCGCCACAACCCGCCCGCGCGTCCAGAACATGTTGCCGATCGGAAAGAGGAGCACGTGCTCCGGCATCGGCCCCGGCAGTTTCGGCGCGATCTGCGGCAGCAAGCGCCGCGACCCGGCCCAGTTGCTTGGCGAGGGATCGAAGGGGGAAACAAGCCCAATTTCGGGCGAAGCGATATGAGACAACGCAGAAGACACCCGCCTGTCATCGCCCAGCAGGATCGTCATCAGGAAGCGACGCCAGGTCTCGCCCGCCTCAGACTCCATGACACTTATGGATTTTTTCTGGTGAAGATGGCACCAGATTTCGTCGTCTCCTGCATGACCGTTGTTGAAAAGCTGCATGAACGGTAGAATGTCCCGGCCCTTGTTTGCGACCACCAGAACCTCAACCGAAACTCCAGCCTCTTTGGCGATCCTGCGGATCTGGTCAGCCTTGTCGTTTGTGTCGGTCGTCACCACGATCCGCTGCGCCTCTTTCAGTGCCTTGTAGTGCCGCAAGTCGGCCCCGAGGTCGTCGAAGTAGTGCGCGTGCATGTGGATCGAATAGTCAAGTTTCGGGCTCTTGCCGAGCCAGGCGAAGCGCTCAATTCGGCTGTTCTGATGCATCCAGTTGTCTGATGCGGCGAGCTCCGCCTCCGCTTGCGCCGGGGATCGCCAAACCCAGAGGCGATTGTAAGACCACATCTTTTCGCGTTCATTCCTGCGTGCGTCCCGGTCCTGATCGCGCGTCGAGAACAACATGGGGATATCGTAATCGCCACTGCCCGCCACGAAATACCGTCGCGCGGCCAGATGTTCCTTCAGCGCCTTGGATATTTGCGTGAAAATGTCTGGTCCTGGCTTCGACCGGCGCAAGGATGCGAAGTTTACACGCGCCGGTCGTTTCATGGGCGCGGAAAGCACGAGATCGCAGGCCCCAACCAAATCTCCGTATTCCACCTTCGAAATCTCTTGGTTCCGGGCATAAGATGGATCGTCAAACCCTGTCGCATTCTGGAACAGTGTCACACTACACCCAAACTGAATGGCATCGAAAACCACGTTCGGCAAAGGATCAAGCCGCGAGGGTAGTAGTAATGTATCCGCTGCATAACAAACATCATTGTAATAGGGCCCAGCGGGTAAAAAGAACAGGTTTCCTTCACGATTATCAGAATCAGCTTCCCGCAAATGCTTTTCAAGCCAGACGCCGAAATTTATATCCTCGTGATTTCGCCTATCCCCAAGCCACAAAAACAACGCGCTTGGGTCGCGTTTTTTTGCCATCTGCGCAATTAAAACAAACAGATCAGTTCCCTTGCGCCATTCGACATTTCCTGCACCATAAATGATTCGACGGTTAGCGCAATCAACGCCAATCAGACGTGAAACCTGATCTCGCGACTGGTTATACTCTCCCCAAGATGGATTTCCCTTTTTGAGTTCTCGCTGAGGGATAACAATGGAGTCACGCGTAATATCAAACCTCATATCCGTGAAAATTGATTTCCAACTTTCACGCACGGCTTCAGATCCGAAGATCATCAAATCGGAAAAAAGGGCCGTCCAGAAGCATTTTCCAACCGGCATGTTATCTGTAAATTCGTGAACATAATTGGAAAATGGAATTAGTCGTCGTATAAATGCTTTGGAGAAAGGGAAGCACTCGACAGAGTTCAGTATCGCAAAGTCAAGCGTGGACGGATCTGGGAGGTCAAAGAAATCCATTTCGTCATCTGGCCTATCACTAACGATGACTGAAAAGGACGTCTGTTGAAAATCCTCTAAAAGTGGTCCAGGGCGCAGGGCCATAACGATGATGTTGTGTGTTTTCGTTGCGCTTTTTGCCAGCTCGAGCCCGACGATCGGCGCACCCGACCTGGAAAACTCATGTACGCAGATCGCGCAAGTTGGCTTGGAGGGATCAAATTCCTGCTTGCCACGAAATTGATTTTCGAGAATGTCGCGAAGTGTGCGCCTGCCTTCAGTTCGCCCGAAACGGATATAATGGTGGAATGCGACCAGCCCAGCTTTCTGGATGTCTGGATATGCCTGAAGATACTGCCGTTGCGAAAAACTCGAAACTTTCCTGTCGATGGGGTCGCCTAGCGAAACAAGTTCGAAGATCAATTCGAACACGCTTTCATTTCCCGCGTCGATTTCGGCACGCAGGCGACTGTCTGTCACGATTTCGGTGAGGAGTTTATCGAGGTCGGGAACTTGTGTCCGGGTCGCCTGGTACGCTGTGCCCAAGCGGCCTTCCTCTTTCCCGTGTCGGTCAAAATGTTTGCGAAGATCAATACCGCTCTCGACGAGATCGCTGTAATGCATGGCGTAGAAGGCGGGATCAAAATAAAAATCGGGCCGACCTTCGAGAATATCCGTTTCGCGTAGAATATCTCTCCACAGATCTGAAATATTCATTCTTATTCTGCCTCTTCGCGCCAAACGAGGTGTTTATCTATCGCTGCAATGCAACCGCCGGTTTGCATTTCTGTAATTCCCTCGTGCAGGGTGGTGAAAAATGTCAGCAATAATGGATTCTCAACAATGCGTTCGCCCAGGACAAGCATTGAAAAATTACCGTCGACGGGGTCGGTTGATGACTCTATCAGCCATGGATCCTCGGTAACCGCGCGCTTCAGGTTTTCAACCTCCATGTCAGGCATCGCAGCTCTGCTGAAAAGAAGCGGGCCAGTCATCGCGATTCGAGCGCGTGCTGCTCGTGTAATGGCGATCCGCAACGCGTCGAAATGGCTCACAGGTTTCGTCGCAAAATCAATTACCAGGTAATAGTGCTCGGCCGAGGCAATCCAGTCCGCCGACACGTCGTCCTCAGGAGTTATCAACAGAATCCTCGGCCCCGGCCAGGTCATTGCTTTCGCTTTTGGCTCCAATGCCGCGGTATTAGCTTTCCCCGTGATGAACATCCATGCGCTCCAATAACTTTTTCAGGCCCAATTCAAGCGTCACTTCTGCTTTCCAACCCAACATGTCATATGCTTTGCTGCAATCGAGCACATTCGATTGAACATCGGTCTTGCTTGAAGCATACGTTCTTGTCAGTTGGTGCTGCGTGAGTTCTCCAAGGATATCAATCAGATCGTTGAGAGATGTGCTTTCGCCACTGCCGATGTTGAAAATCTCGACAGATTTCTGCATCTTTGCTGCGATAACTTTCCTCACAGCGGCGACGAGATCACTGATTTCCAGATAGTCGCGTACGGCGCTTCCATCGCCGATAATCTGAAATTCGGTATCGTGTAGAAATGCCTTGATCAAAATAGGGATCACGCCCTGATTGGGCTTGCTTACCATCGAACCGTAAGGATTGGAGACCCTCAAGACCACCAGTTCGAAACCGCGGTCCTCGGCCAGTTGGGCGAAGGCGCGTTCAAGTATGAGTTTGTGGAGCCCGTACATGCTGATCGGGGCTTTCGGGTGATCCTCTCGGATCGGCAGCTCGAGTGCGTTGCCGTAGACAGTCCCGCCCGATGAGAAATGCACCAACCGCCCGCGCCAGCCACGCGCAAGCATGGCTTCGATCATTTCCACATGCGGTAGAATGTGCTCATGCGCGAGGACCGCGAAGTTCCGAAAACTTGACCGCGGGTCCGACAGACCGGCACAATGAAGGACCGTTGCATCGGTGTCTTCGTGGGCGAGCCAGGATGCATCAAACACCGAATGCACCTGACGCTGCGCCGGGTGATCGAGGTCAAGGGTCGGGCAGGGACGGCGCGACACGGCCACTGGTTTGAAAGGCGTCTGGGGATCTAGAAAATCAGCGACAAGCTCGGAGCCGATGACCCCGGATGCCCCGGTTATATAAGCAGTCTTCATCTATGCGTTGGCTCCAAGTTCGGGCTTCGCTGGCTCTGGTTCGAAAAGGCAAGTGGGCCAACTGTTCTGAACGGACCCTAATGTGACTATCGGATACCGTAACAGCGATGCACGGTCAAATCGAACCATGCCGAGATCGACATTTCTTGAGCCGCAGGAGCGCTGCGGCGACGCTCGTGGCGGTGACAATGGCGTCGATACGGGATGTGGATAGTCAGGATGGTTTCACGCGGGCAGTGGATGAAACGGAGCGTGCCAGCGGGTTAAGGAGCACCTGGAAGCGCCCCGGTTCGCAGCCAGGATCGGTCCGGTGCATCGTGATCGCCGTTCGGCTTCCCAACCGAACATGATCGTAACATATTGAAGTAAAATATTTATTTGTTATTTTAGTCTGACGTCGCTGCCCGCCCACTGAAGGCGGCGCTGGTTCCTGACTCTGCGGCGAGCATTCCAGGCTCGGCATGGTTCGATACTGCGCGATATGCGTTGCCTGTCGATGGTGTTTCGCGACGCCAGCAGTCCCGACGGATCGTTAGGCATGTTTCGGAACCCGGCTTTGTCATCGCCAGAAAAGCGTCTCGTGCCTTTTTTTGAACGTTTAGCCCACGTCTTGAGACAACAAAAAACCCGCCCCGGGATCCGGGGCGGGCGAGTCGGTTCACGTGATCAGACCGAGTATTCCTTCGACTTGAAAGACATACCGCGTGCCACCATCGGCGTGTCGCTGATCTTGCGGATATCGGCCCAGGTCTGCTTGTAGACCGGGATCACCAGTTCGTTGACGCCGTCGCCGACGATGTTGCCCTGGGTGCCGTTCGGGCTGCCGAAGACCATGAAGGTCTGGCCCGGCACCGCCGTCTCTGTGGGATAGGCCAAGGCCTGCGTGGCACCGTTGTTGTTGAACACCTCGACAAGGTCGCCCGCGGTGATGCCGCGCGCCTCCATGTCTCCGGGGTTCATCTCGATGAACGGGTAGGGCCAGCGATCGGTGACGAAGTCGTTCTCCTGATCGAGGAACCAGTTTTGCCAGTTGAGGTTGGCGCGCCCGTTGTTGATGAAGAACGGGTAGCGATCCATCTCGATCGCCTTGCCCGGCGTCACCTGGCCGCGCCACGGGCCGGCCATGAACCGCGCGCGCCCGTCATCGGTCGAGAACACGCCATCGGTATAGAGACGGTCGGTGCCGATGATCCGGCCATCGTCGCCGACGCCCTGCGGCGGTTCCTGGAAGCCGTTGGTCCCCATGTTGCGCAGGGCGGCATAGGTGACGTCGGGATGGGCCGCGCCGTAGCCATCGGCGAAGGCGTCCTCCTCGGTTTCCCAGTCATAGCCCCGGAACTGGCTGGCATAGGTTTCCAGCCCCATTTCGGTCAGCACGCGTTCCATGTTCTGCGCGATACCGGCGGCGATCAGGCAGTCAGGGCGCGCGTTGCCCGGCGGGTCCATGTATTTTTCCGCAAGACGCATCCGACGCTCGCCGTTCATGGAGGTGAGGTTCATTTCACCCTGCTGAGCGGCTGGCAGGACGACATGGGCCTGCGATCCCATCTCGTTCTGGATGATGTCCATGTTCACCGCGAAGAGGCCGCCCTGTCGGATCGCCAGTATGATGGCATTGACAAGGTCCTCGCGGCTGCCGCCGGCGACGGCATCCATTGCCTCCTTCACCATGTTGGTGCGGCGGTTGTAGGCGCGCTTGAACTCGGTCGCGTTCAGCGTGGTGCGGTAGTGGTTGCAGGCCCAGATATGGTGCACGCCGCCCTGACCGTTGATGATCAACTGGTCGACATAGGCCGCCGGACGCCCGACATGGGATTCATTGGGCCGGAAGTAGCCTTCCTGGTGCCCCCCCATGCGCACGCAGCCGCCGCCGAGCTGGCCGATATTGTGCGTCGCAAGCGCGATGTTCACGATGGCACCGTTGGTGCGGTAGTTGTCGTTACCCCAGATGATGCCCTTTTCATAGCCGATCATCGTGCGGCGGCGTGACCCGTCGTCCTTGGGCTGGCCGATCCATTCGGCCGCCTTGCGGATGTCCTCGACCGGGACGCCGGTGATCTCGGCGGCCTCTTCCAGGGACATCCGGTTGGCGTCGATCGCGTCCTCAAAGCTCGACAGGTGGCCGGGCTGGCCATCGGCAAGGCCGCGCGCCGGGAACAGCGGCGGACGATCCTCGGCCTCGCGCAGGGTGCTGGCCTCGATGAACGCCTCGTCGTGCCAGCCCTGATCGACGATGTAGGTGAAGATCGCGTTGGCCAGTGCCAGGTCGGTGCCCGAGTTCGGGGCGAGGTGCAGCACATTTTCCGCGCCTGCGGCCTGCTCGGCGGCATTGACCGAGACGGTGCGGCGCGGGTCGATGAAGATGACGCGCGCGTTGGGATGCGCCTCGCCCGGCATCAGCTCTTCCTTGCGCGACGTGGTGAGGCCCTGAAGGTTCGGAATCCAGTGGTTGAGGTAGTAATTGGTCTGGCATTCCAACGGGTTGCAGCCCCACGCAACCAGCGTGTCGGCGAGATCGGCATCCTCGTAGGCGTTGTTGAGTTCGCCCACCCCCATATCGCGGGTGCCGTGCACCTCGGAGTTGTAGGCCGGGCGGTTGTGGATCCGCACGTTCTTGATCTTCATCGAGTCGAAATAGAGCTTGCCGGTGCCCCAGGTGTTCTCGTACCCGCCGGCGGAGCCGCCGTGGTCGAACATCGACACGATCAGATCGTCCTCGCCGTTGTCCGCGATGACGCGCGCGGTCACCTGCGCCACGAGGTCAAAGGCGTCGTCCCAGCTGGTCGGCTGGTAGCTGCCGTAGCGCCAGACCAGCGGATCGGTCAGCCGGTGCTGCTGCGTGCCGGTTGTCGTCGAGGGGTGGTTTTCGGCCATGCGCGCGCCGCGCACCGAGCCGAGGCCCGAGTTCACCACGCAGTTCGCGTCCGGCTTGATCACCAGGTGCACGTCGCGCCCGTCCTTCTGGACGATGTTGTACATCGAGGGCGCATACCATGCCTCGGTTTCCTGGACCTGTTGTTGCGACAGGTCGACGCCGAACTTGTTCTGGCCCGGCGCGGTGCCGCCCTGGCGGTTGATCGGCCAGGTGTAGGCCTTGTAGCCGCAGCCGACGATGCAGTAGTGGCAGACGGCGTTATGCTCGGTGGCGTCTGCGGGAATGATCGGAAGTCGATCGGTTTGTCTCTTGTAAGCCATTGGTTTTCCTCCCTTAGCTTTCCAGAACGTTGGACAGGCGGCCGTAGATCAGCTCGTCCACGCCCTCGGCATAGATTTCGCCCTCATCGTCCACGCGCAGGGTGAATTGCGGCAGGTTGTTGGTGGCATGGCCCCAGACCTGCTGCCCGCCGGCTTCGACGTCGAAGCGCGAGTAATGGCCGGGGCAGTTCATGGTGCGGTCCTCGCCGTTGTAGCTCATGAACCAGCCCTTGTGCGGGCACAGCACCGAGAAGGCGACGATGTCGCCATCCGGGCCGACGCCGCCTTCGACCGCCTGGCCGAGCTTGAGAAGAACGCCCGGGCTGTTGGGGTCGGGATAGGAAATGTCGAGCGGTTCGTTCACCGCCAGATCGGCGATATTGGCGAGCCGGTTGGCCGGATAATCGACCCGCGCAAGCGCCTGTGCCTTGGCCTGCTGTGGCGTCAAGACGGTGGCCGCGGCGCCGGCTGCGGCGGCGGTCACGCTTCCCCTCAGGAATTGTCGACGACCTGCGTCGACCAAACGATTGCATTTCATTGGCTGGTGTCCTCCCTAGCTAATGCGAATTTCGAGTGCCGTTGCATGCTAGGGGATGAACCGACGCGGCTCTACCGTGCACGCGGGACTGCCGCAACGCGGCGAGTGTCTGTTTTAAAAAGAAAAAAAATGATGTTCGGAAATCCGAACATAGGCCGGGCGGCGGCGGTGTCAGGACAGACCGAATTTTTGCATCTTTTCCCACAACGTGGTGCGCGCGATGCGAAGCCGTTTCGCCGCGGCGCCGATCTGGCCGTTCGTCCTGTCGAGGGCAGCGATGATCTGCGCCTTTTCGGCCGCGTCACGGGCCTCGGCCAGCGACATCTGCGCATCGGGGGTGGATACCAGTTCGGGAAACAGGTCGGCCGGTTGCAAAAGCGGCCCGCCGGCCACCGAAAGCGCGCGCAACAAACGGGCGCGCAATTCGCGTCCGCCGCCGGGCCAGTCGTGGCCGCGGGCGGCCTCCTCGCACAGTTTGCTGAGGCCGTCGATCCCGGCTCCGTGGCGCGGCGCGAGCTGGCCGAAGAGATGGCGCAGCAGCCAGACCGCATCGTCGGGGCGCGCCGACAGCGGCGGCACCGGGATCTCGGTCCGCGCGAGGTGGTAGAACAGGTCGGCGCTGAACTGCCCCTCGGCGATCAATCCTTCCAGGTCGTTGCCGCAGGCGGTGATCAGGCGACCCTCGAAACCGGCCTCCAGAAAGCGCAGTAGCCGGTCCTGCACATCGCGCGGCATGCGGCTGACCGCGTTGATGAACAGCGTGCTGTCGCCGACGGCGTTCAAACCACGACCGGCGCCGAACAGAGCTGCGCCGGCCTCTTGCTCGCGCGCGAGGTTGACGGCGACGAAGGCCCCGGCGCGCCGGTCCGACACCTCGTGGATGCGGCGCGCGACCAGATCCTTGCCGGTGCCGGGCCCGCCACGGATCAGCACCGGCGTCGTCTCCTGTGCCGTTCGGGCGATCGCGGCCTCGATCCGCCGCGCTTCGGGCGACACCCCCAACAGCGGAGGAAAATCCTGTTCCGAGCGTGGCGACACAAGCAGGCTGAGCCGTTCCAGAAAAACCAGCATGTCAAATGGCTTGGTCACGTAATCGGCAGCGCCCGACTTCATCAACCTCACGGCCTGCCCGATATCACCCTGGCCGGTGATGAACAGGAACGGCGGTGGGGCGCCGGTGCGCGCAAGGGTCTCGAACAACGTTCCGCCGTCACCGTCGGGCAGGGCGATATCGCAGATCACCAAGTCGATCGCCCGCTGCGGCGTGCGGATCGCGCCAAGGGCCCGATGCATCTGTTTGAACCAGATCACCTGCGCACCTTCCAGTTCCAGCCGCTGCAAGAGCGATCCGCCCATGATATCATCATCCTCGACCAGAACGATGCGCAATCCGTCAAGCATTTTTGCCTCTCTGTCCGGCGGGAAGACTAACGCGAATGGTGGTCATGTCTGGGCCGCGCGCAAGCGCGATCGTGCCGCCCAGCCCCTTGACCAGATCGCGCACCAACCGCAGGCCGACACCGCCCCCCGGCGACAGCGCCACGTCGCTCAGCAATCGCTCGCGCGCTGCGTCGGACATCGGCGGGCCGGAGTTGGAAATGGCGATCTCAAGGCCATCATGCGCAGGGCAGGCATCAAGCTGCACGACCCCGTCGGTGCCCGCCGCAGCAGAGGCGTTGAGAAGCAGGTTCAGCATGATCTGGCGCAGCGGCGCGGCAGGCAAGTCCAGCCCCGGCGGCAGATCCTTTGGTGCTGACCAGTCGATGCGTTGCGACATCCGCTTGAGCTCCGGCAGGATCAACAGGTGGATATCCTCGCAATCCTCGGCGGAAAAGGACCGTCCCGCATGGTCAAGGCGGTTCTGGTCCAGCGTGGCGCGCGCCACGTCGCGAAGATGGCGCAGGCCGCGCTCCAGCAAGTCGGCGGATGCCTCGATCACCTCGGGTCGGTGGGAAAACGTGCGGATCGTGTCGGCTGCGTTCAAAAGGCCTCCGAGCGGATTGTTGATCTCATGCGCCAGCGACGAGGACAATCGCCCGAGGGCCACGAAGCGTTCCCGCTCGGCAAGGCGGCGTTCGACATCGGCTTTCGCGGCAACATCGTGGACCATGCTGTTATAGATCCGCGACAGTCGCGCAATTTCGCCGTCGCCGTCGGGAATGTCGGCCTCGTCGATCGGCTGTGGATCTCCCTCGGCGCTGGACATTTGCCGCGCGAGGCGGGACACGGGGCGCAGCATCTGCCGCATGGCGACATATCCCAGCCCCGCAAGGATCGTCGTTGCAAGGGCGTTGGCGATCAGCAGCAGCCAAAGCGCGCGCCACCGTTCCTGTTGCAGGTCTGATACGTCCAGTTCGGTCACGATACGGCCCACGGTCCGGCCCTGGAAATTTAGCGGGGCGACAAGGCGCACGGTGCTTTCAGACGTGCCGGCGGACAGCTGAGCCAGCGGCACGGCCTCATGGGCGATTCGGTCGATCATGCTGTCCACGGGCACGCGGCGCGGGTCCGTCGCCGCCAGCACGTGCCCGGCTTCATCGGCAACGGCTGTCAGGACCATGCGCCGCCCGGCGCTTTCCCGCGCGGCACGGTCCAGGGTATCGTAGACCTCCCATATGTCACGGCGCAAAACCAGCGGCCCAAGCGCGACCGACAGCCCCTCGACATGCAGCGCGGCCAGTTCGCGCAACCGGGTATCCTGCACCCGACCAAGCGCCGACAATACCTGTTGCGATGCGACGGCGCCGACAAGCACCATCATGGCCGCGCCCAGCAGCGGAAGCCTGAGCGATAGCGGCAAGTTGCGCAGTGCCCTTACCATTCAGCTGTCCATCAGGCGCATGCGGGCAGCGATGCCGTCAAATATTCCGTCCGGCGCGGTCTGAAACCCGTCCAGTTGCAGCGCGGCCAATGCCGCGCGCCCGGTTTCTGAATCCGACAGGGTATAAAGCGCGTTCTGAAGCGCCGCGACCGGTTCAGACGTGGCATTGTCGGTGCGCGCGCAAACCGGTGGAAAGCCAAGCCATTCCGATCTGCCGATGATCCGTGTGCACCCCGTCAGTTCCGGTTCGACACTGGCCAGAGCCTCCCACACATAGCCATCCACGCTGCCCGATGTGACAAGCCCGTCGGCCACGGCCCGCACCACATTGCGATGACCGTAGGTGAAGATACTGCGCGAGAACCACGTTTCGGGCCGCGCCCCCATCGCTACCAGGTTGCTTGCCGTGACGAGGTAGCCGGAATTGCTGTCGGGATCGGAAAAGGCATGGGTTGCGCCGCGCAAATCCTCAAGCCCCTCGGCCCGCACCCCATCGCCCACGATCAGGTAGGATTGATACAACGGCCTGCCACGCCAGACCGGCACGGCCACAAGGTCCAGCGCATTGGCATGTTGCAAGTAGGGAAACCCGCAAAGCCATGCCGCATCAAGCGCACCGGTCAGCAAAAGCCCCGTAACCTCCGCATAGGTGCGGCGCTGGACAAGGTCTATCGGACGCTCCATCGCGTCCGACAGCGCTGCGGTCAGCCTGCTGATAACCGCGGAATCGTTGTCCAGAAAGACCGGCGTCAGGCCAAGCCGAAACGGCGATTGTCCAAACCCCTGCACCGGGATCATCGCAAGGGCGCTTGCGCCCAGAACAAGTGCTGTGCGGCGGCTTGGACCTGGTGTCATTTCCGTATTTTCCTCCCATGACCCTCTCCTAAATGGGTCGATCGATGCTCCTCCTGTCAAGGGCGCGGCGACATTCGACCGTCTGTCCCGCCGCGACACGCACTGAACCGTGTGGCCCACATGATGCAAGTGCCGCACGGCTTTCGACGGCCTGGCACCGTTGACATATGTATTGGAACGTTCCAATATTCCGCTCAAGCGATGCAAGCCCCGGTGTCCGGGGCGATACGAAACGGGAGGAACCCGCATGAGGTGGGGATTGATCGGCGCAAGTTCGATTGCGGCAAATCATATGATCGGGGCGATCCGGGGCGCGGGCGGGGACATCCGGTCGGTGCTCAGTTCCGACGCGGACCGCGCCCGCAGCTACGCGGCGAAACACGAGATTCCCAATGGCCTGACCGACCTCGATGCGATGCTGGGGCAAGACGCGCTCGACGCCGTCTATATCTCGACGACCAACGAAAAACACTTCGCCGAAGCCATGGCGGCCATCGCGGCGGGCAAGCATGTGCTGTGTGAAAAACCGCTTGCGATGACGGTGGCCGATGCAGTGACCATGGTGCAGGCCGCGCAACAGGCGGGCGTTGTCTTTGCCACCAACCACCACCTGCGCTGCGCCGGATCGCATATTGCGATGCACGCGGCGGTGCAGGCTGGCCGGGTTGGCGAGGTGCTGTCCGTGCGCGTGTTTCACGCGGTTCTACTGCCGACCTTCCTGCAAGGATGGCGGATCGACAACGCCGGCGCGGGCGGCGGCGTGATCCCCGATATCGTGGTCCACGACGCCGACACGGTCCGCTTTCACCTGGGCGAGGATCCGGGCGAGGTTGTCGCGATCAAGGGCGTGTCCGGCCTTGGACAGGGGGTTGAGGATTCGGTCATGTCGGTCTGGTCGATGCCCTCCGGCGTGATGGTGCAGACCCATGAAAGCTTTACCCATGCCTTCGCCAGGACCGGTTTCGAGATCCACGGCACCAAGGGCTCGATCATCGCCACCAACGTGATGACGCAGAAGCCCGTCGGACAGATCACGCTGCGCACCGAGGCGGGCGAGGAGAACCTCGACTTTGGTGATCACAATCTCTACGGGCGTGCTCTTGAGCGCTTCCGTGAGGCGGTGGATGGGCAGGGGCGCCCGGCGGCCGACGGGGTGGACGGCGTCAAGTCGCTGGCCGTGGCAAGTGCCGTCGCCGAGGCCGCTACGACAGGCCGCCGCGTGGCCGTCGATTACGGAGGGGTCTGAGCGATGGGAAAACAGGTATCGGCGGCGGAGGCCGTCGCGTGCATCCCCGATCGCGCGGTGGTCACCGTTTCATCCTCGTCCGCGCTTGGTTGTCCCGATGCCGTCTTGCAGGCCCTCGGCGCGCGGTTCGAGACCGAGGGCCATCCGAAGGGCCTGACCACGCTGCACCCGATTGCGGCGGGCGACATGTATGGCGTGAAGGGGATAGATCACATCGCCCGCGACGGGCTTCTGTCGCGGATCATCGCCGGCAGTTACCCCTCCGGCCCGTCCTCGCTGCCGATGCCGGAGATCTGGAAAATGGTCGAGGAGGATCGGGTCGCCGCCTACAACGTGCCCTCGGGAATCCTCTTCGACATGCATCGTGATGTGGCCGCGCGCAAACCCGGTGTGCTGACGAAGGTGGGATTGGACACGTTCGTCGATCCGATCCGCGAAGGGTGCGCGATGAATGCGCGCGGTGCCGCGGCCCCCATCGTGCAGCGGCAGGCGTTCGGCGGCGAGACATGGCTGCACTTTCCCAACATCGTGCCGCAGGTCGCCATCATCCGCGCCACCACCGCCGATGAACGCGGCAACCTGACCTATGAACACGAGGGCGCGTATCTGGGGGCGCTCGATCAGGCCATTGCCGTGCGCAACCATGGCGGCATCGTTATCGCGCAGGTCAAGCGGGTGACGGCGGCGGGCAGCCTGCGCCCGCATGACGTGCATGTGCCGGGGCATCTGGTGGACAGGATCGTGGTTGCCCCCGACCAGCAGCAGACGACGCAGACAGGCTACGACCCCGCGATCTCGGGCGAGGTCATGCGGCCATGGGACAGTTTCAGCCTTGCCGAACATGGCGTCGAGAAGATCATCGCGCGGCGCGCGGCGATGGAACTCAAGCGCGGCCAGACCGCCAATCTGGGCTTTGGCATTTCCGCCATCGTGCCCCGCATCCTGCTGGAGGAAGGCCACGCGCAATCCGTCACATGGGCCATCGAACAGGGCGCCGTGGGCGGCATGCCGCTGACCGGGTTCGCCTTCGGCTGCGCGTCGAACGCGGATGCCTTCGTGCCCTCCCCCACCCAATTCACCTACTTTCAGGGCGGCGGCTTCGACGTGTCGTTCCTGTCGTTTCTCGAGGTGGACAGGGCGGGCAACGTGAACGTTTCCAAGCTGGGCAAGAAGCCGTACCTGACCGCCGGGTGCGGCGGCTTCGTCGATATCACCGCGCATGCAAGGAAGATCGTCTTTTCTGGCTTCTTCGAGGCGGGGGCCGAACTTGAGGTGACGGATGACGGCCTGCGCGTGGTCAAACCGGGCCGGTTCACCAAGATGGTCGAGGCGGTGGAGCATGTGACATTCTCGGGCGTGCGGGCCGTCGCGCAGGGTCAGGATGTGCTCTACGTGACCGAACGATGCGTGATCCGCCTGACCGCCGAGGGGCTGACGGCGGTCGAGATCATGCCGGGGATCGAGCCGGAGCGTGACATCGTGCAGGCCAGCGGGGGGCGCGTGGCGGTTTCGGATCAGGCGACCATCATGCCCCGTGCGATCCTGCGTGACGTCCCCATGGGGCTGTCGATATGAGCGCCGTTCACCTGACCATTCACGGCCCGCTGGCGCGCCTTGCGCTGGACAACAGCGGCAAACTCAACGCCTTCACCCCCGGCATGCTGGCCGCGCTTGCGGCGCATTGCGACACGCTCGATCGCACCCCAGAGGTGCGTTGTGTCATCGTCCAATCGACGGGGGATCGGGCCTTCTGCGCGGGGGCAGACATCGCCGCGTGGGCGCCGCTCTCGCCGTTCGATTTTGCGCGTCACTGGGTGCGCGAGGGGCACCGCGTTTTCGACCGGCTGGCGCGGCTGTCGAAACCGACAATCGCCGTGCTTCAGGGCCACGCTTTCGGCGGCGGGCTGGAACTGGCGGCGGCCTGCGATATCCGGGTGATGGCCCCCGCTGCCACGCTGGCACTGCCCGAGGCGCAGGTGGGGATCGTGCCGGGCTGGTCGGGCACGCAGCGCCTGTCGCGGTTGCTGCCCGAGTCCGTGCTGAAGGAAATGGTTCTCTTCGGTCGCCGGATCGACGCCGCCCGCGCGTATGGTCTTGGCTTTGTCGCCGAGATTGCCGATGATCCGCTGACCGCCGCGGAAGAGATTGCGGCAGGGCTGAGCCGCGCCTCGCCGCGCGCCGCAGAAGTTGCGAAATACCAGATCCATGCCGCCGTGGGCGAAGACGCCGCGGCGATGATCGAAGCGCTGGGGGCCGGAATGATCGGCGCCAGCGACGACAAGGCAGAGGGCGTCACGGCCTTCGCCGAGAAACGCAAACCCGAATTTCCTGGAACCTGACCGATGACCGACCTGACGATTATTCCCGCCTCCAACGCCGCGTTGCCGGACGCGCCCATGCTGCTGCAACACTGGATAGGCGGCGCGTGGCAGGACAGCGCCGATGGCGCCACGTCCGAACGTCGCTCGCCCGCGCATGACGTGCCGGTGTCGGTTGCCGCACGCGGCGGTGTGGCCGAGACAGAGGCTGCCGTTGCTGCGGCCCGCGCAGCCTTCGATGTCGGCACGTGGTCGCGCGGCGCGGGCAAGGACCGGGCGACCCTGTTGCTCAAGGTTGCCGACCTGATCGACCGGGACCGGGCGGCCATCGCGCGGCAGGAGGTGCTGGAATCCGGCAAACCGATCAGCCAGGCCCTGTCCGAGATCGAAGGCGCGGCGGACCTTTGGCGCTATGCCGCGGCGCTTGCCCGCACGTTGCATGGCGACAGTTACAATTCGCTGGGCCCCGACATGCTGGGCCTTGTGCTGAAAGAACCGGTCGGGGTCGCGGCGCTGATTGCGCCGTGGAATTTCCCGTTCCTCATCGTCTCTCAGAAACTGCCCTTTGCCTTGGCGGCGGGCTGCACGGCCGTGGTGAAACCCTCCGAACTGACACCCGGCACAACGGTGATGCTGGGGCGGCTGTTGCAAGAGGCGGGGCTGCCGGACGGGGTGGTGAACATCGTGCTTGGGTTTGGCGACCCGGTCGGCGAAACCCTGTCGACCGATCCGCGCGTCGACATGGTGTCCTTCACCGGGTCGACCGGCGTCGGCAAGCGAATCACCTCTGCCGCGTCGGCGACGTTGAAGAAGGTCTCGTTGGAGCTTGGGGGCAAGAACCCGCAGGTTATCTTTGCCGATGCAGACCTCGACCAAGCCGCCGATGCGATTGCCTTCGGGGTCTATTTCAATGCCGGGGAATGCTGCAATGCGGGCAGCCGGATCATCGTGCATGAGGACGTGGCCGCGGCGCTGACCGAAAAGCTGGTGACTCTCAGTCGGCGTGTGCCCTTCGGTGAGCCGCTGGACCCGCGCACGCGGGTCGGCGCGATCATCAGTCCCGATCATCTGGCAAAGATCGACGGCTACGTGCAGGCCGCCACCGCCGCCGGTGCGCGGCTGGCGCTTGGCGGCGCGGCACTTGAGGTCGGCGGGCTTGGTGCACAGTTCTATCAGCCCACCATCGTGACAGGGGTCCGCCCCGACATGCCCATTGCCAGTGACGAAGTGTTCGGCCCGGTTGTGTCGGTGCTGACCTTCCGCACGGGCGAAGAGGCGATCGCACTGGCGAACGGCGCCGCCTATGGCCTTTCGGCAGCGGTCTGGAGCAGCGATGTCTCCACCTGCCTCGATTTCGCGCGGCGGGTGCAGGCGGGCACGGTCTGGACCAACACGTGGATGGATGGCTTTGCCGAACTGCCCTTCGGTGGTTTCAAGCAAAGCGGGCAGGGGCGCGAATTGGGCCGCTACGGGATCGAGGAGTTTCTGGAGGTCAAGACCGTGCAGATGCGCATTGGCAACACGCGGGGGGCATGGGTGGCATGATGCGCGGCTGCGCCTCAAAACGACGGAACGGGCAGAATCATCCGGTGCAGGTCATCGGCAGGTTCCCCTTCCATCCGGCGCAGCAACATCTCGGCCATCGCGCGCCCGGTTTCGCGCAAGTCCTCGAACACCGTGTCGATCTGCGGGCGGATATTGTCGAAGATCGGCGAGGCGCGCTTGGCCACGATATCCGCGTCGACGCCGTAGAGGGCCCCGGTATCGGCGAGGGCCGCAAGCGCGACAAGTGCCGTAACCTCGCCCACGCAGACATAGCCGTCGGGCGGGTTGGGGCCACGTCGCGCGGCGGTCAGGACCGCGGCGATGTCCGGTGTCGGACTGTCGAGCGTGATGCCCTCGGCGATGTCATAGGCGATGCCGGCGGCGCGCGCCGCGCTCAGGAAGCCGTAGCGCAGATGCTGGGTAAAGGTGAACTTGTCGCCGGGCAGGACCAGACTGATCCTGCGCCGCCCCTTGGCGACCAGATGCTCCACCGCGTTTCGCGCGAAGGCCTCGTTGTCGAAATCGACCCACGGGTGCGGTGCGGTAAACTCCGTCCGGCCATGGCTGACGAAGGGGAAATCGGCCTCCATCAACAGGCGCACGCGCGGATCGAACGCCTCGGTGCGGGTGAACAGAAGGCCATCGGCAAGGTTGTTGCGCAGGATTGTGCGCACCGGGGCAAGGCGATCTCCGTCGGGGCTGTCGGGCACCACGGTCACGGAATAGCCTGTGCCGGCAAGCACTTGGGTAATGCCGGTCAGAAATTCATGGGTGAAGCCGAGGAATTCGTGCTCGGTCGCCAGCAACAGGCTGATGACTTGCGTCCGGCCGGTACGCAGGCGCCGCGCCGCGCGGTCGGGGACATAGCCAAATCGTTGTGCTGCGGCTGCCACGGTTGCGCGCGTCTTGGCGGCGATCTGCGGGTCGTCGGCCAATGCGCGCGATACCGTCGCCACGGAAAAGCCGGTTGCCGTGGCGATGGTGCGCAGCGTCGGTCTTTCGCTTTGGACATGCGGCGCGATGCCGGACGGGTCATCAATCATCTTTTTCGGCCACCGGCAGGTTTCAACACCGTCCATATTGACCGGAATTTCAAACGTTTCAACACTGAATGCAGGGCAGCCATTGATGCTGCATTGCAGAAATTACGCTTTTTTACTGTAGCTTGTGCAGATCACAACGTGCAACAGGCAGAAATTTTTGGGTTGACGAAGGGGTAATTTATAACGTTTTAATAATCGGAAGCTCGAAAGGGCACTGGTCTCAAAGGGAGGAACCTAACATGACCATGATGAAAAAACTCAAACTCACGGCGGCCGTCCTGGCGCTTTCGACCACTGCGGTCGCGGCGCAAGAGGTCGAGGTGTTGCATTGGTGGACCTCGGGCGGCGAGGCGGCGGCGCTCAATGTTCTGCGTGAAGACCTCGCCACAGGTGGCGTCGGCTGGACCGATATGCCCGTTGCCGGTGGTGGCGGATCGGACGCCATGACCATTCTGCGCGCCCGCGTCACCGCCGGCGATCCGCCGACCGCCGTGCAGATGCTTGGCTTCTCGATCCAGGATTGGGCAGCCGAAGGGTCGCTTGCCAACCTCAATTCGCTGGCCGAAGAACAGAACTGGGGCGAGGTCGTGCCAGAGGCGCTTCAGCGATTCTCGACCTATAACGGCGATTGGGTGGCCGCACCGGTCAACGTGCATTCGGTCAACTGGGTCTGGGCCAACACCGCGCTGATGGAAGAGCTTGGCATCGACCAGCCCGGCACGTGGGACGAGTTTGTTGCCGCGATGCAGACGGCTGAGGATGCCGGTTACACCGCGCTCGCGCATGGCGGCCAGCCTTGGCAGGAAGCCACCATCTTCGACTCGATGGTGATGGGCGTCGGTGGCCCGAACTTCTACCAGGCCGCGATGATCGACCTCGACCCCGAGGCTCTCGGCTCCGACACGATGGTCGAAGCGTTCCAACGCATGGATACGCTTCGTGGTTTCGTCGATGACAACTTCTCGGGCCGCGACTGGAACCTTGCCTCCTCGATGGTGATCAACGGCGAGGCGCTGTTTCAGATCATGGGCGACTGGGCCAAGGGTGAATTCGTCAATGCGGGCCTGACCGCCGGCGAGGAATTCCAGTGCTTCCGCGTGCCGGGCACCGAAGGCACCGTTATGTTCAACTCGGACCAGTTCGCCATGTTCAACGTGTCGGACGAAACCGCGCAGCAAGCCCAGCTTGCCATGGCCTCGGCCGTGATGAGCCCGGAATTCCAGGTTGCCTTCAACATCGTCAAGGGCTCCGTCCCGGCGCGCACCGACATTCCTTCGGATCAGTTCGATGCCTGCGGACAACTGGGGATGGCGCAACTGGCCGCCGCCTCGGCCAATGGCACGCTGTTCGGGTCGATGGCCCATGGCCATGCCAACACCCCGTCGGTGCAGAACGCGATGTACGACGTGATCACCGCCCATTTCAACGGCGAATTTGACGCCGAGACCGCAGCTGCGGAACTCGTCACCGCCGTCGAACTGGCGCAGTAAGTATATCGTTTCGGGCCGGCCCCAAAGACCGGGGCCGGCCCGTCCCGTGCGGCCAATGGCGGCCGGATTGCCATTCTCAGACAGGGGGGGGGCCTTATGGCCGCATCGACCGATACCGGCGTGGATTTCCGCACGCGCCTTCAGAACTGGCTGCCCAAGCTTGTCTTGTCGCCATCCCTCGCGGTGATGCTGATATTCGTCTACGGATTTATCGCCTTCACCATCTACCTGAGCTTTACCGACAGCAGAATGCTGCCCTCCTACAACTGGGTCGGATGGCAGAATTACGATCGCCTGTTCCGCGTTCGCGAGTGGAACATCGCGTTGACGAACCTTGCGGTCTTTGCGTCGCTCTACATCGTCATCTCGACGATCATCGGCCTGATGCTGGCGATCTTCCTCGATCAGAAGATCCGGGGCGAAGGGGTGCTGCGGCCGATCTTCCTTTACCCGATGGCGCTTAGCTTCATCGTCACCGGCACCGCGTGGAAGTGGTTTCTCGATCCGGCCATCGGGCTGGAAAACACCATGCACCTTTGGGGCTGGACCAGTTTTCAATTCAACTGGATCAAGGACCGCGACATGGCGATCTACACCATCGTGCTCGCTGCTGTCTGGCAAAGCTCCGGGTTCGTGATGGCGATGTTCCTTGCCGGCCTGCGCGGGATCGACAATGAAATCCTGAAGGCCGCGCAGATGGACGGGGCCTCGAATTTCCAACTCTATCGCCGGATCATCCTGCCACAACTCCGCCCGGCGTTCCTGTCGGCCTTCGTGATCCTGTCGCATCTTGCGATCAAGTCCTATGACCTTGTCATCGCGCTGACAGGCGGTGGCCCCGGCAATGCCACGGCGCTGCCCGCGACCTTCATGTATTCTTACACCTTCACGCGAAACCAGATGGGGATCGGGGCCGCGTCTGCCGTCATCATGCTGATGACCATCGCTGCGATCATGGTCCCCTATCTTTACGCCGAACTGCGGGAGAAGAAGTGATGGCCGCCGCATCCACCGACACCGCCATTCGCTCCTCGAACTGGTCGCGCGCGCTGATTTACCTCGTGCTGCTGCTGTTCGCGCTATTTTACCTGCTGCCCTTCGGCATCATGCTGGTGAACTCGCTGAAACCGCTTGATGAGATCACCGGCGGCAACATGGTTTCGCTGCCGCGCACCTGGACGATCGAGCCATGGCTTAGCGCCTGGTCGACCGCACAGATCGGGGTGGAGCCAACCGGCCTGCGGCCGTATTTCGTCAACTCGATCATGATGGCCATTCCGGCGGTGCTGCTGTCCACCATCTTCGGGGCGCTCAACGGCTATGTCCTGACCAAATGGCAGTTTCGCGGGTCCACCCTTGTGTTCGGCCTGTTGCTGTTTTCGTGCTTCATCCCGTTCCAGATCGTGCTGATCCCGATGGCGCGCATTCTCGGGATCCTGCAAATCGCGGGGACCACGCCTGGCCTTGTGCTGGTGCACTTCGTCTACGGGGTCGGGTTCACGACGCTTTATTTCCGCAACTACTATGCCGCGTTCCCGACCGAGCTTGTACGCGCGGCGCAGATCGACGGGGCCGGGTTCTTCCAGATCTTCTGGCGCATCTTGCTGCCCTCGTCCGGGCCGATCATCGCGGTCAGCTTCATCTGGCAGTTCACCAACATCTGGAACGATTTTCTCTTTGGCGCCAGTTTTGCCAGCGGCGGGTCGGCGCCGATGACGGTGGCGCTGAACAACCTCGTCAACTCGTCCACTGGCGTGCGGGAATACAATGTTCACTTCGCTGGCGCCATCATGGCCGCCGGTCCCACGCTTCTCGTCTATATCGTCGCCGGTCGCTACTTCGTGCGCGGCCTGATGGCCGGCTCCGTGAAGGGATAAACACCATGGGTTTCCTCGACATCAAGAACGTCACCAAATCCTACGGAGCGGAGGAAGTTCTCCATCAGATAGATATCGACGTGCGCGAGGGCGAATTCCTGGTGCTCGTCGGCCCTTCGGGCTGCGGCAAGTCCACGCTTCTGAACATGATCGCGGGGCTGGAGGGAATCACCAGCGGTGAAATCGCGATCAAGGATCGGGTGGTGAACGGCATCCACCCCTCCAAGCGCAACATCGCGATGGTGTTCCAGTCCTATGCACTTTACCCCAACATGACGGTGGGCCAGAACATCACCTTCGGGTTGGAAATGCACGGCATACCGAAGCCCGAGCGTGAAAAGGCCATGGCCGACGTGGCGAAGCTGTTGCAGATCGGTGATCTGCTTGGCCGCAAGCCGGGGCAGCTTTCGGGCGGGCAGCGGCAGCGCGTGGCCATGGGCCGGGCGCTGGTGCGCGACCCCGACGTGTTCCTCTTCGATGAACCGCTGTCGAACCTCGACGCCAAGCTGCGCGTCGATATGCGCACCGAGATCAAGAAGCTGCACCAGAAGCTTGGCACGACCATCGTTTACGTCACCCACGACCAGATCGAGGCGATGACCCTCTCCACCCGGATCGCGGTGATGTATAACGGATATGTCCAGCAGCTTGGCACACCGAAGGAGATTTACGACAATCCCGCCAACCTGTTCGTGGCCACCTTCATGGGCTCGCCCGCGATGAACGTCTTGCCCACGAAACTGGTGGAACGAAACGGAGCGCTGCATGTCCTCGTGTCCGATGCCGAGGGTCGGGAACTTGCGCTCAGGGTCGAGAACGCGCCTGCGTCCTACGCGTCTTACAAGGACTCAGAGGTGCTTTTCGGTATCCGGCCCGAGGCCATCACCGATCTCGAAGGCGCCGACCGCAATGCCCGCAACATCCAGTCGCTGAGCAACACCGTGAGCGTGACGGAACCGGCCGGGGCCGATACCTTCGTCACCATGACGCTGTCCGGCAAGGACTGCATTGCACGGATGCGCGCGGATGCCGATGTGCACCCCGGCCAGCCGTTCGAGTTCGCGGTGAACATGGACAAGGCCGTTCTGTTCGATCCCAGGACCGAAGACCGCATCAGGTAACACCCGAAGCCCGCGTGCCGAATGGCCGCGGGCTACTTTTTGCGCTGGAATTGGAACGATCCAAAAGATATCATAAGCCGAGGGAGGGCCGCGTTGAGCGACGCAGACATCATCATCGTCGGTTCCGGGATCGGGGGCGCGACGCTGGCTGCGGGGCTGGCGCAGTCCGGGCTGCGTATCCTGATCCTTGAGCGCGGTAAGCGGTTGACGGATTGCCCGGAGGCGCGCGACGCCGACGCCATTTTCGCGCGCGGGCATTTCCGCCCCGATGAAACCTGGCTGACCCCGGACGGCAAGCGCTTCAACCCCGGAAATTATTCCTGCGTGGGTGGCAATTCCAAGTTCTATGGCGCGGTCATGATGCGCTACCGCGAGGCGGATTTCGCGCCCATCCGGCACATGGGCGGTGCAACGCCGGGCTGGCCGTTCGGCTATGACACGCTGGCGCCTTGGTATGACAGGGCCGAGGTGCTCTACCAGGTGCGCGGTGACGCAACGCGCGACCCGACGGAACCGCCGCGCGCGGCGAACTACAGCTACCCGCCGGTGCCCCATGAACCGGCCGTCGCCGATCTTGACCGCCGCCTGACATCGGTCGGGCTGCACCCTGCGCCGCTGCCCCTTGCGCTGGATCTCGACCGGTGGCTGGCCCGCGCGCCGACGCCGTGGGATGCCTTCCCCGATACCGCTGGCGGCAAGCTCGACGCAGAAACCGCCGCCCTCGCGCAGGCGCTTCGATATCCCAACGTGACGTTGAAGACGGGCATACGCGTTGACCGGTTGGAGGCGCAGGGTGACCGGATCACGGCTGTCGGAACCTCCGCCGGGCGCTTTACCGCGCCTCGTATCGTGCTGGCCGCAGGGGCCGTCCACACGGCGGTGCTGCTGCTGCAATCGGCCAACGAGGATCACCCGAGGGGCTTTGCCAACCGGTCCGACCAGGTCGGGCGCAACTTCATGAACCACAATGCCTCTGCCCTGTTGGCGCTGTCGGGGCGACGCAACCGGTCGGTCTATCAAAAGACGTTGCACATCAATGACTGGTACCTGACCGGCGGGCCGAACGGCGAACCGCTTGGCAACGTGCAATTGCTTGGCCGCGTTTCGGGCTCGATCCTTGCCGCGCAAAGTGGGCTGCCGGGGTCTGTCGCCAACATGATCGCCGCCCGGGCGATGGATTTCTACGTGATGAGCGAGGATTTGCCGCGGCCCGAAAGCCGCGTGACCCTGAAGGGGGCCGAGATCGTGCTCGACTGGCGCAGGTCGAACTGGCGCGCGCATCAGCGGCTGGTAAGAACGTTCAAGCGCGCGTTGCGTCGCGCCGGATATCCGGTTGCGCTGTCGAAACCCTTCGACCGGTCCACCCCGTCGCATCAATGCGGAACTGCACGTCTGGGCGTCAATCCGGCCACCAGCGTCACCGACCCGTTCGGGCGCTGCCACGACCATCCGAACCTGTGGATCTGCGACGCATCGCTGTTGCCGACATCGGCGGCGGTGAACCCGTCGCTGACCATCGCGGCCCTCGCCCTGCGTCAGGCCGACCGTTTGAAAGAGGAGGTGACGAAATGACCCCGACCGCGCTTGTCACCGGCGGCCAGCAAGGCATCGGTCGCGGTATCGCCGAGGCGCTGCATGACGCGGGCTGGCAGGTGGCTCTTGTTGCCGAGCAGCCGGGCGATGCGCCCGCCGTGCAGGAGGCGCTCTCTGCCATGCCCGGTGCCAGCTACCACCGCCATGACCTCATGCAGATCGCCTCGATCCCTGCATTGCTTGACGCGGTGGGGCCGGTCACGACGCTGATCTCCAATGCCGGGGTGCCGGCGATGGCGCGCGGCGACCTGCTGGACATGACGCCGGAAAGCTTCGACCGCTGCATGGCCGTAAACCTGCGCGGCGCGTTCTTCCTGGCGCAGGCGGTCGCGCGCGGCATGCTGGCCCTGCCAGAGGCGCCCTACCGGTCGATCGCTTTCGTCACCTCGGTCAGTGCCGCGATGGTGTCCCCCGACCGGGCGGAATACTGCATCTCAAAGGCTGGCGCGGCGATGATGGCGCAGGCTTTTGCGGTGCGTCTGGCCGGCGAGGGGATCGGCGTCTACGACATCCGCCCCGGTATCATCGAAACGCCGATGACCGCGCCGGTTGCCGACCGTTACGAGGCGCGCATCAAAGCGGGACTCGTGCCCGCTCGTCGCTGGGGCACGCCCGCCGATATCGCGCGAACAATCCTGCCGCTTGCGCGCGGCGACTTCGCCTTTGCCACCGGGGCGGTCATCCCCGTCGATGGCGGGCTTTCCATTCACCGGCTCTGAGGGGGCGATATGGCTGAGGGCTTTGACTACATCATCATCGGTGGCGGCAGCGCTGGCAGCGTTCTGGCCGGACGGCTGAGCGAGGATCCCACCGCGCAGGTGTTGCTGCTGGAGGCCGGGGGGCGCGACCGGCATCCCTTCTATCACCTGCCCGCAGGCTTTGCGAAGATGACCAAGGGCATCGGCTCCTGGGGCTGGGAAACGGTGCCGCAACGTCACATGAAGGGGCGCGTGTTCAACTACACGCAAGCGAAGGTGATCGGTGGTGGATCGGCGATCAACGCGCAGATCTACACCCGTGGGAACGCGCAGGATTACGACGAGTGGCGGCAGATGGGCTGCGAGGGCTGGTCTTACGAGGACGTGCTGCCGTATTTTCGCAAGGCGGAGGACAACGACACGTTTGACAACCGCTACCACGGCAAGGGCGGTCCCTTGGGCGTATCGCAACCGATTTCCCCGCTGCCCATCTGCGAGGCGTATTTCGAGGCTGCCGCCGCACTGGGCATCCCGCGCAACATGGATGTGACAGGTGCCGCGCAGGACGGTGTCGCCTTTTACCAGTTGACCCAGCGAAACGCGCGCCGATCCTCGGCAGCGATGGCCTATGTCGCGCCGAAAGAGGGCCGTCCGAACCTGACCGTGCAGACCGGTGCGCAGGTGCGCCGGATCGTGGTCGAGGGCGCGCGCGCCACGGGCGTCGAGATGATGGATGGCACCCGCATCACCGCCACGCAGGAGGTTCTGCTGTGTTCCGTCGCGATCGGCTCGCCCCGGCTGCTGCAATTGTCGGGGATCGGCCCGGCCGACAGCCTGCGCGATCTGGGCATCGCGGTGGTTTTCGATCAGCCGCAGGTGGGCGAGAACCTTCAGGATCACCTCGACCTCTATTGTATCAGCGAACTCAGCGGCCCCTACAGCTATGACCGCTATGCGAAACCGTACATGGCCGCGCTTGCCGGGCTGCAATACCTTTTGACGCGCAAGGGGCCGGTGGCGTCGTCGTTGTTCGAAACCGGTGGCTTCTGGTATGCAGACCCCGATGCGCGCTCACCCGATCTGCAATTCCACCTCGGCCTCGGCACCGGGATCGAGAAGGGCGTCGCTGCCATGCCGCAGGGGGGCGTGACGCTGAATTCCTGCTACCTGCGCCCACGCTCGCGCGGCAGCGTGCGGCTGCAATCGGACGACCCGGCCAAGGCGCCGCTGATCGACCCGAACTACCTGCAAGACGCGCGCGACCGGGAAATGTCGATCCGGGGCCTCAAGCTGACGCAGGAGATCATGGCGCAGGCTCCGCTGGCGCGTTTCGTCAAGGCAGAGCGCTTGCCGGGTCCAGAGGTGAAGACCGATCAGGACTATTACGATTTCATCTGCGAACACTCCAAGACCTCGCATCATTGCGCAGGCACCTGCCGGATGGGCGCAGACAGCAAGGCGGTGGTCGATCCGCGCTTGCGTTTTAACGGGATCGACGGGCTGCGGGTGGTGGATGCCTCCATCATGCCGACGGTCATTTCCTCCAACACCAACGCCGCAGCGATCATGATCGGTGAAAAGGCCGCCGACATGATCCGCGAAGATGCAAGGGGCTAGGCCATGCTGCTGCCGACCTACGAGGGAACGCTTGAGGAGTATCGCCTGACCGGCGACCCGTTGATCCCGCGCGCGCCACGGGTGCCGTTCAACCGCACGGTTTTTGCCGCCGCGCATGCGATCAGCGATCCGTTGGCGGAGCGGGATCCGTGGCTGGGCAGGCCGGCCATCGACTGGGACGCGACGCTGCGCTTTCGGCATGGCCTGTGGGACCAGGGGCTGGGGCTGGCCGAGGCGATGGACACCGCGCAGCGCGGCATGGGCGTGGATTGGGCGACCGCGAAGGAATTGATCGTGCGCACGATGGCTGAGGCGAAAGCCCACCCGATGCGCCCGCGCGTCGCCTGTGGGGTGGGAACGGATCACAAGACACTGGCGGAACTGACGAACCCGGAGGCGATCATCGACGCCTATCGCACCCAGATGGCGGCGGTCGAGGCGGTGGGGGGGCAGATCATCCTGATGGCGACCCGCGCGCTACCCGCGATCGGTGCCACCCCCGATGACTACGCGAGGGTCTATGACACGCTGATTGGCGAGGCGGCGCAGCCGGTGATCCTGCATTGGCTGGGCGAGATGTTCGACCCCTCTCTCGCCGGGTATTGGGGCGGCGTGGACCTTGTCGCGACCAACGCCATCGTGCTCGATCTGATCACGCGCCATGCCGCGAAGGTCGATGGCATCAAGATCAGCCTTCTGGATCAGGCCCACGAGGAGGCATTCCGCGCCCGCCTGCCCAAGGGCGTCCGCCTTTATACCGGCGACGATTTCAACTACGCCGCGCTGATCGAAGGCGACGGCACGCGCCATTCCCATGCGCTTCTGGGGATATTCGCTGCCATTTCCCCCGCTGCGGCGCAGGCGCTGGAAGCCTTGGCACAGGATGACCGCGAGACCTACCATGCGCTTCTGGCGCCGACCGTCCCGCTGAGCCGCGAGATATTCAAGGCGCCGACGCAGTTCTACAAGGCCGGTGTCGCGTTCCTGAGCTGGCTCAACGGAACGCAACCCCATTTCGTGATGCCCGGAGGTTTGCAATCTTCGCGCGAAATCTCGCATTTCGCGCAGGTTTACCGCCTTGCCGACCGCGCCCGCCTGCTGACGCGGCCCGATCTGGCCGAGACCCGGATGCGCTGCCTTCTGGCGCTGCACGGGATCGACGGCTAACAAGGAGCCATGAAACGCCGCCCCACCATAATGGATGTCGCCGCCCGCGCGGGCGTGTCCAAATCCACCGTCTCTCTGGTCCTTCAGGGATCTGCGCAGGTGCGCGCGGACACGCGGAAATCGGTAGAGGCGGCAATGGCCGATATCGGCTATGTCTACAACCGTGCCGCCGCAAACCTGCGGTCGGCCTCGGTCGGGCTGGTGGGGTTAGTGATCAACGACCTCAGGAACCCGTTCTTTACCGAGTTCGCCACCACCTTGCAGATGACGCTGGCCGCAAGGGGCTACGCGATCCTCATCGCCAATGCCGATGAGGATGCCGCGCTTCAGGCGAAACTCGTCGCCTCGATGATCGAGCACGGCGTATCGGCGCTGGTGATCTCGCCCGCGTATGGCGCCACCGATGCCACGTTCGACCCGTTGGCGCGCAGTGGATTGCCGGTCCTGCAAGTGTTGCGCCGGGTCGATGCGCGCACCGACCTGTTCCCGTTTTCCAGTTTCGATTACGCTGCCGGCAGCGCCGAGGCGACGCGTCACCTGATCGACCGGGGCGCAAGGCGGATCGCCTTCGTCGGCGGCCTGCCGGGGCGGGCGATCACGCAGGAACGCAGATCCGGCTGGTGCGAGGTTCTGAAGGCCGAGGGGCGGGACAGGCTGGCGCTGCACGGCAAATCGTCCCGCGCCTTCGGGATGCAGACCGCCGAAACGCTGATCGCGGACCACCCGGATGTCGATGCCGCGATCTGTTTCAACGATCTTGTGGCGTTAGGTCTGATAGCGGGCTTCGCGCGTGCGGAGCGCCCCGTGGGCGATGGGTTCCGCCTGGTCGGCTTCGACGATATCGAGGAGGCTGCCCAAAGCTGGCCGCAGCTGTCCTCGGTCGGCTGTGATATCGCCGGGTTCGCGCGCGACACAGCCGCCCGGCTTCTGTCATGGATGACGGGCGGGGAGCGGCCGCCGCCGGAGTTGCGCAGCCCGGTGCACCTGGTGGCGCGCGCCTCCAGCCTCGGGCCGGACACATGACCCCCGCCGCGTGCCAATCGGCGCAGACACCGTTCCCATCCCTGAAAGAAGGCTGACCCGCATGCTCCACCACATCGTCCTGATGGACCCGGCCGATCCCGACGGCCTCGCGCAGATCGAGGCGGCGATGCCGATCCTGGCGCAGCTTTGCGCCGAGTTGCCGGGCGCGTCCGGGTTCGCCCATGGTCCGAACCGCGATTTCGAGGGCAAGTCGCCGCGCTATGCCTACGGCTTTTCCGTCCAGTTCGAGGACCGCGACGCGCATCTAGCCTATGAACGGCACCCCGACCATGTCCGGGCTGGCGGCATGCTGGTGGCGTCCTGCACCGGCGGGGCGACGGGCATTTTCGTTGCCGATCTGGAGGTCTGATCCGCCCGGCGCGTTTGCGCGCCTTTCCGGCTACCTGATCCGGCTACCTGACTTTCATGTTCTGCAAATGCTTCTGGATTGCCTCTTCGATATCATCGTAGAAGGTCGCCTTGCCCTTATCCAGCACGACACCGACCTCGCACACCGCACGGATCTGTTCCATGCTGTGCGAGACCATGAACGCGCCGGAATGTTTCATGCGTTCCTTGAAAAGCGCCTGGCTTTTTTCCTTGAAGGCCGCATCACCGACAGAGGTGACCTCGTCAACAAGGTAGGTGTCGAAATGAATCCCCATCGAGACGCCGAAGGACAGGCGCGATTTCATGCCGGAGGAGTAGCTGCGGAACGGTTGGTAAAAGCTTGGCCCCAGTTCGGCGAAATCCTCGACAAACTGGGCCAGTTCGCGCGTGTCGACGCCGTAGACGCGGGCGATGAACTTGGTGTTCTGGTAGCCTGTCAGTTGCGGGTGAAACGACCCTGCAAACCCTACCGGCCATGAAATCGTCCCGGAAGACAGGATTTCGCCAGAGGTCGGTTCCATCGCGCCCGAGATCAATTGCAACAGGGTCGATTTGCCCGCGCCATTGCGCCCCAACAATCCCACCGACGCGTTCGTCGGAAGGGTGATGTTGAGGTCGTCGATCACCGTGGCGCGCCGACCGCGCAGGACGAATTCCTTGCGGAGGTTGCGAAATTCCAGCATTTTCCGACCCTCGCTACCTGCGGTCCCGCAAGCTGTAGGCGACAAGGACGATGACGGTCCATATCAGGAAAGCGAACAGGGTCAGCACCGCCAACTGCAACGGACGATCAGGATATTGCGACGCTTCCGCCAGTGTCGGGCGGACATGCGCGGCAAGATAGCGGCTTTGCCGCCGGGCATCGTTGCGCGCCGCGTCGAAAGAAGCCAGTGCGGTGGTGTAGGCCTGTTCGGCGAATTCCTGATCGACGGCGAGCCGTTCGAACTGTCCAACCAGATCGGCAAAGGCGGTCCGGCCCGACCCGTTCGCACCCAGCACGGAGCGTTCCGCGTCGATCCGGTTCTGGATAACGGTGATGCGCCGTTCCGCCTGTGTAACGCGGGGGTCGTTTTCGCGGCTGGTCGTGTCGCGCAGGAGATCGAGTTCGATCAGGGCTTCGGCCAATTGCGCTTGCAGGTTTGTCACCAGCCCCATCTGCCCTGCCGTGTCGGCGGTCGGATCGACGGTCTGGTTTTCATTGCGCCACTCGGCAAGGGCGATGCGCGCCGCCGCCAGCCGATCCTCGGCCTGTTCCAGTTCATCACGGGCATAGCCGATCGCATCCTCGCGGGCGATCGCCGAGAGCTGGTTGATCATGGAACTGCTCTCTTCAAAGATCATTTGCCCGATGGCGCGGGCGTCCTGCGGATCGTAGGCCAACACTTCAATGTCGATCAGGCCGGTGCCGCCATCGTAGTAGATTCGCACGGCGCGCTGCCAATGATCCACGAGATCCTCGATCGTGCCCGGCGCGTGGTACGCGAAGATCGGGTCGTCGCTGGGGTCGACCCGCGACCATATGGCGCGCAGGTCAAGCTCTCGATCAATTCTTTCAACCAACTCCTGACTTTGCAGGAATTCATAAAGAATGTCGGTATCGGAGGAACTCGACCCTGACAGGCTGGTAATCCCCCCCAGAAGCTCGATCGCCGAGCTTGCCTCCTCGGTGCGCACCGAGAAGCCGACGCGGGAAATGTACTGGTCCGCCGCGCGGTTCCACAGGTAATAGGCGGCCAGGAGGCACGGGGCCAAGACCATCACGATGAAAGACAGGACAACGAGGCTGTGCCGCAGCTTCCACCGGGCGCGCTTGACCGGCGGTGCCGGCGTGGGCTGCGCCTGTTCTTGCCGGGCATTCGCTTCTTGCCGGGCATTCGCTTTTGCAGCCGGGCCAGCGGCATCCTGCTTGCCCGCCCTCGGCGCCCTCTGGGTGTCCTGCGCCCTTGCTGGCTTCGCGGGCGCGTCACCGCCGGCGGGGGTGGCCCGTTCGGGCCCATGCGCGTCGGCCTTGGGTCCGCGACCGGGCCCATGCGCGTCGGCCTTGGGTCCGCGACCGGGCCTGTCCACAGTCTGCCTCGCGGCGGGGGGGGGGGTCCGAGGCTCTGACATGGGGGGTAATACCTTGCGTGATGGCAAACTCTGTGACTACTTGCTACCCAATGACCAGCGTTTTTTCCAGCGCTCACTTATATCGGTGACATGGCTTTCTTTACTGACACAGACGGCACGAAGCCCCTGAAATCTGTTCGATTGCGGCCGCGATTCACGTCGCTGCGCTCGATCGGCGCGCTGATTCTGCGAGAGATGAACACAACCTACGGCCGGTCCCCCGGCGGGTATCTCTGGGCGGTGCTTCAGCCCCTGGGGGGGATCTTGCTAATGGTTGCTATCTTCTCGACGGGCTTTCGATCTCCGCCGCTTGGCAGCAATTTTGCGATTTTCTATGCGACGGGGCTTCTGCCGTATTTCCTGTTCCTGGATGTCTCGGGCAAACTGGGCATGTCGTTGGGGTTTTCACGTCAACTTCTCGCTTATCCGCGCATCACCTTCATGGATACGATCATCGCGCGGTTCGTGCTCAACACCCTGACGCAATTGCTGGTCAGCTATCTCATTCTCTACGCGATCCTCGCGCTGTTCGAGACGCGCACCACGCTGGAGGTCGACCGCATCCTGATGGGGTATGCCATGGCGATATCGCTGGCCATTGGCTTCGGCGTGATGAATTGCTTCCTGATGGCAAAGTTCCCGGTCTGGCAGCAGGTCTGGGGCATCGTGACCCGCCCGCTTGTTCTTGTCTCCGGCATTATCTTTCTTTACGATGGCATTCCCGAACCGTATCGCGGCTATCTTTGGTATAATCCGCTGATGCATGTGACCGGGGAAATGCGCGGCGCGTTCTATGTCAGCTACGAGGCGAGCTATGTCGATCCCGGCTATGTCTTCGGGCTCAGCCTCGTTCTGACCGTGTTCGGCCTGCTGTTCCTGCGCCGCTACCACAAGGATATCATCTATTCCTGACCCATGCCGCTGTCCGCCGAGACCGGGGACGGGGGCATTCGGCCCGGTTCAGGACTGTCGCCGGAAGAGGTTTCCGATGGTCTGGAACACGAGGTCGAAATCGTAGCAGGTGCTTTGGTGGCGCTGATAGATCAGGTCCAGCCGCGCCTTCATCGGGATGCAGGACCGGCAATAGGTGGCGTCGGTGTCCTCTGGCGTGGTGCAGCGCGCCAGCAGGCGTTCTTCGTGCTTGTGGTAGGTGATCGTGGCCAGCCCGGTGACGCCGGGTCGGCTTTTGAGCACGTCGCGGTAAACCGCTGGAAACCGTTCGACATATTCGCGCAGCGGCGGGCGCGGCCCGACAAAGCTCAGATCGCCTTTCAGAATGTTCCAAAGCTGCGGAAATTCATCCAGCCGCTTGCGCCGGAGCCATTCCCCGGTGGGCGTGATCCGCGCTGCCTTGTGGGCACCGGACACGCCGCTGTCCTCGTCCACCACGGTCATGGTGCGGAACTTGAGCAGGCGGAACGCTGTATCGGGGGTCTTCATCCGCTCCGCCGCGTAAAAGATCGGGCGGCCCTGTTCGCGCCAGACTGTCCAGATCAGCCACAGGATGATGGGGCCAAGGATGATCACCAGCAGGCTTGCGAAGAAGAGGTCAAAGAGTCGCTTGCGCCATGTCATCGCTCCAGCTCCGCCTTTTCGAGGTCGGCCCGCCATTCCGCGACAAGCCGTTCCGGCGTTCCGGTCGCCGGGTCGAGCGTCAGTAAGCGGCCAAGACGTTGCGTGTCCAGCACAACCTTGGCGATGGCCTCTGCCGGGGCCGGGCGCGGGTGCCACGGGTGGGGCACGGCATCCAGAAGCGCCCCCATCTCGACAGCGCCGGGCGCAGCCACGTTCAGAACCGGGGGCAGGGCAACGCCACGTCCGGCCGCAAGGCACAGATCGGCAAGCTGCCCGGCCAGCGTTGCGGGGCCGATATAGCTGCGCGCCGGGGTGCGGCCATCGGCGAACCGGTCCAGCGTGATCGGCGTTCCCGCCGCCACACGCCCGAGGATCTGATCTGCGCCCGCGACATTCCCGATCCGCAGGCACGTCACCGGCCCGCCCTGCGCCAGAACCGCATTCTCCATCTCGATCTTCGCCTGTCCATAGGGGGCGGTCGGTCGGGCCTCGTCCTCCTCTCGGCACGGCCCCTCCGCCCGCCCGTAGACCGCTGCGGAGGACGCCAGCAAAACCGGCCGCGCCCCTGCCGCCGCCTGAACCGCCAAGGCAAGCGTGCGGTTCAATTTCAGGGCCGCGCCCGAGGCTGGTGTCACACCGGCAAGGCACAGCACGACGTCGGCACGTCGCATTGCATGGTGCAGGGCCTGCGTGTCGCCGAGGATGTCGAAGCACAACATATCCGCTCCCGGCCGGGGGTGCCGTCCGTGCCAGACCGTCGCCAGGCGTGGGTCTTCGTGCCATGCCCGGCGCAACATCTGCCCAAGACGACCTGTTGCCCCAAGACACAAGACCCGCACTAATTCGCCTTTCGCGTCTGCAACCGTTGACCCTACCCCCGTGATACGTATCTTGCCCACAATCGCTTTGACATGAAAAACGACTTTCGACGACAGGGACAAGCATGGGCCGTATTTTTCGAACCATAGGGATTTTCGGGCTCTGTCTTGCCCTCGCGGCGTGTTCATTGCCGCGCGGTGCGGGGGTCGAGCGGGAAATCCTCAGTGGTAGCGACGATGCCGGGGCGGATTTCGCGATCTACCCGGTGACCCGGTCGTTTCTGCCGACGCTCGCCGAATGGCCTGTCTTGGGCGAGCCCGAACTGAACTGGATCACAGCAAGCGCCGGGCCCCGCAGCAACATCATCAGCGCCGGCGATGTCGTCAGCGTCACGGTTTGGGATAGCAACGAAAACTCGTTGCTGTCGACGCCGGGCCAACGGTCGGTCAACCTCGATGAGATGCAGGTGTCGGCCAACGGCACCATCTTCATGCCCTATATCGGGGAAACCCGGATCGCGGGAATGACCCCTTACGCCGCGCGCGAGCGGCTGCAATCGGACCTTGAGGCTATCGTGGCGTCGGCGCAGGTGCAGCTTTCGCTGCAAGCAGGGCGGTACAATTCCGTCGATCTCGTCGGCGGTGTCGGGGCACCCGGCACCTATCCGATGCCGGATCAATCCTATTCCGTGCTCAGCTTGATCGCGGCGGGTGGCGGCGTGTCGTCCGGTCTTCAAAATCCGCAGATTCGCCTGATGCGCAGCGGCAACGTGTTCGGCACCTCGATCACGCGGCTCTATTCGGAACCACAGCTTGATACCCGCCTGCGCGGCGGCGACCGGGTGATCGTGGAAGAGGATCGGCGCTATTTCCTGTCGCTTGGTGCGGCGGGCAGTCAGGCTCAGCATCCCTTTACGCAGGATATCGTCAGCGCGCTTGACGCGATTTCCATCATCGGCGGGGTATCCTCATCCCGGGCCAACCCGGAGGGCGTCTTGATCATGCGGGAATATCCCGCATCGGCGCTGCGACCGGGCGAACGGGGTCCGCGGCAGGAACGCGTTGTCTTCACGCTCGACCTGACAACATCCGACGGCCTGTTCTCGGCGCGCAATTTCCGGGTTCAGTCCGGCGATCTGGTGCTCGCCACGGAAAGCCCGATCAACTCGGTCCAGACGGTGTTCGGCCTTGTGGGCAGCGTGTTCGGACTCGCCAATACCGTGGTCAACTCGTCGAACTGATCGGCCCGGCCAAAAGCGGTCAGCGGGACAATGCAATCGGCTTGGCCCTTGGCGCGAGGCTGTTGATCCGCTTGACGTGTTCCGGCAGGCAGCGCGTGTCGAAATCGTAGTGCGCGACGGCGCGGGCGCGCGCGGCTGGGCCGAGATGGGCGAAATCGCCGGGCCGCGCCAGAACCTCTGCCACCTGCCGGGCAAGCCCTTCGGGGTCAAAGAAATCCACCAGCAAGCCGGTTTCGCCGTGGTTGATCACCTCTCGCACCGGGGCCACGTCCGAGGCGACAATGGTCGCCTGCATCGACATGCATTCCAGCAGCGACCATGACAGCACGAAGGGCACCGTCAGGTAGACGTGACAGCGCGACACCCGGATGACCGACTGGTAATCTGCGTAGGGCACCCGGCCAAGGAAGTGCACCCGGTCCCAATCGACGCGATCGCCGACCTCGCGTTCCATCATCGCGCGGTAGCCGCCCGTCTCTTTGCTTTCCTTGCCGTAGGACACCGCGTTGCCGCCGATGATCAGCGCCCGCGCCTTTGGCCGCGCCTCAAGGATATGGGGAAGCGCGCGCATGAAGACGTGGAACCCCCGCGTCGGTTCCATGTTGCGCGCCATGTAGGTGAAGATCTCATCTTCGCGGGTCACCGCCCGGCCAAGCCGGTCGAGGTGCACCGAGGCCGCGGCGTCGGGCAGCAGCCGGTCAGTGCGGATGCCGTCATGGCAGGTATAGATCTTGTCGTGGAAACTGGCCGGGTAGGTGTCGCGCTGCCATTGCGTCGGCGACTGGCCCATGTCCACGGTCTCGAGGTTGATGAAGTTCACCGCGTTGCGCGCGTGCATGATGTAGGGCGTTGCCTCGGTTGGCGGGAATTCCGGGTCGAACCCGACCGAACCGCCCTTGGCCAGAAAGTAATACTCGAAATAGCCGAGCACCGGCACACTCGGCCAGACGAGCTTGGTGAATGTCAGTTCGCCCCAGCCGACATGGCCGATGATGATATCGGGGGTGAAGCCGGCCGCTTTCAGCTTCTGACAGGCCAGCGCGGCACCATAGCCCGAGCCTGTGCTCTCTTCCCAGTAGCGCGACAGCGCATAGGCGTCCTTGGCGGGGGAATGATGCCGATTGTAGCGCACCACCTTGAGTCCCCGTGCGGGTGGAATGTCCTTGCGCTGCGTCAGGAATACGATCTCATGTTCGCCTTGCGCGGCGAGCCACTCCACCAGTTGCCGATACTGGCCGGGATAATTCTGATGGATGAACAGCAGTTTCATGATCGGGCACCCCTCTGTCGACAATAGGACCGGCGGCGATACGCTAACCGCCCTGCGCCTTGGTGCAAGAAGATCCTTGAGCGCGCCGCGCCGTGCTGCCGGCCCGTCAGATACGGGGCGATAGCGCAGCGCAGCGGTGTTTTCCGCTCTCCGGTAAATCCGGTCTGGTTCGGGGCAAAAAGCGAGATGGTGCTGCTGGAGAGAATTGAACTCTCGACCTCTCCCTTACCAAGGGAGTGCTCTACCTCTGAGCTACAGCAGCCCTATCATCGTGGGCGGTGAACTAGACTCAATCGCTCAGCGGTGCAAGCGCAATCTGGACCCTATTCCGTCGTGGTAGTATGCAAGGGGCCATGTCAGATCCGACCTCGAAGCAAAGCGCCGGGCAACGCCCTTCGAAACCCGTCAAGCCAAGCCGCGAAGACCGGCTGAAGGCTGCGCTCAAGGCCAACATGGCACGGCGCAAGGCGCAGGCACGGGCGCGCAAGGCGACGGGGTCGGCGGATACCGACAAAGAGGATTGAGGGTCGGGGCATCCGGGCCCGATCGAGGCAGCAAGCGAAAGGCGGCAGGGCAGTGGACAGGATCATCATCAGGGGCGGGACGGAACTTTCCGGTGCGATTCCCATTGCGGGGGCGAAGAACGCCTGCCTCGCACTCATGCCCGCCACACTTCTGAGCGAGGAGCCGCTGACGCTGACCAATGCGCCAAGGCTGTCGGATATCCGCACCATGGCGGAGCTTCTGCGATCGCTGGGCGCGGAGGTGACGGCGATGAATGACGGCAAGGTCATTGCGCTGTCGTCGCACGGGGCCGACAACCACCTTGCCCACTACGATATCGTTCGCAAGATGCGGGCTTCCAACCTCGTGCTTGGGCCGCTTCTGGCGCGCCATGGCCGGGCCGAGGTGTCACTGCCCGGCGGCTGTGCCATCGGGGCGCGGCCGATGGACCTGCACATCACCGCGCTGGAAGCGCTCGGCGCCGAGATCGAGCTGCGCGACGGCTACCTGCACGCCACCGCGCCGAACGGACTGAAGGGCGCGGTGCACGAGCTTGGCTTTGCCTCCGTCGGCGCGACCGAGAACGTGGTGATGGCGGCGACGCTGGCCAAGGGCACCACGGTTCTGAAGAATGCCGCGCGCGAGCCGGAAATCGTGGATCTCGTGAGATGCCTTCGGGCAATGGGGGCGCAGATCGCGGGCGAGGGTACATCGACCATCGAAATCGAGGGCGTCGACCGGCTGCATGGGGCGACCCACCGGGTTGTCACCGACCGGATCGAGCTTGGCACCTATATGCTGGCCCCTGCGATCACCGGCGGCGAAGTGGAGCTTTTGGGCGGAAAACTCTCGCTGGTCGAAAGCTTCGCCGCCAAGCTGTACGAGGCCGGCATCGACATCGCCGAGACCGACCGCGGCCTGCGCGTCGCTCGGCGCAATGGCCGGGTGAAGGCCGTTGATGTGGTGACGGCGCCGTTTCCGGGCTTTCCCACCGACCTTCAGGCGCAGATGATGGCGTTGATGTGCACCGCCGAGGGCGTTTCGGTGCTGGAGGAGAAGATCTTCGAAAACCGCTTCATGCATGCGCCGGAACTGGGGCGGATGGGCGCGCGGATCGACGTGCAGGGCGGCCATGCCACGGTGACGGGGGTGGATCGGTTGCGCGGTGCCCCGGTGATGGCCACCGACTTGCGGGCCTCGGTCTCGCTGATTCTGGCCGGGTTGGCCGCCGAGGGGGAAACCGTGGTCAACCGGGTCTATCACCTCGATCGCGGTTATGAGAGGGTAGAAGAGAAACTGCGCGCCTGCGGGGCGCAAATCGACCGGGTGCAAGGCGATGACTGACGCGCGCTTCGAGGATGGTGGCGCACGGCCGATGCGGCTGAAGGCGCTGGACGGCGAGGATCTGAAGGTCATCTCGGCCTTGGTGCAAGACGCGGTCTTTCCGGTCACGGAGATGACATGGGACCGCGCCCGCCGCCGCTTTGCGGTGCTGATCAACCGCTTTCGCTGGGAAGAGGGCAGCCGCATCCGCGCCCATCCGCCCGAACGGGTGCAATCGGTGCTGGTGATCGAGGACGCCCTTGGCGTTGCCTCGCACGGGATCGACCGCGCCGACCGCGACACCGTGCTGTCGCTGCTGGCGCTGGATTGGCGGCCGGGTGAGGAAGGGACCGGGCGGATCACGCTGATTCTGGCGGGCGACGGGGCGATTGCTGCGGATGTCGAATGCATCGACGTCACCCTGCGCGACGTCACCCGGCCCTATCTTTCGCCCTCGCGCAAGGTGCCGGATCATCCCCTATGAGGCACCCGCGCGTCACCTTGCGCCGCCTTGGTGCGGGCGACGCGGGCCTGTGGCGGTCGCTTCGGCAAGAGGTGTGGGCGCTGCATCCCGAGGCCTTCGGTGAAAGCCACGACGCCCTTGCCGGGTGGCCCCTGCCGGCGTTTGCCGCGCAACTGGAGCGCGACTTTGTTCTTGTGGCCTGCATCGGGGAGGAGATCGCCGGGTGCGCCGCGCTCGATCCGGAATGCGCGGTGATCGAGGCCGTTTACGTGCGCGCCGATCACCGGGGCAAGGGCATCGCGTGGCGGCTTCTGTCCGGGCTTCTGTCAGTGGCGCGCCGGCGGGGTGTTTGTCGCCTGACGCTGAGCGTGGCCGAGGGTAACGCCCCCGCCCGTGCGCTTTACACACGGGCGGGGTTCCGGGCGACTGGCGCTTGCGTCCCGCGCGCGCTGACGCGGGACGGACGGTTTCTCGACCTTGTCGAGATGGACCGCGCGCTTTAGCGTTCGACAGTTGAGAAACGGGGCGCGTGTGCGCCTCGCCGCGACACCACGCAGGTCGGCCATGTGGACAGAACCGGCGTTTGTGGCCGCGCGATTGGCCAGCCCGTGCGGGCGTGTCGTGCCGTGGACTTGCCTTGACTCCGCGCGTCGCGCCCAAGCTCAACCGTCCGCAGAAGGCCCCAAGCGGTTACCGAGTATTTTCCGTCAGGTTTGGAGCGCAAGGCTCGATCCGCCGATGAGGCCGAAAATTGCAGCCCTTGGCGCTTCAATCCCCCGCCGAAGCCGGGTAGAGGAGGGAGGCAATCACAACGGGTGGATCATGCCGGTTTTTCTCAACACAAAGGATGATGGCTTCGACGCGGCCTTCGCGGCGCTTCTGACCATGAAGCGCGAGGAAACGCCGGAGGTGGACGAAACGGTGGCCGCGATCATCGCTGATGTGCGCCACCGCGGCGACGCGGCGGTGATCGAGTTGACGACGCGCTTCGACCGATTGACGCTGACGCCTGAAACGCTTGCGATTCCGGCCGAAGAAATCGCAAGCGCGATTGATGAGGTGCCTGCGCCTGAGCGCGACGCGCTGGAACTGGCTGCCGAGCGCATCCGCGCCTACCACACCCGCCAGATGCCGCAGGATCACCGCTGGACCGACCCCGAGGGCGCGACGCTGGGCTGGCGCTGGTCGCCGGTCTCCGCCGCCGGTCTCTACGTGCCGGGGGGGCTGGCGTCCTACCCGTCGTCGCTGCTGATGAACGCGATCCCGGCGCAGGTGGCTGGCGTCGGGCGGCTGGTGGTCTGCGCGCCGACGCCGGATGGCAAGGTCAACCCGCTTGTGCTGCTGGCCGCGCATCTGTCGGGCGTCGAGACCGTCTATCGCATCGGCGGCGCGCAGGCGATCGCCGCCATGGCCTATGGCACCGAGACGATCCAGCCCGTCGACAAGATCACCGGACCCGGCAACGCCTTCGTCGCTGCCGCCAAGCGCCGGGTGTTCGGCAAGGTGGGGATCGACATGATCGCCGGGCCGTCCGAGATTCTCGTCATCGCGGACGCGAGCAACGACCCTGACTGGATCGCGCTCGATTTACTAAGCCAGGCTGAGCACGACGACAGCGCGCAGTCGATCCTGATCACCGACGATGCCGGGTTCGGGCAGGCCGTTGCGCAAGCGGTAGAGGCGCGGCTGAAAACGCTGGAGCGGCGCGCCATCGCCGGCGCCAGCTGGCGTGACTTTGGCGCCATCATCACGGTGCGAGACCTCGACGAGGCGGCCAAGCTTTCCAACCGCATCGCGCCTGAACACCTGGAACTGTGCGTCGCCGATGCGCAGGCGCTGAGCCTGAAGACCGTGCATGCCGGGGCGATCTTCCTCGGGCCATGGACGCCCGAGGCGATCGGCGATTATGTCGGCGGCCCCAACCACGTTCTGCCCACGGCCCGCTCCGCCCGGTTTTCTTCGGGCCTGTCGGTGATGGATTTTCTCAAGCGGACCACCGTGGCGCAAATGACGCCCGAGGCGCTGAAGGCCATCGGCCCTGCGGCCGAAACGCTTGCCAAGTCCGAAAGCCTTGAGGCACATGGGCTGAGCGTGCGGGCTCGGCTGGCGCGGTTGAACGAAAGGGCAGGCGAATGAGCAAGGATATCTGTGCCATCGAGATCGACGACAGCGACCTGCCACCGCCGACGCCCGAGATCGAGCAGGAGCGCAAGGTCGCCGTCTTCGATCTTCTGGAAGACAACAGTTTTGCTCTGCCCGTTCGGGACGGCGGTGACGCACCCGCGGCGCCCTACACGCTGCACCTTGCGATCCGCGACCGGCGCCTTGTCTTCGATGTCGATACAGAGGGCGGCGAGGATGCTGCGGAATTTCACCTCTCGCTCAGCCCGTTCCGTCAGGTGGTCAAGGATTACTGGCAGATCTGCGAAAGCTATTACGACGCGGTCAAGACCCTGCCGCCGAGCAAGATCGAGGCGATCGACATGGCCCGGCGCGGCATCCATGACGAAGGCGCGCGGGTGTTGCAGGAACGGCTCGACGGCAAGGCGGCTGTCGATCACGACACCGCCCGCCGCCTTTTCACCCTCGTCTGCGTCCTGCATTACGGCGGGTGAACGGCGTGGCGCAGGACTTCCCCCAATCCGTCCTGTTCTGCTGCGATCACAACGCGATTCGCTCCCCCATTGCCGAGGCGCTGATGAAGCATTTCTACGGTCACGCCGCCTATGTGCAATCGGCGGGGGTGCATAACGACCTTGAAATCGACGGGTTCGCCATTGCTGTCTGCGCCGAGATCGGGGTGGAACTGGAAAGCCATCGCTCGCGCAGTTTCGACGAGATGGAGGAATGGGGCGACGATCTGTCAGGCTTCGACCTGATCATCGCGCTCAGCCCCGCCAGCCTGCGCCGGGCACAGGAACTGACGCGCCATTTTCACGTCGATGTGGACCATTGGCAGATCCTCGATCCATCCGGCATCGGTCACACGCGAGAGGCGCAGCTTGCCGCCTACCGCCAGACCCGCGATATGCTGATCGAACGGATCTGGGGCCGTTTCGGCCCGCCGACGCAAGGCTTCATGTCGTGAGGATCGCTGCCGTCGCCTACCAATGCGAGCGGCTGTCTGGCTGGGGCGCGCAGAAAGCCAAGCTTGACGCCATACTGCGCGAGGCTGCCGCAGATCTGGTCGTTTTCCCCGAATACGCCGCGATGGAGGCCGCCCTGATCACCGGCCCTCGCAGCGCCAGTATCAGCGACTGGCGCGATCTGGCGGCAGAGCGGGCGGATAAGTGGGTGGATCAGTTCCGCCACATGGCGCAGGCGCATGGCTGCCACATCGTGGCCGGCTCCGGCCCCGTGGTGACAGCGCGCGGCGTGGTCAACCGAAGCTGGCTTGTCGCGCCCGATGGCAGCGTCGCACATCAGGACAAGCGGTTGCTGCTGCGCTATGAACGCGAGGCGTTTGGCATGGTGGCGGGCGAGGCGCTGCGCCTGTTCGACACCGCCATTGGCAAGATCGGCCTTCTGGTCTGCTACGACAGCGAGTTTCCCCTGCAAGCGCGCGCGCTGTGCGACGCGGGGGCAGAGATGATCATCGTGCCCTCCTGCACCGATCTTGCCGCCGGTCAGACGCGCGTGCGCCAGTCTTGTCGCGCCCGCGCCATAGAAAACCAGTGCCTTGTCGTGCAGGCCCCGCTGGTGGGCGAGGTTTCGGGCTGCGATCCCATTGACCGATCGACCGGGCGCGCAGCTTTCTTCTGTCCGCCCGACCACGGGCTGCCGGAGACCGGGATTCTGGCGCAGGGCGAGACCGACACACCCGGCGCGGTGGTGGCAGAGGTCGACCCCGCCGCCATTGCCGCGCCGCGCCGCACCGGGCAGGTCGGCAATTTCGCCGACTGGCCCGGTGGCCTTGAGCGGGTCACACCTGTCACCGTTCCGGCTGGCCCCGCGCGGGCGTGAGATTCGCCTTGAAAAACCCGTCGAACGGGCGCATTTATCCGCCATTCCGCGCTCCAAACGCGGATCATTCATGTAGGAGAGACCATGGCCAAGGAAGAAATGCTCGAATTTCCCGGTGTCGTGAAGGAACTCCTGCCGAATGCGACGTTCCGGGTCGAGCTTGAAAACGGCCATGAGATCATCGCACACACGGCAGGCAAGATGCGCAAGAACCGCATCCGGGTTCTGGCCGGCGACAAGGTGCAGGTCGAGATGACCCCCTATGATCTGACCAAGGGTCGGATCAACTATCGCTTCAAGTAAGCGACACAAGATGGCTTTGGTCCTCGGATCGGCAAGCCCCCGGCGGCAGGAGCTGTTGGGGATCTTAGGTGTCGTGCCCGATGTGATCCGCCACGCCGATATCGACGAAGACCCCTTGAAGGGCGAACTGCCGCGCCCCTACGTCGAACGGGTGGCGCGGGAAAAGGCGCTTGCGATCTCGGCCGCGACCGAGGATGTGGTGCTCTGCGCCGATACCACCGTCGCCATGGGCCGCCGGATCATGGGCAAACCCGCCGATGCGGGCGAAGCCGCCGAATTCCTCACCGCGCTGTCCGGTCGCCGTCACCGCGTCTATACCTCGGTCGCCGTGCGGCGGGGGGACAGGCTTTGGCAACGAACGGTCGAAAGCCGGGTGAAGATGAAGCTTCTGTCGGACCTCGAACTCAACGCCTATCTCGATAGCGGTGACTGGCAAGGCAAGGCCGGTGGCTATTCCATTCAAGGCCCCGCAGGCGCCTTCATCCCGTGGATCAGCGGCAGCTTTCACGCCATCATGGGGCTGCCCTTGCCGGAAACCGCGCATCTGTTGCAGGCGGCGGGTTATCCGGTCTGGTGCCGGACATGAAAGGCCGTTCCGTTCTGCTCGACCATATTGACGGGCGTCCCGCCGCCGCGCTGATGGTTGATGGCCGGCTGGAAGATCTGCTGATCGACCCGCCCGAGGGTGGCGCGCCGGAGCTTGGGGCGATCCTGCGCGGCATCTGCGATCGGCCACTGAAGGGGCAGGGCGGCATGATCCTGCGCCTGCCGGGGGGGCACGCGGGCTTTCTGAAACAGGGCAAGGGGCTTGCGCCCGGCCAGCCGCTGCTGGTGCAAGTCACCGGGCTGGGACTGGATGGCAAGGCAACGCCGGTCACCACGCGCCTCTTGTTCAAGTCGCGCCTTGCCATTGTCACGCCGGACGCGCCGGGGCTGAACATCGCGCGGTCGATCAAGGACGAGGCGGAGCGCGACCGCCTGCAAGTGATTGCGCACGAGGCGATGCAGGGCGCGCCCGAAGGCTGCGGCCTGATCCTGCGCAGCGCCGCCGATGGGGCCGACGAGGATGAGCTTGCCGATGACATCGCCGCCATGCGCGATCTGGCCGAGGCGGTTGGCGCCGACCGCGCGGGCGAGGCGGAGTTGCTGGTCGATGCGCCCAATGCGCATCTTCTGGCCTGGCGCGACTGGTCGCTGCCGGCACCCGACGAGGTGATCGAGCACGCGGGTGTTTTCGAGGCTCACGGCGTGCACGAGGCCATCGCAGCCCTGCAAGACCGCCATGTGCCGCTTTCGGGCGGCGCGTCGATGGTGGTGGAACCGACCTCGGCCCTTGTCGCGGTCGACGTGAATACCGGCGCCGATACCTCGCTTGCCGCCGGTCTGAAGGCCAATCTTGCCGTCGCGAAGGAATTGCCGCGCCAGTTGCGGTTGCGGGGCCTCGGTGGGCAGATCACGCTTGACCCGGCGCCAATGCCGAAGAAGGACCGCCGCCGCTTCGAGGATGCGCTGCGCCGCGCCCTGCGCCTTGACGGCACCGACACGGTGCTGGCGGGTTGGACGCCGCTGGGGATGTTTGAATTGCAGCGCAAGCGCGACCGGTTGCCGCTGTCGGCGCTGCTCTGACGCGGGGCCTTTTGCGCGGCGCGGGGGTGTGGCAGGTTGCCCGCGAGCGACGTGATGGAGGCTGCGCGTGACCTGCCCGATCTGTGCCAAGGACAGCGATCCGAAATACCACCCGTTCTGTTCGCGCCGCTGCGCGGACGTCGATCTGGGCCGCTGGCTGAACGGCCGTTACGCCATTCCCTCGCAAGACCCCGAGGATATCGAGGCCGCCGCCGGGGCCGTGGGCGACGGGGACGACGAGCGGTTGCACTGACCCAGCGCCTCTTTGCACCCGCTGGGCGGGGCTCATCGGCGGGGCGCACCCACCCAGATTTCGGGGCGTGGCATGGATCCCGGCGTCCTGGGGGCGCTGCCCCCAAAGCCCCGAGGTATTCTGTTCAGGATGAACGGGTCCGGGTCAGCCGAAGACCTTGGTCAGGGCCTTGTCCACCGCATCGGTGATCGCGTCGATATCGGCAGCCGTCGCAATCAGCGCCGGACTGAAACAGAGCACGTTGTTGCGCCCTGGAATCGAGCGGTTGGCGGCGCCGATGATCACCCCCAGATTGGCGCATTCGGCCACCACCGCGCCGACATGCTTTTCCTCCACCGGCTCTTTCGTGGTGCGATCCGTTACCAGTTCGACGCCTTGAAAGAGGCCCTTGCCGCGCACGTCGCCGATGACCTCGTGCTTGTCCATCAGGGCGGTGAGGTTGCCCATCAGCCGCGCGCCCATTTCGGTTGTGTTGGTCAACAGGTCCTCTTCCTCGATGATCTTCATGTTCTCCAGGGCTGCCGCCGGGCCGCCGGTGCAGCCCCCGAAGGTGGAGATATCGCGGAAATGGTCGAGCTTGTCGGTCGGGTCGGACTTGAAGAGGTCGAACACCTCTTCTGTCGTCACCATGCAGGCAATCGCGGCGTAGCCCGAGGCGACCCCCTTGGCCATGGTCACGAAGTCGGGTTTCACACCGTAATGCTGATAGCCGAACCAATGGGTGCCGGTGCGCCCGATGCCGCAGACAACCTCGTCGATATGCAGCAGGATATCGTACTGCTTGCAGATTTCCTGCACCCGGTCCCAGTAGCCTTCGGGCGGGGTAATGATGCCGCCGCCCGCAGTGACGGGTTCAAGGCACAGCGCGCCGACCGTTTCGGGGCCCTCGCGCAGGATCACCTCCTCGATCTGGTTGGCCGCCGCGATGCCGAAGGCGCGGCCCGAGAGGTGGCCGAGGCCCAGCTCCTCCTTTCGGTATTCCATGCAATGGGGGACGCGCACGAAATCCGGCGCGAAGGGGCCGTACTGCATGTTGCGTTCGTCCTGCCCGCCCGCCGACATCGCGGCGAGGGTGGAGCCGTGGTAATCGCGGTCGCGGTAGAGGATCTTGGTTTTCTTGCCGCCGTATTTCTTGTGCGCGATCTGGCGCACCATCTTGAACGCCTTCTCGTTCGCCTCGGACCCCGAGTTGGTGTAGTAGACGCGGGACATGCCCGGCATCTTCTCTATCAGTTTCTCGGCGTAGAGCGCACCGGGGATCGACCCGGCAGCTTGCGCAAAGTAGCACATCTTGACCAGCTGTTCGCGCACCGCGTCGGCGATGCGGGTCCGCCCGTAGCCGGTGTTTACGGTCCAGACCGCGCCGGACACCGCGTCGATATATTCCTTGCCATGCGCGTCCCAGACCCGCATGCCCTTGCCCTCGACGATGATGCGCGGCTCGCCGGTCTCGAACGGCTTGTGCTGGATCAGGTGGTGCCAGACATTGGCGCGATCGGCCTCGATCACGTGGCTGATGTCATTTGGGTTGAAGGGGGTGTTCATGGGGGCCTCCGGGACGGACAAGGGTCTGTCATCAGAGTGCAGGGGCTTGGGCAGAACCGATAGGGCCAGAAACGCTGCAAAGATAGCGCCAGTGCATTGACAGCGCGCCGGGTGCCCGCACATTTGGGGGTAAGGCCAGACAAGGCGTGAGGTGAGGCCAGCATGTCGATCCCTGTGGAGTCCCTTTTCCTTGATGTGGAGGTGACGGGAACCCTTCAACAAAAGGTGCAAAGACTGGTGGCAGAGGGCATCCTGTCGGGTCGGTTCCGGCCCGGCGAGAAGCTGCCTTCCAGCCGGAAACTGGCTGAACATCTTGGTATCAGCCGGATTACCGTGACCAATGCCTATACGGAACTGGTGGCCGACGAATACCTGAATTCGCGCGGGCGGTCGGGATATTATGTCTCCGACTCGGCCCCGACGCCGCCGGATTTCGACCTTTCCGGGCCAGGGGACCGGCGCCGGATCGACTGGTCGCGCGCCATTGGGCGGCGGTTTGACGGGCCCGCCTTGCCGCTGCGCCCTGCCAACTGGAAGGACCATCCCTATCCCTTCATCTACGGGCAGGCGGATCCGACGCTGTTTTCGCACCAGACATGGCGTCAGTGCGCGCTTCAGGCGCTTGGCCAGCGGGATTTCGAGATCCTGACTGCCGATCGCTACGAGGCGGATGACGACCGCCTCGTGGAACATATCCAGCGCCACATCCTGCCGCGCCGGGGCATCGCCGCCCGCGAGGAGGAGATCCTGATCACCATGGGCGCGCAGAACGCGCTGTGGATGGCGGCGCAGATCCTGCTGACGCAACGGCGCACCGCGGTGGTAGAAAACCCGACCTATCCCGGCCTGCGCGAGATCTTGATGCAGACGCGCTGTCATCTTGTGCCGGTGGATGTCGATGACGGCGGTCTGCCGCCCGACGCGCTGCCGCCCGATACCGATGTCGTCTTCACCACCGTGTCGCACCATTGCCCGACCAACGTGACGATGCCGCTGGAGCGGCGGCGACGGTTGCTCGACATGGCGGCGGAGCGGGGCATCGTGCTGGTCGAGGATGACTATGAATTCGAGATGTCATTCAAGGGCGCGCCGTCGCCATCGCTCAAGTCCATGGACGAGGCAGGATCGGTCATCCATATCGGATCGTTCTCGAAATCGTTGTTTCCGGGTTTGCGCCTTGGCTATCTGGTCGCGGACGCGGAATTCGTGCGCGAGGCGCGTGCGCTGCGCACGCTGGTGCTGCGCCACCCGCCGGGGCATATCCAGCGCACCGTCGCCTATTTCCTGTCGCTCGGCCACTATGACGCGCAGATCAACCGAATGCGCCGGGCCTACGCGACGCGGCGCGCGGTGACGGCAGAGGCGATCGCCCGCCATGGCTTGACGATTGCAGGGGCCACGGCGACGGGCGGGTCAAGCTTCTGGATGGCGGCGCCCGAGGGTATTGATACCGATCTTCTGACCCGGCGGCTTTATGACCGGGGGGTGGTGATCGAACCGGGGCGTGGCTTTTTCCACGATCAGGACGGGGCGAACCGGTTTTACCGTCTGGCCTACAGTTCCATCGCGTCGGAAAAGATCCCCGATGGTATTCGCCGGATCGCCGAGGAAATCGCCGGCCTCGGCGATGCCGGGGTGCGATAGCTGCGATAGGCGACGGTCGGCCTCAGCGTCCCCGGATGCGCGGGTCGAGCGCGTCGCGCAGGCCATCGCCGATGTAGTTCACCGAAAGAACGGTCAGCGAAATCGCCAGTCCCGGCCAGATCACCCGTTCCGGGTTGCGTTGCAGCCAGTCGGTGCCGTCGAACAGCAGCCGGCCCCATGTCGGGAAATCCGACGGAAACCCGAGGCCAAGGAAAGACAAGGCGCTTTCGGTGATGATCGCGGTCGCGATCCCGAGCGTGGCCGACACCATGATCGGGCTGAGCACGTTGGGAAGGATATGGCGCGTCACCATGCGGTGCGGTGGGGTTCCGATGGAACGGGCCGCGAGCACGAATTCGCGTTCCTTCAGTGCCAGCACATCGCCGCGCACGATCCGCGCGGTCGGCATCCAGCTGGTGATGCCGATGACGAAGACGATCAGGATGAAGATCCCCGCCTCGGGGCCGAAACTGGCGCGCAACGGATCGCGGAACAGCATGATGATGACAAGCAGCAAGGGCAGGATCGGCAGCGCAAGGAACAGGTCCGTCAGGCGCATCAGGATACCGTCGAGGCGCCGGAAATAGCCCGCGATGACCCCGACGAAGGTGCCGACGATCAGCGCCAGCAACATTGCCGTCAGCCCCACGGAAACCGAGGTGCGGCCCCCGGCCATCAGCCGGGACAGCATGTCGCGGCCCAGTTGATCGGTGCCCATCGGGTGCGTCCAGGACGGCCCCTGGTTGCGGGCGCGGATATCGATATACTGCGCGTCCAGCGTCCAGACGAACGGGCCGAGGAAAACGAAGAGCAGCACGAAGATGAAGAACCCGGCGCCGATCACCGCGCCCTTGTGGGTCTTGAACTGATCCCACACATCCCACCACTGGTTGCGCGGCTTCTGGTAGGTTTCCGCCTCTAGCGTGGTCAGGTCAGTCATAGCGGATCCTCGGATCAAGTATGCCGTAAAGCACATCGGCAATCAGGTTGAACAGAACGATCAGCACCGCGAAGATAAAGGTCAGCGTCTGCACCGTGGGCAGGTCGCCACTCTGGATGGCGCCGATCAGAAGGTGGCCAAGCCCGTTTACCTTGAACACCTGTTCGGTGATGATGGCGCCGCCGAAGACTTGCGGCACGCCAAGCGCGATCACCGTGATCACCGGGATCATGGAATTGCGCAGGACGTGAACCAGAACGACGGTGCTTTCCTTCAGGCCCTTGGCGCGCGCCGTGCGCACATAGTCCTGCGTCAGGTTATCAAGCATCGAGGCGCGCATGAAGCGGCTGATCTGGCTGGTGATCTGCAACGCCAGCACCATCACCGGCAGGATCATCTGCTTGATCTGGATGACGAAGCTGTCCCACCCGATGACCACGTGGGTGGTGTCATAGACCGACGGGAACCATTGCAGTTGCACCGCGAAGATCACGATCACCAGAACCCCGGAGAAGAACGGCGGGATCGAGAAGCCGACCATGGTGATGAAGGTGCCAGCCTGATCGAAGATCGAATATTGCCGGTAGGCTGAATAGATGCCGATGGGCAGAGCGATCAGGATGCCAACGATGTAGGCGGTGCCCACGACCCACAGGGTCTGCGGCATGCGCTGCGCGATGATGTCCACGACCGGGCTGCGGGTCTGCCACGAAATCACGCGGGTGCGATCCTCGCCGCCGAAATTCCAGCCGGTCCAGTGTTCGAACAGATTCAGCGGCTCGTTGACGAAGAACTGCTGAAGCCACAGCGCGAAGCGGATGTGGATCGGTTCATCGAGGCCGAGAGAGGCGCGGATATCGGCCCGGACATCGGGCGGGATGGTCAGCGGAAGGTTTGCCGTCGGGTCGGACGGGGCGAGGTCGAGGATCAGGAATATGATCAGACTGATGAACAGAAGCGTCGGGATTGCCATCAGCAAGCGACGGATCGTGAAAGTCAGCATGGCGAGGCGCCTCGGTTCAGAAGTCTGTTGGTATTATGACGGGTGTGTCGCAGTGACGCCTCCCCCCGCGACGGGGGGGGGGCCTGACGTGCTGGATCAGAGGATCATTCCCCGATGCGGTACCATTCGGCCGCATTCCACAGCTCGGAATCCCAGTCCGACATGCGCACGCCGCCAAGCGTGTTGGCATGGGCGGAAACGCCGCCACGGTGAACCAGCGGGATGATCGAGTGGGACTGCATCAGCATGTCGTTCATCTCACGCGCGAGGCGGCCACGCTCCTCGAGTTCCGCGGTCTGGCTCATCTCCGCGACAAGGGCATCGTAGGCCGGGTCGCAGAAACGCTGGATGTTGGCGCCCTGCCACTGGGTGTCGGGGCTGGGAATGTCCGAACACAGCCAGTTGGCCATGTAGGCCTCCGGGTCCACGCCGGCGAAGTTGTTGGTGTACATCTCGATATCGGCGTAGAACTTCTGGAACGTGTCGGGGCTCGACGGATCGCCGCCGAAGAACACCGATGCGTCGATGTTGCGCAGCTCGGCATCGACACCGATTTCCGACCACCACTGCTTGATCAGCGCTTGCGCGTCCTGACGCACGGCGTTGGTCGATGTCTGGAACAGAACCCGCAGCGGGGTTCCCTCGTATTCACGAACGCCGTCGCCGTCGCTATCCACGATCCCGGCTTCGTCCAGCAGGGCGATCGCACCGGGGATGTCCTGCACGAGGCAGTCATCATTGGCGGTGGAGGCATAAAGCTCTGGTGCGGGCAGCACGTTGCAGGTTGGCTGTCCGCCGGCGCCGTAGCCGATTTCGGACAGCAGCGGACGGTCGATTGCCATCGACAACGCCTGGCCCACGATCGGATCGGTGAGGAACGGATGCGGTCCGCCCTCCTGGGTCGAACGGATGTCGCCAAGCGCCGGATCCGGGTTGAACTGGTTGAGGTGCAGACGCTCGACCGAGGTGCCGAATGCGGTTGCCACGGTGCCGATGCCGTTGGCTTCCATTTCCAGCAGAAGCGTCGGATCGATCTGAAGGTTCCAGGCGTAGTCGAATTCACCGGTTTCCAGAACCGAGCGCGCCGCCGAGGCCGCGTCGCCGCCGCCCTTGAAGGTCACCCTTGCGAAGGCCGGTTGATCGGGGTTGCGGTAGTTTTCATTGGCGACAAAGGTGATCACGTCGTTGGGCCGGAACTCCTCGACCACGAAGGGGCCGGTGCCGATCGGGCCGAAGTTTGCGTCGGTGCATTCTGGCGCGGCGGCGCCGAGGCAGTCGGCAAACTGCGCAGCCTGGATGATCGGGCTCTCGGAGCCGACGAAGGCGGTGTAGGGGAACGGCTTGGGCGCTGCAAAATGCACCGTCACGGTGCTATCGTCCACCGCCTCGACGCTTTCCACGCCATCGAAATAGCTGGCCTGTGCGCAGCCGCCCTCGGGGTGGGTGCAGTATTCCCAGGTGAACACGGCGTCGGCCGCGGTCACCGGCGTGCCGTCCGACCACAGAAGGCCCTCGCGGATCGTCCATGTGATCGAGGTCAGGTCCTCGGCCACGCCGCCGTTTTCAACGGTCGGGATGTCTTCGGCCATGAACGGCACGAGGCTTCCGTTCTCGTCGAAGCGGGCAAAGGATTCGAGCACCAGCGACGCCGACTCCACTTCCTTGGTGCCGCCCGACAGGTAGGGGTTCAGAGTCGATGGCGCCTGCCAGTAGATGATGTTGAGCTGGCCGTCCGAGCCGCGCTCGGCAAGGGCCATCGCCGGGGACAGGGCGAAGGCCGCCGCGGTCCCGAGCAGAATGTGTTTCAGTGTCATATCAGTCTCCTTGTTGGTCTTGTGCTCTTCTTGTCCTCAAGGATCGCCACCGTTATCCGGCGGTCTCGTTTTCGTTGAACAGGTGGCAGGCGACGAAGCGGCCCGGTTCGACTTCGCGGAACTCGGGGTCCAGTTGCCTGCAAATCTCCATTGCCTGCGGGCAGCGTGTGCAGAAGTTGCAGCCGGTCGGCGGGTTCGAGGGGCTTGGCACGTCGCCTGTCAGGATCGTTCGGTTGGCGGTGTCATGGGCGACCGGATCGGGTTCCGGCACCGCTGACAAAAGCGCCTGCGTATAAGGGTGCTTGGGGTCGCGGTAGAGCCCCTCGCGCGCGGCCAGTTCGACGATCTTTCCCAGATACATCACCGCCACGCGGTCGGCGATATGGCGCACCATCGACAGGTCGTGACTGATGAAGAGATAGGTCAGCCCGAATTCCTTTTGCAGATCCTCCAGCAGGTTGACCACCTGCGCCTGAATCGACACGTCGAGCGCTGCGATGGGCTCGTCGCAGACGATGAACTTGGGGTTCAGGGCGAGTGCGCGGGCAATGCCGATGCGCTGCCGTTGACCGCCGGAAAACTCATGCGGGTAGCGATTGGCGAAATCGCGGTTGAGGCCGACGGCATCCATCAGCTCATAGATCCGGGCAAGCCGGTCTGCTTTCGACAAGCGCGTGTGCTCGACCAGCGGTTCACCGATGATATCGGCCAGCGACATGCGCGGGTTGAGGCAGGCCTGCGGATCCTGGAATACCATCTGCATCACCGGGCGGATCTTGCGAAGCGCCCCTTGACCCATGGTCGAGATGTCGATGCCATCGACAAGGACGGTGCCGGCCGTCAGGTCGTAAAGCCGCAGCACGGCACGCCCGCAGGTGGACTTGCCGCAGCCCGATTCCCCGACAACGCCCAGCGTTTCACCTTCGAAGATGTCGAAGCTGACGTCGTCCACGGCCTTCACGTCACCGCTGTGTCGCCGCAACAGGCCGCCCCGGATCGGGAAATACATCTTCAGCCCCGAAACGCAAACCAGTTTACGGCGGCTGGTGCTATCGTCAAACATCGCTGGACGCTCCGGTCTCGGGGTCCCAGAAACAGGCCACGTCATGCACCGGGCCGACGAGGCGCCGGGCCGGGTTTTCGCGCGAACACCGGTCGAACGCATGTTCGCAGCGGTCGCGGAACGGGCAGGCCGTGGGGGCGGCGCGCAGGATTGGCGGCTGCCCCTCGATTACCCGCAGCCGCTGCGCCCGCTCGCCGCGCACGTTCGGCACGGTCAGCAAGAGCGCGCGGGTATAGGGGTGGCGCGGGTTGGCGAACAGATCCCGCACCGGGGCATGTTCCACGATCTGCCCGCCATACATCACCAGCACACGGTCGGCGATGCCGGCGATGACGCCGAGGTCATGGGTGATCCAGATCACCGCCATGCCGAGCTTGTCCCGCAGGTCTTTCATGAGTTCGATGATCTGCGCCTGGATCGTCACGTCAAGCGCCGTGGTCGGTTCATCGGCGATCAGAACCTTTGGATCGCAGGCGAGCGCAATGGCGATCATCACCCTTTGACGCATGCCGCCGGAAAACTGGTGCGGGAAATCGTCGAGCCGCCGGGCCGCGTCGGGAATGCCGACAAGGTCCAGCAATTCGCGGGCGCGGGCGCGGGCGCGGGTCTTGTTCATGCCCATGTGCTTGCGCAGCGGCTCCATCACCTGGAAGCCGACCGAGAACACCGGGTTGAGCGAGGTCATCGGGTCCTGGAACACGAACCCGATGCGGGCGCCGCGCACCTTGCGCAGTTGTTCGTTGCTCGCGGTCAGCAGGTCCTGCCCCTCGAACATCACCGGCCCGCCGGTCACGCGTGCGGGCGGCGATGGCACAAGCCCGATCAACGACATCATCGTCACCGATTTGCCCGACCCGGACTCGCCAACCACGCCAAGAAGCTCGCCCGCCTTCAGGTTAAAACTGACATTGTTGACAGCATGAACCGCGCCGACGCGGGTCTTGAATGTGGTAGTCAGGTCCTTGACGTCAAGGACGGAGGGCGTTGCCCCATCAAGCATCGTCTGACGCTCCTCGCCGGTTGGACAGGCCCGTCCTCTCGTGGGATGGTGCCTAAGTGCCATGACGGTATCAGGAAATTCCGACCTCGCAAGCGCTTTGATCGGAACCTTGGGTCAAGATTTGACCGATCGGGCAAAAATTGTGCAAATATCGCGGGTGCACTTGACGCGGCGGTGACCGCTGCTCAGGCTTTGTGCAAACAACAAAGGACAGCCCCCATGACCGATCCAGAGACAGCCCGCGAGCTTCTGGAAAAGCTCGTTTCCTTCCCGTCGGTTAGCCGGGACAGCAACCTTGATCTCGTGGATTGGGCAGAGGGCTGGCTTGCGGGCATCGGCGCGCGCTGTTTCCGGGACGACAACGAGGATGGCACCAAGGCGAGCCTTTACGCCCATATCGGTCCGGACATCCCCGGCGGCGTCATCCTGTCTGGGCATACCGACGTGGTGCCGGTCGACGGACAGGAATGGTCCTCCGATCCGTTCACCGTGGTGGAAAAGGACGGCAAGCTTTACGGGCGCGGCTGTTGCGACATGAAGGGGTTCGATGCGCTTGCCATGGCGGCGATGGCGAAAGCGTCCCGGCGCGAACTGAAGCGGCCCTTGCAGATCTGCCTCAGCCGGGACGAGGAAATCGGCTGCACCGGCGCGCCGCCGATGATCGCGGCGATGCAGGGCAGCCTGCCCAAGGCGTCGCTGGCCATCATCGGCGAACCGACCACGATGCAGGTGGTGACGGGCCACAAGGGCGGGTCCGGCTACGATACGCAGATTCGCGGCTTCGAGGTGCACAGCTCGATGATCGACCGGGGCGTCAACGCGATCATGGAGGGCGCCAAGCTGATCGACTGGGCCAACCGGATGAACGACGAGAACCGGGCGCGCGCGCCGCAAGGCGTCGACGCGGCCTTCGACCCGCCCTTCACCACGCTGCATGTCGGGATCATCGAGGGCGGCACGGCACACAACATCACCGCCAGGGACTGCAATTTCGTCATGTCCTTCCGCTGCGTTCCCGGCGATTCGCAGGGCGACTGGGGCGCGCGCTACGAGGCGGAGGTGCGCCGGCTGGAGGCGGAGATGCAAAAGGTTCACCCGTCCTGCTACATCGCGCTCGACCGTCGCTGGGACGTGCCGGGCCTGCGGCCGGAAACGGACGGCGAGGCCGAACGCCTCGTGCGCCGTCTGACCGGTGACAACGCGAGCCACGTCGTCAGCTACGGCACCGAGGCCGGCCAGTTCCAGGCGGCGGGCTATTCCGCCGTTGTCTGCGGCCCCGGCGACATCGCGCAGGCCCACCAGCCCGACGAGTTCATCACGCTGGACCAGTTCGCCGCCGGGGAGCGCTTCATGGACCGGCTGGTGGACACGCTTTGCGAATGACCCTTGCCGGGATTTGAACAATCGGTCAGGTTTCCGGATATCCGATCATTGCTTTGACAAGGACCCCCCTTGATGCCTGTGAAGAACCGTCTTGCCGAGTTGCTGCCCGAGATCACCGAATGGCGCCGGGATATCCATGAAAACCCCGAACTCCTTTACGATCTGCCGCGCACCACGGCGTTGGTGGAAGAAAAGCTGCGCGCCTTTGGCTGTGACGAGGTCGTGCCCGGCGTGGGCCGGTCCGGCGTTGTCGGCGTGATCAAGGGCAAGTCCGACACGAAGGGCCGCGTCATTGGCCTGCGCGCCGACATGGACGCGCTGCCGATGGCGGAAAAGACGGGGCTGCCCTTTGCCTCGAAGAACCCCGGCAAGATGCATGCCTGCGGCCATGACGGGCACACGGCGATGCTGCTCGGCACGGCGAAATACCTTGCCGAGACGCGCAATTTCGACGGCACCGTGGTGCTGATCTTCCAGCCGGCGGAAGAAGGCGGCGCCGGCGGCAAGGCGATGGTCGATGACGGCCTGATGGACCGCTGGGGCATCGACGAAGTCTACGGCATGCATAACGAGCCGGGCCTGCCGCTTGGCGAATTTGGCGTCTCGCCGGGTCCGATCATGGCCGCTGCCGACGAGGTGAAGATCGTGATCCGCGGGCGCGGCGGCCACGCTGCGCAGCCCCATAACGTGATCGACCCGCTGCCCGCCGCCTGCGCCACGGTGATGGCATTGCAGACCGTGGCCAGCCGCAACACCGACCCGCTGAAATCGGTGGTGGTGTCGATCTGCGTGATGAACACCGAAAGCGCCGCGACCAACGTGATCGACGACACGGTGACGCTGGCCGGCACCATCCGCACGCTTGACGAGGACGTGCGCGACATGGCCGAGGTGCGCATCATCGAGATCGTGAATGCCACCGCGGCCGCCTATGGCTGCACGGCGGACATCCACTACGAACGCGGCTACCCGGTGACGGTGAACCACGAGGAAAACGCGGAAATTGCCGCCGAAGTGGCGCGCGCCGTGGTGGGCGAGGGGCGCGTGCATTACGGCCGCCCGCCGCGCATGGGGGCCGAGGATTTCAGCTACATGCTGCGCGCCCGCCCCGGTGCCTTCGTCAACGTGGGCAACGGCGACAGCGCCAAGGTCCACCACCCCGAATACAACTTCAACGACGAAGCGATCCCCTACGGATGCAGCTTCTTCGCAGAGCTTGTCGAATCCCGCATGCCCGCCTGAAAGGATATCTGACAATGCCCACCCGCAACCGCTTTGCCCAATTGCACGAGGACATCACCGGCTGGCGCCGCCACCTGCACCAGCATCCGGAACTGCTCTATGACGTTGAAGAAACGGCGGCCTTCGTGGTGGAAAGGCTCAAGGGCTTCGGGATCGCGGATATCACCACCGGTATCGGCAAGACCGGCGTCGTTGCCACGATCAAGGGCAAGAGTGACACGAAGGGCCGGGTGATCGGGCTGCGTGCGGACATGGATGCGCTGCCGATCACCGAGGCGACGGGGCTCGATTATGCCTCCACCGTGGCGGGCAAGATGCATGCCTGCGGCCATGACGGGCACACCTCGATCCTGCTGGGCGCGGCGCAATACCTGAATGAAACGAAGAATTTCGACGGCACCGTGGTGCTGATCTTCCAGCCGGCGGAAGAGGGTGGCGCCGGCGGCAAGTCGATGTGCGACGATGGCCTGATGGACCGTTGGGGGATCGAGGAAGTCTACGGGCTGCACAACATGCCTGGCCTGCCGGTGGGGTCTTTCGCGACGCGACCCGGCGCGCTTCTGGCCTCGTCCGATGATTTCGAGATCACCGTGACCGGCAAGGGTGGCCATGCCGCCGCGCCCCATGCCGCGATCGACACCACGCTCGTTGCCTCGCAGATCGTTGTCAGCCTGCATTCCATCGTCTCGCGCAACATCGACCCGATCCACCGGGTCGTGCTGACCGTGGGCACGTTCGAAACCGACAGCACCGCCTCCAACGTGATCGCCCATACCGCCCGGCTTAAGGGCACGGTGCGCACGCTCGACCCGTCATGCCGTGCGCAGGCCGAGGAGCGTGTGCGCCGGGTGGCCGAGGATACGGCATCGGCCTTCGGCGCGCGGGCGGAGGTCCGGTGGGTGCCGGGCTACCCCGTTACCATCAACACACCCGCTGAAACCGGCCATGCGCTTGACGCCGCGCGCGCCGTCAGCGCCACGGTGATCGACACGATCGACCCGATCCTGCCGTCGGAGGACTTCGCCTACATGCTGGAACAGCGCCCCGGCGCCTATATCTTCCTTGGCAACGGCGACACGCCGATGTGCCACCACCCCGAATACAACTTCGACGACGACGCGATCCCGGCCGGATGCAGCTGGTTCGCCGAACTGGTCGAGCGCCGGATGCCGGCGCAGTAAACGAGCAACAGGAGACAGCAAGATGCCCGTCAAGAACCGCTTTGCCGAATGGCTGCCCGAGATCACCGAATGGCGCCGCGACCTGCACGAACACCCCGAGATCCTGTTCGACACCCACCGCACGGCGGGGATCGTGGCCGTGAAGCTCAAGGCCTTCGGCTGCGACGAGGTGGTGACAGGCATCGGGCGCACCGGCGTCGTCGGCCTGATCAAGGGCAAATCCGACACGAAAGGCCGGGTGATCGGGCTGCGCGCCGACATGGACGCGCTGCCGATCCATGAGGCAACGGGACTCGATTATGCCTCCAAGACGCCGGGCGCGATGCATGCCTGTGGCCATGACGGGCACACGGCGATGTTGCTGGGGGCGGCGCGCTACCTTGCCGAGACGCGCAATTTCGACGGCAGCGTGGCGGTCATCTTCCAGCCCGCAGAGGAAGGCGGCGGCGGCGGCAAGGAAATGTGCGACGACGGCATGATGGAGCGGTTCGGCATTCAGGAGGTCTACGGCATGCACAACTGGCCGGGCCGCCCGGTGGGCAGTTTCGCGATCCGCGAGGGGGCTTTCTTCGCCGCCACCGATCAGTTCGAGATCACCGTCACCGGCCGGGGCGGCCACGCCGCCAAGCCGCAGGAAACCGTCGATCCCACCGTGACGGCGGCGCACCTCGTCACGATGCTGCAAACCATCGCCAGCCGCAACGCCGACCCGGTGGATCAGGTCGTCGTCTCCGTTACCTCGATCGAAAGCAGCTCGCACGCCTTCAACGTGATTCCGCAAAAGGTCCATCTCAAGGGCACGGTGCGCACCATGTCGGTCGGGATGCGCGCCCTGGCTGAGGCGCGGCTTACCGCGATTGCGGATCAGGTCTGCGCGGCCATGGGTGGCGCGGCCGGGGTGACCTATCACAAGGGCTATCCGTGCATGGTGAACCACCCCGAACAGACGGAGTTCGCCGCCGATGTGGCGCGCGCCGTGTCGGGCGGTTGCGACGACGCCCCGCTGGTCATGGGTGGCGAGGATTTCGCCTTCATGCTGGAGGAACGCCCCGGTGCCTATATCCTTGTCGGCAACGGCGAGGGGGCCTCGGTCCACCACCCAGAATACAATTTCAACGACGACGCGATCCCGGCGGGCTGTTCATGGCTGGCTGAGGTGGTCGAGCGCCGGCTTCCGGCGGCCTGAGCAATGTGGGAAGAGCGCTACAAGGCATCGCAGGACTACCTGTTCGGACGGCAACCCGCTGGTTTCCTGCTGGAAAATCCGGGCTGGCTGCGGCCGGGGCTGCGCGCGCTTTGCGTCGCCGATGGTGAGGGGCGCAATTCGGTGCACCTGGCCGAGAAGGGGCTGGGGGTGACCGCCTTCGACAGGGCCCCGAGCGCGGTAGACCGGGGCCGGGCGCTTGCCGCAGAGCGGGGTGTCGCGGTCGATTTCCACGTCTCGGACTGGCAGGGATGGGACTGGACGCGGGGGGTCGGCCTCGTTGTCGCAATCTTCATCCAGTTCGCGGACCCGGTCGCGCGCAAGGGCCAGTTCGTCGACCTGCGGCGCGCTGTCGCGCCGGGGGGCGTGCTGATGCTGCACGGCTACACGCCCGAACAGGTGGATCTGGGCACCGGCGGGCCGCCGCACCGGGAGAACATGTATACCTGCGCGATGCTGCGCGACGCCTTCGGCGACTGGCGGATCGAGCGGCTGGCCGCCTATGAACGCGAGGTGCAGGAGGGCAGGGGGCACAGCGGGCGTTCGGCTCTCATCGACCTGATCGCGCGCCGCCCGCAGGGCTGAGCCGCCGATGCGGCCCGGTATCCGCCCGGGGTGTCGGAAAACAGTCACGAAATAGTGATTTGGTATCCGATATGCATGGCTGGCGTCCCGATTCGGGGACGCGCCATTCCTTTGACGCGGCGGCGGCGATGAGTACGATTGGACAACGGCTTTCTGAGTGGAAGGCGAGGTATGACGTGGTGCCCGTCTGCCCGCGGACCGAGGCGCGCGCGCAGGCGCACGTTCTGTGGTTCGATCAAGGCTTCGCGCGGCGAAGCTGGTCCAATGCCGATGTCGTCGCCCCGGGTGTCATCCGCTCCAACCACCCCACCCGAGAGCGGCTGCAAGTGCTGGCGGCGGCGGGGCTGAAATCCGTGCTGTCACTGCGTGGTGCCAAGCCGACAGCGCATTACCACCTTGAGGTCAAGGCCTGCCGGGAGCTTGGGCTGACCTTCTTGCACGCCGGCCTGTCCGACAAGCGCGCCCCGCGACCGGAGCATTTCAGGATGCTGATCGAGGCCTTCCGCAGCATCGACAAGCCGTTCTTGATCCATTGCAAGGCGGGCGCCGACCGGGCCGGGCTGGCCTCTGCGATCTACCTGATCGAGATCGAGCGCCGCCCCTTTGCCGAGGCGCGCGGCGTGCTGTCATCGCGCTATGGTCACCTGAGCTGGTCGAAGGCGGGGATCCTCGATGCGGTGCTCGACGCTTATGGGCGGCGGCTGGACCGCGGGCCGATCAGCGTGCTGGACTGGGCCGAAACCGAGTACGACCCTGACGCGATCACGGCCGAGTTCGAGGCCGGGCGCCGGGCGTGGTGGCGCCGCCGGGCACCCGCGCCGGGGGATGCGGCGACCGCCGGATAGGGGGGATAGGATCAGCCGCCGGTATGGCTCATGTGGCGGGTCATCTGGCCGGCGACTTCCTGCCGGGAATAGTCGAAATCGTGGCCCTTCGGCTTTCTTGCGATGGCGGCGCGGACGGCCTCTTCCAGCATGCTGTCATCGGCAGAGGCGCGCAGCGGTGCGCGCAGGTCGGCCATGTCTTCCTGCCCGAGGCACATGTAAAGTTCGCCGGTGCAGGTCAGCCGCACCCGGTTGCAGCTTTCGCAGAAATTATGCGTCATCGGCGTGATGAAGCCGATCTTCTGGCCGGTTTCCTCGATGCGCACGTACCGCGCCGGCCCGCCCGACCGTTCGCCAAGGTCGGTCAGCGTGTAGTGGTCGGCCAGTCGCGCGCGCAGGTCCTTGAGGTTCCAGTACTGGTCGAGCCGGTCCTCGTTGCCGAGATCGCCCATCGGCATGACCTCGATCCAGGTCAGGTTCATGTCGCGGTCGGCGCACCACTCCTGGATGGTGAACAGCTCCTCCTCGTTGAAGCCCTTCAACGCGACCGCGTTGATCTTGACCCTAAGTCCCGCCTTTTGCGCCGCGTCTATGCCGTGCATGACCTGCGGCAAGCGGCCCCAGCGGGTGATGTCGGCGAATTTCTTCTCGTCCAGCGTGTCGAGCGAGATATTCACCCGCCGCACGCCCGCCGCAAACAGGTCATCTGCGAAGCGGTGCAGTTGGCTGCCATTGGTGGTCAGTGTCAATTCTCTCAGCGCCCCCGAGTCGAGGTGCCGCGTCATCGAATTGAAGAAGGTCATGATCCCCTTGCGCACCAGGGGCTCGCCGCCGGTGATGCGCAGTTTCTTCACCCCCAGCCGGATGAAGGCGGAACACATCCGGTCCAGTTCTTCCAGCGTCAGAAGCTCCTTCCTGGGCAGGAAGGTCATGTTCTCGGCCATGCAGTAGACGCAGCGAAAATCGCAGCGGTCGGTGACCGAGACGCGCAGGTAGTCGATGGCGCGGGCGAACGGGTCGATCAGGGGTGCTTGCATGTTCATTGCGATAAAATAGTCCCCGCTACGCTGCACGGCAAGCGTTGATGCAGGTGACAATTGCGCCTAGGCTTCCGGATATGACCCGCGCGCTTCGCCTTCGCCTTCGCCTCTGCCTTGCCCTTTGCCTCGTCGCCGGCCTTGCCGGTTGCGGTGGCGATTTTCGACCCCTCGCCTTCCTCGACCGCGGCGAACGCGGTAGCGACGTGCCGCCGCCGCCCTCGGAGGTGGCAGTCGATCCGGCCGATGAGGCCGCAGGCGCCGCAGGCGGCGAGAGCGAAGAGGCCGCGATTTCGCCGCAAGCGACCGGCAATCTGGGCACCACGGTTGCCAGCCTCGGCGATCCCGCGCGCCCCGGTCTGTGGCTGGAGACGCCGCTGGTGTCGGTGCAGACACAAGGCCGGGTCGAGGCGGCGAGCGGCGCGACGGCAGAGGTCATCCTCTACCCGAGCGGCGGTTTGCCCGGGTCGGGCAGCCGCATCTCGCTGGCCGCGATGCAGGCGCTTGGCCTTCGGCTGACGGATCTGCCGACGCTCACGGTCATCGCGGCCGGTTAGAATGAACCGGCGTCTGTTCCAGGCGCCCGCCCGTTGGCACGACATGCAGGCGAGGTTCCGCCGGGAGTGAGCCGCGTGCGTATGGTTGGCGGTGTCGCCGCCTTGCGGCGTCGATCCCGGGGCGGCCCTCGTCAAGCCCCTGCGGGGCCCTCCTCGGGCCGCGTTGCCACGGAACATCGGGCAGGGCGGACATGGATGCCGGCCGCGGTCGGGTCGAGGCGGCGGAGGTATTCTCGCGAGGCTGAAAGCGCAGGGCCTATTCGGGCCACGGCGGCGTGCCGCGCAGAGGGGGTCAGTGCACTGTCTTGCGGATGCGCCGGGTCGTCAGCGCAACGCCGATCACCACCGGCAGCACGAGGGCCGCCGCGATCCACGGTTTTTCGACTCCGACCGCGGCCCCGACCGGGGCCAGAAGGTAGGCAAGCAGGTTCACTGCGTAATAGCTGATCGCTACCACCGACAGCCCCTCGACCGTTTCCTGCAAGCGAAGTTGCAACGCCGCGCGGCGGTCCATGCTTTCCAGAAGTGCCTGGTTTTGCGCCGAGCGGTCCACCTCAACCTTGGTGCGCAAAAGCTCGCCGGCGCGGAAGGCACGGTCGGTCATCGACTGCAATCGGCGTTCGGTGCTTTTCACGGTGCGCATCGCCGGGTCGAAGCGGCGCAGCATGAATTCCGCGAAGGTCTGACGGCCTTCGAAGCGCTCTTCTCGCAGCACCTCGATGCGCTGCTGCACGATGGCCTCGTAAGCGCCGGTCGCGCCGAAGCGGAACGAGGCGCGCGACATCAGGTTTTCGAGGTCCGTCGCATAGCCGAGCAACCGGTCGAGCTGCACCTCCGGGGCGCTTTGCTTGCCGCTCATGTCGGCCAGCAGCGCCGAAAGGCCGCTGTCGATCTCGGCCATCCGGGCGTTGAGATCGCGCGCGCGGGGAAAACCAAGCATCGCCATGGTCTTGTAGGTCTCGATCTCGGCCAGCCGCTGCACGATGCGCCCGATCCGGGATTGGTCCGTCGCGGGCCGGGGAAAGATCGCAAAGCGCATGTGGCCCGCCGGGTCGATGCGGAAATCGCTGGCCAGCACCGCGTTGTCATCCAGAACCCGGCTGACCGCGAGGCTTTCGGGTTCGAACCAGTTGCGCAGCGCCGGGGGAATCTCGGTGTCATCCGCGACCGCGTCGGAGATGCGGAAATGGGCCGAGGTAACGCGCAGGCCGGTGGTCTGTGCCAGCCAGTCCTCCGGGAACACATCCCAGATCGCGGGGTCGAAGGGCCGGTCAGACAAGCCGGGGCCGTGCACCATGTAGGTCACGAATTCAGTGTGCTGTTCCCATTTCAACTGGTAGCGCCCGATCTGGCCGGAAAAGTGCGTGGCATCGGGGCGCGGGTGTTGCGCGCCGTGACGGTCAAGAAGCGTGATCAGGTGCGCGCGGTCGGCGTCACGGTCACGGGCGGCGGCATTGCTTGGAGTCTTGAGCGCCAGAAGCGCCGCCTGGCTGCCATATGCAATCGCCGGGAACGGGCGCGCGTGCAATTCATGCGCGAGGTCATGGCGCAGCGGGTGATCGGAAAATTCTTGCATCTCGGGTCCTCGGCGGCGGCAATCCCATCCGGCCATAACGCCTGCTGCGCTGCAATCAAGAAAAAAATCAATGAAAATAGAAGGTTGGACGTGTGCGACCGTATACCGTGCGAGATAAACGGTTCGGAATGTTGTCAAAACCCGCCATCCCGGGGCGCAGCCTGGGGCGGCTCTGTCCGCAACGTCTTCGGAGCCCGACAGTATCGCGCGGCCGATTTCTGCCCTGCGGCGTCGATTACGTTGCCGGGGCCCGTTTATCGGGTTAGAAACCCCAATAATCCCGAACGTCTGGATCGAAAGGGAAAGGGGAGAAGTGTGAAGATAGGGACTCCGAAGGAGATCGAGGACGGCGAAAATCGCGTTGCGATGACGCCCGAGAGTGCGGCGCAGCTGCAAAAGCTTGGCCATGACTGCCTGATCGAGGCGGGCGCGGGCGCCAATGCCGGCATCTCCGATGCCGACTACGAGGCGGCCGGCGTGACCGTCGTCAAGACAGCCGCCGCGCTATGGAAAGAGGCGGATATAATCGCCAAGGTGCGCATTCCGACGGCGACGGAGTTGAAGCGCCTGACATCCGACAAGACGTTGATTTCCTTCTTCAACCCGGCCGGGAACGAAGAGGGGATGGAGCTGGCCCGGTCCAGGGGCGCGTCGGTGATCGCGATGGAGATGGTGCCGCGCATTTCCCGCGCGCAGAAGATGGACGCGCTGTCCTCGATGGCCAATATCGCGGGCTACCGGGCAGTGATCGAGGCGGGCAACAATTACGGGCGCTTCTTCACCGGCCAGATCACGGCAGCGGGCAAGGTGCCGCCGGCGCAGGTGCTGGTGGTCGGCGCAGGCGTGGCGGGGCTTGCCGCGGTCGGCACCGCGACGGCGCTTGGCGCGGTCACCCATGCCTTCGACGTGCGCCCGGAAGTGGCCGAGCAGGTCGAATCGATGGGGGCCGAGTTTGTCTATCTCGATTTCGAGGAGGAAACCGCGGACGGCGCGGCGACGGGCGGCTATGCCTCGGTCTCCAGCCCCGAATTCCGCGAGGCGCAGCTGGCCAAGTTCCGAGAGCTTGCCCCGCAGATGGATATCGTGATCACCACGGCGCTCATTCCCAACCGCCCGGCTCCCAAGCTTTGGACCGAGGACATGATCGCGGCGATGAAGCCGGGCTCTGTCATCGTCGACCTCGCCGCCGAGCGCGGCGGCAACGCGGAAGGAACCGTCGCGGACGAGAAGGTTGTCACCGAGAACGGCGTCACCATCATCGGCTACACCGATTTCCCGAGCCGGATGGCAAGCCAGGCGTCGTCGCTTTACGCCACCAACATCCGCCACATGCTGACCGACCTGACGCCGGAGAAGGACGGCGTGATCGTGCATGACATGGAGGATGACGTGATCCGCGGCGCCACCGTGACGCATGGCGGCGAGATCACCTTCCCGCCGCCACCACCCAAGGTGCAGGCGATCGCGGCGCGACCGAAGAAGGAACCGGCGAAGGAGCTGACGCCGGAGGAACGCCGCGCCGCGGAGGTTGCCGCCTTCAAGCAGCAGACGAAGAACCAGGTGACGCTGCTGGCGATCGGCGGCGGTGCGGTGCTGTTGGCCGGGCTTTATGCACCGTCCAGCTTCATGCAGCATTTCATCGTTTTCGTGCTGGCGGTCTTCGTCGGCTTCCAAGTGATCTGGAATGTCAGCCACAGCCTGCACACACCGCTGATGGCGGTGACCAACGCGATCTCGTCGATCATCATCCTTGGCGCGCTGATGCAGATCGGGTCGGGCAACTGGCTGGTAATCACGCTGGCCGCGCTGTCGGTGTTCATGGCCGGGATCAATATCTTCGGCGGTTTCATGGTGACGCGGCGCATGCTTGCCATGTTCCAGAAATCTTGAAGGGGTAGGGACAAATGGACTTCGGATTCACGACAGCGGCCTACGTGGTCGCGGCGGTTCTCTTCATCCTTTCGCTCGGCGGTCTGTCAGGACAGGAAAGCGCCAAGCGCGCGGTCTGGTATGGCATCGTGGGCATGGGGCTGGCGGTTGTCGCCACGCTGTTCGGGCCGGGATCGGGGCTTTGGCTGTTCTCGCTCATCCTGATCGCGGGCGGTGGCATCATCGGCTGGCAGGTTGCGACGCGGGTCGAGATGACCGGCATGCCGCAGCTTGTGGCGGCGATGCACAGCCTTGTCGGCCTTGCGGCGGTGTTCGTCGGTTTCAATGCGCATCTGGAACTGGTGCGCGTGCTGGCCATGGACGCCGAGGCGCGCGCGGTGCTGCATGGGTTCGCCGAGCTTCTGGCGCACAAATCGGTTGTGGAGCAGAACATCCTGCGGGTGGAATTGTTCCTTGGTGTCTTTATCGGCGCGGTGACCTTCACCGGGTCGGTCATTGCCTATGGCAAGCTGTCGGGCAAGGTCAACTCGGTGGCCGAGAAACTGCCCGGCGGGCACATGCTGAACGCCGGCGCTGCGGCGATCTCGGTGCTTTGCCTCGTGTGGTACCTGTCGAGCGGCGGGGTGCTGCCGCTGATCATCATGACGCTGGCGGCACTGTTCATCGGCTATCACCTGATCATGGGCATCGGCGGCGCCGACATGCCGGTGGTGGTCAGCATGCTCAACAGCTATTCGGGCTGGGCGGCGGCGGCGATCGGCTTCAGCCTTGGCAATGACCTTCTGATCGTGGTCGGCGCGCTTGTCGGCTCCTCCGGTGCGATCCTGAGCTATATCATGTGCAAGGCGATGAACCGGTCCTTCATCAGCGTCATCCTTGGCGGTTTTGGCGGCCCGGCGGGCGAGCAACAAGCCATCGAGGGCGAACAGATCGCCATTGACGCCGATGGCGTGGCGTCCGCGCTGAACGAGGCTGATTCAGTCATCATCGTGCCGGGCTACGGCATGGCGGTGGCGCAGGCGCAGCAAACGGTCAGCGAACTGACCCGCAAGCTGCGCGGTCTGGGCAAGGAGGTGCGCTTTGCCATCCACCCCGTCGCCGGTCGCCTGCCGGGGCACATGAACGTGCTTCTGGCCGAGGCGAAGGTGCCTTACGATATCGTGATGGAGATGGACGAGATCAACGAGGACTTCCCGAAGACGGATGTGGTCATCGTGATCGGCTCCAACGACATCGTGAACCCGGCGGCGCAGGAAGACCCGAACAGCCCCATCGCTGGTATGCCGGTGCTGGAGGTGTGGAAGGCCAAGCAGGTCTTCGTGTCGAAACGCGGCCAGGGCACCGGCTATTCCGGCATCGAGAACCCGCTGTTCTACAAGGAAAACACGCGGATGTTCTATGGCGACGCGAAAGCCAGTATCGACAGCCTGCTGCCCAAGATCGGGTGACGGCGGCTGCGCGGCACACGAAAGGGCGGTCCTCCGGGGCCGCCCTTTTCAATTGGTCGTCAGGCTCGGTGACACCTCTTCCGCCCAGGGCGGGTTGGCCCCGGCGCGGCTGACGGTGACGGCGGCGGCCTTGGCGGCGAGGAACAGCGCGGTTTGCACCTGCCCTGCGGTCAGTGCCTTCACCCCTGCCTTGCTCAGCGCGCCCTGGTCCGACAGGCTGGCCAGCAGCCCGGCGTTGAACGTGTCACCCGCGCCGACCGTCTCGGCGACGGTGACGGGGGGGGCGTCGACATGGACCTCGGTGCCGTCGGCAAGGCTGGCCGTCGCGCCGTCGCTTCCCTTTGTCAGCACCACGATGGAGGGGCCGGACCTGCGCAGGTTGGCCAGTTTGTCGGTCTGCGCCTCGGGGCCGGGATACAGCCAGTCCAGATCCTCGTCCGAGACCTTGACGATATCGGTCAGCGCCAGCATTCGGGTCAGCCGGTTGCGGTAGCGCGCCGCATCCCGGATGAAGCCTGGACGAATGTTGGGGTCCATCATCACCGCGCGGCCGGCACCTTCGCGCGCAAGCAGCGTCGCGTAGGTATCGGCGCAGGGGTCCACCGCGAGACTGATTCCGCCGAAGAAGAGCGCCGAGACAGTGTCGGGCAGGACGGGCAGATCCTCCACCCCGATCATGCGCCCGGCGGAGTTTTCATCGAAGAAGGAATAACTGGCATGGCCATCCGTCAGCTTGACGAAGGCCAGCGTCGTGGGCCGGTCGGCGCGGATCACGCGGCTGGTATCCACGTGGCTGGCGCGCAGGCTGTCATCCAGTTGCTGGCCGAACATGTCGGTCGACAGCCCCGTCACCATCCCCACCCGCGCGCCAAGCCGGCCTAGCGCGATCGCGGTGTTGAACACCGCGCCGCCGGAATGGGGCACGAAGCCCTCACTGCCATCGGTGGTGGGGCGCGGGATCATGTCGATCAGGGCTTCGCCGCAGCAGAGGATCATCGGGGTCCGTCCTTCGGTTCAGTTGGCAAGCGTCATGTCGGCGTCAACGCTGCTGGCCAGCACGAGGTCCGCGTTCGGTAGGTCGTTCTCGTCACGCCGGAGGCAGGCTTGCGCCTCGGGCAGGCCCTGCTTCGTCCAGCGATCAAGAAGCCGCGCCTTGATGGTTTCCAGCGGGGTATCGACGCGGATCGAGAGTGTCCAGAGGGCGCGCAGCCGGTCCCACGGAGACTCCTGCAGCAGCAGGTAGTTTCCCTCGACCAGCACGAATTCCGTTTCGGGTGGCACGTGGCCCGCCCCGGCGATGGCAATGTCCCGGTCGCGGTCGAAAACGGGATAGACCACGTCCTCGGCGGCCGCGATGCGGCGCATCAGGTGCACGAACCCCGCCGCATCGAAACTGGCGGGCGCCCCTTTGCGGTGCAGGATGCCCCGGTCGCGCAGCAGCCTGTTGTCGAGGTGAAACCCGTCCATCGGCACAAGAGCCACGGATCTGCCCGCGTCCTGCAACGCCGAACAGAGCGCCGCCGAGATCGTGGATTTTCCCGATCCCGGCGCGCCCGCAACCGCGATCAGCTTGCGTGAGCCCGTAAGCGCAAGCAGCCGTGGCAAACCTTTCTGTGCGATGTCGTCAGGCCGCGTTGGCATCGGGCTGCATTGCTCCTGTCATCAGGGCGACGGCGTCCGACATGCTGACCTCGCTCGGGTCGACGACCGTCAGGCGCTTGCCGAGCCGGTGGATGTGGATGCGGTCGGCGACCTCGAACACGTGCGGCATGTTGTGGCTGATCAGGACAACCGGCGTGCCGCGCGCGCGCACATCCTGGATCAGCTCCAGCACCTTGCGGCTTTCCTTTACGCCAAGCGCCGCCGTCGGCTCATCGAGGATGATGACCCTGGACCCGAAGGCCGCGGCGCGAGCTACCGCGACGCCCTGCCGCTGACCGCCCGACAGCGTTTCCACCGCCTGGTTGATGTTCTGGATCGTCATCAGGCCGAGTTCCGACAGTTTCGCCCTGGCGAAATCCTCCATCGCCTTGCGGTCGAGCAGGCCCATGTATTTGCCCATGAAACCCGGTTTGCGAAGTTCCCGGCCAACGAACAAGTTGTCGGTGATCGACAGGGCGGGGGACAGCGCCAGCGTCTGGTAAACGCATTCGATCCCGGCCTCGCGGGCTTGCAGCGGGGAGGTATAGCTGACCTGCTGCCCGTTCAGCGTGATGGTGCCCTCGTCTGGCACCACCGCGCCGGAGATCGCCTTGATGAGAGAGGATTTTCCGGCCCCGTTGTCGCCGATCACGGCGAGGATTTCCCCTGGCATGAGGTCGAAATCGGCATAATCCAGCGCGGTGACCCGGCCATATCGCTTGACGATGCCGCGGCCTTGCAGAATGGGTTGTGTCATGCCGAAACCTTTCTGATCCATTGGTCGACCGCGACCGCGATGATGATGAGCCAGCCGATGGCGAAGACCTGCCACAGCACGTCCACACCCGCCAGCCGCAGCCCCGACTGGAACACGCCCACGATCAGCGCGCCGAAGAGCGCCCCCATGATCGAGCCGCGCCCGCCGAACAGCGAGATTCCCCCGATCACCACGGCGGTGATGCTTTGCAGGTTGCCTTCGTAGAAGCTTTGCGGGGAAATCGAGCCGACGCGGCCAATCGAGGCCCACGCCGCCAGTGCGCAGATGAAGCCCGCCAGCATGTAGACCTGCCGCAGGGTGCGGTCGGTGCGGATACCGGCCAGTTCGGCGGCGTCCTTGTCATCGCCGATCATGTAGACATGGCGGCCCCACGCGGTCTTGTTCAGAAGATACCAGAGCGCCACGAAGATCACGACCATCAGAACCGAGCCATAGGTCAGCCGGGCGGAGCCGATGGTGAAGTTTGCCCCGAAAAATTTGAGCAGCGGCGCCTCGACGTCGATATCGGCGCCGCGGATCGATTGCGCACCCGAGAGCCACAGGTTCAGCGCGAAGAAGATGTTCCAGGTGCCAAGCGTGGTGATGAAGGGCGGCAGCTTGACCCGGGTGACGAGCACGCCGTTCATGTAGCCTGCCCCGATGCCGCCCGCGAAACCGACCAGCAGGGCCAGCGGCGCCGGCACGCCCATCTCGACGGCGAGCTTGCCGGCGATGACGCTCATCAGCACCATGATCGCGGCAACCGACAGGTCGATGCCCATGGTGATGATGACGAGGCTTTGCGCGGCTGCCAGCATCCCGATGATCGAGACCTGCTGCATGATCAGGGTCAGGTTGAAGGGTGTGAAGAAGCGATCCCCGGCGATCAGGCCGAAAACGCCGATCGCCACGGTCAGCACGATCACCGGCACCAGCGTGGGATTGCCGTGCAGGAGGTGCTGCACCTTGCCGACCACCCCGGCATGGATGTGGTCGAATTCCGCTACAGTGGTTTCACTCGCGGCGAGGGAGGTTTCATAGTCCTGTCCCTTGGCGTTGGTCGGGTCGGCCATGTCATCCTCTTCGGGCATGGATGCACCGCCCTTCTAGCACGGGTGGGCCACGAAGGCGGTGCGAAATCTGTCGGGGGTCGGTCTGGCCGGGGCGATCCGATGGGCCGCCCCGGCCGGGTCGTCAGGCGGGCGTCAGCCCCAGCACAGGTCCAGCGCCTCCTCGGAACCGATCGAGTCGATCCCCTCGACGGGGTTGTCCGTCACCAGCTGCACGCCGGTGTTGAAGAAACCGAGACCGGGGGTGTTCTCGGGCAGGCTGCCATCCTCGGCATATTGCGCGATCGCCTCGACCCCGAGCGACGCCATCAGCAACGGGAATTGCATCGAGGTGGCGCCGATCACGCCCGCAGCCACGTTCTGCACGCCGGGACAGCCGCCATCGACGGAAACGACGATCGCCTGATCGTCCAGCCCGAAGGCGGACAGCGCCTCGTGCGCGCCGGCGGCGGCGGGTTCGTTGATCGTGTACACGACGTTGACCGAAGGGTCGATCTGGAGCAGGTTCTCCATCGCGGTGCGCCCGCCTTCCTCGTTGCCGTTGGTCACGTCATGGCCAACGATACGCGGGTCGTCTTCGTCGCCGATACGGGTGGGGTCGTTGATCTCGATCCCGAAGCCAGACATGAACCCCTGGTCGCGCAGGTAATCGACCGACACTTGGGACGGGTTGAGGTCGAGCAGCGCGATGCGGGCATCGGCCGCGTCTTCGCCCAGCGTCGCCGCCGCCCAGGCGCCGATCAGGCGGCCGGCCTCGAAATTGTCGGTGGCGAAGGTGGCGTCGGCGGTATCGGCCGGCTCGAACGGGGTGTCGAGCGCGATGACCAGCAGCCCGGCGTCGCGCGCCTGGGTGATCACCGGTTCAAGGGCGCGGGAATCCGACGGGGTGATCAGGATGCCCGAAGCGCCCGCGGCGATGCAGGTTTCCACCGCGGCGACCTGGCTTTCGACGTCGCCGTCAATGGCGCCCGCATAGGTCAGCAGGTTGATGCCGGCGGCCTCGGCGGCCTCGGTCGCGCCTTCGCGCATCTTCACGAAGAACGGGTTGGTGTCGGTCTTGGTGATCAGGCAGGCGGTGGCGTCTTGCGCCTGCGCGGCGCCTCCCATGGCAAGCGCGGCGGCACCGCCGAGCAGAACGGCCTTCAAGGTCTTGGTCATTGTCTTCCTCCCAACAGAATATCAAAGGGCGCCTCATCGCCCCGGTATCCCCTTGATGGGCCGAGTCTGCCCGCTGTGTCAATAAATAAATCACTCTTATTTAATTATTGACCTCTTGCACCGCGCCACCCATTATTTCAAGGGGAGGGCAGCATGACCGACAGCATTGACAAGACACCGCAGACCCCGCCCGCGCGCGAGACGCTTGGCAGCAACCAGACCGGCCTGCGCGCGCAGAACGAGCGGTTGGTGCTTGCGATGATCCGGCGACACGGGGCGCTTGCCAAGGCCGAGATCGCGCGGCTGACCGGGCTGTCGGCGCAGACCGTCTCGGTGATCATGCGCAGCCTCGAAGAAGACGGCCTGCTGCTGAAGGGCGAGCCGCAGCGCGGCCGCGTCGGGCAGCCCTCGGTGCCCATGCGGCTGAAACCGGAGGGGGCGTATTTCCTCGGGCTGAAGGTCGGGCGGCGGTCGATCGAGATGATCCTGACCGATTTTCTGGGCCAGATCTTGGCGCGCCGAAAACAGATCTACGCCTATCCCGATTTCGACGCGGTGCTTGGCTTCGCTCTCCGCTCGGTGGAGGAGTTGAGCGCACAATTGCCGCACGAAAAACGCGCGCGGATCGCGGGCCTTGGCATCGCGATCCCGTTCCAGCTTTGGGACTGGCCGCGGATGATCGGGGTGGAGCCGGGCATGATGGATGCCTGGCGCGACCGCGATATCCAGGCGGAACTGGCCGCAAGGGTCGATCTGCCGGTCCTGTTGCAGAACGACGCAACATCGGCCTGCAGCGCGGAGCTTGTCTTCAGCACCGGCGCGCTACCGGCAAATTTCCTGCATGTCTTCATCGCCTTCTTCATCGGCGGCGGCGTGGTTCTGAACGGGACGCTGTTTACCGGGCCGGGGGGCAATGCGGGCGCGATCGGCCCGATGCCGGTGCGCGATCTGGCAGGCAATCCGCGCCAGCTGATGGATCTTGCCTCGCTCGTCGTGCTGGAACGGCGGATGCTGGAGGCAGGGCTGGACAGCAACCGGCTGTGGGACGATCCCGAAACGTGGGACGTGCCGCAGGACTTGCTGGACGACTGGACCGCCGAGGCCGGCAACGCCATCGCGCAGGCCGCCCATGCGGCGGCGGCGCTGATAGATTTCGAGGCGCTCTGCATCGACGGCTGGATGCCGGAGCGCCTGCGCGCGGCCTTGGTGGCGCGGGTGGAAGAGAGCTTCGATCGGCTCAATTTCACCGGTCTCGACAGGCCAAGGGTTCTGGCGGGCACGGTCGGCCCCGATGCCCGCGCGCTTGGCGCGGCCAGCCAGCCGCTGCTCAACCGGTTCCTGATCGGCTACACCCCGTAGCGGCGGGGATCCGGCCTAGCCTTCGCCCCGGTGATGGGCTAACCAGTCGCCCCGTGGACCCGCTGGGGTCGTTGGCAAGAGGGCGCTTTCCCCGTGACATCCGAAACCAAATCCCCGTCCGACACGATCATGGCCGCCGCCCGGCGCACCCTGTTGACCGAGGCCGAGGCGCTTGCCCGGCTGGCGGACGACCTGCCCGCCGATTTTCCCGACGCGGTGCGCGCGATGCGCGAGGCAAACGGCCGGGTGATCGTATCGGGCATCGGCAAATCGGGGCATATCGGGCGCAAGATCGCGGCAACGCTGGCCTCCACCGGCACGCCGGCCATGTTCGTTCACAGCGCCGAGGCCAGCCATGGCGACCTTGGCATGATCGGGGCCGGGGATGTGTGCCTGCTGATCTCCAATTCCGGCGAGACGGCGGAACTGCGCGACATCATCTACCACACGCGGCGCTTTTCGATCCCGATGATCGGCGTGTCGTCGCGGCCGGGCAGCACGTTGATGCAGGCCGCCGATTACCGGCTGCTGCTGCCCGACCTGCCCGAGGCCTGCCCGATCGGCATGGCGCCCACCACCTCGACCACCTTGACGCTGGCGCTTGGCGATGCGCTTGCCGTGGCGTTGATGGAGGAACGCGGCTTCATGCCGGAGGATTTCAGCGTTTTCCACCCCGGCGGCAAGCTCGGTGCGCAGATGCGGCGGGTCGGCGAGATCATGCATCGCGGCGACGCGGTGCCGACCATCGACAGCCGCGCCGACATGGACGACGTGTTGCAGCTCATGACTTCCAAGGGCTTCGGCATCGCGGCACTGGTGGAAGACGGGCGGCTGTTCGGGGTGATCACCGATGGCGACCTGCGCCGCCATATCGGCGGACTGGACGGGGCCGAGGCACGCGAGATCGCCACCCGCGATCCCTTGAGCGTGACCGGCGACATGCTGGCCGCCGAGGCGCTGGCGCTGATCCAGCAACGCGCCATCAGTGCGCTGATCGTCGTCGATGACGAGGACCGCCCGGTTGGGGTGGTGCATTTCCTCGACTTCCTGCGCGAGGGCGTGGCCTGACGCCCCCAGTGTTCTGCACCGGCAGGCAGGCCCTGAGGGACGCATGGCCTTCGGGTCGAAATTGTGAAAGCTGACCTTCGCTGCGCTGGTCGCGAACTCACACAATGCGGACGGAGCGGACGATGGCGCGTGACGGTGACATGGTCCGGGTCTGGCCTGAGGCCGCCATTCGCCACCCGTCCCCCGCGCGAAATCAAAGCGTGCTTGCACGCCGCCGCGCGAGCGCCCGTCCGCCCCCTCGGGCGGGCGCTTTTGCAACGTCCAACTCCTTACAATCGCTGCAGTAAGTGTCACCATCAAGCGCGCCGCCCAGCCGTTGCAGCGCCCACCAGGCGGACGGGCGCTCGCGCGGCTCTTCGCTTCGTCTTCAACCGTCCGCTCAAGCCCGGTTCACGCCCCCATCCCGCCAAGGCCAAACAATCGCATAGGGTTTTCACCCCTCTCCCTGCACATGGACGACGCTTGGCCCTTCGTTCAAACGACACAAGCGGACCAGAGGCAGACCGGGAAACTTGCGTCAGGTGCAGAATCAGGTGCAGAACATGAGCGGGGTCAGTGGAAATCCCGGCTGGGAAACAGCCGCTTGGCCTGGTCGCGCGGATGCATGGCGCGGGCGGGTTGCCGCCTTGGGCGCGGTGCCTCGTCGGCCTGCGGGGCGGTGACACCGACGGCCTCCTCCATCGGGTGGCCCAGCCGTGATAAAAGCGGCGACAGGTCCTCTATCTGCTGCGCGATCAGGTGCACAACGGGGCCTTCGCGTTGCAAAGAACCCGTCACCTTCAAAAGCCGCCCGCCCATCACCGCGCGGCGGAACCGATCATGGACCTTGGGCCAGACCACCACGTTGGCGACCCCGGTTTCATCCTCCAGCGTCAGGAAGATCACGCCCGAGGCGGTGCCGGGCCGCTGCCGGGTGATGACGAGGCCGCAGATAGCGGTGCGCACCAGCGGCGCTGCGGGCAGGCGGCCATGCGGGGTGAGGCCGGGGATATCGGGGCGCAAAAGCTCCATCGGGTGGGCGCGCAGCGTCAGGCGCAGGGCGACGTAATCCTCCACCACCTCCTCGCCCAGTTGCATCGCGGGCAGTCTGACCTGCGGCTCTGCCACCACCTCGCCGTCGATCGGGTCGCCGAACAGGGGCAGCGGCGCGGGCGCCCGGATCGCCTTGACCTGCCACAGCGCATCGCGGCGCGTCAGCCCCATCCCGGCGAAGGCGTCGGCCTCGGCCAACCGTTCCAGCACGGCGGGCGACACCCCGGCGCGCAGCCAGACCGATTGCGGATCGCGGTAGCCATTGCCGCGCGCCGCAACGATCCAGCCTGCATCCGCTTCGCGCAAGCCCTTGATCTGGCGAAACCCGAGGCGCAGCGCCAGCGCCCCGTCGGCGCGGCGCTCCAGCGTGTTGTCCCAGTGGCTGGCATTGACGCAGACCGGGCGCAACTCGATCCCGTGGTCGCGCGCGTCGCGCACGATCTGGGCCGGCGCGTAGAAACCCATCGGTTGGGAATTGAGCAGCGCGCAGGCGAAGATCGCCGGGTGGTGGCATTTCAGCCAGGCCGAGACATAGACCAGAAGGGCGAAGGCGGCGGCGTGGCTTTCGGGAAAGCCGTATTCGCCGAACCCCTCGATCTGGTCGAAGCAGCGTTCGGCGAAATCGGGCGCGTAGCCGCGATCCAGCATCCCCGAGACGAAGCGGTCGCGGAAGGTGCCGATGGTGCCCATCTTGCGGAAGGTGGCGAGCGAGCGGCGCAGGCGGTCGGCCTCCTCGGGCGAGAACCCCGCCGCCACCACCGCGATCCGCATCGCCTGTTCCTGAAAGAGCGGCACGCCAAGCGTCTTGCCCAACACCTCCTGCAATGCGGCGGAGGGGAAGCTGACCGCCTCCTTGCCCTGTCGGCGGTTGATATAGGGATGCACCATGCCGCCCTGGATCGGGCCAGGGCGGACGATGGCGACCTCGATCACCAGATCGTAGAAGGTGCGCGGGCGCATCCGCGGCAGAAAGTTCATCTGCGCCCGGCTTTCCACCTGGAAGACCCCGACCGCATCGGCCCGGCACAGCATGTCGTAGGGGGCCGGGTCCTCCTGCGGGACATGTTCGATGGACAGGCGCTTGCCCTCGTGGCTCTCCAGCAGGTCAAAGGCCTTGCGGATGCAGGTCAACATGCCGAGGCTGAGGATATCGACCTTGAGAATGCCCAGCGTGTCGATATCGTCCTTGTCCCATTCGATGATCGTGCGCCCGTCCATCGCTGCGTTCTCGATCGGGCACAGCTCATCGAGCCGCCCCTTGGTGATGACGAAGCCGCCGACATGCTGGCTGAGGTGGCGGGGAAAGCCGATGATCTCGCCGATCAGCCGGACGGTCTGGGCCAGCCGCCGGTCCTTGAGGTCGAGGCCAAGCTCGTGCAGGCGCTCGGGGTCGGCGCCGCCCGACCCGCGGCCCCAGATGTGGCCCGACAGGCTGGCGGTGACGTCCTGGGAAAGCCCCATGACCTTGCCCACCTCGCGGATCGCGGCGCGGCTGCGGAAATGGATCACCGTGGCGCAGAGCCCGGCGCGGTGGCGGCCGTAGCGGTCATAGATCCACTGGATCACCTCCTCGCGCCGCTCGTGTTCAAAATCCACGTCGATATCGGGCGGCTCGCCCCGGTATTTCGAGATGAAGCGTTCGAACACCATGGAGATCTGGTCGGGGCCGACATCGGTGATGCCCAGAAGGTAGCACAGGATGGAATTGGCCGCCGAGCCGCGCCCCTGGCACAGGATGCCGATAGAGCGGGCATATTGCACGATGTCATGGACGGTCAGGAAATAGGCGGCGAAGCCAAGCTCGCCCACCATGGCCAGTTCCTTTTCCATCAGGTCGTGCACCCGGCGCGGCGCGCCATGCGGGTAGCGCTGCTTGATGCCGGCCCGCGCCAGCCGGTCGAGCCGGGCCTGCGGCGCCTCGCCTTGCGCCACCTCGTCGGGGTAGTCGTAGCTGAGCTCGCCAAGGCAGAAGCTGCAACGCGCCGCGATCTCCTGCGTGCGGGCGAGCGCGGCGGGATGGTCGCGGAAAAGCCGGGCCATGTCGGCCGCGCCCTTCAGGCGGCGTTCGGCATTGGGCAGGGCGCGGGTGCCGATGCGGTCGATGGCGATTCCCTCGCGCAGGCAGGTCAGCACATCGGCCAGTTGGCGGCGCGCGGCGCGGTGCATCAGCACGTCCCCCACCGCCACCATCGGCGTGGCGCAGCGTTGCGCCAGCCGCGCACAGGCCCGCAACCACGCCTGGTCGGAGCCGTCGTAGCGTGGCGCGGCGCCCAGATGCACATGGCCGGGAAAGCGTCGCGCGAGGCGTTCGAGATGCGCCGCCGCCTTGCGCAGCGGGCCTTGCGGCAGGGCGATCAGGATCAGCCCCTCGCCGCCGTCGATCAGGTCTTGCAGGTGCAGATGGCAGTCGCCTTTCGCCGCCCGCCGCTTGCCCAGCGTCAAAAGCCGGGTCAGCCGCTGGTAGGCAGCGCGGTCGCGCGGCAGGGCGATCCAGTGGGCGGGGCTGTCCTGCAGCACCAGCCGGCAACCGACCAGAAGCCGGGGCAGGCGGGGGGTCGCGGGCCGGGCCAGCGGCGTGGGGTCGTCGGTGCTTTGCCGTGAACCGGGGTCGGTCTGCTGGCGCGAGCGCACCGGCAGCGCCTCGCCCGTGTCGCGCTGCAATTCCTTCAGGGCCGCGTAGGCGCGCACCACGCCGGCCAGCGAATTGCGGTCGGTGATGGCGATGGCAGGCAAGCCAAGCTCGGCGGCGCGGGTAACCATCTCCTCGGGGTGGGAGGCGCCGGTGAGGAAGGTGAAATTGGTGGTCACGCAAAGCTCTGCATACGCTTCGGTCGGCTTCGTCATGCGAATTCCCCCTGCACGAACCAGCCGGGATTTTGCGGCGTGTGAAACAGCCACAGCCGCCGCCCCCCGGTCGTTTCCACCTGCCAGTAATCGCGCAGGCCCGACCGCCAGGCATCATCCTCCAGCCACCATTCCGGGGCGATGCGTTCCGGCCCGGTGCCCCGCGCAACGCTCAGCGCCATGCGTCGCCAGCGGAAATGATGCGGCGGGCGCGCGCCCTGCCCGGCGATGGGTTCGGGCGGAAACAGGCGCAGGGGCCGGGGGCGCAGGCTGACCCAAGCGCCTTCGGGGGTGGAGAACGCGGCGGGCGCGATCAGGAAGCCGCGTTCGGGAATATGGCTGTCGGCAGGCAGGAACCGCTGGATGTTTTCCAGCCCGATCCGGGTGCCGAGGCGCGAGATCAGGTCGTCCAGCCGGTCGCCCCGGTCGGAGGCGACGTGGCTGACCTGCTCGACCGGCAGCGGCTCCACCTGCGTCGCTTCCAGTCGCAACCGGTCGATGCCGAAGCCCGCGTCGATACCGGCGACGCCACGCTCGAAGAGGGGCAGGATGCGGGCGGGGTCGCGCGCGGGGCGGGCAAGGCGCACCTCCACATCCTGCGCGCCCTGATCGACGCGGCGCAGGGTCAGGGTCAGCGCCCGCGCGCCCGCCTCCTGTGCCTTGAGTTTCGCGCACAGCGTCTCCAGCAGCCGCGCCAGCCCCGCCATCACGTCGCCTTGCAGGCCAATCGGGTCGGGCAGGGTCAGGCGCACGCCATAATGCGGCGGCTCGGCGCCTGGCGTGATCGCCTCGGGCACCGCGCCAAGCGCCTGGTCCAGCCGGTGCAGCACATCCGGACCGAAGCGGCGGGCGATCGGCGCGCGCGCGGTCGCGGCCAAGGCGTTGATCGTGCGCAGGCCAAGGCGTTGCAGCGCCACGGTGACCTCTGGCTCCAGCCGCAGGGCGGCGATGGGCAGATCGCCAAGCGCCGCCAGCCCGGCGCCCGGCGCTGCCGGCCCCTCGCCGTAGCGCGCCAGGGCCCAGGCCGCGCCGCGGGTGTCGCCCAGCCCGAGGCGCACCGACAGCCCCGCCCGCGCCAGATTCTGGCGCATGTCGGCCAGCATCGCGCCCTCGCCGCCGAAAAGATGCGCCGCGCCGGTGATGTCGAGGACCAACCCCGCGTCCCCGTCCAGCCCGACCCAGGGGCAATAGCGGGTCGCCCAGCGGCGCAGCACGTGCAGGAATTGCGCGTCGCGGGCAGGATCGGCGGGCCGGCTGAGCAGGTCGGGGCAGAAGGCGCGCGCATCCGACAGCGGCATGCCGCGCGCAAGGCCCTGCCGCTCCGCCGCCGGGTTCAGGCAGTGCAGCCGGTCGGCATTGCCCTGCCGCAGCACCAGCGCGAAGGGGCCGGCGACGGGATGCGCGCGCCGAACCCGGTCACTCGCCAGCCGGGGGAACCACATCGAGACGACGCGCCGCCCAATCCCATCGAACATGCCAGGCCCCTAATGTTCCTGATTTGTTCTTTATAATTTCCCAAGATTGCAGAGTCGAGTCGCCCGGCCCCGGATCGGCGTCGAATACCGGGGCGCAGCGCCAGCGGGTTTCGGCCGCGTTGCTGCCCATGCCTTCGGGGATCAGGCACAGCCCGGTGCTGTTCCCCGCCTTGGCCGCCAGTTGCAGCCGCCGCCCCGGTGTCAGGTCCAGCGGCTGGCCAAGCTCGATCACCACCAGCGGCACGGCGCCGTCGCGCAGCGCCTCTTCCATCACCGCCAGCCCCTCGGTCTGGTCCCTGACCTGCGCCACCAGCACGCGGGCGGGGTCGAGGAAGGCGGCAAGGCCCACGGGGTTCAGCGTCTCCGCGCGCCAGCCCTCGCGCAGCCACAGCACCGGCCCGGACAGGTGCGCCGCCATGATCGCGGCAAAGCCGGTGGCGCCGGCGCCGCAGGCCTCGTGCACGCGCGCCTTGCGCAGGGGATAGCAGGACGGGACGTCGGGTTTCATGGCCGCAAACCTACATCACATGACGCGGGTTTCAATTCGCATAGGCGCGGGCGGGCGCGGCTCAGATCCGGGCCAGCCGCCAGTCGGGCACGATGCCCGAGGCGCGCTCGAACGGGTCGGTGTCCTGTCCGGCGAAAAGCCCGTCCGCGGTGACCAGCACCGTTTGCCACCCCTCTGCCGCGGCGCCGAGGATATCGGTGTGCAGCGTGTCGCCGCACATCACGATGCGGCCCGGCGCGATGCCGGGCAGGGTGGCGCGAGTCAGGGCGTAGACCTCCGCATAGGGTTTACCCAAGAACCGCGGCCGCCCCGGCAGGCGGTGGCCGTAATAGCCCGGTTCCAGCGTCAGGCCGGTTTCGCGCGGCGCGACGAGATCGGCATTGCCGATCAGCACCGGGCGCGGCTGCGCGGCGAGGCTGCCCGCAAGGCGCTGCTGGCGCGTCTCGTCCCATGCGGCGGTGGAAAGAAACACAAACCCCTCGGCCCGGTCATGCGCCTCGGCGCTGTCATCGAGACGCAGCCACGCCCCCGGCAGGTCGCACAGCGCATCCTCCGGCGCGGCGATGACGCCCCACAGGCGCGCATCCATTGCCGCGAGGGTGGCGTCGCGGCTGGTGATCAGCTCTGCTCCGGTCAGCGGAATCCCGAGGCGGCGGAACTTGTCCAGCGCGGCGGGCTTGTCGTAGCTGGCCGCGTTCGACAGCACCCGCACCGCCTTGCCCAAAGCGCGCAATTGGCGCAGGCGCTCCGCCGCGCCGGGGATCGGGGTGGCGCCGACATTGAGCACCCCGAACGCATCGAAGACGACGGCATCGGCCCGCTCCGCGATATCGAGAAGCGAGCCGATCTGCCGTCCCGCCCCCGGCGCGGGCATGGCGGGCAGCTTGGGCCGAAGGGCTTGGTAGGCGTCGAAGACGGCCTTCACATCCTGCATGTCGGGGGTCCCGGTATCGTTGGCGCGGCGCGCAGGCCATAGCAGCGATCCGGCCCGCTGTTCAATCGGTGTTCAATCGGTCACGCCGGCGGCGGTGCAGCACAGGATTTCAGACAAGGTGCCGGTCGCGGGCGATCATCGCCGCCTGAGTGCGGTTGCGCGCGTCAAGCTTGCGGCACAGCGTCTTGACATGCAGCTTGATGGTGACCTCCTGCAAGGACAGGTCAAGTGCGATTTCCTTGTTCGACTTGCCTTCGCAGATCCCGCGCAGGACATCGGTTTCGCGTCTTGTCAGGTCGGCGACGCGCTGGTCTTGTGTTTGCTGTGTCAATCCCACGGGAAGATAGGTTTCGCCCGCCACCATGAAGCGGATCGCGCTGACCATGGATTTTGCACCTATGGTCTTGGGAAGGAACCCGGCTGCGCCCGCCGCGATGGCGGCATTGGCGACCGAGGGCGGCGCGATGCCCGAGAGGATGGCAACCGGCGTATCCGGTGCCACGGCCTTGATCCGGGCGATGCCGTCAAGCCCGTTCATGCCCGGCATCTTGTAGTCGAGCAACACGAGGTCGAACCTCTCACCGCGCTCTACCGAGGCAACGGCCTCTTCAAGGCTGCGCACGGCCACCGTGCCCACCGACCCTTCGGATTGCAGGAACAGGGACAGGGCGTCCCGGACCATGTCGTGGTCGTCGGCCAGAAGAATGCGCATCCGAATCCTTTCCAAATGGGTGGGCCACCAGTCTAGCCAAGCGTGCGCTGGCCGGAAACAAACCTAAAAAGACAGGCGGACGGACTGTTGCAAACGCTTGCTATGCTCTCGGTGCGCGGTTTCGGGGAGGGGGGGCGTCAATCGGGGCGAATCTGTCACATGCGCCTGGCGACCTCTTCCAGCATCACCTCGGTGGCGCCGCCGCCGATCGCCTGCACGCGGGCGTCGCGGGTCATGCGCTCGATCGGGGTGCCGGTCATGTAGCCGGTGCCACCGTGGAATTGCAGGCAGTCATACATGACCGCGTTGACCAGTTCGCCGCACAGCGCCTTGATCATCGAGACCTCCTTGACCACCTCCTGCCCCTGTGCGTCACGCATCGCGGTCGCGTAAACAAGATGGCGCGCCGCCGTCACGCGGGCCTGCAACATCGCCAGCCGCTGACGGATCGCCTCGCGGTCCCACAGCACGCCGCCGAAGGCCTTGCGCGATTTCACGAAATCCAGCGTCAGGTCGAGCGCGGCCTGCGCCTCTCCCATGGCCATGGCGCCCAGAACGATGCGTTCGTTCTGGAAATTCTGCATGATCGCGTAAAAGCCGCCGCCTTCCTGCCCAAGGAGATTCTCCGCCGGGATCTCGCATCCGTCAAAGCGCAGCTCGGCGGTGTCGGAGGATCGCCAGCCGTGCTTGTCAAGCTGCCGGGTAACGGTGAAGCCGGGCGTGCCCTTTTCGACGAGGACCATGGTCACGCCCTTCGCCGGTGGTGCGTCCGGATCGGTCCGCGCGGCGATGCAGTAGAGATCGCCCAGAACCCCGTTGGTGATGAAGATCTTGGACCCGTCGAGCACGAAGCAATCGTTGCCCCTGCGCCGCGCGGTGGTGCGGATCGCCTTCACGTCGGACCCGGCGCCGGGTTCGGTCACGCCCACGGCGGTGATCACCTCGCCCGAGACGATCCCCGGCATCCAGCGGTCGCGCTGCGCGTCGGTGCCGGCATTGTAAAGGTGGACCGAGGCCATGTCGGTATGCACCAGCGCCGTGATCGCCACCCCCGAAAAGGTGGAGCGGCCCAGTTCCTCGGCCCAGATCGCGGTGGCGCGGGTGTCCATTTCCGCCCCGCCGTAGCGCGCGGGGTAGCGGATCCCGAAGAAGCCGAGCGCCCCCATGCGGCGCAGCACTTCGCGCGGCACCCGGCCCTGTTCCTCCCACGCCTCGGCGCGGGGCTGGATCTCTTCGGTGACGAAGCGGCGGACCTGGTCGCGCAGCAGGTGGTGTTCGGGGTCAAGAAACAGGGCGTCGGTCATCGGGGCTGTCCTCCTTGCGGTCAGGGTCGCCGGGATGCCCCTTGCGGGCAAGCGGAACCTCGCGGCGCTTCCATTGCCGGGGCAAACATGCCTATCTGCCGCCATGACCCGCCTCGACGCCCGCGATATCCAGATCCTGAAGGTGCTGGCCACCGATGGCCGCATCACCAAGGCCGCCCTGGCCGAGAAGGTGGGGCTGTCGGCGACGCCGTGCTGGGAACGGCTCAGGCGGCTGGAACAGGCCGGGCTGATCGCCGGCTACCGGGCCGAGATCGTGCTGCGAAAGATCGGCCCGTACGTCACGGTCTTCGTCGCCGCCGAACTGGCCGACCACACGGCAGCCAGCATGCAGGGCTTCGAGCGCGCGGTGCAGGGCTATGACGAGGTTGTCGCCTGCTGGGCGCTTGGCGGCGGCTTCGACTACCTGATGCAGATCGTCACCCGCGATATCGACGCTTACCAGCGCCTGATCGACGCCATGCTGGAGGCGCGGATCGGGCTGGCGCGTTATTTCACCTATATCGTCACCAAACCGGTGAAATCCTCCGGGGTGCCGCCGCTGGATTTGCTGATTTCGAGGTGAGGCAGGGGATTTAGTCTGATTCGCAATGCTGAATCAGATGAATCGTCTGGATGGGCGCTGAATTACGGCCTCACATCGTGCCTTGGCCGGTGCATCCTCCGCCCAAAGACGGAGGTGGTTCATGACCCAGACGGTTCTGTCCGCGCGCGACGAGATCGCGGACAAGGCGCTCGTGCGCAGCTTTTCCTATGTCGGCGGCAAATGGGTCGGGGCATCCGACAATGCCACGCTGCCGGTGCACGACCCGGCGACCGGCGATCTGGTGGGCGAGGTGGCCAGCCTGACGGCGGGCGACAGCGCCGGCACGGTCGATACCGCGCAGGCCGCCTTTGTCGACTGGTCGCAGACCCTGCCGCAGGAGCGATCCCATATCCTGCGCCGCTGGTTCGACCTGATGATCGCGCACCGCGAAGACCTCGCGCGTATCATGGTGCTGGAACAGGGCAAGCCGATTTCCGAGGCGCGCGGCGAGATCGACTATGCCGCGAGCTTCGTGGAATACTATGCCGAGGAGGCCAAGCGCCCCAATATCGAGGGCGTCACCAGCCATCTGCCCGATGCCGAGGTCGAATTGTGGCTGGAACCCGTGGGCGTGGTGGCGCTGATCACGCCGTGGAATTTCCCCTGTGCCATGCTGACGCGCAAGGCCGCCGCCGCCCTGGCCGCGGGCTGCTGCGTGCTGGCCCATCCCAGCCACGAGACGCCGTTTTCCGCGCTTGCCCTTGCCGAGCTGGCCGAACGCGCGGGCTTTCCACCGGGCGTGTTCAACGTGGTCACGGGGCGCGCCAGCACCGTGGTGCCGCCGTGGACCGATGACAAGCGGGTGCGGGCACTGTCCTTCACCGGCTCGACCGAGGTGGGGCGGTTGCTTTATCGCGCCTCGGCCGAGACGATCAAGAAACTGGTGTTGGAGCTTGGCGGTCACGCGCCCGTCATCGTGTTCAAGGGCGCCGACCTCGACGAAGCGGTGGCCGAAACGATCAAGGCAAAATTCGCCACCTCGGGGCAGGACTGCCTCGGCGTCAACCGCATCTACGTGGAACGCCCCGTCTACGAGGCGTTTGTCGAGAAATTCACCGCCGCGACACAGGCGCTGACCATCGGGGTTGGCATGGATGACCCCGATATCGGCCCGCTGATGAACGAATCCGCCGTCGCCAAGCAGGAAGACCACGTGGCCGACGCGCTCGGCAAGGGGGCCAGGCTTGCCTGTGGCGGCAAACGCCATGCGCTGGGGCGGCTGTTCTATGAGCCCACGGTGCTGAGCGATGTGCCCGACAGCGCGAAGATCATGTCGGAGGAAACCTTCGGCCCGGTCGCGCCGATCACCCCCTTCGAGACTGAGGACGAGGTCGTCGCGCGCGCCAATGACAGCGAATACGGGCTGGTGGCCTACGTCCATTCGATGGATCCGCGCCGTATCTACCGTCTCAGCCGGGCGCTGCAATACGGCATGGTGGCGGTGAACCGCACCAAGGTGACGGGCGCGCCCATTCCCTTCGGCGGCACCAAGCAATCCGGGCTTGGCCGGGAAGGCGCGCGCCGGGGGATGGAGGAATTCATGGAAATCAAGTACGTCTGCCGCGATTGGGCATGACAGGGACACCGGCCCTGCGGGGTCGCCGCGACAAACAAGGAACACGATATGCTTAAGAACGACCAACTCGATCAATGGGACCGCGAAAACTTCTTCCATCCCTCCACTCACCTTGCCGAATTCGCGCGCGGCAATGTGCCCAACCGCGTCGTCACCGGCGGATCGGGCTGCCATATCGAGGATCGGGACGGCAACCGCCTGCTGGACGCTTTCGCCGGGCTTTACTGCGTCAATGCGGGCTACGGGCGGCAGGAGATCGCGGAGGCGATCGCCGCGCAGGCGAGGGAACTGGCCTATTACCACGCCTATGTCGGCCACGGGACCGAAGCCAGCATCACGCTGGCCAAGATGATCCTCGATCGTGCCCCGGCAAACATGTCGAAGGTCTATTTCGGGCTTGGCGGGTCGGACGCGAATGAGACCAACATCAAGCTGGTCTGGTATTACAACAACATCCTCGGCCACCCGGAAAAGAAGAAGATCATCAGCCGCTGGCGTGGCTACCACGGATCGGGCCTGATGACAGGCTCGCTGACCGGGCTCGGGCTGTTCCACAAGAAATTCGACCTGCCGCTGGCGCAGGTGATCCATACCGAGGCGCCCTATTACTTCCGCCGCGAAGATCCGGACATGACCGAGGAGGCCTTCACCGGCCATTGCGTCGAGGAGCTTGAGGCGCTGATCGCGCGCGAGGGCGCCGACACCATCGCCGCCTTCATCGGCGAGCCGGTGCTGGGCACGGGCGGCATCGTGCCGCCGCCAGCGGGCTACTGGGCCGCGATTCAGAAAGTGCTGAAAAAGCATGACATCCTGCTTATTGCCGACGAGGTCGTGACCGGCTTCGGCCGTCTTGGCACGATGTTCGGATCGACCCATTACGGGATCGAGCCGGATATCATCACCATCGCCAAGGGGCTGACCTCGGCCTATGCGCCGCTGTCGGGCTCCATCGTCGGCGACAAGGTCTGGAAGGTGCTGGAGGACGGCACCGATGAAAACGGCCCCATCGGCCACGGCTGGACCTACTCGGCGCACCCCATCGGCGCGGCGGCGGGGGTGGCCAACCTCAAGCTGATCGACGATCTGAACCTCGTGCACAATGCCGGCGAGATTGGCCGCTACCTGAACACCACGATGACCGCTGCGCTTGCCGACCACGCCAACGTGGGCGAGATTCGGGGCGAGGGGATGCTGTGCGCTGTCGAGTTCGTGACGGACAAGGACAGCCGGGAATTCTTCGACGCGTCCGAGAAGGTCGGTCCGCGCATCGCGGCGGCGCTGCTGGAGGAAGGCGTGATCGGCCGGGCCATGCCGCAGGGCGATATCCTCGGCTTCGCGCCGCCTTTCTGCCTGACGAAGGACGAGGCCGACGAGGTTGTGGGCAAAACGGCGAAGGCTGTGAAGGCCGTGCTGGGCTGACGGTCTCAGACGTCTGAATCACGAGGGATTGCCGGTGCGTGTCGCGGTTCTGATGGGCCTGCTCCCGGCTCTTGCCGGGTGCGGGGGTCCGTTCGTGCCGCTCATTTGAGCGGGCCGGGTCTGCCCCCCTGTTTCATCCCGCAGGCTGCCTGCATATACGGGGGGGGGGGCGATGGGGAGAGGGCAGCAGCAGAGACCAGAAGACAGGCGGAACGATGGCCATGGATGACAGCACGCTTTGGGTGTTCGGTTACGGATCGCTGATCTGGAACCCCGGTTTCGACGTGGCCGAGCGCCGCCTCGCGCGGTTACCGGGCTGGCACCGGTCGTTCTGCATGCGGTCCATCCACCATCGCGGCACGGTCGAGGCGCCGGGGCTGGTGCTGGCGCTCGACGCCGCTGACGGGGCGTATTGCGACGGGGTCGCGTTTCGCGTCGCTCCGGGGCAGGAGGAACCGGCGATCGCCTACCTGCGTGAGCGGGAGCTGATCTCCGCAGCCTATCTTGAACGCGAAGTGCCGATCACGTTTCATGACGGTGGTGAAGCAAGGGCGGTCACTTACGTGATCGACCCGGTGCATGACCAATATGTCGCGGGTCTGAGCCTTGAGGATCAGGCCCGGATCATTGCCCGCGCGGTCGGCGGGCGTGGGCCGAATGACGAATATCTGTTCAATACCGCCACCCATCTGGCCGAACTGGACCTTGCCGATGCCGACCTTGACTGGCTTGTTACCCGCGTGCGTCACCTGAAGGCCGGATCACCCAAGTGATCTTGGCAGCAGCGGTCAAGCCGGGTAGGGTGCTCTCAAAGAACAGGTGATGGCAGAACAGCCTTGACGAGCAGACCGGACGCGCCGCGCTTTACCCAACCCCTCCGCCAGATCGCGATCATGTTGATGGTCTGCGGTCTCGTTGGTTTGGGCACGTTTCTTGTCTGGCCCAGCATCGAACCCGTGATCACGGCAAACACCTACCTCAACGGGACCATTGCCTTCGTCTTCTTCATCGGCGTTCTGGCCTGTTTCTGGCAGGTGGTGCAGCTTTTCTCGGCGATCTCGTGGATCGAGCGGATCGCCAATGGAGCGGACGAAAGCCAGGGCAAGCCGCCGCTTTTGCTGGCGGCGCTGACGGGCATCTTTCAGGTGCGCGGGTCGCGGTTGCAACTGACCTCCGCCTCGGCGCGCTCGGTGCTCGATTCTGTCGGTGCGCGGATGGAGGAAGCCCGCGACATAACGCGCTACATCACCAGCCTGCTGATCTTCCTCGGGCTTCTGGGCACGTTCTACGGGCTGGCGGTCACGGTGCCCGCCGTGGTCGATACGATCCGCTCGCTGCAACCCACTGCCGACGATTCGGGCATCGAGGTATTCGGCCGCCTGATGGGCGGCCTGGAAAGCCAGCTTGGCGGCATGGGAACGGCCTTCGCCTCGTCGCTGCTGGGGTTGGCAGGGTCGCTTGTCGTGGGGCTGCTGGAATTGTTCGCGGGCCACGGGCAGAACCGGTTCTACCGCGAGATGGAGGAATGGCTGTCCACCGTTACGCGGGTCAGCTTTTCCTCCGGCGAGGGCGATGGCGGCGGGCTGGATCGCGCCGCGATTGCGACCGTGCTTGACCACATGGTCGACCAGATCGACACGTTGCAGGGTCTTTTTTCCCAGTCCGAGGCACGGCATGCCGAAACCGAGGCGCGGCTTGGCGAGGTGACGGGGGTTCTGTCCGATCTGGCGGAGCGGCTTGGCCCCGGTCAGGTGGCCGCGACCGAACGCCTGTCGGCGGCGCAGGAGCGACTGGCCGAAGTTCTGGCCGACGCGTCCGGTGAAAGCGGGATAGATGCCGAAAGCCGGATGCGCCTGCGATCCATCGACGTGCAGCTTCTCAAGCTCTACGAGGAGCTTGGCAGTTCCCGGCAGGACGATCTCGGCGCGCTGCGGCAAGACCTGGGCGCGCTGACCACCGCGTTGCAGGATCTCACCCGGTCGGCCTCGCAGCCGCGTCAGCAGCGGCCCGTTCGCCGCCGCCCCGCGCCCGCCACCGGCGCCGCCGAAGACCCGCCGCAAGAGACCTGACCGATGGCTTTCCACCGCCGTTCCGGGACCCGTTTCACCGCCTCGATCTGGCCGGGCTTCGTGGATGCCATCACCGCGCTTCTGATGGTGATGATCTTCGTGCTGACGATCTTCATGGTCGTGCAATTCGTGCTGTCGGAAACGATCAACAACCAGGATGACGAACTGAACGCGCTGAACACGCGGCTTAATGAATTGTCGCAGGCGCTGGGGCTGGAACGGACGCGCGCCGATACGTTGCAACAGCGGGTGGTAACGCTTGGATCGGATCTTGACGCGGCACAGGCAGAACTGGCGACACGGGCGGCCTTGATCGCGTCACTGCGGGGGCAGAATGCGGCGCAATCGGCGGAGATCGCAGATTTCGAGGCGCAGGTGGCAGGGCTGATCGCGGCAAATGCCGACCTGATCGCAGACCGCGACAACGCCGAGGCCGAATTGGCGCAACGCCTGTCCGAAGCCGAGGCGCTGAATCTCGCGCTGGCCTCGGCGCGCGACGAGATCGACGCCGCCACTGAAGCCGCCCGGCGCGATGCTGCCGAACGCGAGGCGCTGGAGGCGCTGATCGCGGATCTGGAAACGCAGGCGGCAGAGCAGCAGGCAAGCCTTGCCGAAACGCTTGCCGCGCTGGAGGATCAGCAGGCGACCTCGACCGATCTGGACACGCGGCTGAGCACGGCACTGGCTGCGCTTTCGGATGAAGAGGACCGCGCCGCCGCACTGGAAGGGCAGATCGCGGAGCTGGAGCAGGAGATGAGTTCCGAGGAACAGGCACTGTTGGCCGAGCAGGCGGCGGCAGCAGCCTTGCGCGAGCGCATCGCGGTTCTGGAAACCGATCTTGACGCCGAGGCCGCCGCGCGACTCGCCGAGGCCGCCGCTGCCGCCGCGTTGCGCAATCGCTTGCAGGATACCGAGGCAACGCTGACCGACGAAGAGGCCGCGCGCCTCGCCGAAGCCGCCGCCGCCGAGGCGTTGCGTGTCCGCCTTGAAGCGGCTGACGCCGAACTGACCGCGATGGCGCTGGCGCTGGAGGAACGCCGCCGCGAAGCAGAGGAAACCCTGACCCTTCTGGCCGCCGCCGATCAGGCGCGGGAAGATTTTGCCGCCCGCCTTGCCTCCGCGTTGGCCGAGACCACAGCGCGTGATGACCGTATCGCGGCGTTGGAAACCGAACTGGCTGAAGCGACCGAGGAGGCCGGGCGCTTGTCCGATCTGGAAGGCCAGCTTGCTCTGGCGCTGGCGGCGCAGGCCCAGCGCGAGGCCGAACTGTCGCAAACGCGGGCCGATCTGGACGATGCGCGGGAGACCGCCGAGCAACGGGCGAGTGAGCTTGACACCGTCGAGGCGGAACTGGCCCGCGCGCTGGCTCGCCTGACCACGGCAGCCAGCGAAAGCCGGGCACGGATTGCCGCGCTGGAGACGGATCTCGCCGAGGCGCAGGCCGCCGAGGCGTCGCGCAGCGCGGACCTTGCGGCGGCGCGCGATACCCTGTCGGCGCTTCAGGCGCGGCTGTCGCAGGCGCTGACCGAGGCACAAGATCGGTCGGATGCGGATGCAGGCCGGATCGCGGCGCTTGAGGATCAACTTGCCACGACCCGCGCCGACCTCTCGGCGGCGCAAACCCGGCTTGCCGATCGGCGCGACGCAATCACTGCGCTGGAGGCGCAGCTTGCCACTGCTCTGGCCGAAGCGAATGACCGGGCGCGTACCGATGCGCAGGAGATCGCCCGGCTGGAGGATATGCTGGCCGCGTCCCGTGCGGAAACGGAAGCGGCGCGTGGCGCGATCGGCGAACGCCAGTCCTCGCTGACGGAACTTGAGGCGGAACTCGCGGTGGCGCTGGCCACGGCGCAGGCGCGCGAGACCCGTGACGCCGAACGGATTGCCGTGCTGGAGGGGGAGCTTTCGGCAGCACGCTCCGAGGCCGAGGCGGCGCGGGCGACCGTTTCGGAGCGCGAAACCACGTTGAGTGCGCTCGAGGCGACACTGGCGCAGGCGCTGGCCGCTGCGCAATCGCGCGAAACGCGGGATGCGGCGCGGATCGAGACCCTGGAGGTGGAGGTGGCGACAGCCGAGGCCGAGGCCGCTGCGGTGCGCGACGACCTGGCTGCGGCGCGATCTTCTCTGGCGTCGCTGGAGGCCGATCTGGCGCAGGCGCTGCTTGACATGCGGCGTGCAGAGACCGCGGCAGAGGCCCGGATCGCGGAGCTTGAGACGGACCTTGCCGCCTCCGAGGCCGCGCGAGAGCAGGCCGGGGTCGAGGCGCGGCGGACGCTGTCCGATCTGGAAGAGCAACTGAGCGCTGCGCTGACCGCGCAGATGCTCGCCGAGGCGGAGGCGCAGGTGCGGTTGAGCGAGGCCGATCAGCGCGCCGCGCTTTTGGCGCAGGCCAATCTGGAACTGGAAACGGTGGAGGCGGAGTCGGCCGAAAGTCAGCGCCAGATCGCGGCGCTGAACGAACAGGTCGCGGCGCTGCGCACACAGCTTGGGCAGTTGCAGGCGCTGCTGAACGATGCGCGCGCCAGCGATGCCGAGGCGCAGGTGCAGGTTGACACACTGGGGTCGGATCTGAATGCCGCGCTGGCACGACTGGCTGCGGAACAGGATGCCCGCGCCGAGGCGGAAGCGGCCCGTGCCGATGCCGAGGCTGAGGCGCGTCGGCTTGCCGAGGCGGAAGCCGAACGGCTGGCCGCCGATGCACAGGAACTGGAACGCTACCGGTCGGAGTTTTTCGGACGACTGCGGGAGTTGCTGGAAGGCCGCGAGGGCGTGCGGATCGAGGGTGACCGGTTCGTGTTCGCCTCCGAGGTGCTGTTCGAGGTGGGGGCGGCGGACCTGTCGCCCGAGGGGCGCGACCAGATCGCCAACGTGGCGGAATTGCTGTTCGAGGTCGGTGCCGAAATCCCGCTCTCGGTGGACTGGATCGTCCGGGTGGACGGGCATACCGACGACCAGACGCTGCGCCCGACGGCGGAGTTTGCCAATAACTGGGAACTCAGCCAGGCGCGGGCGCTGTCGGTGGTCCTGTTCATGATCGATGAACTTGGATTCCCGCCTGCGCGACTGGCGGCCACGGGGTTCGGGGAATACCGCCCGATTGCGTCGAACGATACCCTGGAAGGACAAGCCCAGAACCGTCGCATCGAGTTGAAGCTGACAGAACGCTGAGTGCCTCATCCAGCCCGGCGGGGCTGTCTTCGGCATGAGAAAAGGCGCCCGGGCGGGGCGCCTTTTTGCGGTGTCATCCGGTCGACAGGGCGTCAGTCGGCGGTCAGCAGCGGGGGCTTCTTCGAAGACAGCCGCCGCGTGCCCTGATCCTCGACCTTCAACTCGATCTCGCCATCCCTGATGCCGACCCGGACATTGCCGCCCTTGGCAAGCTTGCCGAACAGAAGCTCCTCGGCCAGTGGCTTCTTGATGTGTTCCTGAATGACGCGGCCAAGCGGGCGGGCACCCATGCGGTCGTCATAGCCCTTGTCGGCCAGCCACTCCGCCGCAGGTTTGGTCAGTTCGATGGTGACATTGCGATCCATCAGTTGCGCTTCGAGTTGCAGCACGAATTTCTCGACCACTTGCAGGATCACCTCTTTTGGCAGTGCGCCGAAGGAAATGACAGCGTCCAGACGGTTGCGGAATTCCGGCGAAAAGGTGCGTTCGATCGCGGCGGTATCCTCGCCCTCGCGCCGGTCGCGGCCAAAGCCGACGGCCGCCTTGGCCTGTTCGGCCGCGCCCGCGTTCGAGGTCATGATCAGGATCACGTTGCGGAAATCCACGGAGCGCCCGTTGTGATCGGTCAGCGTGCCGTGATCCATGACCTGAAGCAGGATGTTGAACACGTCCGGGTGCGCCTTCTCGATCTCGTCGAGGAGCAGCACGCAATGCGGGTGCTGATCGACCCCATCGGTCAGCTGACCGCCCTGATCGAAGCCGACATAGCCCGGAGGCGCGCCGATGAGGCGGGAAACGGCGTGCTTTTCCATGTATTCCGACATGTCGAACCGCAAGAGTTCCACCCCGAGCGTGTCGGCGAGTTGCTTGGCCACCTCCGTCTTGCCGACGCCGGTCGGGCCCGCGAAGAGATAGTTGCCGATGGGTTTTTCGGGTTCGCGCAGGCCCGCGCGCGCCAGCTTGATCGCCGAGGACAGCGCGGTGATGGCTGCATCCTGACCGAAGACCACGCGCTTGAGTGTCACTTCCAGATCCTTGAGGACCGCTGCATCGTCCTTGGACACGTTCTTTGGCGGAATGCGCGCGATCTTGGCGACTACGGCCTCGATCTCCTTGGTGCCGATGGTCTTGCGGCGCTTGGATTCCGCGACAAGGTGCTGCGCCGCGCCTGCCTCGTCAATCACGTCGATGGCCTTGTCAGGCAGTTTGCGGTCGTTGATGTAGCGCGCCGACAATTCCACTGCCATCTTGATCGAGTCGTTGGTGTACTTGATGTCGTGGTGCTTTTCGAAATACGGCTTCAGACCCTTCAGGATCTTCACCGTATCCTCGACCGAGGGCTCGTTCACGTCGATCTTCTGGAAGCGGCGCGACAGCGCGCGATCCTTTTCGAAATGCTGGCGAAATTCCTTGTAAGTGGTGGATCCCATGCAGCGCAGCTTGCCGCCCTGAAGCGCGGGCTTGAGCAGGTTGGATGCATCCATCGCCCCGCCGGAGGTCGCCCCGGCGCCAATCACGGTGTGGATCTCGTCGATGAAGAGCACCGCGTCGCGATGATCCTCCAGCTCGTTCACGACCGCCTTCAGCCGCTCCTCGAAATCGCCGCGATAGCGCGTGCCGGCCAGCAGCGCGCCCATGTCGAGCGAATAGATCGTGGCCCCCTGCAACACCTCGGGCGTCTGGTGGTCGACGATCTTCTTGGCCAGACCCTCGGCGATCGCGGTCTTGCCGACACCGGGGTCGCCCACCAGAAGCGGGTTGTTCTTGCTTCTGCGGCAGAGCACCTGGATACAGCGTTCAACCTCGTGTTCGCGGCCGATCAACGGGTCGACATCGCCCTTCATCGCCTTCTTGTTGAGGTCCACGCAGTACTTGCCCAGAGCGGATTCCTTGCCATCGTCCTCGGCGCCGGTCGCGCCGGGGATCTCGTCGCTTTCATCCTCCGGGGCGCCGGTCACGGGGCGCGCTTCACCGTAGGACGGATCCTTGGCGACGCCATGGGCGATGAAATTCACCGCGTCGTAGCGCGTCATGTCCTGTTCCTGGAGGAAGAAGGCCGCGTTCGATTCGCGTTCGGCGAAGATCGCGACCAGCACGTTGGCGCCGGTCACCTCGGTGCGGCCGGAGCTTTGCACATGGATCGCCGCCCGCTGGATGACGCGCTGGAAGGCGGCTGTCGGCACCGCCTCTGACCCTTCGATATCGGTGACGAGGGTGGACAGGTCGTCCTCGATGAAACCGACCAGCGTCTGGCGCAATTCTTCCAGATCGACGCTACAAGCCTGCATGACCTTCATCGCATCGGGTTCTTCCAGCAGCGCCAGAAGAAGATGTTCGAGCGTCGCAAGCTCATGGCGGTGCGCGTTGGCGGTCGCCAGCGCGGAATGGATGGCCTGCTCAAGGGTGTTCGAAAACGACGGCACTGCCTGTGCTCCTTTCGTTGCGCCGGTCAGGCGCGGGGAGGTCGCGCATGGCCGACTGTGGCCTTATACTGTTAAGGTTCGGTTTTTGTCTCCGCAGTTCAAGGCATTTCTTTTCAATTTTTCCAACGAGGGCGCGCGGAATGCGTGATGAATGAATTTTGTGTATCCCGGCCCGCATCTTGGCAGGTGCCGGTCAAAACGCATCCTTGCGGGCGCGGATTTCTGCGAAGACGGCCACGTCGGGCGCGTCTTCCATACCCAGCCTTGACCGGATCGCCGGGTCGCCGGCGCGCAGGAAAGGGTTGGTGTCAAGTTCGTCTTGCAGGGTCGAAGGCACGGTGGGGCGGCCCTCGGCACGGGCGGTTTCTATCATCTGTGACCGAGAGATAAGCACGCGATTGTCAGGATCAACGGTCAGCGCGAATTTAGCATTGTTGGCGGCATATTCGTGGCCCGAGCAGACCAGCGTGTCCGGCGGCAGCGCCGCGAGGCGCGCAAGGCTGGCATGCATCATTTCGGCGGTGCCTTCGAACACACGCCCGCAGCCGAGCGTCATCAGGCTGTCTGCGGTGAAGGCGACGCCGCTTCCAGGGAAGTGAAAGGCGACATGACCGACGGTATGGCCGGAGACGTCGATCACGTGGCCGACCTCATCACCGATCGCGATCGTCGAGCCCGGCGCAACCGCGTGGTCAAGCGGTGGCAGCCGATCGGCATCCCTGGCGTTGCCGCAGGTCCGGGCGCCGGTCGCGGACACAAGCTCGGCCACCCCATCGACATGGTCCCAGTGGTGGTGGGTCAGCAGGATATCGCTTAGCGTCCAGCCGCGCGCCGACAGTTCCGAAAGGATCGGGGCCGCCTCGGGCCCGTCGATCACCGCCGTCGCGCCGCTTCCGGAATCATGAGCGAGAAAGGCATAATTGTCCTTCAGGCAAGGCACGGTCACGATCTCGAAGGGCATGGCTTTTTCCTTTCCCGCGGTTAAGGTGCCGGTGAACCGTCGCCCAAAGCCGAAGGCGTTGCAATGCATCTCGACGTGCTGGATCTTCGCCAGTTCTACTACCGGACCCGGCTTGGCCGGATGGCCCAGAAATCGGTGCGTGACCAGGTCGTCGCGTTCTGGCCGGATGTGCGTGGCAAAACCGTGGTCGGCTATGGCTTCGCGGTGCCTTTGCTGCGGCCTTACCTTGCGTCGGCGGAGCGGGTGATCGGGCTGATGCCCGGCGCGCAGGGGGTGATGCCGTGGCCCGCCGGGATGGACAACGTGTCTGTCCTGTGCCGTGAAACCCGCTGGCCGCTGCCGGCGGGCGCGGTGGATCGGCTGGTCTGCCTGCACGGGCTGGAAACCTCGGAACACCCCGCCGCCGTGCTGGAGGAATGCCACCGGGTTCTGTCCCCCGAGGGCAAGGTGTTGTTCATCGTGCCCAACCGGGGCGGGTTGTGGGCCCGGCGCGACGCTACCCCTTTCGGGTTCGGGCGCCCCTATTCGCTGACCCAACTGGAAGAACAGCTGCGCGATCACGGCTTTGAGCCCGAACGCCACCGCGCCGCCCTGTTCGCGCCGCCGAGCCATGGCCGCTTTTGGTTGCGCAGCGCCGATCTGCTGGAACGTCTGGGCCGCAAACTGTCCAACAACCACGCCGGCGGGGTAATCATGCTGGAGGCCAGCAAACACACCTATGCACCGACCCGTCCCGGCCTGGCCGAGCGGGTCAGGCGGCCGCTGCGCATCCTCGATACCGCGCCGCAACCGGCGCGTGTGCGCAGCGGTCCGGGGGCATGATCAGCGCGCAAAAGCGTCCTGACTCGACCCCCGGTCGCGGAAAAACCACACAAAAAAGCTGGCTTCAAAGCGTCGCAGGACGCTGTTTTTTGAAAAAACCGATACAAAACAGAGTATTATGTGAAAAAGTGTTGATACCCGTGGATGTTGCAGGGTCCCGAACCCTCTGCTACATCCTGCGCGATTTCATTTGGGCGGCGACGGGTCCGCCCTCGACAGAACCGCCGGGCGCGCCTTCGGGCGTGACCCGGCCACTGTATCGGAAGGGTGGACGTGTCGGAAACAGCTTCGATCTCGACCGGCATCGCCTCGCGTTATGCGACTGCGGTGTTTGAACTTGCCACGGAAGACAAGGCGCTCGATGCGCTGAAAGCGGATATTGATGCGCTGGATGCCGCACTGACCGAAAGCGCGGACCTGCGCGATCTGGTGTCCTCGCCGGTCTATTCGCGCGGCGACATGCAGGCCGGGATCGGCGCGGTCGCCGAGGCCATGGGCCTTGGTGCCATGCTTGGAAACACGCTGAAATTGATGGCCACCAAGCGCCGCCTGTTCGTCGCGCCGCAGATGATCGCCGTGCTGCGCGCGATGATCGCCGACCACAAGGGCGAAGTGACCGCCGACGTGGTGTCGGCCAAGGCGCTGACCAAGACACAGTCCGACAAGCTGGCCAAGGTGCTCAAGGCCAACGTCGGCAAGGATGTGAAACTGAATGCGACCGTCGATGAAGCCCTCATCGGCGGTCTTGTTGTCAAGGTTGGCTCGAAGATGATCGACACCTCGATCCGCTCCAAGCTCAACACCCTCCAGAACACCATGAAAGAGGTCGGATAAATGAGTATCCAAGCAGCCGAGATCTCTGCGATCCTGAAGGACCAGATCAAGAGCTTTGGCCAGGACGCCGAAGTCGCCGAGGTGGGCCGCGTGCTCTCCGTCGGGGACGGTATCGCCCGCGTTTACGGGCTGGACAATGTCCAGGCCGGCGAGATGGTCGAATTCCCCGGCGGCGTCATGGGGATGGCGTTGAACCTCGAGGCCGACAATGTCGGTATCGTGATTTTCGGCTCCGACCGCGACATCAAGGAAGGCGACACCGTCAAGCGCACCAAGTCCATCGTCGACGTTCCTGCCGGTGACGGCTTGCTTGGCCGCGTGGTCGACGGTCTTGGCAATCCGATCGACGGCAAGGGCCCGATCGACGCCTCTGAGCGCCGCGTCGCGGATGTGAAGGCACCGGGCATCATGCCGCGCAAGTCGGTGCATGAACCCATGGCGACCGGTCTGAAATCGGTGGACGCGATGATCCCGATCGGCCGTGGCCAGCGGGAATTGATCATCGGCGACCGCCAGACTGGCAAGACCGCCGTCGCGCTCGACACGATCCTGAACCAGAAGGGCTATAACGACGCCGCCGGCGACGACGAGAGCAAGAAGCTCTACTGCATCTACGTGGCCATCGGGCAAAAGCGGTCCACCGTGGCGCAGCTGGTCAAGAAGCTGGAAGAAACCGGTGCTATCGACTACTCGATCATCGTGGCAGCGACCGCATCCGACCCCGCGCCGATGCAGTTTCTCGCCCCCTATGCCGCGACCGCCATGGCGGAATATTTCCGCGACAACGGGCGTCACGCGCTGATCGTCTACGATGACCTGTCGAAACAGGCCGTGGCCTACCGACAGATGTCGCTGCTGCTGCGCCGCCCGCCGGGGCGCGAAGCCTATCCCGGCGACGTGTTCTACCTGCACTCCCGCCTGCTGGAACGCTCCGCCAAGCTGAACGAGGATCATGGCTCCGGGTCGCTGACCGCGCTGCCGATCATCGAAACCCAGGGCGGCGACGTGTCGGCCTTCATCCCGACCAACGTGATCTCGATCACCGACGGCCAGATCTTCCTTGAGACGGAGTTGTTCTACCAGGGCATCCTGCCGGCCGTGAACACCGGCCTGTCGGTCAGCCGCGTCGGTGGTTCGGCGCAGACGAACGCGATGAAATCGGTCGCTGGCCCGGTCAAGCTGGAACTGGCGCAGTACCGTGAGATGGCGGCCTTCGCGCAGTTCGGGTCCGATCTCGACGCCGCAACGCAACGTCTGCTGAACCGTGGCGCGCGCCTGACCGAGTTGATGAAGCAGTCGCAGTATTCGCCGCTGACGAATGCCGAAATCGTCTGCGTGATCTATGCCGGCACGCAGGGCTATCTCGACAAGATCGCTGTCGCTGATGTCACCCGGTTCGAAAAGGGCCTGCTGGCGCATCTTCGCGGCAAGAAACAGGATCTGCTGGACGACATCGCCAACAACGACCGCAAGGTCAAAGGCGAGCTTGAGGACAAGATCAGGGCTGCGCTGGACGAATTCGCCGCCGATTTCACATAAGGGGGTCAGGCTGTGCCAAACCTCAAGGACCTGAAAAACCGGATCGCGTCGGTCAAATCGACCCGCAAGATCACCAAGGCGATGCAGATGGTCGCCGCCGCAAAGCTGCGCCGTGCGCAGGAAGCGGCGGAGGCCGGTCGTCCTTATGCAGAGCGGATGACCGCCGTGATCGGCGGGCTTTCCGCGTCGGTCGGCGGGTCGGACACGGCGCCGCGCCTTCTGGCGGGCACCGGGTCCGATCAGACCCACCTTCTGGTGGTGATGACCGCAGAACGGGGTCTGTGCGGCGGCTTCAACTCCTCGATCGTGCGCCTTGTGCGCAACCGCATCGAAAAGCTGAAAGCCGAGGGCAAGACCGTCAAGCTGCTGACCGTGGGCAAGAAGGGCCGTGAACAACTGCGCCGCGATCATGCCGACCTGCTGGTCGGGCATGTCGACCTGACCGAGGTCAAGCGTGTGGGCTACGTCAATGCGGCCGGGATCGCCTCCGATATCCTGTCGCGTTTCGACGCGGGGGAATTCGACGTCGCGTCGATCTACTTCAGCACCTTCCAATCGGTGATCAGCCAGATCCCGACCGAAACCCAGATCATCCCGGCCAAGTTCGACGCGCCCGAGGGTGACGAAGCCTCGACGCTCTACGACTACGAACCGTCGGAGGACGCCGTGCTTGAAGACCTGCTGCCGCGCGGTGTTGCCACGCAGATTTTCTCGGCGCTTCTGGAAAACGCGGCCTCCGAACAGGGCGCGCGGATGTCGGCGATGGACAACGCCACGCGCAATGCCGGCGACATGATCGACCGGCTGACGATCGAGTACAACCGCTCGCGTCAGGCCGTCATCACCAACGAGCTGATCGAAATCATTTCGGGCGCCGAGGCGCTCTGACGTAAACCTGGAGACACGACATGGCAAAAGCAGTCGGCAAAATCACGCAAGTTATCGGCGCTGTCGTTGACGTGCAGTTCGACGATACCCTGCCCGCGATCCTCAACGCGCTGAACACCGACAACAACGGCAAGAAGCTGGTTCTCGAAGTGGCGCAGCACCTGGGCGAAAACACCGTGCGAACCATCGCGATGGACGCCACGGAGGGACTTGTCCGCGGCACCAAGGTGACTGATACCGGCGCCCCGATCTCGGTGCCGGTCGGCAACGCGACGCTGGGCCGGATCCTGAACGTGATCGGCGAACCGGTCGATGAAAAAGGTCCGGTCGAGGCAACAGAAACCCGCGCCATCCACCAGCCGGCCCCGGAATTCAAGGAACAGTCCACCGCGTCCGATATCCTTGTCACCGGCATCAAGGTGATCGACCTTCTCGCCCCCTATTCCAAGGGTGGCAAGATTGGCCTTTTCGGCGGTGCCGGCGTTGGCAAGACGGTTCTTATCATGGAGCTGATCAACAACATCGCAAAGGTGCACTCTGGCTACTCGGTGTTCGCCGGGGTCGGGGAACGGACCCGCGAGGGCAATGACCTGTACTACGAAATGATTGAATCCAACGTCATCAAGCCTGACAACCTGTCGGAGAGCCAGGTGGCGCTTGTCTACGGCCAGATGAACGAGCCGCCGGGCGCGCGTGCCCGCGTTGCGCTGACCGGCCTGACACTGGCCGAACAGTTCCGTGACCAGTCCGGCACCGACGTGCTGTTCTTTGTCGACAACATCTTCCGGTTCACGCAAGCCGGGTCCGAGGTGTCGGCGCTTCTGGGCCGTATCCCGTCCGCCGTGGGCTACCAGCCGACGCTGGCCACCGACATGGGCGCGATGCAGGAACGCATCACCTCGACCAAGGCAGGCTCGATCACCTCGATCCAGGCCGTCTACGTTCCGGCCGACGACCTGACCGACCCGGCCCCGGCCACGACCTTTGCCCACCTCGACGCAACCACGGTTCTGAGCCGCGCGATTTCCGAGCTTGGCATCTACCCGGCCGTCGACCCGCTGGACAGTTCCAGCCGGATCCTCGATCCGCAGATCGTGGGCGAAGAGCATTACAAGGTCGCGCGTGACGTGCAGGGGATCCTTCAGCGTTACAAGTCGTTGCAGGACATCATCGCCATTCTCGGGATGGACGAGTTGAGCGAAGAGGACAAGCTGACCGTGGCCCGCGCCCGGAAAATCCAGCGCTTCCTGTCGCAACCCTTCGACGTTGCAAAGGTGTTCACCGGGTCTGATGGGGTGCAGGTGCCGCTGGAAGAAACGATCGCGTCGTTCAAGGCCGTTGTCGCCGGTGAATACGACCACCTGCCCGAAGCGGCCTTCTACCTCGTCGGCGGCATCGACGAGGTGAAAGCAAAAGCCGAACGCCTCGCCGCAGAAGCCGCCTGAGGAGGACCCTGATGGCCGATATGATGCAGTTCGACCTTGTGTCGCCGGAAAAGCGGCTTGCCTCTTTTCAAGCGGTCCTGGTCCAGATTCCGGGTGCCGATGGCGACCTGACGGCGATGCCGGGGCATAGCCCGGTCATCACCACCCTGCGCCCTGGGGTGGTCCGGGTGAAGTCGGCCGAAGGCGAGAAGGATTACGTGGTGACCTCGGGCTTTGCTGAAGTCACGGCCAGTTCCGTCTCGGTGATCGCCGAGCGCGCCCACGCGGGCGACGAGGTTCGCAAGGAAGACCTTGAGGATGTGCTGGCCGCGGCCCGCGCCAAGGCGTCCGAAGCGGAAGGCGAACACAAGGACGGCGCCGAAAAGCTGGTTGCCGACCTGGTGGAACTCATGGACCGCATGGACTGAGCGCCCGAGCGCTCAAAGACAGGCAGAAACGCCCCGCAGCGGATCGGTTGCGGGGCGTTTCGCGTTGCAGGGCTTCCATTTTTCCAGTGCAACCCCGATGATCGAGGGTAACAGGCGGATGGGAGCGAGGCAGATGAAACGGATCGAAGGCAATCTCGTCGGCGTTGACCAGGGCAGCGAATTGCTGTTCGAAGACTACAAGGTCGATGGCGAGATGTGGATTGGTTCTGGCAGTCGGGAGGCGTGGCACCCGGTTCGTTTCTCTGCTGCGTTCAAGACCCCGCCGACTGTGTTTGTGTCGATCAGCCTGTGGGACATCGTCGGCATCACCAACCAGCGCGCCGCTATCCGCGCCGCGAATGTCCGACGCGACGGGTTCGAACTGGTGTTTGCGACATGGGAAGACACCAAGGTCGCCCGGATCCGTGCCGACTGGATGGCGATCGGGGCGCTGCCGAACGACGATGACTGGGACGTTGCGTGACAGGCTTTCGGGGTCTCAATCAAGCACGATGATGCCGGTATGCTTGGCCTTGTCCTCGGGTTCCACGTGGATGGTGATATTCGCCTCCGGCACGGCGCGTCGCAGGGCCGCCTCGACCCGGTCGCAGACGACATGTGCGTCGGCAACCGTGGTCTCGCCGGGGATCACGAGGTGAAAGTCGATGAAGACGATCCGGCCGGCATGGCGCGTGCGCAGGTCATGCGCCTCCATCGCGCCGCCCGCCTCTTGCGAGATCACGTCGCGGATCCGTTGCAGTGTGGTGTCCGGAACCGCCTCGTCCATCAGTGCAATCAGCGACTCGCGGATCACCCGCGCCCCGGACCACAGGATGTTCACCGCCACCAACGCGGCAAGCGCCGGGTCCAGAACCCACCAGCCCGTCGCGTAGGCCAGCAACACCCCGACAGCGACACCGACCGACGTCACCACATCGGCCAGCAGGTGCTTGCCATCCGCGACAAGGGCAGGCGAGCGGACCCGCCGCCCCAACCGCAGCAGCACCCAGCACCAGCCGGCATTCAGCACCGTTGCTGCGGCATTGATCAGCAGGCCCTCGATCGGGGCGTCGATAGCGCGCGGCGCCTGAAACCCCAGCCACGCCTCGCGCAGGATCAGAAGTGCCGCGATGATGATGAGGATGCCCTCCAGCACGGCGCTGAAAAACTCTGCCTTGTGGTGGCCGTAGGGATGGTTGGCGTCGGCGGGGCGTTCGGCCACGCGCACCGCGATCAGCGCAGCGCCGGCAGTGGCAAGGTTCACGGTGCTTTCCAGCGCGTCCGAAAGCAACGCCACGGACCCGGTCACCCAGTAGGCCAGCCCCTTCAGGGCAAGAACGGCCAGCCCGACGATCAGGCTGCCGATGGCGAGTTTAGAGGTGACGGTCAAGGCAAGCCCCCCGCTTGGGTCGCCCAAGCGCATAACAGACCGCGGGAACACCCGGCAAGTCACTGAAATCGCGTCTGATAATCAGTTGCAGAAGCGGTAGAGAACAGGCTGTCAGCTGTGCGAATACATGCCTTCGTAGATCGGCGTCAGCGTTTCATTCTGGAACAGGGACGAAACCGATGTCCCGCTCCAGGTGTTCAGGATCGCCTGCGCAAACATCGGCGCGATCGGCACGATGCGGATATTGGGTGCGGCCTTCGTTGCCTCTGTCGCCTCGATCGAATCGGTCAAGACCAGCGATTTCATCACGGATTTGCTGACCCGCTCGATCGCCGGACCGGACAATACGCCGTGGCTGATATAGGCATGAACCTCTGTGGCGCCGTGTTCCATCAGCACTTCTGCCGCCTTGCACAGGGTGCCGGCGGTGTCGCAGATGTCATCGACAATGATGCATTTCTTCCCCTCGACATTGCCGATCACGGTCATTTCCGCAACCTCGCCCGCATTCTCGCGGCGCTTGTCGACGATCGAAAGCGGCGCGTTGATCCGCTTGGCCAGTTCGCGCGCGCGGGCAACCCCGCCGACATCGGGCGAGATTACCATGATATCGTCCATCGCGTCCCGGAAATGGTGCCGGACATCCAGCGCAAAAACCGGCGCGGCATAGAGGTTGTCCACGGGGATATCGAAAAACCCTTGGATCTGGGTGGCATGCAGGTCAAGGGTCAGCACCCGCTCGATCCCCGCCTCGACGATCATGTTGGCGACCAGCTTGGCGGAAATCGGCGTGCGTGCCTTGGTGCGGCGATCCTGCCGGGCATAGCCGAAATAGGGGATCACGGCCGTGATGCGCGCAGCGGACGACCGGCGCAGCGCGTCGGCCATGATCAGCAGTTCCATCAGGTTGTCATTGGCCGGGTTCGATGTCGACTGGATGACGAACATGTCCTCGCCGCGGACGTTTTCAAAGACCTCGACGAAGATTTCCTGATCGTTGAACCGTTCTACCCGTGCATCTACAAGGCCGACGCTGATCCCCCTGTGCAGCGACATGCGCCGCGAAATGGCCTGGGCAAGGGGGCGGTTGGAATTGCCGGAAATCAGCTTGAGGTCAGTGGCGGCCATGGCGGGTGTTCCTGGAGTCGCGGATGTAACGGGTTGTTGACACCCCCTAGCACTCGGCTACCAAGGGCGAAAGGCCAAAGGGAGGCGCAAGATGGCGCAGATCGACTACTACTTTTCCACCCTGTCGCCGTTCACCTACCTCGGGGGGACAACGCTGGAACAGATCGCCGCGCGCCACGGTGCCACGATCACCTACAAGCCGCTTGATATCGTGACACTGTTTGCCCGCACCGGCGGCGTCGCGTTGCCTGACCGGCACATCGCACGCAAGGCCTACCGCTTGCAGGAATTGCGGCGCGGGGCGAAGAAGGCGGGGCTGCCGCTCAACGCAAAGCCGATGTTTTTCCCGACGAACCCGGCGCCCTCCTCTTATGCGATCATCACCGCGCAGACCGCCGGCGGCGGGGATCTTGGCGGGCTGGTGCACGCGATCCTGCGGGCGATCTGGGCCGAGGAAAAGGACATCGCCGAAAGCGAGGTGATCCGCGCCGCGCTGTCGGATGCGGGCTTTGCCCCCGATCTGGCCGACAAGGGGATGCTGAGCGCGGCGGAGGAATACGCCCGCAACCTTGAGCACGCGGTTACGGCAGGTGTCTTTGGCTCGCCCTTCTATGTGGTGGACGGAGCCGAGATGTTCTGGGGCCACGACCGTCTCGACGATCTCGACCGTCACCTTGCAGGCGATCTGTGACCGGCTATGCCCGGCACTGGGGCGCAGGGCCGCGCGCGGTTCTGGCGCTGCACTGTTCGCTCGCCCATTCCGGCGCGTGGGAGGGTCTGGCGCGTGCCCTTGGCCCCGGCCTGCGCATCACGGCGCCCGATATCCCTGGTCATGGGAAAGCACCCGATATCGACCCGGCCCGCGACCTGCATGACCAGTGTTACGAGGCGATCCTGCCGCATCTGCCCGAGGGGCGCGTCGATGTCGTGGGCCACAGTTTCGGCGCGACGCTGGCGCTGCGGCTGGCCGAGGACATGTCCGACCGTATTCGCAGCCTGACCCTGATCGAACCGGTGCTGTTCGCCGCCGCAAAGGGCAGCGGTGCGTTCTCGGCGCATCTGGGGGAAATGGCCGACTACGCCGCCGCCGAGGCGCGACAGGACCGGGCGGTGACAGCGCGGGCCTTTCTGAAGATCTGGGGCACCGGCACGGCGTTCGAGGATCTGCCGGCCGCGCAGCGGGACTACGCGACGCAGCGGATCCACCTGATCAAGGCGTCGGAACCGGCTCTGTTCGAGGACAGCGCGGGCCTCGTTCCCCGGCTCGGCGAGGTGACGGCGCCCACGCTCTTGGTGGAGGGCGGCGAGAGCCCCCGCATCATCCCCGCCATTCTGGACCGGATGGAAACGGGCATTCCCGACACGACGCGGGCGCGCGTGCCCGACGCCGGCCACATGGTGGCGATCAGCCATCCCGTGCCGGTGGCAGGCGCGATCAGGGCGCTGTGGGACAGAACGAGGGTGTGACCGGCCGATGTCCGCAATGCAGCACGCGCGAATAGCGCCTGAGGCGCCGCGCAACCGCCAGACCGCCCGCACGCGCTGGCGATCTGGTGGCGCAAGCGCGACGCAGGGGTTTCGCGGATCTTGCAAGGTAAAGTGCTTCGCACCGTTGTTGCATCGCCAGCCCGCGGTCTGGCAATCGCACGACTTGGACCATGCCCTGCCATTATCGGCTCTCGCACGACAGACGACACCCGTGGGGGCGCCGATGGGGTCGCCGACCCCTTACCCCCGGAGCAGCCCCAGCAAGCGCTGCACCGTTTCGCCGTCACAGGACCAGTCGCAGACGAAGCGGCAGCGAATGGTCTCATCCTCCGGCCCGTCGAGCGAGGCGTTGAACGGGAAGAGGTAGTATTTCGCCCCCGCCGCCATCGCCCGTTTGTGCGCGCCGCGTGGGATATGGGCGAAGATCATGTTGCCAGCCGGTTCCGCCTCCAGCGACGCGCCGGGCACGGTCTTGATCCCCTCAGCCAGTTCCGCCGCCCGCGCATTGGCGCGCTCGGCCAGCCGCAGCCACAGACCGTCGGTCACGTAGGCGTTCATCTGCGCCGACAGGAACCGGTGTTTGGAGAAGAGATGCGCGCCGCGCTTGCGCCGCAACTCCAGCTCCCATGCCTGCGCGGGGTCGAAGAACACCACCGCCTCCACCCCGAGGCAGCCGTTCTTGGTGCCACCGAAGCTGACCGCGTCGATACCGGCCTTCCACGTCATCTCGGCGGGTGTGCAATCCAGCGCGGCGCAGGCATTGGCAAAGCGCGCCCCGTCGAGATGGGTCTTCAACCCGTAGGAATTCGCCACATCGGTCAGCGCCCGGATCTGGTCCAGCGAATAGGCGGTGCCGATCTCGGTGATATTGGTGATCGTGACCGGGCCGCGCTGCACTCCGTGAACGCCCTTGTCGCCGGTCGCAAGGATCGCGCGGTCAAGCGCCTCGGGCGTCATCTTGCCATCCGCGCCGTCGACCAGCACCAGCTTGGCGCCGTTCGTGTAAAACTCCGGCGCGCCGCATTCGTCCTCTTCGGCATGGGCGATGCGGTGCATGAACACCCCGTCCCACGGGTTGGCCAGCGTCGCCAGGGCCAGGGCATTCGCCGCCGTGCCGGTCGCCACGAGGTGCACGCTTGCCTCCGGCGCCTCGAACAGGTCGCGGATCTTCTGCGTGACGCCCGGCATGATCGTGTCATTGCCATAGGGCATCTGGTAGCCTGCGTTGGCGTGCAAGACCGCGTCCATGATTTCGGGCGCGGCGGGTCCGGTGTTGTCGGAGGCAAAGATCATGTGCCCGGCTCCTCTATGATGTAGTCTTCCCACTCTTCTTCGGGCACTTCGAATTCGGGCACCGTAATGCCCTGCATCGAAATACCCGCCTTGTGCACGCTTTCGGGATCGCCCGAGATCAGCGGGTGCCAATGGTAAAGCGGCTTGCCCTCGTGGCGCAGGCGATAGGCGCAGGTTTGCGGCATGAAATAGGCCACGTCGCCCATCGTCGCGGGCGTCAATTGGATGCATTCGGGCACCAGCGTCTTGCGGATGTCATATTGCCCGCAGCGGCAGCTCTCGTCGTCGAGCAAACGGCAGGCGACGCGGGTCAGTGCGACCTCGCCCGTCTCCTCGTCTTCCAGCTTGTTCAGGCAGCACTTGCCGCAGCCATCGCAGAGCGCCTCCCACTCGCCGGGGGAAAGGCGGTCGAGAGGCAGGGTCCAGAATTCCGGGCGCAGCTTGCTCATTTCAATGCCTTCAACGTTGCGCGCGCGGTGTCGCTGTCGCCGTCCATCTGGGCGATCAGCGCCTCCACCGCGGGGAAATTCATCTCCGGGCGCAGGAAGTCCACCAGGGCAACCGACAGGTCACAACCGTAGAGGTCGCCGGAAAAGTCGAACAGGAAGGTTTCCAGATTGGGCGCTTTGCCGCCGAACATCGGCCGCACGCCCAGCGAGGCGACGCCGTGATACTGCCCGGCATGGTCGCCGTCGAGCACATCGACCAGCACAGCGTAGACGCCAAGCCGGGGCAGGTGCAGCCCGTCAAGCGCCATGTTCGCAGTGGGGTAGCCCAGTTGCCGCCCGCGTTTTTCGCCGTGCAACACCGGGCCTTCGATCCGATGCCAGTGGCCCAGCATCGCGGCGGCGTCGCGCGGGCGCCCGTCGGACAGCGCCTTGCGGATATTGGTCGAGGATATCGCGCCGGTGTCGCCATGCAGGATCGGGACGATATCGACCGCGAACCCGAAGCGCCGGCCAAACTCCGTCAGCATCTCGGTATTTCCGCTGCGCCCGCGCCCGAAGCAGAAATCTTCCCCGACGATCACCCGGCTGAGCCCCAGCCCCTCGGCCAGAACCTCGCGCGCGAACGCCTCTGCCGAAAGGCCGGCGAGCGCTGCGTTGAACGGGAGTTCATAGAGGATATCGACGCCGAGCTTTTCCAGCCGGTGCGCACGCGCCTCGGAATTCATCAGCCGGAAGGGCGGCGCGTCGGGGGCGAAGACCTGGCGCGGATGCGGTTCGAACGTCAGCACGCCAAGCGGAGCGGTGTCGTTGCGCGCCCGGTCGATCACGTATTGATGGCCCAGATGCACGCCGTCGAAATTGCCAATCGCGGCAGAGGCGCCGCGATTTACGGGGAGGGCGTGTTGGTGGTCGCGCAGAATTCTCATGCGGTTCGCTTAGCTTGCTGCCCCGCCAAGGGCAAGCGGCCGGGATCAACGCCTGCCGCCCTTCTTCAGGCTCTCAGCTGCGGCGCGCAGTTCCTCGGCGATTTCCAGCGCCTCGTCCGGATCGAAATCGAGTGGCAAGTCTACGCCCTCGGCCTCGATATAGATGCGCACCATGCCCAGGGTGGTCGGCCCGATCTGAAGGTTGGCCGCAATCTCGCTTTCGCTGTCTATGCCCATGTCTGTTGCCTCCGCGATGGCCCATTGGCTAGGAAAAATCCCGATTGCAACGGGGTAGCGGCTGGCATCGCGGGAAACAAGGGGCAAGGCCGGAAGCCGCGCCGCGCGGAGCAAGCAGATCCGGCGCGAACGAGAGGCTTGCATTCTGCTGCGCGGGTGGCTATTGACCCCGCCAATGCCGCCTTAGCTCAGTTGGTTAGAGCGCTGGATTGTGGATCCAGAGGTCCCCCGTTCAAGCCGGGGAGGCGGTACCATCCTCCTTTTCGGATCACTGCTGCCGACGGTCGTTTCTGACGGCCTCAACCCATGCGTGATCGGGATGAGGTCGCGTCTTGGCATTGTCACGACCGCGTGAGGTCCTGGTGACGCGCCGCACCGGCCCACGCCAGCGTTGCGCGGATGCCGGTTTTGATGCAGCATCAAGACTCGGAAAAAAGCGGGTGGTCTTCGGTCTGCATCGGGCCGGTGCCTGCCCCGAACCCGGATTTTTGGAGCTGGATTTGATACGCAAATGACTTTCCCCCGATTTCGCGCCCAAACCGCGGCTGCCCTTTCAACGCTTCTTGTGGCCATGACCGGCCCGGTCCACGCCACCGGGCTCGACCTGCCGGAGGCCGACCGGATTGCGGCGCAACTGGCCGTTTACAATTCCGAGACCCCGGGGTCGATCTTCGCGTTGCAACCGTTTCGAAACGACATCTCGCTGACCGGCGCGGACGGGCTGGAGGTGACGCTGACCTCGATGAACCCCGGCGTGAACGCGTGGTTCATCCTGCGCGTCGCCGGCGGCGACCATGGCCGCGCGCGGTTCTATCACCTTGAAAACGCGAACCCGGACGCGTGGCAGGTCTCGCTCGTCATGGATGGTGATGCCCCCGCGATCCGTCTTGAAAGTGCGGACAACACCCTCGACTGCGCGCCGTGGCACGGGCGCAATTCCGAGCTGGAGACCGCCGGCGCCGAACCGTTGCCCTATGCGCCGCTTTGCGACGGGGCGATGTATCTGCGCAACCGGGTCACGGGCAACCGCACCTCGCGCGAGGCGATCGCGGAATTCCTGCGCGATAACGTGATTTTTGGCGATTCAATCGTCAACCTGATCAAGGGCACGCTGTTCCAGGATGCTTACCTCGAAAGCTCCCAAGAGGCCGATACCGAAGACGCCGGCGCCGTGGTCGCGGCGCTCGGGCAGGCGAATCTGGGCCGATTCCCCGTCATGCGCGCCGCCCCCGGTTTCGACCTCGTCGGCGCCGAGGGTGGCATGGAGGCGGGCAGCTGGTACGCGGTCGAGGACGCACCGGGCATCTACGCCTCGATGATGCAGCCCGGCATGATCAGCGACGAGATCCTGAACCGGTCGGGCGAGACCAACTGGCTTGACGGGGTCGAGCGGGGGGCGAATGTCTACCTCGTGGCGTTCGACATGCGCGACTTCGAGATCGGCTATGAACTGGGCACCGCGCATCCCGCCGTCGGCTGGTCTTCGCGGCCACACGGGGCAGGGCGCGACTGGTCCACCCCCGGCCCCGACGGGATCGACTCGCCCAGCCCGCTGGTGATGACCGGCATGCTCAGCCCGGCGCTGACCGACCGGGTGGCGGCGACCTTTACCGGCGGTTACAAGCGCGACCACGGCGCCTTTCGCTATGGCGACATGGCGACCTTCAACCACGGCCATCACTACGGGTTCATGGTCAACGGCGCGGTGCTGAGCCGCCTCTGGCCGGGCCTGTCGACGATCTACGTCACCCACGACGGGACCTTCGGGATGACCACGTGGACCGAGGCGCTGAACGAGGAAATGCTGCCGCACCTGCGCTTTGCCCGGCAGAACGGGGTGCCGTTGATCGCGCCCGAACCCGAGACGGGCGAAAGCGTGCCGGGCGACCGGGTAACGCAATGGGGCGCGGGTAACTGGTCTGGCTCGGCCGAGGCGCAACTGCGCACGCTGCGCGCCGGCTCTTGCCTGCGCGAAATCGACGGGCGGCAGTTCCTGATCTACGCCTATTTTTCGACCGCGACGCCCTCGGCTATGGCGCGGACGTTTCAGGCCTATCACTGCGATTACGCGATGCTTCTGGACATGAACAGCCAGGAGCATACCTACATGGCGCTCTACCCGCAGATCGCCGATGGCGACTGGATCGAGGCGGAACACCTTGTGCCGGGCATGGCGTCGATCGACCAGCAAAGCCGCGCCGGTGTGATCCCGCGCTTCGTTGGCTATGCCGACAACCGCGATTTCTTCTACCTTCTCAGACGCGAGTAACCCCAAGCCGGAGGATTTTCACATGCCGACATTGCCCCGCGCGTTCCTGGCCCTTCTGGTCGGCCTGATGAGTGTCGGGTCTGGCGCGGCGCAAGGCCTTCAAGAGCGGAACGAACAGATGTTCCAGCAGATGCAGGAGGTGCGCGGTGTCTCGACTGCCGAGATCCGGCGCATCCGTGAGATTTTCGGCGGGTCCTCGTGGATCGGGCAGGGCAACCCCGCCGTCACGCGCCACCCGATGACACCTGAGGAGGCGGCGGCGCGGCTCGGCGGCTCGGTTTCCGCCGTTCAGCGCAGCTATCGCAATGCGCAATGGGAACGCATCTGTGGCGGACCGTACCGGGCGCCGCTTTTTGACCCCGAGACAGAAACTGCGGCGGATGCCGAGGTTTGCGTCGACATGTTCGAATACCCCAACATCCCGATGGTCTATCCGGTGGTCTGGGTGCGCGCCAGCGAGGCGCACGCGCTCTGTCAGGCCGAGGGCGGTCGCCTGGGCGATGCGCATGAATGGGAAGGCGCCGCCGCCGGGCAGCTTTTGCCGCCGGATTACCAGTTCCAGCTTGGCAGCCAGCAGGCGATGCGCGCCTGGCACAATGCCAACTGGGCGCATACAAGCAACGTCTACAGCATCGGGCAGTGGCGGTCGGGGGTCTGCGCCACGGGCAGTTCCAAATCGGCCAGCTGCGATGGCGGCAGCTTCACCGGCTGCGGGTCGAACACTTACCCGGCGGGGTCATTCCCACAATGCCACAGCCCGCTTGGCGCCTATGATATCGACGGTAACGCGGCCGAGCATATGAACCTGCCCTTGAGCGAGAACCAGATGGCGAGCCGCGGCTCCACCACGCTTGGCGTAACCGAAATGAAGGGCAGCTGGTTCATCTGGGACACGATCCGCGCCCACGAACACTGGGCCCGCTGGCGGGCGCCCTTCTGGCATGGCAGCCGGGTCCTGTCCCCGTCGAGCCATCGCAACTACCACCTTGGCTTTCGCTGCTTTTACGACGTGAACTGAACTGAACTGAACTGAACTGGGCCGCGCCTGCGCCTGCGCCCTCGACCGTGACCCACCCGCCCACCCATGTCACGGTCGAGGGCGCAGGCGCGTGAAACACCGCGAGCCATTGCGGGCAGGTGATGCAGGGCCGGGGGTCAGCGCGAGGCGATCTGGATCGCGGGGCGCCCGATCGGGCCGTCGGTGTTCAGCAGGCCGGCATAGGTGCCGTCCATCAGCAGGTCCCGCAGGTCCACCGCGCGGCCATTGACGAAGGCGGTGCGGCTGACCAGCCGGATGCCATGGCTGTAATCGGCGTATTCTGCGCCATGCACGGTGGAAAGCGGCTGGATTGGGTTGCCGCCGGGGCGGTGCCAGCCATAGATCGCGACGCGGCCCGGCGTGCTTGACAGGCGGTTGGTCAGCACGAGATCCTTCTTGTGGCCGGCCACCAGCATGCCGAGGCGCCCGCCGGAGTTCCGGTATTGTTGCTGCACCGTCGCGTTGTGGCGCATGAAATAACCGGTGGAGGCCATCTGGGCGCCCGGTGTCATCGGCGACGGCGAAAGCCGCAGGTCGGCCTGCGCATAGATCGCGTCCACCATGCGGGTGGTGGGCAGCATCATGTTGAAGCCTTCGGCGATGCGGGCGGCGGCAGCAAGGCCAAGCGGCACACGCATGAAATCGCTGTCATCCCCCACGGCAAGGTAGTCCGGTGTCACGCAGATGGTGACTTGGGCGCTACGGCCGTTCGGCAGGACGCCGGTGAAGCTGACCGGCGCAAGGTCGCGCAGGAAATCGGGGACATTGCCGGTCATCACCTCACGCGCAATGGCAGAGTCGCGGCTGGTGCCGGACAGCGCCTCGACCGAGGCGGCAAAGGCGGTGCCGCGCGGCGCGCCGCGCGACCGGCGCGGAATATCGCGGGCAAGGCGGTTGGAACAGGCATTGGCGTTGCGGTCGAATTGCAGCGGTGCCGTCGGTTGCGCGGCCGGAAGTGATGCAAGCGTGACCTCGGCAGCCGGTTCCGGGTCTCGCGCAGCGAGCGTCGTGGCAGCGGGCGTGATATCCAGATCGGCCGGGCGCAGGGTTGGGCGCGGGCTGACCGGTGTGGCCAGTGGTGACAGGGCGGCGATCGCGGTCTCCGGCTCGGCGGTGACTTCGACCGGGCGCGGCTCGGGTCGCAGCGCTGCAAGCTCGGCGTCGGCCGCGTCACGGCGCAGTGCGACGGCCAGTGCCTCGATCCGGGCGGGACGCGGGATCGCGTCAACCGGGGGACGGCCCGCGATCACGGTCGGGGCCGGATCAGGGCGCGGCGGGGCAAGTTCGGTCACCTCATACACGGCGCCGGGTATGGCGTGGGGCAGGGATGCCGGCAGCACGCGCGCGGGTCCGGTGTCGACGCCTGCGATTGCGGGGATCGCGATCTCGGACACGGGCAGGGTGCCAAGGCGGGCCTGCAGGCTTTCGACATGCGCGGGAACCGGAACATCCTCAATTCCGGCCAAGCGCACCGCAGGCGCGATGCGGGCCACGGTTACGGTGAGCAGCGCCGCGCAGACGCAGGCCGAAACCACAAGCGTCCCGATGACGGCGGCGGGCGATTCGAGAAAATCGGATCGTGTGTCAACTGCCCGCTGTTTCAGCAGGTCAAAATATCTGTCCCTCATGGCGAAGGGGATACACTCACAGGGTTAAGCAAACAAGAATGCCCACTGCGGCGAAGCGGCGAATCCGCGAATTTGGCGGAAACCTGCCGTTTTTCTGCGGGCGCAAGCGGTTTTCTGCGCTTGCTCAGATGCTGGTCTTCTTGAAAACCGCCTCGGGGATCGCGCAAATGACCGTCATCACCAATCGCCAGATCGGGCGGACATAGATGATATTGCGGGATTTTTCGACTGCTTGCACGATGGCCAAAGCAACCTCCCGCGGCTCTGCCGTCAGACGCGCGGGCAGGTCGAGATGCGCGGTCATCGCGGTGTTCACGAAGCCCGGTTTCACTGTCACAACATGCACGTTCTGCTTGGCAAGCCGGTTGCGCAGCCCCGACAGGAAGGCGGTGAACCCCGCCTTGGCCGCGCCGTAGACGTAATTCGAGGCGCGTCCCCGGTCGCCCGCGACGGAACTGATTCCCACCAGCGTGCCCGACCCTCGGTTGACAAACCGGTTCGCCAGCACGCCAAGGATCACCGCCGGCCCTTCGAAATTCGACCGCATCACGGCAACCGCCTTGGCCGGGTCCGTCTCGTTTTCCGCCTGTTCGCCCATCAGGCCGATGGCCGAAACGGCGATGCCGGGCAGCGCGGGCAGGCCATCAACGAACGCCTCGTGCCCGGCCACGTCGAGCGCGTCGAAATCGTGCAGGGTAACCTCCACGTTATACCGCGTTTCCAGATCCGCCTTGTCGGCGGCCAGCCCCTCGGCGCCCCGCGCGGCCAGCTGGATCGGGTGGCGCTTGGCGGCGAAGGCGCGGGCGGTGGCGCGCGCGATGTCGGAGCGCGCGCCAAGGATGAGTACGGGCACAGTCACAGGTGGAGCCTTTCGGATTGAAGCGAGGCGAAGCTGGCCGGTAGCCCCCGGTCGCGGCGCCATTCGGCAAACGCTTCGGCGCGCGGGTCGGCTTGGGCGAGGATCTCGGCGGGCATGCGGCTGTCCTTGGCGAGGTAGAAGCGCCCGCCATGGTCGAGCGTGATGGCGTCAAGTTCCGGCATCAGGGCGATGGCGGCCCTGGAGCGGGGAAAGTCGAGCGCCAGCGTGTAGCCCTCCATCGGGAAGGAAAAGGCGCTGTCCTGCGGGCCGAAGCGTTTGAGAACGGAGAGGAACGACGCCTGCCCGGACTCCGAAATCGCCGACAACAGCCGCTGCATCCCCTCGCGCGCGGCGTCTTGCGGGAGCACGCATTGAAACTGCATGAAGCCGCGCCGGCCATAGAGGCGGTTCCAGTGCAGGATCGCGTCGAGCGGGTAGAAGTAACCGTCCCAGTCCACGATCCGGGTGCCTTTCTGACGCGCGCCCTTCCAGTAATAGGCCGCGTTGAAGGCGCGCACCGTCAGCGGGTTCAATACAAAGCCCGGCGCGTTCATCGGGAAGGGGATTTTCCGGTGTCGCGTCGCCTTGAACGGCGTGGCGCGGTAGCGCGGCGGCACCTCGCCCGGCTCCGCGTGTTCGCCCAGCATGACAAGGCTACGGCCCAGATGCGCCCCCTTGGCGGCGCAGTCGATCCATGCGACGGAATAGGGAATGCCCATGTTCGCCTCGAAGGCGTCGATGGCAGCGGAAAGGGTGTCAGCCGGGATCATCTGTTGCCGGATCCAGCCAGATTTCACCGGGCGTAGCCGGATCGCGCAGCGCAGGATCACGCCCGTGAGGCCCATGCCGCCAAGTGTCCAGTCGAACATTTCGGCGTTCTCTTCGTGCGAACAGCGGCTCACCTCGCCCCCCGGCCCCATCACGTCGATCCAGTCCACGCAGGCGCGGAAACTGCCGTCGACATGGTGGTTCTTGCCATGCACATCCGCCGCGATCGCGCCGCCAAGCGTGATCAGCTTGGTGCCCGGCGTGACCATCGGAAACCAGCCGCGCGGCAGGAAGGCGTCGATCACGTCGGCCAGCATAACGCCCGCCTCTGCCACCAGTTGCCCGGTGGCGGGGTTGAACGACAGCATCCGGTCGAAATGGCGCATGTCGATCGTGTTGCGCGGGCTGATCGCGGAATCGCCGTAAGCGCGTCCATTGCCGCGTGCAATCGCGCTGCCCTCGGCCACCAGAGCGGCCAGAGCGGCCTCATCGCGCGGCGCGCTGACCCGCGCTTCGGCTTTCGGGAAATTGCCCCACCCGGATAGTTGCATCACGCCCCCTCTGCCCGCGCCAGCCTTGCGTCGGTAAAGACGAAGCGCCGGTCGAGTATGTATTTCGCCCCATAACCCACCATGAGGCCCAGAACCGCACCCAGTTCGCGCATCGCATCGGTGCCCCAGATCAGCCAGAAGGCGGTTTCCGAGCCCCAGAAGATGCAGGTCGTCACCACCCCCATCGCGGTGTAAAGCGCGAACTTGCGGCCATGCGCCTTCGCACCCGTTGAGGTGTCGAAGAAGATCCACCGCTTGTCGAGCAGATATTTCACCACGAGGCCCACAAGCGTGCCGGCCCCGACGGCGGCGGCGTAATGTCCCCCGCTTTCGCCGAAGTGCAGCATCGCGCGTTGCGTGCCGAGATTGGCCAGCGTGGCGATCACCGCAAAGGTGGCGTAGCGCAGGGCCAGCGACAGCGCGTTCATATAAACGCCGCCGCCGCGCCGAGCGCGGTCATCACGATGAAGGTGGCAAGGCTGGTGCGGTCGCTGACGGCGAAGACCAGCGGGTCGTCATCCATCTTGCCCCTGTGGGTGACCAGGATGACCCGCGAAATCCAGAACAGCAGCAGCACGCAGACGCCCCACAGAAGGGTCGGGCTGGTGTAGTGCGCCTTGGTGACCGGATCGTTGATGTAAAGCGCAAGAACGAGGATGGAGACCATGCCGGAACTGATTGCCATCTGGGTAATGACCGGCAGGTCGTCTAACCGATAGCCGCGCCCGGCCGCTTTCTTCTGGTCGCTGTCTTTTACATGGACCAGCTCTGCCTGCCGCTTGACGGCGGCAAGGGCGAAAAAGAAAAACATGGAAAACGCCAGCAGCCACAGCGACAGACCGATCCCGGTCGCCACCCCGCCGGCCACGATGCGCAGCGTGTACAGCCCGGCGAGGATGCAGATATCCACGATCACCTTGCGCTTGAGCCAGAGAGAATAGCCCATCGTCATGGTGAAATAAAAGGCGATCACCCCGAAAAACGCCGCGCCCAAGGTTGCGGCCGTTGCCAGCCCAAGCAGCAAAAGCACTGGGAAAAGGGCGGTTCCCACGGGCACCTGCAAGCGGCCCGAGGCAAGCGGGCGGTGGCACTTGCGGGCATGGGCGCGGTCCGGGCCGAGGTCGAGCAGATCGTTCAGGACATAGCCTGCCGAGGCGACCAGCCCGAAGGCCAGAAAGGCCACAAGGCATTGCAGCAGTGTCTCGGGCGAAAGCGATTGGCTGGCCAGCATCGGCACGAAAATCAGGACGTTCTTGAGCCACTGATGTGGGCGCATCGCCTTCAGGATCGGCCAGATCAGCGACTCCGGCGGGGAAAGATGGGTGGCCTTGTCGGTGATGGCCTCGACCTTGCCGCGAAAGGCGCTGCTTGCGCCCACGGTGATGGCAGCACCCGCCCGTTGCCAGACGGCAAGGTCTGCGGCGCTGTCACCGATATAGGTGAAGCCGCCCTCGCCGTAACGCTCGGCAAGGAACGTGGCCTTTTCCCCGGCCTTGAGGTTATGGCCCGGCGTGGTGCCGAATACCTCGTCAAAGAGGCCAAGATGCGCGGCGATCCGGTCGGCAAGGATCTGGTCGCTCGCGGTGATCAGCACGACGTGCCCGCCGGTCGCCCGCCAAGCCTCGATCCGGGCGATGACCTCGGGATTGTAGGGCAGGCGGGTCACGTCCGGGCAGGCCGCAAGCGCCATCTCGCGCTTGAGCGCCGGGATGCTCTTGCGCAGCGCACGGGTAGCGGTGAAAGGCGCGCGCCAGTCCTGAGCGACGGCCGCCCAGAAACACTCGAACAACATGTCCGACCGCAAAAGCGTGCCGTCGAGATCGACGGCCAGAACGCTGTCTTTCACACCGGAATCGCGCATAATCTCCGCTTCGTTCTGGCCTTGGGCGGGCGTGCCGCCCCGCTTCTGGGTCTTGACGGTTCTTATATCCTGCACGCGACCTTGCACAGGGGGAAGGCAATCCTCGGACGGCGGTGTGGTTTTCATGGGATGGATTGCGGCAAGGATGTCGACAGGGCAGGGCACGATTGGCTAGGCTTTGGGCAGCATTTCAACAGCAACCCGGTTCGTCGCCATGATCATTCCCGCCCCCCTGTCATTGCCGCGCCTTGGGCTTTTACTGGCGCTTATCGTCACCCCGGTGGCCCTTGCTGCGCAGACGGAGGTGCAATCCGCAGCCGCGCACTGCGTCGAGATCGCCGGTCCGCCCGATGCCGGAGTGCCCGTGTCGCCCGAGGCGCAGGCATCGGCGCAGGCGGCCTTGGACGCGGCCGCGCCCTATTGTCGGCAGGCCATGGCCGATGACGCGGCGACGCCGGAGGTTCTGTTCCATATCGGCGTGATGCGGCAGGCGACGGGCTATCATGACGCGGCGATTGCCGCCTTTGAAGCCGCCGCCGGGGCGGGGCTTGCGGCGGCCGAGACCAAGCTTGGCGATTATCACCTGTTCGGGATCGGACCGCTGCGGCGCGATGCCGAAACTGCGGCGGAGCATTTCCGTGCCGGGGCAGAGGGCGGCGACCCGGCGGCACAGATGACGTTGGGGCTGTTGCATCGGCTTGGCGCCGGGGTGCCGCGCGACACCGGGCGCATGGTGGACCTTATGCGGCAGGCGGCCGATGCGGGCTATCATTTCGCGCAGTTCCGGCTGGGCCAGACCTACCTGACCGGTGAGGGGATCCCGGGCGGGCAGGACGACGCGCTCGGCATTCCCGACCGCGATACGGCGGCACGCTACCTGGCGATGGCCGCCGAACAGGGCAACATGGAGGCGGTTCTGGAGCTTGCGCGCCTCTACGGCGAACGCGACGGTGCCGGTCTGGGCGATCCGGCGCAGCAATTCATCTGGACATCGCGCGCGGCCGAGGAAGGGCTGCCCGGCGCGATTGCCGCGCTCGGGTTTCTCTATGAACGCGGACGCGGTGTAGAGGCGAACCCGGAACGGGCAGCGTCGCTTTATGTCGAGGCGATGGAAACCGGGGATGTCGGCCTCGACGACCTGCGCGGGCAGGTCGGCGGATATGTCCCGCGATGGGACCGGCAGACCGCGATTGCCCTGCAATTGATCCTTCAGGAGCGGGGGCTTTACCGGGGCGCGATCGACGGCATCATTGGCCCGATGTCACGGGCCGCAGCGCGGGCGCTGGCCGACTGACCCGGCACCTCATCGCCGCCCTTGAAGGGCGCTCTTCGGCCGATGAGCGACCCCAACGGGACGCGAAGAGGCGCTCAGTCGCCAGTGATCTGCACGGTCTGGCGAATCTCGCCGCTGTCACGGTCGAAGATCAGGATGCGGTCATCCTCTGTCACCACCGCGAACCAGTCCGCGCCCATGGTCACCGCGTTTGCGCGCACACCCTCCGGCAAAATCACCGTCTCAGGCAGGGCGATCCCATCGCCACCCGGGAAACGGGTGACAAAGGTCACCACGACCGCTATCAGCCCGACGATCATCACCACCGTGAGAACCGTCACGAGGAGGCGCAGCAGCCTCAGGTTCAGCGGATCCCTGTCGTCCTCGCCAAGCGGAGCACCCTGCATGTCCGGCCTTTCGTCCAAGATCGTTACGGTCCTTATCGGCGCGGACCCTGCACCGCGTCTCGATAAGGCATTGGCGCGCGAAGTGCCAGAGGCGGCGGCGCTCAGCCGCTCGCGGCTGGCGCGGCTGATCGCGCAAGGCGCCGTGGCGGTCAACGGTGTCGTCATGACCGACGCCAAGGCGAAGCTGGCCGAGGGCGATCTGGTAAATATCACGGTCGAAGAGGCGGCAGATGTTGAAACCCGGCCCGAGAATATCCCGCTGGAGATTGTGCACGAGGATTCCGACCTGATCGTCGTCAACAAGCCGGCGGGCATGGTCGTGCATCCCGCGCCCGGCACGCCTACGGGCACGCTGGTGAACGCACTTTTGCACCATTTCGGCGGCAATCTCTCGGGCATCGGCGGTGAAAAGCGTCCGGGCATCGTGCACCGGATCGACAAGGATACCACGGGGCTTCTGGTGGTCGCCAAGTCCGACCTGGCGCATCACGGCCTTGCCGCGCAGTTCGAGAAACACAGCGTGGAGCGCCACTACCTTGCCCTGTGCCACGGCGAACCCAGCCCCTCCGATCCGCGCCTGCAGGGCGTGCGCGGGGTCAGCTTCGAGACGGGTGGTATCCTCAAGATCACCACCCAGCTTGCGCGCCACAAGACCGATCGGCAACGCCAGGCGGTGCTGTTTTCCGGTGGGCGGCACGCGGTGACGCGGGCGCGCGTCGAGGAAGGTTTTGGCGCCGTCGCCCTGATCAATTGCTGGCTTGAAACCGGGCGCACCCACCAGATCCGGGTGCATCTGTCGCATACCGGGCACGCGCTTGTCGGCGACCAGACCTATGGCGGGCGGCGCAAGGTCGCGGCAAGGGATCTGGGCGCGGCACTGGCGACTGACCTCAACAGCTTTCCCCGGCAGGCGCTGCATGCTGCGTCGCTTGGGTTCGTGCACCCGGTCAGCGGCGCGCGGCTGCGCTTCGCGGCCCCGCTGCCCGACGACATGGCCCGGATTCTCGAAAGGCTTCGGGGCGGCGGTGACTAACATGTGCGCAATTGCACGTGTAATCTTTGTAACACGCGTTGTGGTGCGTGGGCCGTTAGGTGTAATGTGAGGCGTCATGTTGGAGGTCATCACAGGATGCGCCCTTGAAATTGGGCACAAACGAACCCACGTTAACTATAAGTTAATTGCATTTACATATCCGACACACCGAACAGGGGTATGAGCACCATGAGCACCTATGCAAATCTTCCGGCACCGTCGCCGGAACAGGGCCTCAACCGATACCTGCAGGAAATCCGCAAGTTTCCGATGCTGGAGCCGGAAGAGGAATACATGCTGGCCAAGCGGTGGGTCGACCATGAGGACACCGAGGCCGCCCACAAGATGGTGACGTCGCACCTGCGCCTCGCGGCCAAGATCGCCATGGGCTATCGCGGCTACGGTCTGCCGCAGGCCGAAGTGATTTCCGAGGCCAACGTGGGCCTGATGCAGGCTGTCAAACGCTTCGACCCGGAACGGGGCTTTCGGCTGGCCACCTACGCGATGTGGTGGATCCGCGCCAGCATCCAGGAATATATCCTGCGGTCCTGGTCGATGGTGAAACTCGGCACCACGAGCGCGCAGAAAAAGCTCTTCTTCAACCTGCGCAAGGCCAAGGCCCGGATCGGCGCGCTGGAAGATGGCGACATGCGCCCCGAGAACGTCAAGCGGATCGCGCATGACCTCGGCGTGACGGAGGAGGAAGTGATCTCGATGAACCGGCGCATGTCGGGCGGCGATGCCTCGCTCAACGCTATGATCGGGTCTGATGGTGACGGTTCCACGCAATGGCAGGACTGGCTGGAGGACGAAGGCGCCGACCAGGCCGGCGAATACGAGGAACGCGACGAGATGCAGCAGCGCCTTGCCCTGATGAAGCAGGCGATGGACGTGCTGAACGACCGCGAACGCGATATTCTGACCCAGCGACGGTTGAAGGATCAGCCGGTGACGTTGGAGGATTTGTCCGGCGTCTACGACGTAAGCCGCGAACGCATCCGCCAGATTGAGGTGCGCGCCTTCGAGAAACTGCAAAAGCGAATGCGCGATCTGGCGAAAGAACAGGGAATGCTGACCCCGGCATAAGCGCACCGCGCATTCTGAAACCATGTTGGCCCGCCTTTCCGGCGGGTTTTTTTTGTGGTCTTGTTGGCGATGACAGAAGGATGACCAGATGACAGATCCAATCCACTGGGGTGTTCTCGGGGCTGCGAATTTCGCCCGCAAGACGATGGCCCCCGCCATTCACAATGCCTCCGGCGCCGTTCTGGCGGCCCTTGCCACATCGACCCCCGCCAAGGCCGACCCGTTCCGCGCCTTGCAGCCCGATCTTGCGGTTCATGACAGCTACGAGGCGCTGCTCGCCGATCCCGGGATCGAGGCGGTTTATATCCCGTTGCCCAATGCGCTGCATGTCGAATGGGCCGAGAAGGCCGCGCGCGCGGGCAAGCATGTGCTGTGCGAAAAACCCATCGGGTTGAGCCTGGCCGATATCGACCGGCTGATCGCGCTGCGTGACGAAACCGGGCTGCTGATCGCCGAGGCCTACATGATCCCGCACCATCCCCAGTGGCAGATGGCCCGCGAGATGGTGCAGGGCGGCGCGATTGGCGACCTTTTGCATATCGAGGGCTATTTCACCTTCCGTTTGCAAGATGATGGCAATATCCGTCTCGATCCCGCGCTTGGTGGCGGCGTGACGCGCGATATCGGAGTATATACCCTCGGCTCCGCGCGTCTGGTGACGGGGCAGGAGCCGGCGAATGTCGTCTCGCGTTTCGGCTGGCAGGGCGGTGTCGACGTCTCCGCCCGGATCTGGGCCGATTTCGGTGGCGCAACCTGTTCGATCTACATGAGCATGGCGGCCCCGAACCGACAGGTTATGACCTTCCATGGCCGCGAGGGGTTCGTTGAACTCGTTGCACCATTCAACCCGGTGACCCATCGCGAGGCCTCTCTGCGGCTGGTGCGCGCCGATGGCGAGGAGCGGTTGACGCGTTTTCCCAACGCGCGGCAATACGTGGCGCAGGTCGAAGCCTTCGGGCGGACGCTGCGCGAGGGCGCCGATTACCCGGTGCCGCTGGAATTCTCGCGCGGCACGCAGGCTGCGCTTGAGGCGGCCTTCGCGGGCGCGCAAGGCGACTAGGGTTCGCCGCCCGACAGACGATATCCGATGACGGTCCGGGGCGCATTTTGCGCGGCTGGTGGTAGCCGCGCGATTGCCAGGCCGCGGGATGGCGATCCGACACTTGTGCGCGGCGCTTTATCTTTCAAATTCCGCGAATCATCCCTGCGTTGCGCCAACGTCACAAGATCGCCAGCCCGTGCGGGCGGTCTGGCGATCGCGCGGCGCCTGCGGCGCTATTCGCGCGAGGGCACACCGACCCACCGTCCCCTCCATCCGGGCGCATGACCTTCGTGACCGTTGCAGGTCTTCACGAAAAAGCCCCATACTTCAGGTGTTGAACACGTGCGGGGCACAGCGGCGGTTGCAGACCCATGCGAGGACCGGCTTCACGTCGAGCGCCGCAACCGCGATGCCAAGTGGCAACATCCAGAACCCGACAACCGACCGAAAGCCGACAAGCCCACCCGCGATCGGCATGAGCCCAAGCAGCAGCCGCGCACCCAGACCAGACGCCGCTTGACCTTCATCCGAAACGCGGCCCACTTGCCTTCGCTATCGGCCATGCCGGGGACGATTCCGGAGAGCCGGTGTCTACCCCTCCATCGCCTCCAACTCGTCGATCATGCCCTCGATCATCGACAGCCCCTTGTCCCAGAAGGCCGGGTCGCTGGCGTCAAGCCCGAACGGCGCCAGCAACTCCTTGTGGTGCTTGGACCCGCCTGCCTTCAGCATCTCGAAATATCTTTCCTGGAAACCCTCGCCGCTTTCTTCGTAGACGGCGTAAAGCGCGTTCACGAGACCATCGCCGAACGCATAGGCGTAGACGTAGAAGGGCGAGTGCACGAAATGCGGGATATAGGCCCAGAAGGTTTCATACCCGTCCATGAAGTTGAACACCGGGCCGAGGCTTTCGGCCTGAACGCTCATCCACAGCGCGTTGATATCCTCCGGCGTCAGTTCGCTTTTGGCGCGGGCGGCGTGCAGCTTGCACTCGAAATCGTAGAACGCGATCTGGCGGACGACCGTGTTGATCATGTCCTCGACCTTGCCCGCCAGCATCACCTTGCGCTCGGCGGCGTCCTTGGCCTCGGACAGCATCTTGCGGAAGGTAAGCATCTCGCCGAAGACGCTTGCGGTTTCGGCCAGCGTCAGGGGGGTGGCGGACAGCAACTCGCCTTGCCCGGCGGCCAACCGCTGGTGCACCCCGTGGCCCAGTTCATGCGCCAGCGTCATCACGTCGCGCGGTTTGCCGAGGTAGTTGAGCATCACGTAAGGGTGTGCGTCGGCCACGGTCGGGTGCGCGAAAGCCCCCGGTGCCTTGCCCTCTTTCACGCCGGCGTCGATCCAGCCATCGGTAAAGAACGGCTCGGCCAGTTCGGCCATGCGCGGGTCGAAGGCGCCGTAGGCCTCGGTCACAGTCTGGCGCGCCTCGTCCCATGTCACCAGCCGGTCATCCTGCATCGGCAGCGGCGCGTTGCGGTCCCAGACCTCCAGCGTGTCGAGGCCGAGCCACTTGGCTTTCAGCTTGTAGTAGCGATGCGACAGGCGCGGATAGGCCTTGACCACCGCGTCGCGCAGCGCCTCGACCACCTCGGGTTCGACATGGTTGGCAAGGTGGCGGCCCATCTGCGGCGTGGGCAGCTTGCGCCAGTTATCCTCGATCTCTTTTTCCTTGGCGATCGTGTTGTGAACGCGGGCGAACAGCGCGATCCGCTCGCCGAAGGTTTTGGCAAGCGCGCGCGCCGCCGCCTCGCGCTTGTCGCGGCTCTGGTCGGTCAGCAGATTCAGCGTCGCCTCGATGCCGAGGCGCTCGCCCTCGACCTCGAAACTCAGGCCGGCGATGGTTTCATCGAACAGCTTGTTCCAGGCCGCCGCTCCGACCATCGACTGGTCGTGCAGGAACTTTTCCAGCTCGTCCGACAACTGGTAGGGCTTCATCGCGCGCATGCGGTCGAAGACGGGGCGGTAGCGGGCGAGATCGGCATTGGCCGCCATCAGCGCCTCGTAGTGGTCATCCGCCAGCCGGTTGAATTCCAGTCCCCAGAACACAAGCGGGGTGGTGGAAACGGTGATTGCTTCCTGCATGTTGGACAGGAATTGAGCGCGGTCGGGGTCGGTCGTGTGCTGGTAGTAGCGCAGGCCGGCAAAGGACATCAGCCGCCCGGCGACGAGGTCTACCTTTTCATAGCGCTGCACCGCGCCCAGCATCTCGTCGGCCGACAGATCTGCCAGCCTGCCCTCGTAATCGGCGGCGAAGGCGGCGCATTCCGATTGCAGCCAGTCCTTGTCGCGGGCCACGTCGGGCGCGTCGGGGGCGGTGTAGAGGTCGCTCAGATCCCAGTCGGGCAGGTCGCCCAGATTGATCCCGCCAGAGACGTCGGCATCGCGGGCAATCTCGGGGCGGTCAGGGCGGGGCAGGAACATCGGGCAGGCCTCATCATGGTGTCAGGGTTGGGTCGGGTATGCGGGGCCGCGGCGCGATTGTCCATGCGCCGGTCCCCGGTCACAGGTCGATCGGCTCGCCGGGATCGGCGGTGTCGTCTTCTTCCGGCTCCAGCGGTTCGCGTCGGCGGATGATGATATCGCCGTTCGGCAACCGCTCTGGCAGTTCATAGAGCGCGACATCTTCCATCAGCTCTGACAATTCGGCGATAAAGGGCAGCACGTGCTCATCCATCATCGGGCGCATCTCGTCGGCGAGCCCTTCGAGGATCAGCCGCGAGCCTTCGGACAGCAGCCCCCAGCCTTCGCGCAGGCTGTCGCGCTCCTCGTCCTGCGCGGCGGCGGGAGTGGCAATAAGGGAAAGGGCAAGCAGTAGGGGCAGGGTCTGTTTCATGGTCTATCAGCTAGGGGTTCGGTGCGGGGTTGTGAAGGGTTTGGTCATCTCCATCGTGACCGGAAAGTGATCTGACGCGGTCAACAGTGCCCGGCACAGCGTGCCGTCCTGCCAGCAGGCCGAGTCCTCGAACGGGTGCCAGATGCGCCAGCCATGGGCCACCGGGCGCAGGCGCGGGCTGACCATGATGTAATCGAGTAGCGCGGACAGGAAGCGGTCTTCGTCGCGGATATAGAAGCGCGCCGTTGTCGGACCGCCGGCAAGCCGCGATTTCAGCGCTTGGGCGGCGTGCGGATCGAAGAGTTGCTCCTCGGGTGGCAGATTGGTGCCAAGCACGATTTCCACTCCGGAGCGGCCGAAAAGCGCCTCGAAATCGTCCAGTCCGGGGCCATCGTTGAAATCGCCGGCCACGATCAACGGCGCGCCCTCGGCCAGATGACCGGACACCCGTTCGCGGATCCAGATGCATTGCGCCAGTTGCTTGCGCCGGTTGGCAATGGCAAGGCGCATCACCTCGTCCCGGCCCTCTGCGCCATGCGGGGCCTTGGATTTCGCGTGCACCCCGATCAGTCGAAAGCTGCCAAGGTCGCTGTCGATCACGGCTTCCAGTGGCGGTTTGGAAAACCGCACGAGGTCTTCGGTCGCGTCGATATCGAGGTCGATCCGGAAGGTGCCGTCGAAGCGCGGCGGCGTGCGCGATCCTTTCTTGCCGGTCTCCTCGCCGACAGGATCGTGGCGCGCCTGAAGCGTGTCCGGGTCATACAGCAGGATAATCTCCTGCTGCGTTTCATTGACGAACCCGATCAGCGCCTTGCGCGCGCGAATCCCGGCATGGGCGGCGAAGGTCTCCAGCGCCACGGTGCCGTCGCGGTGGCGCGAACTGTCGGGCGCCTCGATCACCAGCACCGCGTCGGCGTCGAGCGTCAGGAAAACATGGGTCAGCGCCGCGATCTGCTGGCTGCGGGTCACATCCTGCCGGCCCGACCAGTCCTGATCGTCGAGTAGTCGCCCCGCGTCATCAAAGAGGTTGGCGAACCATTCCACGTTGTAGGTCGCAAGGCGCATGGCCGTCAGTCCCCGTGCGTTGTCTCGATCTCTTCCCACGCCGCGTTGATCGCCACCAGTCGTGACTGCGCCAGCTTGACGGCCTCCTCGGGCACGCCGCGGGCGATCATCCGGTCGGGGTGGGTTTCGCGCACAAGGCGCCGCCAGACGGCGCGAATCTCTTTCAGCGACATCTTTGGGTCGACACCCAGGACGGTGTAGGGGTCCGGTGTTGCATCGGGCAGGATGCGCGCGCGCAGGGCGGCAAACTCGCGGGGGGGCATGCCGAAGATCTCGGCCACCCGTTCAAGGAAGGCATCCTCGGCCGGGTGATACTCGCCATCTGCCACGGCGATGTGGAAAAGGCCGTCCATCAGGTCGGCCAGCACGGCACTGTCGGCCTCGAACATCCGCGCGATCTTGCGGGCATATTCCTCGAATCCGGCGACATCCTCGCGCGCGAGGTTGAAGACACGGGCGGCCGATTTCTCATCGGCCTGCGGAATGGCGAAGACCTCGCGGAAGGCGGTCACCTCGTTGCGGGTAACAAGCCCGTCGGCCTTGGCCATCTTGGCGCCGAGCGCGATCACGGCAATGGCGAAACCGACCGTGCGTTCGGGCGGTTTGCTCAAGCGGTCGAACATCGTGCCAAGCCCTTCACCGGTGGCGAGGGCAGACAGGGCATCGCTGATACGGGACCAAAGGGGCATGGAGCCGTTCATAGCCCGGACGCGCGCAAAATGTGAGGGGCTTTTGCGTCTCGGGGCGCGAAACGGCGGATCACAGCCGGACCTCCCCGCCTGATCCGGTCAGCGTTACAAAGAGTGCCGGGGCAGCGCCTTCACGGATCGAAAGCCGGTCGTCGGCGATGAGCGCGGCCAAAGCCTCGCGAAGAGCCGCCGCCGCCGGGTGCACGAGGTCGAGCCGGGCCTGCCGGATGCCATGATCCGGCAGGCGCGGGGCCGGGTGGCCTGCCCCCTGCCATTCGATGAGCGCCGGAAAGCAAGTGTCAAAGGGCAGCTTCCCGTCGCGCGGTACCGCCATGCGCCATTTCAGATCGCCGCGCGCAAGGTCCCACGGCTCGCCTGCGCCCTCGGGCGCCGCGGCAAGGGCCGCGTCCAGATCGTCGCCGCGGCAGATCCAGTTCGTCACCCTTGGCGCACCGTTGAAAGAATCGAGGTCGAACCACCGTGGCTGCGCCGGTCGCGGCGCGTCCGGGTCGATGGCGATAACCTCCAGGTATTCCCTTGGCCCAAGCGACAGTAGCCGGTTGTGCGTGCCCATCGCGGCATGTGCCCCGCCGGGTGCGAGGGCCACGCCAAGGGCGGCCTCGACATGGGCGACCCCATCGGCCAGCCTGTCGCAGGACACCGCCAGATGGTCGAAAGTCAGCATGGTTCCCCCTTGCGCCGCCCTATGCTGTCCACGATGAAACCCCGGCCCGCCGCGAAGTGCAAGAGAGGGACAGCGATGGACATGACCGCCCGCAAGACCGCCCTGCGCAAGCAAGCCTTCGCCGCGCGGGCAAGGGCCTTCGCCACCGCCTCGGTCGATGCGGCCAACGCCGCACTCGTAGCGGAGATCGGCCCTGTCACCGGCAAGGTGATCGCCGGATACATGGCCATGCGGACGGAGCTTGACCCGACCCCGGCGATGACGGCCTTGGCCGGGGGCAACCGCCTTTGCGTGCCGGTGATCGTGGGCAAGGGCCAGCCGCTGGCCTTCCGCGAATGGGTGCCGGGCTGTGCCATGCTCGACGGCCCGTTCGGCGCCCGGGTGCCCGCGGGCGGCGCCTGGCTGGAGCCCGCGATCCTGATCGTGCCGCTGGTGGCCTTCGACCGCGATTGCAACCGGCTGGGCTATGGCGGCGGCTTCTATGATCGCACGCTGGAAATGCTGCGCGCGCGGCGCCCGACCCGCGCCATCGGTTTTGCCTACGCCGCACAGGAATTGCGCGATCTGGTCGTGGAGCCCACCGATCAGCGGCTTGACGTGGTGGTGACGGAGGCGGGTTTTCATCGCCCCCTTGCCGCGCCCGGTTGAACGCCCTAAGCGTTTCGCCATGAGGATACTTTTTCTTGGTGACGTGATGGGGCGCGCGGGTCGCGCCGCTATCGCCGAAACGCTCCCCCGTCTGAAAACCGACTGGCGGCTCGATTTCGTCGTCGTGAATGGCGAGAACGCGACCTCGGGCGTGGGCCTGTCGCAGGCGCATGCGCAGGTGCTGCTGAACGCGGGCGCCGATTGCCTGACGCTGGGCGATCACGCCTTCGACCAGCGCGACATGCTGCAATTCATCGAGCGCGAGCCGCGCATCCTGCGGCCGCTGAACTATGCCAAGACCGCACCGGGGCGCGGGCATCAACTTTTCGAGGCGAAGGGCGGGCGCAAGGTGCTGGTCATGCAGGCGCTTGGGCAGGTGTTCATGAAGCGCCCCTTCGCCGACCCGTTCTCGGCGGTCGAAGGCGTGCTGCGCAGCCATCCGCTCGGCGGGCTGGCCGCCGCCACCATCGTCGATATCCATTGCGAGGCAACGTCGGAGAAAATGGCGACCGGCCATTTCTGCGATGGCCGCGCCAGCCTTGTCGTCGGCACCCATACCCATGTGCCCACCAGCGACACGCAGATCCTGCCCGGCGGCACCGCCTTTCAAAGTGACGCGGGCATGTGCGGCGATTACAACAGCGTGATCGGGATGGAGAAGGGCGAGCCGCTGCGCCGGTTCATCACCGGCATGCCGAAGGATCGGTTCACCCCCGCGACCGGCGCGCCGACGCTGTCGGGCGTGTTCGTGGAAACCGACGACCGCACCGGAAAGGCCATGGCCGTGGCCCCGGTTCGGGTCGGCGGGCGGTTGCAACAGGCAGGGCCGGATGGGCCGCTCTGACCGGGCGTTCCTGATCGGGGTGCTGGTTTTCTGCGCCTTAGGCTGGGGGCTGTCGATCCCGGTGGGCAAGGTCGCAGTCAGCCAAGGGTATCGCCATGTCGGCATCATCTTCTGGCAATTCGTGATCGGTGCCGTCGTGCTTGGCCTGTTCAACCTTGCGCGGCGTCGGGGCCTGCCATGGCATCCGCGTGCCCTGCGCTTCTACCTCGTGATCGCGCTGATCGGCACGCTGTTGCCCAACACGGCCAGCTACACCGCCGCCATTCACCTGCCCGCCGGGGTCATCGCGCTGCTGATCGCGTCGGTGCCGATGATCGCCTTTCCGATGGCGCTTATCTGGCGGCTGGACCGATTTTCGCCGGCGCGGCTGGCCGGGCTCGGCCTTGGCATGCTGGCCGTCATCCTGATCGCCGCGCCCGAGACCAGCCTGCCCGATCCCGCTATGCTAACCTGGCTGCCCGTGGGGCTGATCGCGCCCATCTTCTACGCGTTCGAGGCGAATTATGTCTCGGTCCGCCAGCCCGACGATCTCGACGCGGTGCAGGCGCTCCTCGGGGCTTCGCTTGTCGGCACGCCGCTGGCGCTGCTCGGGGCGCTGGTCACGGGCGAGTGGATTTCGCCGCTGCCGCCATGGGGCGCGCCGGATCTGGCCATCGGGATAGCCTCGCTGGGCCATGCGCTGTCCTATGCCACCTATGTCTGGCTGCTGCGCCGGGCGGGCGCGGTCTTCGCCGCGCAGGTCGCTTATCTTGTCACCGGCTTCGCGGTGTTCTGGTCGTGGGTGTTGCTGGGCGAGACCTATTCGACGTGGGTCTGGGCCGCTTTCGCGGTGATGTTTGCCGGGCTCTTCCTTGTGCAGCCAAAACCGAGAGCCCCCCTTGTGGTGACTGGCGCGCTCGGGAAAGATACAACCGACGTGATGGGACGGGACGGGACATGATCGCACAGTTTCTCTCGCCGACGATGCAGGCGGTCCTGACGCTGGCCGTGGTGGCGGGGATGTTCATCATGTTCATCCGCGAAACCTACCCGACAGAGGTTGTCGCGATTGCCGGGGCGTCGCTGATGCTGGCCGCCGGGTTCCTGTCCTATGAAGACGCCTTGTCGGTGCTGTCAAATCCGGCGCCGTGGACCATCGCGGCGATGTTCATCGTCATGGGCGCTCTGGTGCGCACCGGGGCGCTTGCGACCTTCACCCAGCTTGCCGAGGCGCGCGCCAAGACCAGTCCGCGGCTGGCACTGGCAGGGTTGCTGGCCTTCGTGGTGATCGCGTCGGCCTTCGTTTCGAACACGCCGGTTGTGGTGGTGATGATCCCCGTTTTCGTGCAGATTGCCCGGTCGCTCGGTCGGCCGGCCTCCAAGCTGCTGATCCCGCTGTCCTACGGCGCCATCATGGGCGGCACCATGACCCTGATCGGCACCTCGACCAACCTTCTGGTCGATGGCGTCGCCCGCGCCGAGGGCATGGCGCCCTTCACCATCTTCGAGGTCACGCCGATCGGGATCATCGTGGTGATCTGGGGGATGGCCTACATGATGCTGATCGGCCGGTTCCTGCTGCCCGACCGCAGTTCCATGGCGGATATGCTGAGTGGCCGCAAGAAGATGAGGTTCTTCACCGAATTGGCGTTGCCAGAGGACAGCGCCCTCATTGGCCGGAACGTGAACGACATTGACCTGTTCAAGCGCGAGGGCGTGCGCCTGATCGACGTGCTGCGCGGCGATGCGTCGCTGCGCCGCGACATGGGCGGTGTCGTGCTGGAAGCCGGTGACAGAGTGGTGGTGCGCACCGAGATGGCGGAGGTGCTCGGCCTGCAACAAAGCAAGGATCTGCGCACAGTGGACAAACTGAGTTCCATCCAGACCACCACGGTCGAAGTGCTGATCACACCCGGTTGCCGCATGGTGGGGCGGTCACTTGGCGCGATGCGGCTGCGCCGGCGCTACGGGGTCTATCCGCTTGCCGTGCATCGCCGGAACCAGAATATCGGCAGCCATCTTGACAACCTGGTCGTGCGGGTTGGCGATACCCTGCTGCTGGAGGGCGATCCGGCAGATATTCAGCGTCTTGCCTCCGATATGGACCTTGTCGATGTCACCGCCCCCACCGAACGCCCCTACCGGCGCGGCCATGCGCCTTTTGCCTTCGCCGCGATGGTCGGGATCGTGGCGCTTGCCGGTTTCGGGGCGGCGCCGATCTTCTTTCTGGCGGTGCTGGCCGTGGCGCTGGTGCTGGTAACGCGCTGCATCGACGCGGAGGAGGCGTTCTCCTTCATCGACGGGCGGCTTCTGGCGCTTATCTTCTCGATGCTTGCCATCGGTGCCGCCCTTCAGAACACCGGTGCGGTCGCGCTGATCGTGAACGGGCTTGCCCCGTGGCTGGCGGGTCTGCCGCCCTTCTTGTTGGTCTGGGCGATCTACCTCATCACCTCGGTCCTGACCGAGCTTGTGTCGAACAACGCCGTTGCGGTGGTGGTGACGCCGGTCGCCATCGGCCTGGCGGCGGCCATCGGGGTTGATCCGCGTCCGCTGATCGTCGCGGTGATGATTGCCGCCTCGGCCAGTTTTGCCACCCCGATCGGATACCAGACCAACATGCTGGTGTTCGGCCCCGGTGGCTATCGCTTCACCGATTTCATGAAGATCGGCATCCCGCTGAATCTGTCGCTCGGGCTGGTGGTGAGCCTTTTCATCCCGCTGATCTGGCCGTTGTGACCGCGGCGGGGATGAGCGATTACGCCCGTGGCCTCCTGATCACCCTGACCGGTGTCTTGATCCTGTCGCCGGACGTGCTGCTGATCCGGCTGGCGGATATCCCGGAATGGACGCTGCTGGTCTGGCGCGGCGCGGGCATGGCCGGGATGATCGGGCTGTGGCTGATCGTGCGGCGCGGGCGCAGTGCATGGGCCGCCTTTCGCAGCGTCGGGTTAGCCGGCTTCGCCATCGGGCTGATCTACACGATAGGCAATGTCAGTTTCTTGTATTCGGTCAATCATACGCTTGCAGCCAACACCTTGTTCCTTTTGGCAACAATGCCGGTCTTTTCGGCCCTGATCGCGCGTTTCGTGATGGGCCAGCCGGTTGCCGCGCGGACATGCGGCACCATAGGCGCGGTGCTCTTCGGCGTCGGCCTCATCGCGTGGGGCAGCGCCGGCGGCGGGCAGGGCGATTTGCCTGGAGACCTTGCGGCAGTGGTGACGGCGCTTTCGTGGGCGGTGATCTTCACCATTGCGGCGCACAAGAAACGCCTGTCCATGGTGCCCGCGATGGCCATTGCCGGGGCGGTTGCGACGCTGGTGGCGCTGCCGCTCGCACCAAGCCTGACGATGCCGGCCGAGTCCGTGCCCTATGTCGCGCTTATCGCGCTTGTCATCACACCGGGGGCGACGGCGCTTCTCAGCCTCGGGCCACGCTACCTGCCGGCGGCGGACGTCGCATTGATCATGCTGCTGGAGGCGGTGTTCGGCCCGCTGCTCGTCTGGCTGGTGCTGGCGGAATTTCCTGGCGGCTGGACACTGGCGGGGGGCGCGGTGGTGCTGGGTGCGCTTGCGTCAAGCAATCTCGCCGGGCTGCGCGACCATCGCCGCGCGCGGGCGGTGTGACGGCCCGGTGCACGACACCTGAGCAAAGTGCCTCGTCTGCGCCAGTCATCAGCCGCAGTCTCGAAGATCAACCAGGCGGATGGCACTGCGTATCGGCAGAAACGATGCGAAACACGCGTCGTCCATCCAGGCGCTCACCACCCGACGCAATCTGCGCCGCCCTTTTCCGTCATGCTGCGTGGGGCAAGGCCGCTTTGTTGGTCTCTACAAACGCAGCATGCAGGGCCTTGATCACCGGTTTCAGATCCTCGCGTTCAAGGATGAATTGCACATCCACGTTGCGCGGGCCCTGCGTGGCGCCGATCGCCTCGAACCCCGCTTCGGCAATCGCCTGCAACCCGCGCGTCAGCACCGACAACCCCTTGAGGTCGCGCCCGATGGCCGAGGCCATGGACAGCCGGCGCGAGGTGATCTTGGCCGAGGGATAGAGCGCGGCAAGGTCCTTCTCGACCCGGCGCATCGTCTTCAGTGAGCTGTCGACGTAGTGGGTGATCGTGTTGGCGTTCGACACCTTGGACACGATTCGCACGTCGTGGCGGGTCAGCACGTCGAGGACTGCGGCGTCGTAGCCCTTCACCCCGACCATGTCCTGCTCGAACACTTCCAGCGCGATGATGTCGAGGCCGGTCACGATCTCTACCGCAGCCACGTCGGCGGGCTGGTCGTCGATCAGGGTGCCGGGGTCGCCCGGCTCAAACGCGTTGGTGATGCGCAAGGGCACGCCCGACTGGCGCAGGGTTTTGGCAGCCTTGGGATGGATCGCTTCCATCCCCATGTTGGAAAGCTGGTCGGCCACGTCGTAATTGGTCCGGCCCAGCTTGCGCACGGCGTCGGCGCCGACCAGCCTGGGGTCGGCGGAGGACAGGTGGAATTCCTTGTGGATGATCGCCTCGTGCGCCCCCGTGAGGGCGGCGAGCCGCGAGAACGTCACCTCGGAATAGCCGCGATCGAACTCGCGCATCAAGCCTTCGGCGCATTGCGCGTAGCCGGTCACGATCGGCATTTCCGTTTCCGGGTCGACGCCCTGCATGGCGCCGGCGATCCGGTCTTCGAGGCTGACATCCCCCTCGTCGCGCCAGCCTGAAAGGTCCACCAGCCGGGCATTCACGCCGGCGCGCTGCAACAGCAGCGTGGTGACCATTGCGGAATGCGCCTCGCCCAGGCCGGACAGAAGCTCTCGGATCTGCAACAGGTGCTCGGCCAGCCGGAAATGGCCATAGGAACACAGCCGTTGCAGGTCGATCAGGCAGCTGCGGGCGCCCTCGATCCGTTCGCGCAGGAAAGCGTCGGCGCGTTCGATGTCGGCGGAACGGTCCAGCACGGCGGCATGTGCCTTGGCCATTTCCTCTGCGGCGACGTCCAGAGCTTCATGCCAGCCGTGATCGTTGTCGGCACTGGCATAGGCGGCGTAGACGCCGGGCGTGCCGGTTTTCTTGTGCTCCAGCAACAGGTTGGTGATGCCGCCAAAGGCGGAGACCACGAAGACACGACCGTAAAGAGCGTCGCCGGATCGGTCGCCGATGAACAATGTATCGCGCAACTCGTCCACACGGGACATGGACGTGCCGCCGATCTTTTCGACAGTGTGGGTCATGGGGTCAGCTTGCCTTTGCCTCTTCCGGTGCCGCGTAGGAACCGTCTTCGCGGTGCACCTCGGTGCCGGTGACGGGCGGATTGAACACGCAGGCCATCACCAGTTCTTCCTCGGCGCGCAGAACGTGGCGGTCATGCTGGTCGAGCGCATACATCACGCCGGGCTTGATTTCATGCGTCTCGCCGGTGGCCAGATCGGTGATCGAGCCCGAGCCCTGCATGCAATAGACGCTCTCGAAGTGGTTCTTGTATTCGAACTCATGTTCCGAACCGGGGTCAAGGAAGGTGATGTGAAAGGAAAACCCCATCGCGTCGCCGGCCAGCAGCAAGCGCACACTGGTCCAGTGCGCATCAGACACCACGCGGTCGCGCTCGTTCTTGATGATTTCGTTGAAGTCACGAATGATCATGCCGGTTACTCCGCTGCCAGTTTCGATTGCGCCAGAACCTCGCGCGCGGACTCGAGCAGGATGCCCAACCCCTTGCGGAAGGTCGCTTCGGGCGTGGTCAGCGGGGCGAGCACCTTGACCACCTCGTCATTCGGCCCGGAGGTTTCGATGATCAGACCCTTGCCATAGGACCGCGCGCAAATCTCTCCGGCCAGGTCACCGCTGCCAACGTCGACACCCTGCATCATGCCACGGCCTTTCAGGCGCGCGCCCTCGACCATGCCGGCCAGTTCTTCCAGCGCGGTGGTCAGGATCAGCGCCTTGGTTGCGATTTCCTGCTGGAAATTGGCGTCGGCCCAGAATTTTTCGATCGCCACGCGGGCGGTTACGAAGGCATGGGTGTTGCCACGGAAGGTGCCGTTGTGCTCCGCCGGGCCGAACACGTCATACTCGGGCCGAATGAGCGTCAACGCCAGCGGCAGGCCGAAGCCGGAGACCGATTTCGCCATGGTGATGATGTCGGGCTCGATCCCCATCCCCTCGAACGAGAAGAAGGTGCCGGTGCGCCCGCAGCCCGCCTGAACGTCATCGACGATCAGCAGCGCGCCGTGTTCGCGGGCAAGTTCTGCCACCCGGCGGATCCAGTCCGGGCGCGCGGCGTTCAGCCCGCCCTCGCCCTGCACTGTCTCGAGGAGGATCGCGGCGGGCTTGTCCACGCCGGACGACGCGTCCTTCAACATCGCCGACAACAGGTCGGTCGTATCTGTGCCGTCGCCCATGTAGCCATCGAATGGCATGTGGGTGACGCCTTGCAGGCTGATGCCCGCCCCGCCCCGGTGATAGCCGTTGCCGGTCGCGGCAAGCGCGCCGAGCGTGACGCCGTGAAAGCCGTTGGTGAAGGCGATGATATTGGTGCGGCCGGTGACCTTTCGCGCCAGCTTCATCGCCGCCTCGACGGCATTGGCGCCGGTCGGTCCGGTGAACATCACCCGGTGATCCATGTCGCGCGGCGCAAGGATATGCTTTTCGAACGCGGTCAGGAAATCGGCCTTGGTATCGGTGTGCAGGTCCAGCGCGTGGGCCAACCCGTCCCCGGCGATGTGCTCGATCAGCGCGGCCTTCATGTCAGGGTCGTTGTGGCCGTAGTTCAGCGAGGAACAGCCGGCAAGAAAGTCGATATAGCTGCGACCGTCCTCGTCCGTCATCACGGAGCCTTTGGCCGAGCTGAAGGTGGACGGGATGCCACGGCAATAGGAGCGGGCCTCGGATTCGCGTCGGGCGAACACGGAAATGGTGTCGGAAGTCATCTGATTTCCTTTGATTTTTTAGAGAAAAGGGGTGGGAAAGGGGTGGCTGGACCCGGGCCGCGGTGGCGCGGCCCGGTCGACACACCCTCAGGCGGCTTTGGCCAGGGCCATGCTCGCCAGGTCGATAGTGACCATGTGTTCGGTGCGGTGACGGTCCTGGAAATGCAGCGCTTGCGTGTAGTAGGCGCGCACGTTCAGATCCTCGCCGTTGAGGCGACCGAACTTGCGGAACAGGGCCCAGCTGGCCTCATTATCCGCGGTGATCGTGGTTTGCAGCCGGCTGACACCGTCGCAGGCCGGGCGGGCCAGCAGGTGTTCCAGCATCGTCAGGCCGAGACCGCAGCCACGCGCCTTGTCGGACACGGCGACCTGCCAGACGAAAACCGTGTCAGGCTCGTTCGGCATCACGTAGGCCGAAACCCAGCCCACGACCTTGCCGCCCATCTCCGCCACAACGCAGGTGTCGCGGAAGTGATCCGCCTGCAACAGGTTGCAGTACATGGAATTTTCGTCGAGCGGCGCGCATTCGCGGATCAACTCCCAGATATCGGCCCCGTCCTCGGCAGTTGGTGTGCGGAGGCAGGGCATTCCGGTTCGGGGCTGCGAGACGTCTTTCGGCATGGGACAAGGTTCCTTTGTGGTTCGGATATCTAAATAACAAATCCGCTGAAAATTTCAACAGCTAAAGCATGTTTAGCGGGGCTCTGGGCGCAAATAGCGCGTTTAACAACACATAAGCACCAGATTCCCTGAAGTTTATCTTAATGCACGAAGAAAATATACTTAGACTGGTTAAGGATAGACGACATTGCTTTGAGGATTGAAGGAGTCGCCTTATGAATGGAGACGTGATTCACCTGACGGAGCCTGCCATGGACCGTGTCGATGAAAGTCTGATCGCCCTGCGCCGCATCCTCCGCTCGACGGAGTTGTATGCGCGCAGTCTTGCGCAGGCCGCCGGTCTCAGCCCGGCGCAGCTTCGGGTGTTGCAGATCGTGACCGGTGTGGGCGGCAGCGCGACGCCAACCCTGCTGGCCACCCGGATGGGGGTCAGTCAGGCCACGGTGACGGCGCTCGTGGACAAGCTGGTGGCGCGCGGCTTTGTCTTGCGCGAACGCTCCTCCCGCGATCGGCGTCAAACCAATGTGCTGATGACGGACGCAGGCCGTGCGGCGGCGGAGGAGGCACCGGACGCGCTGCAACAACGCTACGTCAAGGCCTTTCAGTCGCTGGCCGATTGGGAACAGGCGCAGCTTGTTTCGTCGCTGGAGCGGGTTGCGGCGATGCTGGACGCCCAGAACATGGATGCCTCACCGGTGCTGACCACCGGCGAAATCAAGCCCGACCCGGCCACAGGTTAGCGCCATGCGCGCGTTCCTGAGCCTCGACGTGCCCGAGGATCTGCGCAACCCGCTTTGCGCGATGATCGGTGGGCTGCGCGCCGGGCGGGCGGTGCCGCGCGAGACCCTGCACCTCACCCTGTCCTTCCTCGGCGATCCGTCCGAGGAGCAGTTGGAAGAGCTGCACGGCACGCTTGAAACCCTGCATGCCCCGGCGCCAGAGCTGCGCGTCGGCGGACTGGACTGGTTCGGTCCGGGCACTGCCCGGATACTGGCGGCGATCGTCGAGCCGGTGCCGGAGCTTGTCAGCCTGCAAGCGGAGGTCGAGCGCCGTGCGCGGAAACTCGGCCTCACGCCGGAACGCCGCCCGTTCCGCCCGCATGTGACGCTGGTGCGGTTTCGCCGCCAGATACCGCCGGAGGAGTCGGCTGCGCTGCGCCGATTCCTCGCCAACCCGCCACTGGTGCGGGTGCCGGTTCAGCGCGCGCCCGAAGTCTCGCTGCAAGCCTCCACCCTGTCCAAGGACGGCGCGCGCTATGACACACTGGCCGCCTACACGCTGGCCGAGTGATCGCTGCCGATCAGAAAATGCCGAATGACCGCGCAGGGCTTGGCGATGCGGATCAGGTAGCGCAGGGTGCGCGGCTGTCCTGCCCGGCTGCTCCGCCCGTTCGGCGCCGTGGCGCGGTCAGCCCAACTGATCCATCAACTCGGCCAGCGTGTCGCGGCGCCCGTCCGACCAATCCGCCGCCTGCGACTTGAACAGCACGGCCTGGCTGCGGTGGATAAGCCCGCCGGGCAGGATCTTCAGGTGGTTTGCGCGCAGCGTCTCGCCGCTGGAGGTGATGTCGGCGATCGCCTCGGCGGTCAGGTTCTTGACGGTGCCTTCGGTTGCGCCCTGGCTGTCCACCAATTGGTAATCGGCGACGCCCGCATCGCGCAGGAAATCGCGCACCAGCCGGTGATACTTGGTGGCAATGCGCAGTCGGTGGCCATGGCGGCGGCGGAAAACGGCCGCCGCCGCGTCGAGATCGTCGAGCGAATTCACATCGGCCCAGAAGGCCGGCACCGCGATGATGAGATCGGCAAAGCCGAACCCCATGGGCTGCATTTCGCGCACCACGTCCTGCCAGGCCGGGATGCGTTCGCGCACCAGGTCGCTGCCGGTGACGCCAAGGTGAATGCGCCCGGCCTGCAATTCGCGCGGAATTTCGCCCGCCGAGAGCAGCACAAGGTCCACGTTCGCCCCGTCCACTTTCGCGGCGTATTCCCGGTCCGACCCGCTGCGGCGCATCTCGATGCCGCGATCGGCGAACCAGTCGAATGTCTTGTCCATCAGCCGCCCCTTGGAGGGCACGCCAAGTTTCAGCACGCTCATGCCAGCCCCTCGCGCAAGTGCCGCACCAGTTCCGGGCGCACCACGCCGCCCACGGCCGGAATCTCCCGCCCGCGCCCCAGCACCCGCGTCAGCGCGTCGTAGCGCCCGCCTGTGGCGACCGGGGGCAGGTCGGGGCGATGCTCGGCAACGAATCCGAACACGAAGCCGTCGTAGTATTCCATCGTGGTGCGGCCATAGCTCGCCTCGAAGGGCAGGTCGTCGAGCGCGATCCCCGCCGCGTCAAGCGCCGCCATCCGGCGCGCCATACGTTCCACCGAGGCGGCCAGCCCCGGCAGGTCCACGGCGATATCGCGCAGGTGCTGGTGCGCATTGGGCAGGGTTTCGCGCAACGACAGGATCACGTCCAGAACCTCGGCTTCGCTGCTGCGGATGGGGGGCTGCCGCGCGTCATCTTGCAGCGCCGCGATCCGGGCCAGCACGTCATCGCGGCGGCGCAGGCCAATCTCCGGCCCGGCGGCGTCGACAACCGCGTCCGCCCCTTCGACAGCCACCCGGTCAAGCAGCGCGGTGCGCGCCGGGTCGGCCTCCGCCCGGCCGGTATAGCGGTGGAGCAGTGTGCGGAACCGGCGCGGTCGCCAGATGTGGCGCATCAGCGCCGCCTTGCGCCGGTCGGTCGTGTTCAGGGTTTGCACCGCCGCCTTGAGGATGCCGATATCGCCCGTCGCAGGGCGTAGCCCGAGGGGGGACAGCGCCTCGTTGAAGAGCGCGAAGACCTCGGCATCGGCGCGTTCCGGGTCGTCGCGGTCAAACAGCTCATAGCCGACTTGCAGGTATTCCCGCGCCCGTCCCGATCCTGCCGGCTGGGTGCGGAAGACCTCGCCGAGATAGGCGTAGCGCGCCGGCTCGGTCCCGTTTTCCATGTGCATCTGAACCACCGGCACGGTGAAATCCGGGCGCAGCATCATCTCGCCCCGGTCGGGGTCGTGGGTGACGTAGGCGCGGGCGCGGATATCCTCGCCGTAAAGGTCGAGCAGCGTCTCGGCGGGTTGCAGGAGGTCGGCATCGACGGGCTGCGCGCCGGCGGCCTTGAAAAAGGCGAGGAGGCGCTCGGCCTCGGCGCGGATGGCGATCTTGTCGCTCATGGCGTGCGGTCCAGAATGGCGCGCACTTCTTGCACAAGATCCTCGCGCGGGACTTCGCGCTGCGCGGGCTGCGATTTCCATTCCTCCAGGCTGGCCTCCTCGGCGATCTGCGCGCCCAGCACGAGGTCCTTGATCTGCACCATACCGCGCGCCGCCTCGTCCTCGCCTTGTATGATGGCGACGGGGCTTTGGCGCTTGTCGGCGTATTTCAATTGGTTGCCGAAGTTCTTGGGGTTGCCGAGGTAGACTTCCGCCCGGATGCCGGCGTTGCGCAGGTCGGTCGCCATGCGCTGGTAATCGGCCATGCGGTCGCGGTCCATCACGGTGACAACCACGGGCCCCTGTGCTGTGCCCTGATCCTGCCCCTTGGCGCGCAACGCCGCCAACAGCCGGTCAACGCCGATGGAGACGCCGGTGGCCGGCACGGCCTGCCCGGTGAAGCGCTTGACGAGGTCGTCATAACGCCCGCCGCCCGCGACGGAGCCGAACTGGCGCGGGCGGCCCTTCTCGTCGGTGATCTCGAAGGTCAGCTCCGCCTCGTAGACCGGGCCGGTGTAATAGCCGAGGCCGCGCACCACGGACGGGTCGATGACGATACGGTCGGGGCCGTAGCCTTGGGCGGCGAGGAGGGTGGCGATGGTTTCGAGGTCTTCGACGCCTTCGGCGCCGATCCCGGACTGCCCGACTGCCGCCCGCAGGTTGGCGAGCGTTTCGCCCGCATTCACGCCCTTGGAGGTGAGAAAGGCAATCACCGGTTCGGCCTGCTCATCGCTCAGCCCAACGCCGTCGATATAGGCGCCCGAGGCATCCAGACGCCCCTTGCCCAGCAACTCCCGCACGCCAGCCTCGCCGACCTTGTCGAACTTGTCGATTGTGCGCAGGACGTCGGTCTGTTGATCGGGGTCCGTAACGCCCATGGCCTCCAGCACCCCCTCCAGCACCTTCCTGTTGTTCACCCGCACCACGTAATCGCCGCGCGCGATGCCCACCGCCTCCAGCGTGTCGGCCAGCATGGCGCAGATCTCCGTATCCGCGGCGACGGACGGCGCGCCCACCGTGTCTGCGTCGCATTGATAGAACTGCCTGAACCGCCCCGGCCCCGGCTTTTCGTTGCGCCAGACGGGGCCCATCGTGTAGCGCCGGTAGGGGCTGGGCAACTCGTTGCGGTATTGCGCCGCGACGCGGGCCAGCGGCGCCGTCATGTCATAGCGCAGCGCCAGCCACTTGCCGTCATCCTCCTCCTGCCACGCAAACACGCCATCGTTGGGCCGGTCCACGTCGGGCAGGAACTTGCCAAGCGCCTCGACCGTTTCCACGGCGGAGCTTTCCAGCGGATCGAAGCCGTAGCGATGGTAAACCTCAGCGATCTTGTCCAGCATCGCCTTGCGTTCGGTGACGTCTGCGCCGAAATAGTCACGGAAGCCCTTGGGCGTCTCCGCCTTGGGGCGGGGCTGTTTCTTCTGCTTGGCCATGGCTGCCATCCGTTTGGATCGGGGTCGCGTGGCGTCTAGCCCAGAGCAGCCCGGGGGGCAAGGCGGCGGCGACGCATTGACAGGACTGGCTGTAAGGAGAAGCGCATGAACGACATTACGGATCTACAGGAAATGCTGGCTCACCTCGCGCGTCAGGTCGAGGATCTGTCGGATGTCATCGCCCGGCAGGACAGCGAGATCGACCGCCTTGGCCAGCGGGTCGAGATGCTGATGCGCCGGGAGGCAGCGCGCAGCGCCGATCAGGAAGGCTCGGTTGCACTCGCCGACCAGAAACCGCCGCACTGGTAGACCTTCCCGTTTCATCTTGGCAAGAATACCTCGGGGGGCACCGACAGGCGCGGCGGCAGCGCCCCCTCTGCCGCCTATCCGTCCGTGAACACCGGCTCGGGGTAGCGTACATGGTGCAGGTAGAGCCCCCCCGGCGGGCAAACCGGCCCGCACGCGGCGCGGTCGCGTGCCTCAAGCGCCGCCTTCACATCGCCCGGCGCCCATCCCCCAGCGCCGACCCGTTCCAGCGTGCCGACCATTGACCGCACCTGGTTGTGCAGGAAGGACCGTGCGCGCAGAAAAAACCGCAATTCCTGCCCGTGGTCGCGGGGCACCTCGGAAAGGGTGATCTCGTCGAGCGTTTTTACCGGGCTTCTTGCCTGGCACAGGGACGCACGGAATGTGGTGAAATCGTGCCGTCCGACCAGATGCGCCGCGCCGGCGCGCATCGCGTCCACGTCCAGCGGCGTCTTCACCTGCCAGGCCTGCCCGGCCTCATGCGTCAGCGGCGCGCGCCGGGCGATCAGGCGAAAGACATACTGCCTCTCCACTGCGGAAAACCGCGCGTGCCAGCCCTCCGCCACCCGCGCCGCCTTCAGGATTGCGACGGGGGCGGGCTTCAGGTGGTAATTCAGCGCCTCGGCCAGGCGGAACGGATCCCAGTCGCGCGACAGGTCGCAATGGGCGACCTGCCCGGTCGCGTGGACCCCGGCATCGGTGCGCCCGGCGGCGGCAATCGTCGGCACATCGCTTTCCAGCCGGCCAAGCGCCGCCTCCACCGCGCCCTGAACCGAGGGCTGGCCGGTCTGCCGCTGCCAGCCCGCGAACGGGCGGCCATCATATTCCACGAGAAGCGCGTAACGGGGCATGTCCGATGCGCTACCGCAATCACGGACAAAGGGCAATCGGGCCTGTAAACCGCCGCGTCGAATGCCTATTCTCTGATCACTCAGGTTTCACGAAGGACAGGGCCCTTGGTCATCGGTGCCATCTCAGACAGGCTCGGCCGTGGTGTCGAGAGCATGGGCGCGGCGGTGTCGGAGACCTTTTTCGAGCCGGTCATAAGGCTCGGCGTCACCGGCCTCAGCCGCGCGGGAAAGACGGTGTTCATCACCTCGCTGGTGGCCAACCTGCTGGACCGGGGGCGGATGCCGGGGCTTCAGGCGGCAAGCTCGGGCCGGATCGAGGCGGCGTTCCTGCAACCGCAGCCCGACGACACCATCGCTCGATTCGAGTATGAAACGCACCTTGCCGCGATGACCGGGCAGGGCCCGCATTGGCCCTGCTCGACCCGCGCGGTGTCACAATTGCGCCTGTCGCTCAGGGTGAGGCCAAGGGGGCTCCTGGCCGGCCTGTCGGGGCCGCGCATCGTGCATCTCGACATCGTGGATTATCCCGGCGAGTGGCTGCTCGACCTCGCGCTGCTGGACCAGAGCTACGAGGCATGGAGCGCCGATACCCTGTTGCGCGCAGAACCCCGCGAGGCGGCGCGCGCCTTCCTCGCGCAGGCCGGCGGCATCGACGGGGCCGTGGCACATGACGAAGGGACGGCGCAGGCGCTTGCGCAAGGCTTCACCGCCTACCTCAACGCGGCGCGCGAACAGGGCTTTTCCGATTGCACCCCCGGCCGCTTTCTTCTGCCCGGCGAGATGGAGGGCAGCCCGGTTCTGACCTTCGCGCCATTGCCGCCGGGCGCGGCGCCGCGCGGCAGCCTGCGCCGCGAAATGGCGCGCCGCTACGAGGCCTACAAGGCCCGCGTCGTCAAACCCTTCTTCCGCGACCACTTTGCCCGGATCGACCGGCAGGTCGTGCTGGTCGATGCGCTGGGCGCGATCCATTCCGGCCCGCAGGCGGTGGAGGATCTGCGCCGCGCCATGGCGGGCATCCTCGCCGCCTTCCGGCCGGGGCGAAACTCTTTTCTGTCGGCGATCACCGGCAAGCGGGTGGAAAAGATCCTCTTTGCCGCGACCAAGGCCGACCACCTGCACCACACGCAGCACGGTCGCCTGACCGCGATCATGGAGGCGCTGTTGCGCGACGCCCGCGACCGGGCCGATTTCGCCGGCGCCGAAACGCAGGCCATGGCGATTGCCGCCCTGCGTGCGACGGTGGAAGAAAGCCGCAGTCACAACGGAACGATGCTTGAGTGTGTTCGCGGCACCTTGCTGAAAAGCGGCAAACAGGCCGCCTTCCACCCCGGTGAATTGCCCGAGACCCCCGGCCAATTGCTCGATCCGGCGCGGCGCGGCGCAGTCCGCTGGCTTGATGCCGATTACGAGGTGATGCGCTTCGCGCCCGCCGAGGTGACCCTGAAACCCGGTGAAGGCCCGCCGCATATCCGGCTCGACCGGGCCGCCGAATTCCTGTTGGGGGACAAGCTTTGATGACCGACCGCAAGGGCCCCGTCCTGTTCGAACTGGATGATGCACCGGACCAGTCCCCGGCTGCTGCACCGCCGGTGCCCGATCCCGACACGTCCGCGCCACGGGGGCAGGCGATGCAGACGGTGGCGGTGCTGGCAGCGCGACGTCCGTCCATGCTGGCGCGGATCTTCTGGGGCGCGCTGCTGGCGCTTCTGGGCCTCGTTGTGTCTCTGGCGGCGTGGGATTTTGTCACCGGCCTTCTGGCCGCCAACCCGGTGCTGGGCTGGATCGCCACCGCTCTGGTCGGGCTTGTCCTGCTGGCGCTGCTACTGATCGCGCTGCGCGAAGCGGCATCGTTCTTCAGCCTTGGACGGCTCGACACGCTGCACAAATCCGCCGGGGCGGCCATGGCGACCGGCGATCTCAAGGCGGCGCAGGGCGTGACCGATGACCTCTTGTCGCTGTATCGCAACCGGCCCGATCTGCGCCTCGGGAGCGCGGATCTCGCGGCGCGGCGCGGCGACATTTTCGACGCTGACGGGCTGCTGCACCTGGCCGAAACAACGCTGCTGACGCCGCTCGACGCGGCGGCCAAGCGGGAGGTGGAGACCGCCGCCCGACAGGTCGCCACGGTTACCGCGCTGGTGCCACTGGCATTGGCCGACGTGGTCACGGCGCTGAGTGCCAACCTGCGCATGATCCGCCGCATCGCCGAGGTCTATGGCGGGCGTGCCGGCACGCTGGGCGCGTGGCGGCTGACGCGGGCGGTGATCACGCACCTGGTGGCAACGGGCATGGTTGCGGTGGGCGACGACATGCTCGATTCGATGATCGGCGGCGGCATCGTCGGCAAGCTGTCGCGCCGCTTCGGCGAGGGCGTGGTCAACGGTGCGCTGACCGCCCGTGTCGGCGTCGCCGCGATGGAGGTCTGCCGCCCGATGCCGTTCCGCAAGGGCACGCGTCCCTCGGTCAGCGCCTTGGTGCGCCGGGCGCTCTCGGGGCTGTTCACCAAAGGCGGCGGCTGATGAATGGCGACCGCCCCTTCCTCGGTATCCTTATGATGCTGGGCTTTTGCGTGCTGATTCCGTTTGGCGACGCGATCGCCAAGATGCTGGGGGCATCGGTGCCGCTGGTCCTGCTGGTGATCACGCGCTTCGGGTTCCAGGCGGTTTTGCTGACACCGATGGTCTGGCTTACAGGCGGCACCCTGCGCATGTCGCCCTACGTGCTGAAGATGACGGCGTTGCGCTCCGCCCTGCAAATCATGGGGATTTCGCTGATGTTCCTCAGCCTGCGCGCCCTGCCGCTGGCCGATGCGATAGCCATCGCCTTCGTGATGCCCTTCATCATTCTGCTGCTGGGGCATTTCGTGCTGGGCGAGGAGGTGGGGATGCGCCGCTTTTCCGCCTGCGTGGTGGGCTTTGTCGGCACGCTGATGGTGATACAGCCCAGCTTTTCCGAGGTTGGCTTTATCGCCACGCTGCCGCTTGCCGTGGCGCTGATCTTCTCGCTGTTCATGCTGGTCACCCGGCATATCGCGAAAGAGGCCGACCCGCTGGCCCTGCAGGCCGTGGGCGGTCTGATGGGCCTGCCGATCCTTCTGCTGATCCTCGTGCTGCCGCTTGGGCTAGACGACCTCGCCATGCGGGTGCCGGCGCGCGGCGAACTGTGGTTGCTGGCGGCCATGGGCGTTTTCGGCACCGCGGCGCACCTTCTGATGACGTGGTCGCTGCGCTTCGCGCCTTCGGCCACGCTGGCACCGATGCAATACCTTGAAATCCCGATGGCCACGATCCTCGGGTGGGTGGTCTTCCGCGACCTTCCCGACGGGCTGGCGGCGGCGGGAATCCTGCTGACCATCGGGGCGGGGTTGTTCATCATCTGGCGCGAACAGGTCAGCAGCCGGGCGGCCCGGACGGTCTTGGCCGCGCCGCCGATGGACCCCTGAGCCGGCGCCTCCGGCGCCTCCGGAAACACGGGGCGTGCGGCGCTACCGTTGCGGCGTCAGCCCCGGCATCGGCGGCACCAGGTCGCCGCAGACCAACCGGGTCAGGATACGCGGGACCGGCCACATGCGCGACAGCGGCGCAAGAACATGGTCGCGCAACACCGGCAGGGCGCGGCTGCCCGACCGGTATTGCGGGGTGAAAGCTGCACTCATCATCCGGTAGGCCAGCACATGCCAGCGTCGCGCTCCGGCATAAACCCGCCTATCCAGGCCCCGGCCCCCCGATCTTCATCAAGCGCCCCCTCGATGCGGCAGGCCGAAACCGACGCGCGGCCTGTCAGCAGATACCGAAGGCCTGGCCGATCGCACCCATGGGCGCAACCGTCAGATCGTTCCTCCCGGGGGTCAGGGGGGGGGGGGGGGGATTGGGGGCGGGGCGGCTGGCCGGGGGGCGCGGCGGACCCGCCCCCCCGATCGCCGCAAGGCCAGTGGCGGCGTCACTGGTTCGAAATGGTCTCGATCCGGCTGTTGATCCGGTTCACAAGCTGGGGGTCGTCCTGCGCCATGGCAAGGATCGTCTCATAGGTGG
>Ga0100391_1000029_pt1 | contig 174031 bp, 164 predicted proteins | sample CryGeymeta201515_FD_81541 | JGI IMG/M metagenome (GOLD analysis project Ga0100391, IMG submission 81541) | Groundwater microbial communities from Crystal Geyser aquifers in Utah, USA - Crystal Geyser metaG 2015-15 | ecosystem: Environmental > Aquatic > Deep subsurface > Groundwater | place...
GTAATAATCTCCATAATATGTTTGTTGAATACTAAAAACACTTCAAACATAGAGATTATTACCTTTTTTTGTATACTAAATTTTCACTTTCGAAAAACCCTGCCATTCGGCAGGGCTATTTTACTGAAAAAACGCTTAAGTGTTTTAGTTAGAATAAAAGTTATAACAATTCATAGTGTCTTTTCACCATTTATATATTTCACTATCTATAAATGATAAAATAGAAGCATCGGATATTTCTTTTATATCTGCACAGTTATATCAATCTAGATCTGGAAGTATTTTTCGATTACTACCTGGAAGGGTTTGTTCTTTTTCAGTAGTAATTCATATTCGTGACCGACTATCCGATGATTCTTCTAGTTTATATGTTCAAATTACTGCCTTATATAAACTATCACTATCTTTGTTTTGTCTAGGTAGATACGAATTAATTTCTAATGAAATTGTATTTTCCCAACTTTTTACCGAATCCTCATCAATTCCTTTTTTGATTAATGAACCTAATATTTCATTTTTTGCTAACTCTATTAGTTTCATTTTTTCTGTTTCTTGTTGTATTTGTTCTAGATCTTTTTCGTCTATAGTTGTCTCACTTATTTGGTTTGGAGTAATGACTGTGTTATGCTGTGTACTACATCAAGTTACCAATACCACTCAAAACAAAAGAAGACCTTTAAAAAGATTATACATCCTGCATATCTAAAATAAATATAGTTTATCATTTAGAAGAAGTATTTCATTCTTTCTTCTTGTGTTTGGTAACGACATGCAAATGATCAAGCAGCAGCATGTTGTCATGCTTGTACATCTACATTGATAGTTGCAAGTTGTTGTCATGCAAATTTTACAATAAGGTTATGTGATCCTTCTTTTGGAGTCTTGACAGCAAAGTCTATTGCTCCAGCTACAAATGTAACTTGTGATGGGTTGATAGTGATTGCGGTATTTTCAGCAATAATTTCTAAAGCTGATGGAAGTATTCATCCAAATTGTTCTCCGTTTTTAGTATTCTTAGCTTCAATACTGACTGTTCACCCTTTTTGAGTAGAGAATGATCATGCTTTTACACTAAATTGGTGTGATGCGACGAACTCTTTTGTTGCTTCGTCCAAGAATGTAGTGTTTATGTCTTTGACTGAGATATTCGCTGATTTTTGTACCAACGCGATAGTGTCAGGCAATTGTTTTGTTGGTTCTACTGGTTTTGTTTCTATAACAGGTTCTTTTCCTGTATCTGGAACGATATCAACGTTTGCAGATTTGATAGTTGCATTAGCATTTTCCAAAAAAACAATAGGATCTACAGTTCTTTCTTCAAGTTTGTCTCTACAGAGTCATTCATCAACAACGCTATATTCATTAGCTCACATATCTCGGTCTTCACATTCCCAAAATGCATAAACGAGTCTTCACCCGATTTCTTTATCTATTTCGAAATGTAAGTGATATCATCACATTTTTCATGATGAAACTCCAGAATTTCATACTTCTCAGATTTTATCTCATTGAGATACTGTTGCTCATGGAGTAATTCCCGGTGCAATTTGGTCTAAGTGGGCGTAAATCGCATAGTATGTTTGTCATTTTCGACTAAACTTTATTTTGACAACATTTCCATATCCAGCTTGCTGTCTAGCTTCATGGACAACTCCATTAGCAATTGCAAATGTTGGCGTTCATTGAGCAGATGCAATATCAACTCAGACATGAGATCATTTTGTATTCCAAGGTTCTTTTGAATAAGCTCACTTCCACAGTACTGTATAATACTTTGTAAATCACTCATCATCAATATGTTTGGAATATTGTGCACTTTTGATACGAGGAAGTACCATTTTACAATCAGCTGAGTGGTCGGTCCAATGTGTCATTCTACATTCCAATTTAGAAATCTCTTGTAGTGGATACATGAGAGTAGTGTTTGGTGCTAAATCAGCACCCGCAAGGGCTAAGTATCATACAAAAGCACTCACAATTCACATCGCAACAATACTACATTCCAACGCGTATTTTCCAATAGTTGTTGTTGTCGTTTGGTAGTGTCTTGTGAAGCGGTGTACAAAAACATTGTTTTTGTGTTTCATCTATATATATCTATACAAAGGATAAAAGATCTGACTTGGTTCAAGTATATTGCAACTGATGAGCCTTGTCAAATTTTGTACGTAGAAGTTTTTGTGTTTGTAATTATGCGTATATGAAAAGATGAAACATTAGTATAATTGTGTTGTTTGTGTTGTCTGTTGTTTCGCTTTTATGAGTAATCAGCATGAGCTATATCAATGGTATGATCAAAGAGCTTGTGCGTTCACGCGATAATTACACAAGCTATTATTTTGCCAAATGATGAGTAGAGCTGGGGTTGGTTGCAAGTGAAGAGTTTGGTTTCTGATTTGAAGATGCAATTCAAGATACGTCGAACCAGCTTGCTCAAAATTTTCGTGTGTGTGAGAATAGAGCGTGACCATGTAGTTTTGTTTTGGATATTTCCAATCGTTGATATACAGTGATTAGTGATGATCCTTCAAACACCACAACATGTACTTCAGATAATGCATTTGTTTTACAAGAGTGAGAAAGTCTTATTCTCCCTTTGTTTGTCGATACAAGATCGGTATTACAAACTTGAGAAGCGTGAGTTGCACAACAAAGTATTTTGCCAGAATTAGATATGTGACTTATGTTCCCATCTGTTGCAACCAATACATGAGGGTATGATATACAATTGTGATTTTCTCCATGATCATGACATGATGAGATCAATAGAGATATTTTGGTACAAGTATATTCTTGAGTATGAAATAGTGTAGACATGCGTATGTTTATCAACGATTTTTTGGATGATACGACGCCATCTTATCAATCAGATGATCTAACTCAGTCAGATGAAATTCTTTCAAAAAGACAAAAATTTGGTACGTTAGCAAATTTTTTGGCAATACAAAATCCTCGTAAAGTACCATTGTTGTTTTGTTTATCTGTCCAAGACTCTTGAGAATATGGTGTTGCCACACAATATACGTTCGTAGATAGTAGATGATATTTTGGTGATGGACAATCGAGTTTACAAGCTCGCAAAAAAAAGATTCTTCCTGACTGGCTTTTTCAGACTGTGATAGTGTACTAACCGTATAACCTACGTATTGTGAGCTGTTGTTGTGGGTGAAGATTCATCACATATGCTTGATGAGGGCGAATTCGTCTATGTTTTTTGTATACAAGCGGAGAGTAAGAGATATGGGGCTTTTGTTTGTATGTTGTTATGTTATAGACAAAATATTCGTCTGACCGCAATTCATGTCGTGATTGATTGTTGTCTTGGGGTTCCTGACTAATGTATTGTTGGGGTAGTGTTCGTTGAAATTTGTTTGCTGTTCGATCTGGATACTGTACTACTACAAAATAATCTTGTCGTTGCATGATGTACGCGTGTGTAAGCATATGTACAAAAAAAACAAATATCTAAAATATAATTCTTATCTTGTGATTGTTTTGACTAAAGATAGAATAGGTATTATGTATTTTAGTTCAAGTTGTGCTATGTATATTTGTACTCAATGTGAATACAGTTCTGTTCTCAAAATGTGAAAGTGTCCAAGCTGTTGATCTTTTTGAAGTTTTGTTGAAGATGCCTCTCGCCCATCCAAAAAGCAAAAAAAAGAAGCTGACTCTCGTCACGTTGTGTGAGCGTGACATGTTTTGAAAAAGTCTGACGTGACAATAGAATCAACGTTCTATCCTCTACAAAACAAAGAGATTCAAAGAGTCTTGCAGGCGTGAATCAAACGTGGTTGAGTGTATTTGCTTGCATGAGCTCCGTGAATAGGAAAATCGACGTTGATTTTGCAGATACTTGAAGATTTGGGGAGACATCTAGGCGTGTCAGTTGCATATTTTTCGTGAGAAGAGCAAGCATCAGAAGTCATTGCGAGGCGCAAAAGACTCTTTTCTGATACGATTTCTGGTTCTGCTCAAGTGTTTCACGCACCGAGCTTTGAAGACATTGTTGCGACTGCGACGTCATTGCAATCTACGTGTATTGTGGTTGATTCTATCCAAACAGTTTATTCTCAAGATATCCAAGCAGCTCCATGATCTGTACAACAAGTCAAACGGTGTGCAGAAAAACTTTCAGAATTTGGTAAAAAAAACAATGTGACGGTGTTTATTATCTGACATATCACCAAATGAGGAGATATCGCCTGACCAAAATACCTTGAGCATATTGTTGATGTTGTGCTGCATATAGAATGAGACAGATTTGGTGAGACGAGATTTTTGAGAACACAAAAAAATAGATTCTGACACACTGATGACGTAGGGATTTTTGAGATGACGTTGTTCGGTTTGCAACCAGTCACAAATCTGACTGAACGTTTGCTCAAACACGTAGATACAAGTGTAGCATGAACCGTTTTGACGATTTGATTAGACAATGGAAGACCGGTTATGGCTCATGTAGAAGTACTGCTCACCAAAACATACGGAAAATATCCGTCGCGTACGTGTGTGTGAGTTGATAACAAAAGAGTCGATATTATTTGTGCTGTCTTGACCAAATACTGCAACCTCAAACTAGCGCAATTTGATGTGTATATTCATGTTCCATGAGAGTTTAAGTTTTTTGATAGTTGACTTGATATCGCTATCGCGGCAGCGATTTATGGACATTATCATGGACATATGTTTGATCCAAAAGCAGTACGAATTGGTGAAATTTGACTCACTTGAAAAGTTCAACAAACTCGTCGCCACCCCAAAAGAAAAAATGAAATCCCGAAGGGATTTCATTGTATAGATTATGAAGTATGTGAAAGAGTACAGTTGTTGAGTGGGTTGTAGAGGGGATTTCTATTTTCTTTTTCTTTTTTCTTGATTTGCTAGTTCTTCTTCTTTTTGTCTCAGTAGTTTGTTTGTTTCTTTAAGAAAAACTGAAGCGGATTCTAGTTCTCTTGTATTTGTAAAAATACTCATAAGTTTTTCTAATTCTAATGGTAACTTTATTTTAAAGTCTTGACAGAATTTTCATACAAGATTTAGCACTAAAGCTGTAGAGACGAATCCAACTCCACCAGAAGACATGTCTTGATGAAGTAAAGATGCTATTATATTATCTGCTATATTTCAAATAACACTATATGCTCCAATTTTTAGTCATATTTTGCTAAAATATAATACATGTAAAAATTGTAGTATCTGTTTGCTAGATAGTAGTTCTTCTTTTGTTTTGTTTTTTCCTTCTTCTCTAAGTTCCTCTATTGTCTTTTGTGATACGTACTTGTATTCTTGTGGTTTGTTGTTTTCCATTTGGCTAAAATTATATAAAAAAAGATTTCACTTTATTCTGAACATATATTCTCCAAAACTTTATTCAAAAGTCATGCATAAAGTACTGTTCCTGCGTCACTATAGTTAGTACTGGTATATGATTCGTTTTTTTTGGTTAGTGTTTCAAGATGTCCTGATCATACAATGACTTCTACGTTTTTTCATTGACTTGTTCGTTCTTGTATTTTGTGTTCTATATGTTGCTCAAAGTTTGCTTGTGCTGTCAAAACATATTTTGCTGTGCTCTTTATGTTTTCTACATCTCATACTATCTTAAATGGTATATTTGCAAAGTATGCAGAGTCCATTTTGTAGTTGGCAAGATCTCTTACAGGAATTCGTTTTCCATCTTGCAATTGTATCTGCACATTATCTAGGACCCATTCCATATATTTTTGATTTTGTTTTTCTGATCATCTGGTATCGATTCCTTCTACTGTCGCCTGAGAGTTTTGATAATAGCATTCTGGTAAATTTCCTTGCGTAATATCTTGTATCTTAGTTGGTTCAAACAGTGCTGATTCTACTAATATTATTCTATCTTTGTCCAATGTGGGTTCATTTTGGCACATTGCAAAAAAGAGTCCCTTACTTATGAGTTCATTAGGTCAATGAGTTACACCACTTATGTGCACTGTTGTACTAATACGTTCTTTTGTTTGTTGTGTAACTTTCGTTTGTTCCGTTTTTTGTACGTTTTCTACTTCTTTTGTCTCAGTTGATTTTTGTTTTCAACAACTTGCTAATCAAGTTACCATGAGTCATACACACGTGTATGTAAGTATTTTATTTTTCATTTATTTTTTTTAATTGTAAATATTATTTACATATGTTTATTTTATATGCTTTTTATTGCAAGTGATTCTTTGCAAAATTAGCTATAAAAAAATGAAATCCCCAAAGGATTTCATTGTGAAGAGTATGAAGTGTGTGAAAGAGTACAGTTATTGAGTGGGTTGTAGAGTGCTTTACTTTCAGTTTTTTCTATTCATTTTCTTTTTCAACTTCGATGCTATTCAGTAGTTTCAAAACATCTTCTAAACTTTTTCCCCCCGGTATTTTTCTTTCCAAATCTAGCATAGAGGGACAAATAGTATAAATTTGTCCTTACATTAATGATTTAAGAAGACAAAAGCAACTCACACTTATCAAAAATAATATCACATCATATCTGATCCAAAAAATCCTTAGTCAGTTCTTGAGCTAGTTGTTGACGTGAGAGGATGTGGACGTTGCATCACGCATCGATGGTATAATATATGTCTGCTCATGTTTTGTTTCTATACTCACGCACAAGGTGTATGATACGTAGTGTATCAGGCTGTCGCAAAATCGTGTGAGGGTCTGAGGTGAACATCATGGCGTGAAGTTCAAGTGCTTCTTGTTCAACGATATGCCCTCGCGTTGCTCGGTCTCACTGCGTGAAAGCGGTCAGTATTTTTTGTGTATTATTGGTGGCTTGTGTGTATCTAACCTGTGCGTATGGATGATTGTCCATCAAACTATGTCATATGCGAGAAGAAGTCTCTTTTTCTTCTTGAGACACTATGACAACGCTATCATAAATTGTTGCAAAGTTTGGGTGGATATTTGTTTTTGCTATCGGTGATGCGTACAGATTAGAGGTGTCTCACCGAGTCACAAGTCATTCGAACACACTACGACACGCACTTCACGAACCCAATCTAGCAATATGAGACATGTCTTGTAATGACTTTGGAGAATCTGGGTAGAGATGGTTGTGTCGTTGGATGATGAGATCAGCAAGACATGCAAATGCACTAGCAGAGCTAGCTATACCACTACTGTGAGGAAATGTATTGTTACTTTCAATAGTGATATCTTTTGCAATCAAAAAAGGAAAGTCTGACTGCAATCACTTCAAATAACGATGTATTTTGTCTCCAAATGGATGATGTTGTTTGTTTTCAAAGACGAGGTTTACGGTCATTTCATTGCTGTCATTTTTAGTTACATCTTTTGCGGTCAATGTCATATGCGTACGACAGTTTTGTAACGTGAGTGATACTGATGGGTTTTGTGGGATTTGTTGTTGGTTGGGTTTTTTGCCTCGGTATTTGACAAGTGCAATGTTGGATGGACGTGATGCTGTGAAAGAGTACATAAATCTAGTCAGTGTAAAATTTTTGTTTTATTTTCGGATCTTATTTTTGCTTCTTATTTCTGGGTCTTACTTTTGGGTCTTATTTTTGAGCTTTCTCGAATGCTATGTCTGATCGAGTGAGACAGGTTTTGTATCAATTAGCTGAACATATCTGTTTGGCGTCTTGCGATTGACGTTCTGAAACTATCATAAAAAAGTCTCCTCATCGTGCTCCAAGTGGTTTGACTATTCATAACTCTTTTGTTCGAGGCAGTTCTGCGACCAAACGATCACGATCTAGTATAGTTGCTAGTCAACTATCGTGATGTGTCAAAATACGTTGTCGCGTAGCAATGTCTTGATTGTCTATGAGTTCGTGAGTCATGTCAGTAAATTCTTTTTTGATAGAATCTGAGACTCATTGTGGGTATGTTTGTCTGTACGAGACAACTTGATTGTGACTTGATTGTTTTTGGTTGCTATAGACAAAATACAGATGTTGTGTGATAGAATCACTGAGTGTGACGGGTGTGATTGTGCGAGGAGTGCGGGTGTAGAGGAGTGGTGTTGTTGCTTGTGCGCATGCAAGATCATATCATGATCATGAGCAAACCTGATTGTACAGTGTAAATGGTTCAATTTGAGCTCGTTGTGCAACAAGCGATATGAATGTTGAACTTGTTCCAAGTCATCGTTGTGGATCAAAATCTATGTGTGTTTGCAGATCTCGTCCATGAGAAATATATCAATTTTGCTGTAGTCGATCAAAACACATACTTGCTAAATCTGTAGCTTGTATCTTGTCAATGTCAGATGCATACGTGTATCGAACTTTGTTGTTGTGATCATGTGCAGTGAGGTTGATTGTTTTGTCTACGCGGGGTGTGGCGCGTAGCGTTTGTCCATATTTGAGTGGAATCGTTAGAGCTGGTACATTGTCTAGTACGAGATATTCGTTTGTTAATAAAAATTTGGTAGCAGCGTAGTACATACATAATTTTACAGTAAAACAAGGACGAAAAGAATTGTGACTGACAGTAGTGTAGAAATTTGCTAGAGTTTTTGAAGTCGAAATATCTGTTTATTTAGTTGTCTCTTATTTCTCATGCATAATTTGAGCTTATTTGCTGAAAAAAGACTTCTATAATTTGATCACGTACAGTTTCTTCTTCAATATTAATTTCATATGGTTTTTCCTGGTTAGAAGGCAAAAATGTTGCATATAATTCAATTTGATTTTTTGCTGTTCTTTCAAGTTCAATGCTCATTAAACCTTCTTGTTCGTTGTATTTTGCTTTTTTTGTTCGTATAATTTTCTCCTTTTCACAAAGTAGTCTTTTTGCTTTATCATATGTTGTTTTTCCTAAACGTCACCACATCATACATATTTTTCTATAAAAACTTTTTTTGTGTTTTATATTGTATAAGTCAATATATATTTTATATAATAAAAAAACAATAAATTTCAATCTATTTTTTGTAACTTTTGGATAATATGTACATTGCAAATCATGTCTTAGACTTGTGTCAGGTGAGGTTTTTTGTACATTTGAGGTATTGTTTTATACTAAAAATAGGGATGTTTGCAAAAGCAATGTTTATCGCGTTGTGGATCGTGTTTATAGGCAAGATCTTTATCGTTCATAATGTGTATGGCGTGTACACCCAAGGACTACCTTTGGGCTCTATGTTGGCGCAATATGCTACCGTGTTGTATCAAGATCTTTTTTTGTTAGGGGTGATGTTTTTTTTGTTGTTGGTTTCTCGTATGCTCAACAAACAAATTTTGAGACGAATTGTAAATATTGTTCTTGTGTTGTTTGCTATGTTGTTTTTTGTTGATACGGTTGTGCTTGCAGTATTTCAGTCTAGGTTGTATGTGAGCGATATGCAACAGTTTTTTGATGCTGATATGGTGAATATTTTTTCTCCTTTGTATTTGTTGTCTATTTGTTTGGTGTTGAGTGCGATATTTTTTATCAGCAAGCTTTTGGCAAGTGGTTTGCATCATCGTTTGCGTTTTTTGCGTTCACATCCTTTGTATTATTTGTATTTGTGTATTTTTTTGTTGACGTGTGGTATTGCTGTCAACGGAGCGTATTTTTTTGTAACACAACAAGGCAATGTTTTTGATGATTTTTTGTACAAAAACACATTGGAGATTACACTAGATCAGTTACAACATACATGAATCTCTGCAGACCAACTCTCTGAACAAAAGAATGGTCTGACAGGATATGTATGAACGGGTGAACAATCGTATGAAGATTACTTTGTACAAGTGCAGTGACAATGAAAGGGTCAGAACGTTATTTTTATTTTTGGTGAGTCGTTATCTTTTGGTGATTCGTGGTATGCAAGCAAAACATACACTCGTTTTCCAAAACTCGATTTGATCCAACAAGCTGGTATCACATATACCAATATGATGTCGAATGGATGTACTTCTGATGTATCTCATATAGCGGTTTTGCAATGAGTTGAGCCCCGAAATTATGGGTATGCTTTTTGACAAAAACTCTATGACAAATACCATTCATATGTTCAGCCATTGCCAGCTTTTTTACAAGATCAATGATATAAAACAGAGTTTGTTAGTACGGCTCCGATTGATTTTTTGGGACAAGATGAGTTTTTGGATCGTATGGGATTTGATACCATTGTTTGACCAGAAGCTTTTTCTGGACAAGAGACGTATACGTTTGATGCTGCACCAGACAAAGCGCTGTTTGAACGCATTGCACAAGATGCGGCTGCTTATTCAGGTACGCAACCATTTTTTGTGGCGGCACAGACAATTTCTTTGCATAAGCCTTTTGCTACGCCGTATTGAAATACTGAAGACGATGCGTTTACGTATGCTGATGATGCGATGTATGAGCTATATCAACAATTGTTGGAACAAAAGTTTTTTGATAATTGAATACTTGTGATAGTGTGAGATCATAGAAAAATGCAACCATTAGACTCACAAGAATTTCAAAAGTGGGGGAGAAGTGCATACTGAAGAGTGATTGCGACAGTGATTGGAACGGGTATTGCGCCATGACAAACTTACGATGCAATGCTTCAACACACCGATATTCACCACTCACTCAAACAATACTTGGCTAGCGGTCAGGTAACTATTTTCAAAAATTACACAGATATGTTTACAAATACCTCACAAAGAGATCGATTTGTTCGTTACTGTGATTTCAAAGAAAAAGAATATATTGTGACTCGAAAAGATGGTACGATAGCAAGTCAAGATACAACACAAACCCCCGATTCTCAGTCTGAATCCAAAGCAAAATTGACTCGTTATATACAAGCATATGAGCAGTTTCAACTACAAAATATGTCTCGTGCTCAGTGAGAATATGGTCCTACTTTATTGACATGAATGTCTGGTAGTTTAGATCGTGTTTCTTTGAGTTCTGGCTCTCTTTTGGTACAAAATGTTGCTTTGCAAGCTGATGATTATGATCATGTCTGACATGGTTTATCGTGAGTAATGTTGATTGGGCATGGAGGAGCACCAGCATACAAAACCTACAATTCATTGGAGTGATTTTTTGAGGCGTATAGACAATGAGCCGATGCTATTGAGTTGGATCTTTCGCTTACAAAAGACCGAGTCAATGTCGTCTGACATGGTCCAGATATTTGGTCTCCCGCGTGTAGAGGGATAAATTTTGCAGATAGGACGTTGGAACAAATACAAACCGAATGTCTCCTTGGTAATGACGAAGTCATTATGACATTTGATGATGTGTTACAAAAAACCAAAGCCTATGTTCCTTTGTATATCGTCGAGCTCAAAGTTCGTGATGATCAAATGGCTTTGCGTATGGCAAAACAAGCAGTTCAATCAGTCAAAAAAGCAGAATTGTCTGACAAAGTCGTGTTTATAACATACAATGAACGTGCAAGACTCTGGTTGGGAACACAAAGTGATATTCGCGTTGGACGAGATACTTTCGACCCACAAGATTTGCAATTTCTCTCGCCATGAGATAGATATGAGTATTTTATGACACCAATGGATAGATTTACCAAAGACCTCACACAACAAATTTTTGATATACAAAAAATCCCAGTCACATACACACCCAAAACAACATGAGAATTGTTAGATGCATATGAAACTGGGGTCAGAGCGTTTATGGTTGATGATATTCCTTGGGCAATACGTGTATTGTCGGAGGTTGAATAGGATGGGGTTAGTGTAGTGGTATTTTTATAGTGATTATTGTTGTATAATCTCAAGTATATGGAGGATATATTTTTGTTATGATTTTTGTTGATAGTTGCGTTGATGTTATTACATCCATTTTTCATCCAAATTGTTTTGTTTGAGAATATGCTTGATTAAGTCACACTCCAGACGAATTTCTATTTAATCATCATGACGCTTGTCATTTTTTGTACTTATTTAGTATAGAGTTTGGGATTCATTTTCCATTATTTTTAAGTACTATTTTTAACTCTTTTTTGTTTTTTGTAATCGAGACTACTGCTTTCGTTATTCAGATTTCTTCCGTATTCGACATATTATCTATTAGAGGGGAAAGTATATTGTGATGAAGATTGTCAAAATGATTAATAGTCCCTGCTGTATTTATGTACTTAAAATCTTCAACTTTTGCTTCTAGTATAAGTATATTATTTTTAATTAAATTGCCAATATTTATGTCTTTAGGGACAGTTCATCAAATTGATAATGCATCTCCAATTCACATTCTAATCATCTCATCTACTGGGAAATACTTCCAGAGACTTTCATTTGTAACAACACTCATCTTTGCCTTGAAATTGTGTATTTTTGTTTTTGATTCTAATTGTACTCACTTTCTCTCTTCCTCGTCACAAGCTTTATTCAGTATTTCTTTTACATAATCTATATCACTACTAATGGCTTTCGCTAATTCTTCATGTCATTTTAGCTTTCTTTTTTCTTCTCGATAACTTACACCTTTAGTTTTGTCAAAAAAGGCGCTCTTATTAAATCATTTTGTTCATAATACTGATTCTATATTTGTTTTTCTCATTTTGTTGTAGTTTTAATAAATGTTTTTTTAAATAATAACCCAAAACAAAAAAAGTTGCAAATTAAGTGCACTTAAATTTATATTGTTTTATTATGAATTATTTTTGTTTTATGTGAAAAGTTTAGTTCACATATTGATTTGAAATTAACATTGGTTGTAATTCGGTTATGATGCTCATCATTGTTACACTTTTGAGTCATTTTAATAATGTATGTAAGTTGTATTCTTTTCAGATTCAAACTCACAGTATTTTATATATTTTTCTTATTTGATTTGCAATGATAATTCTTTTTTTTAAAGATTGTCGCTCGATTAGATTTATGTTTATTATAATTGCTGTTTTCGTTGATTCTTCAATTTCGTGTATATTGTTTGCTAGTCATAATGATGAAACATAATTAATGTTTCATTTGTCATTTATTCAGATAGCGCAAGCAATTCTCGTCATAGAACTTAGTATACAGTATAATAAATATTTTTTGTATATTATATTTTTAATGTTTTGTATATGTTTTATATTACAATCTAAGTTCTACTGATTATATGTATCAAAAAAAAACCAAAAGTAAAGAGTAAAATAACATTATCAAGAATATGAAGTGTAACGTAGTGACTTATCTTGTTTTTTCGTAGCAAAGATCTATACATAAATTATCTTTATACTCTGATATCTAGCTATGTCATACGAATTGGTGATTGGATTAGAAATTCATCTCAAGATTACATCCAAAACAAAGCTGTTTTGTTCTTGTGAGAATAGTCAAGATTTTGAATCTCGTCAGCCAAATACAACTATCTGTCCTGTGTGTACGTGACATCCTGGTGCGTTGCCAGTCTTGTCAGAAGATGCGTTGCAGCAATCGTTACGTTTGTGACGTGTCCTTGGTTGTGATATTCAACAAATTTCTTCGTTTGATAGAAAATCATATTTCTATCCAGACTTGCCGATGGGATACCAAATCACACAATTGTACACTCCTACGTGCATCAACGGTCAGGTTTCATTTTTTGTGGATGCAGAATTTTCTCAAAGCAAGACTGTGTGAATAAGAGATGCTCATATGGAGACTGATACGTGAAAAACCGTTCATATCAATGGAAATGCGATGTTGGATTTTAATCGTGCGGGGACGCCGTTGGTTGAAGTGGTTACAGATCCTGACTTTAGGTCAGCGGATGAGGTTGTATGATTTCTCAAAGAGTTTCAGAGATTAGCGAGATATAATGATATTTCTGATGCTGATATGGACAAATGACAAATGAGAGTTGATGTAAATATTTCGGTTAGACCGATCTGACAAGAGGCGTATTGAACCAGAGTTGAACTCAAAAATATCAATTCTCCATCTACTGTCAAAAGAGCAATCGCTCACGAATACCAAAGACAATGCGATATTCTGGATCAATGATGAGTGCTTGAAGAACAAACGAGAAGATGGGATGATGCTGCTTGAGAGTCATTTGCAATGAGAAGCAAAGAAAATGCTTTGGACTATCGTTATATGCCAGATCCAGATTTGCCACCATTGTATTTGGAAGATGCTGTTTTGGCAAAACTTAAAGCACTATCTGTCCTATCTCCATATCAACGTATATTGCAAATGCAACAAACATATGATTTTCACAAAGAATATATCAATGCTTTGATCGCGGATCCAGATGTTTTGGCGTATTTTGATACTGCGATAGTACAAAATTTTGATCCCAAAGAAGTTGCGAAACGAATTGCCTGACCTATCGCAAACTGGCTAAAAGAACAATATACATCTATCAAAGACTTACCTTTTGGTCAGCAGGATTTTTTCGATTTTTTGACAAGTATTGTTTCCAAAAAAATAAATTCAAACCAAGCAAAAACCGTTATGGATGAAATGTTAGCTCATGGAACATCTCCAAAAGATATCATACAACAAAAAGGATTTGCTACTGACTGAATTGGGCATGATGAACTTGTTGTGTTGGCTCAGCGTGTTCTTGACGACAATGCGACGGTTGTAGAACAATACACATCGTGAAAAACTTCTACAATGTGATTTTTTGTCTGACAAATGATGAAATTAACACAATGAAAAGCAGACGTATGACTAATCACAACAATTTTGACTGATCTTTTGTCCAAGATTTAATGAGCTTTTGGGTATATAGGTTGGATAGTCGCTATTGTGATGTCTTGTGTTTGTACCGTAACAGAAAATTCATGTAATTTACCATTGCATGAGATTTTTGGTGTCTTTTGAAGGTAAAGATTGATGCACTTTTTGAGAGGTACTATGATTTTTGAAGACATTTCGTTTTTGTTTTTGGAATATGTGGAAGGGGGTAGTTGTGAATTTTTGATAGGATGTTCTCAATATTTGATACGAGCTAGAAGTAGATCAATTGTCATGGATTGTGAGCGGAGGTCTTTGTTTGTTACTTTGTGTCATCACATAGTGATTTTGCCAGTGACTAGATCTAATATGATGTCATACTTTTGTTGTAATAGTTTTTGATAACTTCCAATCAAGATTGTTGCTGTGTTGTCTTGCAAGACGTATCATTTTTTGGGTAGAAGATCTGAGTATACTTGTTCTGGTTTATTTTGTTCAATATGTCGTCCATATATGTCAGATTTTTCTGTTGTTCGACTTGTATATACAATACGTCACCCATCACTATCTCATAGTTTTTGGAAATAATCTTGTATATATTTTCTTGTTTGTATATCTTTGTGAAAAAATACAGCGATATCTCATGTGGAAAGTGTAGGGTCATTGGAAAGATATGCAAGTTTTCAGTCACGAAACAAATCTGTACATGTCAATGGTGCAATATAATGCCATATATGTTGTCTTTTGCCTCATGATATATATTTGTTACGTTGTATTTGTTGTATCATATCCATAAATCAACGATTTTGACTAGATTTCGTTCACAACTTCTCAAGCTCATTCATAAGAACATCATACAAAATGTATTCTTTTTTTTGTTCGTACTCATCAATACTCTGTTTCATATGTTCTTTTTTTGTATTTTCTGCAAAAATATATTTTTGTGCAATACTGTCTACAATATCAAGATTATGAGCTTTCGATACAGTGTTGCGAGTTGCAGTTGGTGTGTGTGTTTTATTTGTGGAGAAAATAATATAATCGCATTGTTCTTTTTGTGTCTTTTGAGTGTGTTTACGGTACAAAAAAGATCTATCTTGGATGAGAGTAATTGGACTATGTGATCCCAACATATTTGCAAAAAAGCGAAAAATATTCTTTTTTGTTATACGGGTATCAATATGATTGAGTAAGTTTTGTGATATACGTTTTACGTTTGAGGTTCATTGGATTTCTTGTTGTATTGTCTGCATTTTTTGACTTAGAGTCTTTTTTTCAAGTGAACTGTGTGTACAAATTGCAAGAAAAATATATGCGTATTGCATGACTCGTTCGTGATATATGATACTGTCTTCAATAAGAATATGCACGTCGTATTCTTGAAAAGATTCAAACGTTCGTTCGTGATGTTGTCCGATGTACGATGTGAGTGGAATAGTCTCCCATTGTTTGCTTGCACGATCATATTGTGTCAGTGTATCGCTTTTTTCTGATTGTGAGACGGGTGAAAATCAAACATAACAACGAAAGGGGAGTTGAGAAAAAAGTAATGTATCTTTTGTTTGGGTATAAATTCGCTCGTGCAACAATGGAAAAGAAACTACAATATCGTATTTTCGCATAAACTCTTGGTACAAAGATGCGAACGACTTATGTAATGATCAGACGTTTGTTTCTCAATGTAGATTTCAAGTATGCATCAATTTGGAGAGAAATAAACAACTTTTTGTGTGTATATGGTTTTGTTGTATAAATATCTAGGAAAAACATGAGAATACTTTAGGACAAGTTTAATCTTGATATATCTTTTTTCTAAAAATATATAATCCTAATGAAATCACGTCTTCTGGTATATCGATTATTTCTTGTTCCATAGTAAAAAATCTATGTTGTTCCATAAATTCTACAAAACGCTGAGCATCGTATGAACGAATATCTATGAGTGTGATTTGCTCGTTTGGTAAAAAATGGCATTCTTGATTGTCAATCATCACTGTGGTTTTTTTGTGAAATTTGAAATAATATTTGAAAATCAGTGCTCATACTTGTTCTTCTCTTCACATCGCCATATTTACAGCTCCATTTTCTTTTGGTATTCATATTCTTTCGAAAGGTAAAATTTTTTGTTTTACCCGATCTTCATTTGTTAAAAATGATTTGTATCTATTTTGGATTTGTTGTTCACTTTTGGGATGGTCTGGAATGATAGGAACATTTAGTCGCAACATATCTCTATCTCATTCCATTATATTAAAAAATCATTCTACTAAAGTATTCTGATTATTGTTAGAAAATGTACGAAATAATGAGTAAACTACTAGATCAAAGTTCTTTACTTTGTTTTTTATAAATATTTTAAATTCATTTGATAGCATATCAGCGCAAATAAATTCTTTTTGTATATTTATATCTCTTAAATTTTTTTCTGCAAGTTGTAGCATGTGGCTAGAGGCATCAACTCAAATATAATGAATATTAAATTTTTTATTTCATAAGTATTCTAAAGTTTTTTTTTCTGATCACCCATTTCCACATCAAATACTTACTATACATACTTTTTCTTTCTTGCTTCCGAATATAAATTTTTTTCAAAACTCACAATGTTTTTTTCATTGATCATAAAATGATTTTTCTTCATTCTTAGAATTTTCATCTCAAGAAAAAACTACACCATTACTATCTAAAAATGTTTTCTTGCTATATAACAATTCTTTTTTCTTACCTAATGCAGTATAATACAAATCTGCTCCTTCCTTAAGGTACAAAAATTTATGATCCAATGTTCTTTTTTTCATTCCCGCTTCAAATTCTTTTTCCAAAGAATAATCAGATAATATGCTATAAAAATTTTTCATGTGCATAGGCGAAAAATAGTAAATATCTAGAATATTTTTTTACCATACGAAAAATATTAGTTGAATGCAACGATAAATCGTTTTATCAAAAATTGTTTTTTACACTTGCAAACACAAATTGACAGAGTAGTCTTTGGTAATGCTTTTATTTTTTGTAGATTGTTTGTGTTACTAATTTGAGATATTCATATCAATGCGCGTCATGCAGATGATATTTTGCAACAAATACGCTTGTTTGTTGAAAGACACGCCGACCAAAATCATATTCTATTTATGTGAGATTATGTGTATCATTTTTCGTATCATAGAAAATCTTTGTTGTTATTGTTTGCTTATTTTATCGAATTGTATCAATTGTGAAAACATGTCTATGTTTTGGCGTGAAACCATGATCGACTTGGTGAATCTTTTGTGTTTGCAGAATGACAAACCGCCCTCCAAATAGTACAAAGTTTACAAGAAAATAACTGACACCTTTTGGGTGCAACGTGATCATTGCATCTTATTACAACACCACGATTGACTGAGATTGAGGGTCAGAAATTTCTTTTTTTACCATTTGTTTTGCAAACTGCTGGTTTGTGAGTTGCTGATTTCGATATAACTCAATCGGATTCTGCTCAAGATATAGGCTTGTTTGGTAGTACAAAGTGATGACATACGTCTCTTGTTGAAATTGTCGAAACTGCGAAACAGTTAGCGCTATCTGAGCACAAAATGGAACGTATGTCGTGATATGTTAATTTGTGTATTGCAGAGTATGTCAAAAACAATCCAGATCTTATGTTAGTACATCATCGATATGTTGCAAAAACGATATTTCCCTGACAAAAGTGACAGTTTGGGTATACGCAGTGAGCGTTACATCCATGATGGCTAGATATGCCTTGATTGCGCATGATAGCTGGTCATATTCACCAACCTTTTGTTCTCAAGAACTTTTTGTGTACATGAAGCGTATGGCATACGTCTCCCAACGAAGCAAATCATATAAAATACCTTTTTGTATTGGATAAAAATGTTGTTCGTACGTATCCTTTGTTTTTGTCTCCGTATATTGTGATGCAATGACAAGCAACTGCCCTTACTTCATTGGATGTGACTCAGATGTATGATGAAGTGGCAACTACTTCTCAATCTGTAATGCAAAGCAATGCTCAATGGACAGTCGAACATATTGAACCTCACGCAAGACCTGACTTGTCTGATGTTCGTATTCGTGTTGTGACTGATGTGTCTTATGGACAGATAGAGACGGTTGTAGATGAATCTCTCCGCGCACAAACAAAAGATATTAAACTGACTGCCAAAAAAGTTCATGCTGAACATTTGCTTGAACAACTTGATATTTCAAACAAGAATCTCTGAAGTTCTTTGCAAGACCGAAAAGACTTGTTATTTGAACGTTTGGATCAGAAGTATTGAGATAAAGCACAAGGGTACAAAGATTTGTTGCAAGAGTTGCAATTGATTTAAATATAGCTAGACTGATGCAGTTTTATACTATGTATATATTATGACCACTATTACAATAGATCAAAATATTGAGATGACTAAAACTCATTTTTATGATATGGAAGAATTAGTCGCATATTTAGTAGAATCCTACGTTGATATTAATTTTACTGAATTGTCGAAAGAAGAAGTTACTTTTGATTTACAAAAACTAGTAAATGAATCCAAAAAAAAGTCTACAGATTCTTTTTATAATCTGTAATTTGTTTTTTACTTAATGTATTATGAAAAGGATTTATACAATTCTCGAAGAAAAAAGTGTAATACTATACTTACAGAAAAGAAACTTGTTGAAACAATATAAAGTAGCAAAAGAAAAAGTTTTATCGTGATTTGTTAATAAGTCAGATTTTAAAGAAAGAAAACCTACATGATTGGGAATATATTCTTTTAGAATCAATAAACAATTTAGAGCCTTGTGTTACCAAAGAGAACCAGATCTATATGTTGTCGTACGTATTGATAATCACCAATAATTATTTATTTTCGTTTTTTTGTCTGTTATGCATTTACGTGAAGAGTTAGAACAAAGATGATTTTTGAATCAATATACACATGATTCTGTATTTGATGTCTATGACGCTTGAGGGCAAAACTTTTATTGTGGATATGATCCAACTGCTGATTCTCTCACAATTGGAAATTTCATAACAATTATGGCAGCGGTCAATTTTATGAAAAAATGAAACACCTTTTATATGGTGATTGGTGGAGCAACGTGAATGATCGGTGATCCAGGATGAAAAGATGCAGAAAGATCGTTCTTGAATGAAGAGACCTTGGCTCATAATCAAGCGTGTCTTACCAAACAAGTACAGTCTATTCTCGCAAATCTTGAAGATGTGTCAGGTGAAACTCTTTCGTTTAAAGTTGTCAATAACTATGATTTTTTCAAAGATATGGGCGTGTTAGACTTTTTGAGACATGTGTGAAAACACATTACAATCAACACAATGATCCAAAAAGATACTGTCAAAAAAAGAATCGAAGATCCAGATAAATCAATTTCTTTTACGGAATTTACGTATACATTGTTGCAAGGGTATGATTTTTATAAATTATACACGGATTTTGATGTAAAGTTACAGATTGCGTGAAGTGATCAACGATGAAATATCACAACATGAACTGAACTTATCAGAAAAAAGACTGAGGGTGAAGCATTTGGTATCACGACACCTCTGATTTTGGATAGTACAGGCAAAAAGTTTGGAAAGTCTGAAGGAAATGCTATCTGGTTAGATCCAGCCAAAAGTACGCCATATAGTGTTTTTCAATATTTCATCAATACAAATGATGAAGATGTTGCTCGTTATCTCAAATTGTTCACATTGTTGCCATTGGATGAGATTATGTCTATTGTTGAGCAACATGAAGCTGATCTATGAAGTAGATCTGGACAACAAGCACTTGCTCAATATGTTGTAACAACTATTTTTTGAAAAGATGCAGCGGTTCTATCTCAAAAGATTTCTCGCATTTTGTTTGGTGGAGAGGATACAATGGATGTGATTGCATGACTCAATGACACAGAAAAAAAAGCTTTGCTGACCGAGACATGATCGCCTGCTCTTGGAGATGAAAGATCATTGCTAGAGTTGTGTGTTGTGTCTTGATTGTGTACATCCAAATGAGAAGCAAGAAAACTTCTTTCACAAAATGCTATTTCTCTCAATACAGTCAAAGTTCAAGATGATGCGTACGTCTTGTCAGATAAAGATTTTTGTAATGGTCTTGTTCTTTTACAAAAGTGAAAAAAAACATTCAAAGTTATATCAAAATAAAAATCTGTCACGTATAGTAGACTCGTGTCTGTTGTTTTATTTTTTGTTCTTTGTATGAATTTTTTTTGAATCAATAAAGCTATGCTTTTGAATCAAGATTGACAGATTTTGGCACTCAAAAGAAAAGAAGACGATACAAGCAGACCATGATGTTGGGATTTGCCTTGAGGATGAATTGATCATGAAGATATGACAACGAGCCCAAACGATCGGCATACGTTTGCAATTCATAGAGAAATCAAGGAAGAGCTAGGGTTTTATGTTGCTGAGGTGTATGATATACATACAGAAACCCGTTACGAACCAGATAACGAAAGAATAGTTTTGTGGTATGTGTTTGTTGCAAGATATGTATGACAACCCATCAGCCTTACTGAACATCAAACGTATCAATGGTGTTCAATTGATGAGTTTTGTGGTTTAGATTTTGGTCCGGATCATGTATGAGCGAGTTTTGTAACTGCAGCTCGCAAAATACAGAAGCTCTCTACATGTCTTAGTTCTTAGGTAATTTTTATTTTTTCGTTTTTTTGTTGAAATGGTAATTATTCAAATATGTATACTAATACTTAGTTTTGGTGTCTTGGCTATAATTTGTGATGCAGTCTTTGTACCAGCATTAGAAAAAATTGCGAAGCAATTAAAACTTTCTTCAGAGTTTGCTTGAGCTACATTGATGGCAGTATGAAGTAGCGCTCCAGAATTATTCACATCGTTGTTCGCTTTGACGAATCCAGATGTAGATTTGAGTTTGTGAGCATGAACGATCGTATGATCTGCATTGTTCAATATTTTGGTTATAATTTGAGCAACAGCAATGGTTCGTAATGTGACTATTAGCCGAAAACCTGTTGTGAGAGATTTAACATTCTATTGTATTTCATTGTTTTTGATGTTATTGTTTTTCTGGGATGGGCAGATTGTTTTGTATGAAACTCTAATATTTATTTGAATATATATTCTCTATGTTTGGGTAGCAAAAAATCGATGAAAACGACTAAAGTATACTCTTCCAGAGCAAGAGGACGAAGACGATCAAGATGAAAACACATGACCAAAAAAATATCTTCTTGCTATTTTGACTTTTCCATTGCGTTTTGTCCCAGTATGACAAAAACACTGGCGGACGTTTTGATGGAGTATTCTAGTAATAGCGATTATGACACATTTTATGGTAGACTCTGCCGTACAGGTTGCACACTATTTTTCTATACCAGATGTGATTATTTGATTGACAATTTTGGCAGCATGAACATCTGTTCCAGATTTACTCTCTTCAATAGCAGTTGCAAAAAAAGGAAAGTGAGATATGGCTATTAGTAACGCTGTTTGATCAAATATTTTTGATATTTTGTTCTGTTTATGAGTGCCTTATTTGTTATATATTTTGTTTATTTCTGAGACATGATCTATTGTTGTGGATAATGCAAATCTTCAAGCAAGTATTATATTGTTGTTTGCTACAGCGATTGCGGTTGTTGTTCTGTTATTGATCAAAAAATGGTCACTGACCAGATGGGCGTGAGTTATGTTGATTGCGTTATACGTAGCATATATCATACGAAATATATTCAAAATCTATTGATAATTTATTGCTCCCAAAAAGTTCTCTTATTATTCCGTTTCTATTATATTGTGTATTCTGATAAACCAAAGCATGCTTTGGTTTTTTTTATTTTTAGAAAAAATATGACAGATGTTGAAAAATATGAAATAGTATATCCACCTATACGAAAATCTGTACATGGACGTATTGTGTGATATGTTCGTATTCCATTGCGACAGGATGTTTTGATGTCATATATGCATTTTGTTACAGAAGGGTTTCCTTGTTTTGTGGGATATTATGAACAAGAAGACGAGTCTGCGATGTTTAATTCGGATCATAAGCCACCAACAACTAGTTGTATGATCAACTTGTCAGATATGTCTTTTTTGATGTGCATGTTATTTGTTTTTGCTTTGCGTTCCCACTAAAGACTTCCAACTATGTTTTATACACTAATGATTATATATGAACAGGTGAATGGTTTTGGATTGTATTGTCAAAAAAATTTTTATCAATGATAAAAAGCTGACATCAAAAGACATATGCTCCCAATCAGAGACAATTACGATTTTGGTTATACTAATGAAACATGTCGGTAATAAAGTGCGAAATTATCAACTTCCATGTTCATCGTATACCAAAAACAAAAACCAAATGGTGAGTAAAATACTCAATCCATTAAAAAATGTATTGTGGTCATATCTTAAGTACCGTCTCAAGATACAATGCTTTGGGACAAGTTGATGTTTTTATTTGATACTACAACAACAAAATTTGCCTGTACGTATCATATGATTAGATGCACATGCGCATCAGATCAAACCGCGTACTTTGCAAGTCGAACATACCCGTATTCACAAAAAAAAACTCCTATGTTTTTTGGAGACTATTCACGCACAAAAAAAGTTCTTTTCTCCTTATGTATGTTCACAAAGACCAATTGATATTGATTTCTTTGAGCAATATCATGCATGCAAAAAACAATATGTTTCATTTGGTGATGTTAGTATTATTGATTTGTTTCAGTCTGCTGGAATGTACAAAACGTACCGCGATTTTTTTCATAAAGTAGAAATGTTATATCAAAAGCAGATATGGAAACTGTATCTCAATAGCGAAGATACTCCTTTGTCTCTTTCTTTTTATAATCATGCACAGTATATATATTCTTGTTTACAAACGGGTGTGATAAACCGTGTTGTGAAAATATGACAGACACAACATGATCGTTGAGCAAAAGAATTTTTCGAACAACAATGAGTCTCGTATGTATATGCGTCTCGTGTTGTTACAACTCATATTCCTTCAGTATGTCCTTCTACTTTACGTTTTTGACAGAGAGATTGTATATTATTTGATTCAATTCATGCGTCAAAAGAAGATGCTTCTTTGTTTCAAGATATGTATACTGCATCAGATTCTGGCACTAACTTTGTGGTATATGGTGCAATGTATGGTTTGTGTGATATGTTTTATACACCAGATACTTATGTTCAATGATTTGTATTAGAACAAACACCGTTAGCCGTTCCTTGTATAACAGAACGACTTGATGCAGATATGTTATTGTTCGCCAAAAAGTAAATAATATGAAATGATGTCAATAACGTGTCTCACTGTTTTGTTATCTTGAAAGACAATTCACCACGTTACCGTGTCAGTTTTTTCTTTTTGTAATAATAGTAGGTATACTTTGAGAAAGTTTTATGTTTTCTCATGTATCATATGGCACAACAATTTCCTTCAGTACAAGAATTTAAAGAAATGCTCAATAAATCTATCGTCTGAGCAGATATTGTCAAAATATTTGATTATTTGTTGACGGTAGGTGTTGAATTATGAGCTTCGGATATTCATATCGAGCCTTTTGAAAATTTTGCAAGAATTAGATTGAGAATTGATTGAGTCTTACAAGAACTTGTCCAATACCCAAAAAACTTGCACGACAGTGTGATTTCAAAATTTAAGATTGAGTCATGACAAATGAGACCTGACGAAAAAAGAATACCGCAAGATGCTAGGGTTTCGACAATGACTCAGACTAATAAAGAAATTGATCTTCGTGCCAATACATTGCCAACAGTGTGGTGAGAAAAGCTGTGTATGCGTATTGTTGATAAGTCAAAAAAAACACCCCCTTTGGAAGTATTGGGTATCGAGTGAATCAATGGTGATTTGATTACAAAAGCAATAGAACAACCAAATGGTATTATGATGACTACATGACCAACATGATCATGAAAAACTACAACAATGTATGCCAGTTTGGCAAAAATAAATAATGTTGATATAAATATTACGACATTTGAAGATCCGGTCGAAAATAAAATGTTCTGACTTAACCAGTCACAAGTAAGAGCAGATATTGGCTTTACTTTTGCGAGTTGATTAAGATCTGCACTGAGACAGGATCCTGATGTGATACTTGTGTGAGAAATCCGTGATCACGAGACGTTGGATATGGCCATGGAAGCTGCTATGACCTGACATATGGTTGTATCAACTATCCATACCAACTCTGCAGCAGAAACTCTTACGAGAATCTCAAATATGTGAGCAAAGTGATTTATGATAGCGTGAACGTTTAATATTGTTATGGCGCAACGTCTTGCTAGAAAAGTATGTGACCATTGCAAAGTTGCTATCAATGTATCTTCTGATGAACGTTATCAATGGACTAAGCAGTGTTTTGCAAGTATGGATAAAGACATACTCAAGGCTGAAATAATACAGAGATGAATTGATCCAAATGTATGGCAAGCATATATGTCTCAATGAGTTGCGTATATATGATCGTGAAAAGATCCTGCGACTTGAGAAGTATGTCCAGTATGCCTTTGAAGCTGATGTAAGTGAAGAGTTTGAGTGTATGAGATTTTGCACTTTAATGAAGAAGTAAAAGAAATGGTGATGAGGGATGAAAAAGCAATGGATGTAGAAAAAGTTGCTTTGGCAAGATGAATGATTTCTCTTGAAAGAGATGCTGTTTTTAAAGTTATAAAAGGATTCTTACCTTTGGATGCTGTGTACAAACTTGTTAAACATAAAGAGTAGTAGTTTTTATATTGTTGCATAATCTCATATGGGGAAAGCGCCCATCAATAAATGACCAGAAAACTTGGTCGATAAGTTAACCTATCAATTCAATAGTCCATGAGCGGATATTAAGACAAATTTTTTTCGTTTGATGGCAGTTGCACAAGAATCTTGATTAGGAGTGAGAGAATCCTTGTCATCGATTTTGAGTGCGGAGACAAACAAGACCATGAGAAGAATTATTTTGAGTATCTTGGCTGATGTCAATGAATGACAATCTCTGTGATATGCTTTTTGATGTCATCCATATTTTTTTTCACCTGATGAAATTGAGCTGATTAATGCATCAGAAAAAATGTGAAATGTCCCAGAAACACTCAAAGACGTAGCGTCAGAGTTGGAAAGTAACCAAAAAATAAATGACAAGATACAAAAAGCTATCATGTATCCTATATGATTGCTGATTTTTGCATGTATTGCTGTTGCGGTACTCTTGATTTTTGTTATTCCAACTATTACTGAATTGTACGAATGATCTGATGCACCATTGCCAGCAATCACAACGTTCATGATAAACGCTTCTGACTTTATGAGGACAATGCGATGGTTGTTGATTCTCATTATTGGGTGATTTATTATTACGTTTCAAATTGTGTATAGTACGGTTATTGATTTCAAAAAGTTTATTGATTTGATGTTGCTCAAAATACCAAATGTTAGCGCAGTTGTGAAGACGTTTTATATGTACAAATTTTCGAAGCTATTGGGAGATTTTTGAAAAGCATGAGTAGGGCCTATTGAATCTTTAAACCAAATGATGAAGATTTTTGATAATTATCATTATAAAAGAAAAATGCTGACAATGAAAAATGATTTGTCTAGTTGATTTACAATATCTGACTCTATTGAGTGATCGGATTTGTTTGATCCTATTTTGATCCAAATTATTATGGTTTGAGAGAAAACAGGAAATTTGTCTCCAATTTTGCTGACGATGTCTGCTTTTTATAGATATCAACTTGGAGGAAAAATTGATACAATGGTAAGTATGATTGAACCAGCGATGATGGCGTTGATTGCAGGTATGATTTGATCGATTGTTGCTGCAATCTTTTTGCCACTTGCTGGGTTGATGGATGCAGTTGGTGGCTCCTAAAACAAGCTATGAAACTATTGCAAAGTTTGTACAAGTCTATACATTTGATGTATAGATTTTTTTGTTTTTTTGTTTTTCTGTATATATGCAGCTTTTTGCTATAAGTTATAAAAATATATGACCATTTGCAGACAAAACAGTGACTGTGAGGTTTTGTCCATGAACGTTTTTGATCAAAGCACCAATCGGGTCAGGTAAATCTTTTTTGTTTTTTGATGGTCCTGTGTATGCATTGTACAAATACAGCACAAGAAAAATGCTTAATACTCACGCCAAATCATGATCTTTGAGCTTATGGTTTTCTCATGATGAGCAACAATATTGTATTCATAGACAACTAAAACAAGGAAAAAGATCTGACTCATGTCAAAGTACGTTATACACGATCGTGGGGGATCATGCAAAGGATGAGAGTATTTTTGAGTCCGGGGAGGTGCTATTGCAAGGAACAGACATGTTTGCTCTTCTCAAAAAAAAGTGACGGTTAGAAGAAATTTCTTTTAAGAATGAACATGATGTACAAGCCACTCTTGATAGTATTTTGCCACCAAGGGAGGTGTTTGTTAGTACACATATTTTGTTACAAGATGCCCCAAATATTTTTGATTTGACGCCAGCTGATAGATTAACTATTTTCAAAAATGTCTTTAACCTTTTGGATGTAGATCATGCAAAAGACGTGTTACGTGAAACAAAAAGAGATTTGCAAAGTCAACGTACTGTTTTGTGAGATATGACACAAGCTAACAAAAAGTTACAATGATATTTGGATGAACTTTTTGCACTTCGTACTGCGAGTAAGTCGTATGACGACTGAATTCGTGATCGTTTGACGTTTGTTGATATGTTGTTTGCTGACACAGATGCTATCCGTCAAAAACTAGCAATTGAAGACTTTGTTTTTGCATATAATGAAGCGGATTTTGTATCATTTTTTGGATACATAGAATGACAAATCCAACAGATTCACTCTCGAGAACAACAATGTACAACGATACGTACCACTCTACAAGATATACAACAACAACGTACTCTTGTTAGTCAAAAACAGCAACAATACATACAAAGTATAGATATTTTACAAAAACGTATTGATTGATTTGATGCAACAATTCTTAGTTCACTCAAAGAAAAAAAAGCTCATTTCACAAACGAAAAAAGCGACTTACTTTCTCGTATTCCAACTGATTTTTTTGATGCATACAAAAAAGTATTCGATACTATCCAACAACATGTTACAGCTCACTCTTGAATAGATGATTCTTTGCTTGATGTATGATCTGATCATTCGTTGCAAAGTGCGGTTCGCATTGTCTCTGCAGTAATAACTGCGTGAAAAATATATGCCCAAGCTTTAGCGTCACAAAAGGCTTCACTTGAACATCATACCTCAACTCTTTCTACGTTACAAAAAGACCTTCACGAATGGTCATTTGAACCAGGAACACAATCGTACGATATGCTCATACGTGCTATTGAATCCAAAAAAAATACCATACAACAACAGCTGACACAACTGGGTTATGATCAAGATATTTTCGATAAAGCAAACGAGGATCTTGAAAAAAGACATACGCAAAAACTGTCTCAACTCAAAGAACTTTCTGATGATATTCATCAGAAAGAATCATTTTTTTGTGTTCGTATTGATAGTTGATGTCCTTTTGTCAAACAGATCAATACGCATACATTTGAACAGCTTGAAAAACAAAGATCTGTTCTCGAGCAAGAAGTATCACAACTCAGCTCAGAACTACAAACAATAGATAAAAATGCTAAAATTGCTTCGTTTGAGACACAGCGTCTCGATTTTGAAAAACACCTTGCCTCATTGGAAGATAAGAATATGCATCCTGATATTATCACATATGCTAATGACAAAAAAAAACATATTCAAGATCGTATAGATGCAATTCCTTGAGATAAAACAAAAATATTGACTGACACAATTGAGACGTATGAGTTACTTATTCGTGTTTTGAAATGATTTTTGCAAACGTATGATCGAAAAGATATTCAAAGTTTGTGAGAGCGTGCATCACACATCACACATGAGATAGAAATGATTGACAAAAAGCTTTTGGAGGTGGAAAAACAAGAATCTGCTCTCCAGGCTGACAAAGAAGAACTGCAACGTTTATTGTGAGAAATGACGTCTTTGCAAGAACAAAATCGCACGTTGTTATCAAAGTCTGAAGATGCGCAAGCATCGTTGGATGTATTATTGTCTCAAAAATCTCCATTGTCTATTGATGCATACAAACAAGTAATACGTGATGTTCGTCAAATCGAGCAATTGTGTCAGCGTTTAGCTTTTTTGGTGCAAGAATTCAAAGAACAACAACTGCAATACAAATATATTCAAGAAAAAGAAACTATGGTTTCAAATTTGTATACGATGTTTAGTAAAGAGCTTGTCTTGTTGGTATTGGAACAAAATATTCCTATTTTGACTGATATTATCAATATGTATCTTGCACAGATTGTTGGGTATGAGATTGATATGGTTATTGATACGTCATCAGACAAAGTTGCTTTGGATGTGACGATTCGTGATGAGTTATGAGAAAGAGAAGTGAGGGCTTTAAGTTGATGACAAAGGGTTTTGCTCAAATTGGCACGAATGCTTGCTGTTGCATCATTTATGCAAACAAAACTCTTGTTTTTGGATGAGACAATCAATAACTTAGATACTGAAACCGTTGCGTGAGTTGCTGACATGCTGACTGACTTTGTCAAACAACACCAACTCAAATTATATGTTGTGACTCATTCCCTACAAATTCAAGATATGTGAATTTGGGATGGTGTGATATCATTGTAAAATTTATACTGTTTTTTTACCTTATTTGGTTGATTATATGCAAAATAATAAGAATCCTATAGTGTTTTTGATGTGAGTGTCAGGAGCATGAAAAACAACCGTTATGACGGAATTACTCAAGTTAGATCACCTGGAATATATCCCTTCGTATACAACAAGAGCCATGAGGGCTTGAGAAAAGCAATGACAAAAGTATCGACATATTTCTCAAGAAGTATTTGAAGATGCAATCAAAAACGATGAATTTTTGGAGTACGCATTTGTGCACAATACTGCATATTATTGAACAAAAAAGCAACCATTGTATGACGCTCAAGAAGCGGGAAAAACTCCTATCAAAGAAATGGATCTTTTGTGATTACAAAAGTTAGCTGAACAAAAAAAAATTACTCCTGACATGGTGACTATTTTTCTTGATCTTGATGATGTATTTATGACAACGAGAATTTTGTGACGTCAATCAGATATTTCTGCTGATGAGTTACAACAAAGACTTATAAGTGCTAATCATGAAAGAGAATTGGCTCAAAAATTATGTACACATATCATTGATGCTCAACAACCATTGGTTGATGTTGTTGCACATGTACAAAAACATATCCAATAATTTTTACTTTGTTTTATTATGTTATGTATCCTCTTGTATTAAGCGAAAGTTCTATAGATCAAATAGTAGATTCTCTGCGCATATGAAAAGTCATTGCTATTCCTACAGAAACCGTATATTGACTTGCATGTGATGCTAGTAACGATATTGCGGTCAGAAAACTTTTTGATTTGAAGCAAAGATCTTTGGATAAGGCTATTGGTATGCTAGTTGCTGATGTATCTATGATTGAGGCTTCATGCAAAACTATTTCTCCATTTGAACATGCTGTTATTCAAAAATACATGCCCTGAGCATTGACGCTTGTCTTGCCAAAAAAAGATCATATTTCTTTGTTGATGACTGGAGGAAAAGATAGTGTGTGAGTGAGAATGCCTGACTATCCATTGTTACAACAAGCTATTGCACAATTTGGCTGACCAATCGCAGCAACGAGCGCGAATATTTCTACACAACCAAGCCCTACATCCATAGAGCAGGTTTTTGATTATTTTCCATGAAACGTAGATTTGTATATTGATGGAGGAGTTTGCAGTATTTGAGTTGCATCAACTGTTATTGAAATTCAGTCTGATAATAACAATCCTATAGTTCATGTGCATAGACAATGATCTATCAGCAAAGAAGACATCCAATCTTTTTTACATATCAACGGTGTCTAATACTTGTTTGATATCCTCTTTGTATGTTTCAAAGTCTTGTGAGGACGTAAAGGAGGAGAATTGTGCAAGAATATTATCTCAAGCATAATAATATGTGAGATATATTAGATCAATATCATTTACTTTTGCAGCTATTTTTGCCATCCACATGTTGTTGCCATTGATAACAACTGGCTCTTCATACAAAATTTCTACTGACTGAGCTACCTTTGTCATGTTGTTGATTGCTGCTGTTTTGTAACTTTCTAGATCCATACTTCTTTGTTCAACAACAAATGTGATAAATGCTTGTTCACTTATGTGTTGTAGTTGTAAATCCGCTTGTGATCATGGTGTGGTAAATGGTACTCGTTTTTGTGTATCATAATCTACAGTATATGCAGGTTTGTTGTTTACAGTTTCTTCGTTTGGTGTAGGTGTGTTTTGTTCTGTTTGATTTGTTTGTGCATTATCAATTTGCTCAGCTTGTTCAGTTTGTTCTCAAGGAAGTATAGCTGTTATTGGACGCAATTGTAAACCGTCTAATATAGTTTGTAATTCATCTCCATAGTCACCATACAAAGATTTGAGCGTATGAGTTATAAATTGAACTGTTCCATATTGGTTAGAAATATACAAAGATTTGTAGATAAATTCTTTGTTGTCTATTTTTGTTACCAATTCTAGGTATAAGGCATCTTGTCCTTGTATACGTTTTTGTTGTTTGCTAATAATAGACGCTTGTGGGTCTACTGCTTTTGCATTTTGTAGTGCAGCACTTTCAAGTTGCTCCGTTGTTAGTGTTACATTTTCTGTTATTATCATGGCGTATGCATTTCCATCCCAAAAAATACGTTCAAATTCTGAGTATTGATTACGTTGTTGTGTAGGACGTCGTTTTGCAGTATCATACTCTAAACTAAACATTTGACTAGGAGAATCATACGACGTAGGTACAGCTTGTGTAGGTTCAATGAGTGTTTGTATTGTCTGCGTACTTGTAATGTCAGTCGAGGGTATTGTTTCAATGGTTGATGTATTTGTACATCACGCAAGCAAGAGAGATCAAAAAAGTATTGTGGGCAGGAGTTTAGAAAAACGGATGAGTTTCATGAAAGATACAGAAATTAAATATATACCCAATATCCTATGCAAAATCTTGCTGTATGCAATGTAATATGCACGCTTTGGATTGCAATTGTTATAAAAAACACTAGCACTAGTATTGACGAACGTTTTGATTTTACTTTTTTTTGTATTGTGTAATGTACGGATTGGAAACTATAGTCTCTCGAGCAAAAAGAAAAGGATTTGTTTATCCTTGATCTGATATTTATGGATGATTGGCAAATTCTTGGGATTTGTGACCATATGGAGTACAACTAAGAAAAAATATTTATGACACACGACGAAAATTTTTTGTCCAAAAACAACCAAATATTGTTGGAATAGAATGAGCTTTATTGATGCATCCAAAAGTACGAGAAGCTAGTTGACATGTAGCATGATTCAATGATCCACTTGTTGATGACAAAAAAACATGAGAAAGATTTAGAGCAGATAAACTGATTGAAGAATATTTTGAAACGCAAAGATCATCTTGAATGTCAGAAGAAGACTTGCTACAACGAGCTAAAACTACTGTTGATGCACCAAATCTTGTTCCTGATTCATGGTCATTAGCTCAACAACATGCATGTATTCTCGCTGCAGAGATTGCAAATCCAAACACAAAAAAACCTGCTGACTGGACAGACGTCAGAACCTTTTCTTTGATGTTGGCGACACATTTGTGAGTGATACAAGATGAGGCTGCGAAAGTTCGAATGAGACCAGAAACTGCACAAGCTATGTTTGTAAATTTTCGTAATATAATTGACACAACGAGATATAAATTACCTTTTGGTTTAGCTCAAATCGGAAAGGCTTTTCGTAATGAAATTACACCGTGAAACTTTTTGTTTCGTACGAGAGAATTTGAACAAATGGAAATACAAATGTTTCTTAGTCCAGAAGATAGTGATGGATGGTTTCAAAAATTTCAAGATATGTCTCGAGAATATCGAACAGAAAAATTATGATTCAAAAAAGAAAATTTGAGAAATAGAGATCATGCAGAAGATGAGTTGGCTCATTATGCCAAACAAGCACGTGATTTTGAATACAAATATCCACGAGGTCGAGGAGAGTTGCAATGAATCCATGATAGAACAGACTTTGACGTTCGCAATCATCAAGAAGCATCATGAAAAGACATGCAATATAGCGACCCACATACAGGTAAAAGATTTGTGCCATATGTTGTAGAGTTGAGCATGTGATTGAGTAGAACGATCTGTACTGCAATGCTAGAGGCGTATGATGAAGAAGTATATACTGATGGAAATGGTGCTGAACAAACAAGAATTGTTGCAAGATTTCATAAAAATATAGCTCCAGTGAGGTATGCGATTTTGCCTTTGATCAAAAAAGATGACGCACAAGTTGCTCTTGCAAACAAAATTTTTGAAGATTTGTCAGAAAATTATATCTGTGAATACGATGACTGATGAGCAATCGGGAAACGTTACCGCCGTCAAGATGAAATTTGAACCCCAGAATGTATAACAATTGATCATCAATCTGTTGAAGATGGAACAGTGACTGTTCGTGATAGAGATACTATGGAACAAAGGAGGGTGAAGATAGAGGAATTGGTGTAGGGATGTGTCAACTTGGTGTAAGGATGCATCAAAAATGCGTCCTACATACCGTTTTATACTTGTCTTTTATTAATGACATATGCAACTCAATTTCTTTGAAAAAGAGTCTCTGTAATTATTGATAGACCTCTTGCAACGAAACATCCAAAACATTGATTTATATATTGCCTCAATTATGGCTATATTCCAAAGACAAAAGCGCCTGATGGAGAAGAAGTAGATGCTTATATTTTATGAGTATATGAACCTATTCAGGAGTTTGAGTGAATATGTATTGCTGTGATTCAGAGGCAAGATGATGACGATGATAAGCTTATTGTTGTGCCACATTGAATCCCTTTTTCTGATGAACAGATACAAGCTTTGGTTGCTTTTCAAGAAAGATTCTTCCAATCAAAAATAGTAAGATAATATCAAAAATTAGGCTTAATAATAGATTAGGTGAAATCTATCTACGTTTTTAGGTAAATGATTTATTTAAATACATCTTTATGTTTAATTCTATCAAAAATCTTTTTGCTACTAAGCAATTACCAATGAATAAGATTCGTATTCATAAGGATGCTATTCTTTTCAATTATTGATTTTTGTTTGGTGTTCGTCCTAATGATGCGATTTTCCCGGTTATAAAATCAAATGCATATGGTCACTGACTGGCTGAGATTGTACAAATACTTGATGATGTTAATACGCCGTATCTTATTGTTGATTCATTGCCAGAATTTCATATTGCCAAAGAACATACTGATAAAAATTTTTTGCTTTTGTGAGAAACGAATCCATCGAATTATACAATCGTACACTCACGTCGTTTGACACTGACTGTCTACAATCTTTCAACGTTGACGTATTTGTTACAAACAGAAAAATCATACAAAATACATCTATTTTTGAATACGTGAATGAATAGAGAGTGACTTGATGCCACTGCTTTGGAGGAATGTCTAGAGCTATTGAAGCATCATGAAAATAAAAATAACATCACTGTGGAGTGAGTACTGTCACATTTTGCAGATGCAGAAAACCCTGACCAAACTACCATAATGAGTCAGATAAATCTTTTCAAAAAAATGTATTATACAGTGTTGGATTATTGACACAATATCAAACGAAGACATATATGAAACAGTGCTGCTTTGCTAGGTGTTGAGACAGATTTTTTTAATTCTTGGAGGCCATGACTTGCGTTGTATTGATATAATCCTTTGCCAGAAAATCACCCTCAGTTTGAAAAATGAGAACAACTCAAGCCAGCACTTGAGATTCAGTCAACTATTGTTGCAAAACAAGACGTACAGGCGTGAAGTTGAGTAGGGTATAATGCAACATGGGTGGCAAAAGAAACAACAACAATATGTACAATTCCTTTTGGTTACAAAGAATGATTACCTAGAGTAAGTTCAAATACGCTTATGTTTTGATATAAAAATTCGCAAGATGAGAAAAAAATAGATATGTTACAACAAGTTGGGACGATAAGCATGAACTTGTGTTCTTTTGTTGATGATGCGTCATTATGTGCTGTATGAGACAAGATAACTGTTATTTCTCCAAACAAAAGTAGTGGTTTTAGTATGGAAAATCTTGCTCAAAAGTCTCAGACAATAGTGTATGAATGCTTAGTTCGTTTGGATCCGATGCTAAGAAGAGAAATAGTAGATTAAAAGATTATTCTATATATTGCAATTGTTTTTTGTACTACTATCATATAGACAAATTTTATTGTTTTCTTTCTGACATGTTACAGTCGTTTTTCCAGTTTATCGCGTGAGACCAACAAAAAAAAATACTCAAAAAAATACAAAATGATGTCGTACTAATTCGCAAACAGTATGAATCTTATATGGACAAAACGGATGAAGAAATTCAGTCTCATACACAAGTATTCAAAAAAAGAATTGCTGACGGAGAATCACTGGATGATGTGATGTATGAAGCTTTTGCTACGGTGATGCAAGCATGTCGTAGAATGTCATGAACTTCATACCCTGTCAAATGAGATATGAGAGAACGAAATATGATTCCTTATGATGTTCAATTGATTTGATGAATTATGTTGCACAAGTGATATATTGCAGAAATGAAAACGTGAGAGTGAAAGACCCTTGTTGCTGCTTTGCCAGCATATCTCAATGCATTAACACAAAAATGAGTCCATGTCGTGACTGTTAATGATTATTTGGCATCTCGTGATGCAGAATGGATGTGACATTTGTATACGCGATTGGGATTGACTGTTTGATGTGTTATCAAATGAGTTCCTCCACAACAAAGAGAATCATTGTATAGTTGTGATATAACATATGTAGAAAATGCAGAGTTGTGATTTGATTTTTTGAGAGACAACTTAGTTGTTTCTATGGACAAAAGGAACTTACTTACAAGACCACTTCATTATGCAATTATTGATGAAGTAGATAGTATTTTGGTAGACGAAGCAAGAACACCTTTGATTATTTCTGAGCCCGATAACGAACCTACAGACAAATATACGTATTATGCCAAAATCGTTAAAACACTTCTACCAGCTACGGGCAAAAAAAAGGTATCAAAATGATTTATACAAGATTTGTTTGAATCATCAAAGCAAGATGATCAATGAAAACAAGAAGAAAAAAAGTCACAAGAAGGGGATTATTATATTGATGAAAAGTGAAGAACTGCAACATTGAGTTCAGCTTGAATTGCGAAGCTAGAGTCAATGTTGGGAGTAGAAAATTTGTATAGTGATTTGTGATTTGAAGAGATTCACCACATAGAAAACGCACTCAAAGCACAAGCAGTTTTCCACAAAGACAAAGAATATATTGTTCAAGACAAAAAAGTGGTAATTATTGATGAACATACTGGGCGTGCAATGGCTTGAAGAAGGTTTTCAGAATGATTGCATCAGGCGATTGAGGCAAAAGAACTTGTACCTATTCAAAAAGAATCAAAAACACTTGCTACAGTAACATACCAAAATTTCTTCAAAAATTATCAAAAACTTTCTGGAATGACATGAACTGCTATGACTGAAGCAGAGGAGTTTGATAATATCTATGAACTAGAAACGATAGCAATTCCAACAAACAAACCAATTATTAGAGTGGATCATAATGACAAGGTCTATTTTGACCAACACACAAAACGAAAAAAAATACTGGAAGACATTCGTTTTGCACATACGATGTGACAGCCTATTTTGTTATGAACGTCATCTATTCATACGTCAGAATTTGTATCTCAATTGTTACAAAAAAATAGTATTGTTCATACAGTTTTGAATGCAAAATACCATGAAAAGGAAGCAAGTATCGTTGCAAATGCCTGAAAAGAATCGTCTGTTGTTGTTGCCACGAACATGGCATGACGTGGTACAGATATCCAACTGTCATCATGACTCAACAAAACCATCGCTGCAAATTATGCATCACGAATTCACAATGCAAAACGAAAAAAAGATGTAGAGGCTGCGAACGTTCTTTTTGGTGATAAAAAACCTACTGATAGTTTTGTGTGAGTTGTGTGTCATATTTTCTCTGAGAGAGAACGAGAGATACTCTTGTCTGCACTCAAAACAGAATGTAAAATAACTGAACAAAACGATGAATTGTTTATTACCGACGGACACAAATTGTCAGGGTGAATTTTTTTGAAAGCTGTACTAAACAAAAAGAAAAAAACACAAACAGATTCATATATTTCTTTGTATGTTACTGATATTAGTGTTGAGAATGTAGTAGATCAACAACGCCTTGAACGTGAATCTAGTCGTTATGTCTCAAAAGACCTCCATTTTGGGTTGTTTATTTTGTGAACAGAGAAACACGAAAGTAGGAGAATTGACAATCAATTACGTGGTCGTGCGTGAAGACAATGAGACCCTTGAGTGTCTGTTTTCTACGTGGCTCTTGATGATGAAATTATGAGAAAAATGTGAGGAGACAAAATACAATCAATGGCACGTATGTTGTTACCAAAAGAACAACTGCAAGAACTTGAACTCAAGCACAGTCAATTTAGTTCTGCAATCAAAAGAGCGCAAAAACAAATGGAAGCTTGGCATTTTAGCATAAGAAAACATTTGTTTGAGTATGATTCTGTAGTTGATAAACAAAGGCAGGCTATGTATGCCAAAAGAGATCAGTTGTTACAAAAAAAGGAAACTGACGCTTTTGACGTTATACAAGATATTGGTACATTTGTTCCAGATGTCGTTGGTTCATTATTGAACGTTCGAAAAAATATGCATCTCAAAAAAGCTGATATACAACAAAAAATACAAGAAGAATTTGGTGTTACTGTAGACAAAAATGCAACAATTGCAGAACAAAAAGAAAGTATTATCACCTCACTCAATGAAAAACTTGATACAGTGATTGAATTGTGAGATGAGGCATACAACTTTTTGACACAAATTTATTTGCGTGCTATAGATAAGCACCGAGTAGAGCATATCGATACAATGCATCGTTTGAGAGAAAAAGTAGGACTTATGTGATATGCGCAAATGGATCCATTGGTTGTGTACAAAAAAGAAGCATATGAAAATTATCAAACTCTACAAGAATCAATCAAAAGACATACGGTTCACATCGTTGCGCGTACCGATTTTGATACAGCTCGTCAAGTAGATACATTATTGGATACTGTAGAGCAAGAAGCTGACGCAAAGACAATGCTTGCAAAATTACAGGACATTGCAAAAAACATTCAATTAACTCCACAACAGCAACAACGTGTTATGCAACAACAAAAAAAGATCGTACATGAGTCTAGTTCAGATTTTGAAGTTTTTGAAGATCTTTGAGAAACGACACAGTCTTCTTCTCAACCGCAGGTACTAGATATGTCATCAACAAAAAAACGTAGGCCAAATGATAAGGTCACAGTAAAATATAAAAACGGTACAATGGAATATGATGTAAAATACAAAAAAGTACAACAAGATATTGAAGATAAAAACTGTATAATAGTTGGGTAAAACTTTAATTCTTTACAATACTGATGAAATTTATATACCGAATTATGTTGATTTTAGTCATTATTTGAGGAGTTAATAGTTGAATTTATTGACTGACATGATTTAGCTTTTTGAGAGACTTTTTGGCAGATATATTTTTGCTATGATTTCCTTTGGATAAAATTATGTACATTCTTATTTGAGTCGCCTCAATTATAGTCTTACTTGTCAATTTTTCTATTTCTTTTGCTATCAAACCTAGAAAAGAAGATTAAAACTAATTCCTTTGAGGCTGGAAATACTAGTTATTAGCTAGATTATATTTTTTACTTGTTTGTACAAAAATTATGTCAGTGATGTCTCAACTAATCTCACAATTTCCACAACAAATTGTTGATTGATGGAATATTGCATCTCCTGATACAATACAACCCAAAGATCGTCCAATTCATCGTGTTTACATAGCTGGTATGTGATGATCTGCGATCTGATGATCTCTTTTTGCAGACTTGTATTGAGAGGCTCTTCATATTCCTTTGCGTGTATGTAGAGCTTATACGTTGCCAGCACAAGCAAATATGTATAGTTTAGTAGTTATTACTTCATATTCTTGAAACACTGAAGAAACTGTTTCTATGATGCTTGATGCTGTTCAACGCGGATGCCATGTTGTTGTTATTAGTTCTTGATGAACATTACAATCTCTTGCAAAGCAACATGCATGTGACTTTTTGCAACTACCAGCATGAATTCCGCCTAGGGCTTGTATGGCGGTTTCTTTTGGAGTTTTGTTGTGACTCTTCAAAACCCTTGCATTGTTGCATGACGTGAACAAACAAGACATTGATCTGCTCAAAGATTTTTTGTTGCAACATGAAGATGCTATCAAAAAACAAGCTCACACTATAGCACAAAAAATTTCACCTGACTGCATTCCTATCATATATGTTGATTCTCATAAAGAGTCTGTCGCGATTAGGTTTCGTCAGCAAATAAATGAAAATAGTAAAATGTTATGTCGACATCATGTCTTCCCAGAAATGAACCACAATGAATTGTTGTGACGAGAGTGAGGAGATGATAGATTTTTGCCTATTTTCTTATGTTCTCCAAATGATCATGAACGTGTACAATTACGTATGCGTCTTACGCAAGACTTTTTTGATCAAAAATGAGTACCTTATATTGTTATAGATGCCTTGTGAGATACATTTATCCAAAATGCTATGTATTTGGTATATTTTACTGATTGGGTTTCTTCTTATGTTGCGGATAAAAAGAACATAGATGCGGTTAATTTTGAACCTATAGAAATTTTTAAAAAGCGTTTAGGCACGGTTTAATAATAGGACGTAGGTAAAGGCGTACAATTACCTGTATTTGTAGGCACATCATGACCATTTTCTTCAAGTATTTTTGTTATATTGTTTAGTCTATTATTGGTCATAGGATGATCAGAAAGAGAACTACGTACGTTTTCTCGGAGTGTATTTTCACGTCCAAAAAAGGCAAGAGCACACTCGGATGTTGTACTACTTGCAAAGACGAGCTGTATTCAATCCGTGTCAGCTCTTTTTTCAATGTTCTTGGAAAATAGTACTGTTCAAAGTGATGAGAATGAGGAGCTTTGTTCTCAAAATATTGATGCAATGATAACAAATGGTACATCTCTTATAAGTCACTTGAGTGCATCTTGATTGTAGACATGCGAGTATTCATGTCAGATGATGAATTGTAATTCTTCTAAAGAAGCAACGTTTTCAAATAATTCACGAGTGATATAGATTGATGTTCATAGACTAGCAAATGCGTTTTCTCACAGTGAGGATTCTTTATCTATTTCTCAACTGTCTTCTGAGGTATTCTCTGAAACAACATATATTTTTGGAATAAAAATAGTATGTTTTCAATCGTCTTTTCATTTTAGTTTTTGTGTGTTTTTCTCTGTCTTTATTAGAAGTTTGTTTGCTATAGTTTGCACATACTCTGTCTGTCATGTATGGATAATAAACTCATCATGGAAAGCATCTCAAAAGAGTTCATGTTCTTTGTCTAAAGATATGTATTGTGCAAGTATATTACTAATCATGTACAACAACCCATACAGTACTAGCATTAAAAACAAAAAACCACCTACAAATTGGATGAATGTTTGTAGATGGTTTGTTGAACTTACATTGTAGTTAGTTACTTTGGGTCATGGGGTTGTGAACTTCATAGCTTTGATTTTTTTGATGTCAATAAAGCAGTTCAATACGCATATACTTCTACACTTCATACAGACCCTTTAGTTCACTTTGAAATACTCGATGTCTCTATTCTGAGTTGTGCAATTGCATTGCATCCTGCATCTTTACATTTTTGTTTTGCTCTTATGAGTGCTTCTCTTCTTGCTCTATCTAAAAGGGGTTCAAATACAGTAACTCTTCCTCAAAAAATATTTATAAAACCAAAGATAAATCTTTTGAAATAGTCTAAAGAAATAACAACTGAACCACTTACTAATTCAGATTTTTCGATAGTAAAAAACTCTAAACTTTCTTCATCAAGAATGAGAATATCTTTTAGTTCCTCTTCTTTTTGGTAGATATATGTATAATGTTTCTTTTCATTCATCTTACCAAAAAAATATCAGAGAATTACTAAGATTAGAATAACAATAATTTCCATACGCTATTTGGTGATACAAAAGATTTATATAATTATGAAACATTCTCTAGATTTATACAAGAACCGCTGTTCCATATACATAAATCTCAGCAGCTCATGCTGCAACAGAAGATGTAGAAAATCTTACATTCAGTATTGCATTTGCACCTAGTGCTTCTGCTTCTAGCACCATTCTTTCAAACGCTTCTTTTCTTGCTTCTTCCAAAAGTTCTGTATATCAACCAAGTTCTCAACCAAAAATATTTTTGATACTTGCAAAAATATCTTTACCAATATGTTTTGCTCTTACTGTACTTCAACTTACTAATCAAAAATGCTCAGTAATTTTGTGTCCTGGAAGAATATTCAAATTTGTAATATACGTACTTTCAATTGCCATAGTAATAGCTACAGAATAAAAATATTTATCAAGATATATGTTTTGATCAAGAAATAGCAAGTAATTATGCCTTTATTGTGTTATAGACATTCGATTTTTTTTTGGATTATGCTGACTTTTGTATGATTTTTTTCCCTCACATAAATGGAATTAGAACATCTGGGATACGAATAGATCCATCTTTTTGTTGATTATTTTCTATGATGGCTATCAAAATGCGTCACATTGCGTAAGCGGTTGCATCATTCATATGTGCATATTCTTTTGTTCAGTCTTTTCTTTCTACTTTGATGTTGAGTCTACGTGCCTGATAGTCAGACATATAGTCTGATGTATGGGTTTCTCTATATGCGTGCTGTCACGGCATATATGTATTGATATCAAATCACCTAAAGTTCATTGCTCACACGTCTCACGTGCATTTATTAAGTAGTTGGTAGGGGAGTCATAAAGAAGCTACAAGGTGTTCTTGTATTGCTACAATAAAATTTTGTTCTTCAATTCAAGTTTCAGCTGTACAAAACGTTTCCATTTCTATTTTGTGAAATTCATGTGTTCTAAGTATCCCTCTTGTGTCTTTCCCATATGTTCATGCTTCTCTTCTATATGAAGAGGTGTATGCAACATATCTTATTGGTAATGCTTGTTCTTGGATTGTTTGGTTCATTTGAATTGGTCATAAACTATGTTCTGCACTTCATATGAGAACTTGATTGTCTTCTTCTAAGCAATATCTATCTTCTTTTGGGTGAAGTCTTCACATTTTGTCCATAGTATCAAAACTTACAATACTAGGTGGAACAACAACAGTAAACGGTTTGTCCGAAATAGTCAGATTATTTTTTTTAATAATATCTTGTAGTGTACTTTGGTTTGTAAGTACACTAAAACAGTAATGTAAAAGTGCATATTGGAGAGATGCGATATCTCCAAATAGGTAAAAAAATCTACTCCCTGACACTTTGGACGCTTGTTCTTTGTCAATCATGTTAAGATCTTCTCATAACGTTTGATGATCTTTGACGTCAAAATCAAACTCAGGAATTTTTCCTACAGTTTTTATGATTTCATTTTCGTCTTCGCTTTTACCTCGAGGGACGCTTTTGTCTACAAAGTTTGGTATAGACCAATGTATTTCATCAAATTCTTTTTTGATAGTAGTGAATTGTTCTTGTTTATCTTGAATAATTTTCTTGAGACTGCTTGCTTTTTCAAAGTCTTTTTGTTTTCATGCAGTTTTTTGCTCATGTTTGAGATCATCTATTTCTTTTTGTAACGATCTTCTTTGTTCATCCAATTGCAAAAAATCTTGAAGATTAATATGTTTGTTTTTGAAATCAATAACTTTTTGTAGTTCGTCTTTGCGATCACGAATATCTTGAATATCCAACATTACTCTAAAAAATAATATAAAAAAAACTTTACTACGTATAGTAAAGTTTTGTATATTTTTGTATTGAAAGCAATAGTTTTATTGTTGAGCAGCTACAGCATCTAATATCCATTGAGGTGTTGTTTGTTTTGGAATGAATCAAATAAGATCATTTCATCAAGCTACCTGTGTCATTGCACTATTCATATCTATTCGACGTCTTGTTACACAGTGAAGACAAGTATAATTCATATCTTCAATCATGAATCTTGTATTTTCATAATCCACATCAACTACGATTCATACATGTCACGCTGAACTATATCAACTTCTTCCACGACCAAATACCGCGATTGCACCTATACTAGGTTTAGAAGAGGTAGAGAATCATTGTTGTTCTGCACGATCTTTTCGGTATTTAGCATCTCAATTTCGTGTTTTGTATTGTTTTTTATCTGTTATAAATGGAAATGCCCAAGGAGCCTTAAGGGCTGCATATTGTGTACAGTTTCATTTATAAAATCAGTTCCATACATTGGTAGTATATGTCCATTGTGATGTAATGCTTGATTTTTGTGGTAGACTAGGTGTAGACACTACTGCTTGTGTTTGTCTTGCTTGTTGCAAGTTTTTTTGAACTGACGTAGGTGTGTCTTGTTTTTGTTCTTTTTTTTGAACAATAGTATGAGCAACTTGTGCTACAACCGGACGTGTAGGTTCTACAGGTTTTGGTTTTTCTAATAATCCAAGTTCAATTCCTTCTTGACGAGTTAGTGGTATAAATACCTCACCTCATTTTTCTAGAAGTTGTAACTTGTCATTAATACCATTTGTTGTCAAAAAGTCTTCCAATGATAATCAATATTGATTAGCAAATACCATTGGGTTTGTTATTTCTTTTAGCTGAAAAATGAATCACTCAATAGGTGTGATATGTATTCTTTTTCAAACTCTTAGATTTGTTGATTGTAATCAATTGACTTCCATAATGTTCTTAACTGTTGTTCCGAACGTAGAGGCAATTGTTGATAATGAATCTCCATATGTTACTGTATATTCTATGACAGAATTTTCTTCTCATTCTTCGTTTTGATACTCACTTTGTATAACTACTACTGATCACATATTGATTGCATCGTCATTGTATGACTTATTACTAACAAACTCTGCACTTACTTTTGCAAAAGCATATTTACCTAAGTCTGTATCATCTGTTGCGTACAATAATGTACGTACAAACACTCACAAAACTAAACAAACAAATATACAATGAAAAAAAGTACGAACAGTGAAACGTTTTTTATTCATAAGAAAAGCCATAATAAATGGCGGAGAGGGTGGGATTCGAACCCACGGTTCCCGTGAAGGAACAAACGCTTTCAAGGCGTTCGCATTCGACCACTCTGCCACCTCTCCCTGTGTTGTGCAAAACACAAACAATTATGTAAGCATATTTTGCAAACATAATACCAGGGACTGTTGCATAGGAATTTTTGTATAGCAACATTGCCCATACTATATTTTCAATTTCTTTTTGCAAGAAGAAATTGCTTTGCTACAAAACATATGTTACTACCTATGTTTTTGTACGATTTTAGTATATCCAAAGAAGAACAATGCGCTATTTTTTTGCTTTTATTATGTATATTTTGTTGACAAGTGTGTGTTTTTATGTTAAAGTTTTGCTTGAGAAATGTACAAAAAAAACTACTGTGTTGCTATATCACGTTAGTATTCCATTTTTATGTTTTTGTTTTTGTGCACATGTTGTTGAGATATATAGATGCTTTTGCTGCTGCTTTGCAACAAGGTGATTATAGATTAACAAAAGAAATAACTTTCTGACTGATTGAGCGTACGCCTAGTCATATAGTATGAGATTTTGCTTTTCCATGTTTTCAACTAGCAAAAATGCTCAAAAAATCTCCTGCACAGATTGCTATCGAGCTTGCACCTGCGTTGGAGTCAGATGAATATTTTTCTAGTTTTGAGGCAGTTGGTCCATATATCAATGCTTATATGAAACCAACGATGCTTGCAAAAGATGTTTTACATCTGGTATTCGAGCAAGCAGATATGTATGGTTCGTGAGAGAAAACATGAAAAGTCGCTCTTATTGAGTCTCCATCTCCTAATACAAATAAGCCATTGCACTTGGGGCATGTGAGAAATATGATTTTGGGAAATACATTAGCATCGATTATGGATTTTGCTTGATATAGTGTCAAAAAAGTAGAAGTTGTAAACGATCGTGGTGTCCATATTTGTAAATCTATGCTCGCATATAAATTGTTTGCTAATAATCAAGAACCAGACCAAAAATCTGATCATTTTGTTGGAAAATGGTACGTTCGCTTTTCTCAAGAAGAAAAAAATGATCCAACTTTGTTGGAGCAAGCACAAACAATGTTACAACAACGAGAAGCATGAGATCCTGAAGTAGTAGCTTTGTGGAAAAAGATGAGACATCGAGTTTTGAATGGTATTGCACAAACGTACAAAAGATACGGTACCCATATAGATGATGCTACATATGAAAGTGATATTTATAAGGATGGTAAAGATATTGTTGCAGCATGATTAGTTGATTGAATATTTGAGAAAGATGAAAAATGAACAGTTGTGCATTATTTACACCGTGATCCAGATCCAGCAAAGGTCAAAAAACTTGCTTTGTTGAGAAGCGATGGAACAAGTTTGTATTCTACACAAGATATCGCACTTACCAAAAAAAGGTATGATACGTACAAAATGGATACCATGATTTTTGTTATATGAAATGAACAATCATATTATTTTCAACAACTTTTTTCAGCGTTTAAAGCATTATGATATAGTTTCGCTGACAATTGTTATCATTTTGCATACTGAATGGTGTATTTGCCTGATGGTAAGATGAAAAGTAGGGAATGAACGGTTATTGATGCTGATGATCTTGCTGATGAATTGCAACAAAAATCCTTTGAGGAATTACAGAAGAGATATCCTGACACAGATCATAATGAGTTGCAAATTAAAGCAGAATCTATTGCTATGGGTGCTATCAAATTTTTCTTTATCAAATATGATCCACTCAAAGACTTTGTGTTTGATGCGCAAGCGTCTATTTCTTTTGAATGAGAAACAGGTCCATATGTCCAATATACACATGCAAGATGTGTATCTTTGGTACAAAAATACCAAGATATGTATGCACCAATTCAGTTAGATGATGTAGAATATGCGTTATATGGTGAAGATGAAAAAGAGTTATTTTTGGAAGTTTTGTCATTTAGAGAAGCGGTTCGTCAAGCTGCTAATGAATACAAACCCAATGTTATTGCAAGATATGTTTTGCATTTGTGTCAGTTGTTTAATAAATACTATCAAAAACATCAGATCGTTTCTCATAATCGTCACGAAAGTGTTGCTCGTGTTGCATGTGTCAAAGTCGTACAACAAGTTATCAAGACTAGTTTGCTATTACTTTGAATCGATGCTCCTGAACATATGTAATATGCATTACATACGAAAATACCAAAATAGCAAGTCCATGACAGCAGTCAGTGGGCTTTTTTTTTATAAAATTATTGGTTTGGGTATACTTGTTTGTATATTTTCATTTTGTAATATATCGTGATAATGAGTATTATTTCTCAATTGCAAGCACAGTGAACAAGCTGACAGCCACAATCGTTTGTTCCTGTTTCACCAATACCGACATCAACAACTGCTCAATCAGCTCCCACAGCAATAAATCAAACACCAGAGCCTCCTATAAATAGCGTCGCCGCTTCTTCTTGACCCAAAAAGTTTCGCTCCTGACGACAAAGTGCGTTTTATTTTGTGTTGGGGTTGTTTTTTTTGTCGTGAGTTGCAGTTGCTGCATTCAAGTGAATGAATTTTGTCTATGATAAAAAGATTGCAGATAAACAAGAAATTGTGTGAAAAATAGAGGCAGAACTTGCAAAACTTTGAGCTGCTGAAAGATATAACAAACTAGAATTTGCAAGATATATAGAAAAAAATCGTGCAAGTATGCCTCGAAGTGAGCGTATAGATACTATCGTTTCTGTTTTGCAAGAACTAAAAGATGTGAGCTATGAATGAAGTAATAGTATAAGGTTGTTTGATTTTACTGTAGATCTTGAGCGTATGACACTCAAATGAGAAGTTTCAAATATAGCATTATTATATCATTCGTCCGAAGCAAGAGGGTATGTTAGTTTGATAGATACATTCAAAAATCTTGATTTTGTCGAAGAGGTGTCAATCAAACAATATACAACCGTAGGCTGACTTGTATCGTTTACTTTAGTTGCTAACCTAACATTGAATGAGTAGTACAATATTATGACAAAGATGAGTATGATGAAGTTGAACATATGAAGAGCAGCTTGCTTGATCGACAAGGTTTTACAATATTAGGTATAAAATATATATCTTTTTGTTGTGCGTTGTTTGATTTTTTATCTATCCAACAGTTTTGGATGCATATACTTCGTTTATAACTTCGTATGAACGTGTTTGAGATATGGATTTTACTATTCAAAGAACGATTGAGAAACAAAATAGATATGCTGAAGATTTTGCGTTTCTCAAAAATGTTGATGCATCTATGAAAATCAGTGAATGACAAACCCAAGCGCCTTTGATTTCTTGTATCAATCAAGAAATCGCCTGTGATCAGTTTGAACCTATATTATTAGAATCTTTGTCAACTTTACGCTCCTATGTGCAACTCAATAGTCTAGAAACAGACAAAATGGAAATTGATGAAAAGAAAATATTGAAAAGTATAAATGAATTTTTGTTACAAAAAGATCCATTTTCAAGAACTCTTGCGTATAATGGAGAGTTGTTGTCTGTCACGATTGGTGATTCTATACAAGAGGAAGGTTTGTTGTATTCACTACCAGTAGATTTGCGTGTTAGGTTTGATACAAAAGAAAAAGTACTTTCGTATTTGCAACATATAGAAGATCATGTTTTTTATCATGAAACATTTGGTTTGGAATGAGCTGTGTTATACAAAATTGATAGCCTCAATTATGATGTTATGAATTATGATACACAACAAGAAATTGATGTTGCCATGACAGCCTACCGATACAAATCTCAGTCAGCACTTTTTTAATATACTTTTGTAGGCATTATGTTTTTGGATAGTACTATATTATCAGCGCTAACAAGTTATGACAAAAGTAACTTTTGAATGAAACAAAAGATTTTCTTTTTTAAGGAACTGTGATATTTGCTCAAATGATGAGTAGGAATTGCTGAATCTATAGAAACAATCAATCAAAACACTGATAACTTTGCTCTCAAAGAAATCACAAGACAAATATATGAATATATCAAATCATGAAAATCTTTATCATTTGCTTTGTTGAGACAGCCTGAGTATTTTGATGAATGAGATGTGACAATTATTAAGTCGTGAGAACATTCGTGAAATCTTGGTGTTGTTGTACAGTCATTATCAAATGAATACCAGTTTATACAAACAATGCAAAATAAATATAAGTCTGCACTAACATATCCTGTTATGCTAATTGTTATTGCAATATGAGCTATTATTTCGTTGTTTGCTTTTGTGTTGCCAAGTATTTTTGATATCGCAACACAATTTCCAGACATGGAATTGCCTCGAATTACTCGTTTTTTGCAGTCCATTTCTGCTTTTTTGGTAGAAAAACGACTCCTTGTGTTGACTGGAATCTTTTTTGTGGGTTTTTTGCTTGTTATTATATTTTCAACCGATACGGGACAAAAAGTATTGTTTCGTTTTATTTTGTCTGTACCTGTTCTTTGACAAATCACACAAGCGTATTATCTTATCAAGCTGAGTAGGTATGCGAGAATTATGCTCGATGCGTGAATGAATTATGTAGAGGTGTTTAGGTTGTTGAAGAATATTCTGGATGTGCCTTTGTATGATCCTTTGTTAGATTATGTTTCTTCTGTTTTGCTTAGATGATGAACGATATATGAGTGAATGAGTATGTACAACGATCTTATTCCAACTACAGTAACTGCGTTGATTAAAGTTGGAGAAAAGACAGCGAATTTGTCAGAAAGTTTTGCTAATGTTGTTGAAATATACGAAGAGGACTTGCGTACAAATATTGACTGACTTTCAAAAGTTATTGAACCTATTATGATGGTTGTTATATGAGGTGTTATCGTTGTTGTAGCTCTGGGTGTCTTTTGAGTGATTTTCAATATTATGGATGCAGTACAAATGTAAAAAAGTTGTTGCAAATGTAGTGCACTATGAATACATATATATTATGTTTTCTCTCAAAAAATGATTTACACTGATCGAAATCGTTGTTGTACTTGGTATAATATCGATTCTTTTTGGTATTAGTATGCAGTTTGGACGAGATCGTTTGTCATATATAGATGTTCAATATCAAAAAGAGACCCTTTTGTCTGATTATACAAGATATACAACCCAAACAATGATGACAAAACGACATGATGGTCAGGTTTTTTCTGGTATGACTGTGGCGTTTGAAGTTGCAAAAAATACTATGAATTTTGAGTATAGTGACTTGTCTTGAACTGTCGTTCCTTTGGTGTATGATAATATTTTTGTAGACAAGATTGTCTGACATATTTTCTCTGCTGGGATGTCCGAACAATGACAATCGACAACGTGAACACTCGGTCAGATTTTTTTTGAGCCATTTGCTGTTGTATGTACTCTTACTCTAGACGGAGAAGTGTATGATTCGATGGATGTTGTCACAAGGTCTTCGGTAACGAATCAGCCGTATTGTTTTAATTTTGCCCCCAAAACATGCAAAATAACAGAATGTTCTCCTGAATGACTCTAATAGAAATTATGGTCGCTTTGGCTGTATTTGGTATTGGAATTATTGCGGTGTTGACAGTTATTACACAAAATCTTTCGACTATTACGCAAGTACATATAAAATCTAGAGCTTTTGCTCTTGCAAAAGAAGGTATGGAGTTGGTATTTCAAATAAGAGATACAAATAATGTGACATATTATCCTCGAGACTGTCTGATAGCGAAGCAGACGCAAGATATTATAGAGCTTTCAGAAGAAGACAGTGTTTGTGATGCATCATTTCAATTGTATTCTGGACAAACTGCATATGATGTGGCATTTGTTTGATATGATCCTCGCGCACAAAATCTTCCTTATGTTTCTGTTCATTCTTGGTCTTGAAGTTCATTTATGGATCATTGGGAACAAGCACAAATATTCAACTATTGGAATTCATGAAATGTGAATACGTGACAGCCTTGATTTGCACGATATGGATATGCAGACCAAGATGAGCGTCTATGAGAGCCTACCGCTTTTGCCAGATATATACAATTTGAACCAATTGAGTATCTTCCTCATGCAGATGTACTTGCAACACAGCTAGTGAAAGTAAGTTCTGTTGTGTTGTTTCAGCAATGATCGTATACGTGAGAAGCCCGTATTGAAAGTTTTGTGTGAAATGTAGAACCATAACTATGAGCTATAGTCTTATGTTTTATTGCACTTCGTAAATTTCGTATGTTTCTTTTTGGACAAAAAAAAGCCTGATTCACCTTGACCGAGTTGCTTATCGTGATGACTATTACTGCTATGTTGATGTCGATATTGATTAGGGCGTATATGCAAATTAGTACTATATCTGTCAAAGTTTCACATGAAAAAACTTTGCAACAAGATGTATGATATATGCAATCTTTTTTGCAAAATATGTCTGATAATACCCTTTTAGATTATGCTATTTATGACACAGACCTTGAAGAACCTGCTTGGTTGTCTCAATGAATAGCTTATGAGATTGCTTTTTCCGGTTCTGTATCATCACGTGTGTATCAAACAGGGGATTGTGTTCCCTTTTCTGGTGATATGACTTTGTTTGCACAAGAAGCTTATGGCAAAAAATGTCGATTAGAGGCAGTGATCGATGGTGTTCACACTCCTATTAGTGATCCTACGTCCACCTATGTCAGCAATATCTCTTTTTGACTCCTGCCACAAAAGTATTATAGTTGAGATGTTTTGGTATACTTCTCGGGAGATGTAAATGCGGGGTATCGCCATAGTCAGTGATTTTGGATGTTTGGATATATACGAATTCGTAATCCGTCAACACAGCGGCCAACCAACAGTATGTATCAGATTCAAGATTTTTATCATATAGATTAGGAAAAATTATAACTTTTTGATAAAATGTCTTGCATCGGTTGATGTATTTTATATGATTTAGCGTAATAATTTTATCTTATTTTGAAGGTACATGTTGTTTAATTTTCAAGCATTCGTTGATGAGTTGAGAGAGAAAGAAGATAAAAAAGAAGTCGTTGAAAAATACGAAAAGTTTTTTGGTCCAATTACATGAGATGTAAGAGATCAACAACGATATAGAGAATATCTCATTAATTTTAAAAGCATTGCTTACAATGTGCCTGATGAACTCAAAGCTGAGTTTGATCGAAATCTTTTGTTGCAGTTGGTTTGAGCTTCATTCAGTAGTGAATGTTTGTTTGAAAAACCTGAGGTAAAAGAATGAGAAGAACAACCAAAAAATGAAGCATGAGAAAAAATTTACGACCTTACCATTTCTGTCAAAAGCGGAGACCAAACAGTTGTAAAAAAAGTTATCGAATTGCGATCTTTCCAAATATTAAGATTGTATGAAATCTATATTGAAGAACAAATGAATCTTCAAATCTTGATCAAAGAAGATGAAAAGGAAGCACAAGCAATTATGTCACAAAGACAAGCAAGATTACAAAGACGAAAATTGATGATAGAATCTCTTTGAAGAGAAGAATTGCAACAACAAGCAAAACAAGAACAAGAACAACAATTGGGAGATTTGTATAGTCAACTATAAAAAAGAGCCACAAAAAAACTGTTTTTATTTGTTATGTTATGTATTATGGACTTTACGTGAAAAATTATTCATATTTGAGAAGAAGAAAAAATCGGAGATAAAGAATTGCCAAAAATAATGTTTGTTGTTGAAGAATTAGATTCACAATATCCAAGTTCAATTTCTATTGATCTTTTGTGAGACAAAACACAAATGCTTTCATCGTACAATGTATGAGATACTGTTACAGCTTCTCTTAACTTTCGTGCTAGAGAATATAAATGAAGATACTTTAATGGAATTACTGCTCGAAAAATCACATGATGAGATGCATCATGAGCATGAGTATCTACTACAACTCCTGATGAAGACGATGATCTTCCGTTCTAGTTTCTATCTTATTGAGTATCATAAACCACAAACATATTGTTTGTGATTTTTTTTGTCAAAAATAGTGTTGACATATATTGCTGATTATTTATAAAAATTATATTCTATAACTTTTATAGAGAATTTACGACTTTAGTATTAGTACATTAGTGTAGAACTATTCAAAAATTTTTTTATTAATTATTGTATTTTATGAAATATCTAGTTTGTTTGAGTTTGTTCTTGAGTCTGTGTATGACGACGTATGCAGCAGAAAATGTAGATCGATATGTACAATCAGAAAATATTGTGATGCGAGACGATACGGTTATCTCATCAGAAGAAAACTTTACTCAACACGATGCTTCATGGGCAGTCACAACAGAATCTGTCTATTTTGTATGAAAAAAGGTATCTGACCTAGATCCAGTCAGTTTCGTTTTTTATAGTATGTATTATGTCCAAGATAAGAATTGATTATACTATGTTAATTATTGTTTTGAAGATGAGGGATGTACAGAAAGTTATGTTCAACTTCAAAAAATTGATGTTGCTCAAAATTCACTAGAAACTAACTGAAAATATGCAAAAAGTACTACAAAGATGTACTATAAAAAAAATACAATGCCATTGGCATTACGAGAATGATTCAAAGTAATTCACAAACATTATACTAAAAATGATTTTGGTGTGTATAGAAAATGATTGTTGTTGTATTGAGCAACTTCATCTACATTTAAGTATTTGTGAAATGACTTGGCAAAAGATCATAATACAGTATTTTTGAGATGATTCGTGCAATATATTCCATGATTGGATATCAAAAATCTTGCACTTACTCACCGTCGATATGCAGATGATGGAAAAAATATCTATTGTTTGTGAGATATGTGACTCGTAAAAATGAGTGTTGATTATGATACGTTTGTTGTATCAGAGACAAACAATACAAGAGTTTCAGTACACGCAACTGATGCATACAATGAGTACAGTCAATGTAAAAAAGTATAAAACTTGTTTAAAAATAAACTAAAAACACTAAAACTAAAAAAAAACTCTCCTGACGTGATTCGTGTCAGGAGATTCTTATTTATATAAATTACTAAAAAATAATGAAAACATCAAAAAATATAAGTTTACAAAAACTCTGAGCTTGAGTAGCAAATGTAGCTGCTTGATTTTTTATAACAAAACAAATGCTTCTCTGATCATTTGATGCAAAAGCAGCTACTATAGAAACAGAAGATGCAAAAGAAAATACTATAGAACTAACTAATAAAACAAAGAAATCTACTGTTGTTGTATCTCATTTTTGAGATTATCTAGCTGAAACTATGTCGCCCCCTGATTTTGATGCAATGTTGAGTGCGTTGAAATGATGAGAACAAGAATTTGTTGATGATAATATCAGTGAGGAAGTATTTGAAGCAGATGTGCAAAAGGAACTAAATAGAGTTAATTACTATCTAGCTTCTTGAAAGTTAGATAAAATCCAACAACAAAAAGCTCTTGAAGTCAAAAAATATATTATCTATTTGGTTGAGGAATATGAATTGGATATTGAGGGGTTACAAGATATAAGTGTGTGAACTTCTACAAAAAACAATACTGTTTCTCAAACCAATAATATTGAATCTGTCCGAGATGGGTCGTTTACGATTGAGAATATTCATCATATAGCAATAGCAATGAACCTTGAATCTTATGATCACGATCATTGAAAAGTATCAGATAAAGATTATTATAAGTTTTTGTTGCAAGTTGAAGCATTTGTTAAAAAAAAACAAGGATAATAAAAAACAGATGTCAAAAAATCAAAAGGGTGATTACAAAAATATAAAATACAATTTTGAAAGAGTAGAAAATGAGTTTAAGCGCGAGTATTTTCACAAAACTGTGCAATATTCGCTGTATGTTACAAAGTTGATACCAAAAAGACTAGAAACTTTGAAACAAGCAAATGCCAAACTAAAACTACTTATAAACAGGTTATGACAAAACCCAAATGAAGCAAATAAAAAAGTATTGAAAAGTGAGTTAGATAAGTGCTTGTTGTGAGTGTGAGTGTTTTTTCGTGAACTTCATGATATTCAAACCGATGAATTTAACGAATTCCTTGATGTGCAGTTTAATACAGCACTCAAACAACTACCATGATCAATACAAGTATATTTGGACGACTATAACAAAATTATGGAATCAAAGTTTCCTGAGACTTTTGAGAATATAGATGATAGTATGTTATATTACTCTGATGAATTGACAAATAATGATATTGGCGTGTCTTTTGAATTTGAGGGTACAAAATATAATTATCAAAAAATGCAAAGTACATTGTTTTTGTATTCTATCATCAATGCATGAGAGAATGTGACTTTGGATATAGGCAAAAGAAAGTATAATAGCGATATTGAATGATTAGCTGGTTTGCTTGAAAATATGTGAAGCGTAAAATTAGCGAGTGATCTGCAAAAGCTTGTTAATTCATATATATCATTTATTCTTCTAAAGAATTGAGATATAGCTAGTGTGAATACACTTGCAACAAATACACGCATAGATTTTAAAACCCTGAAATTGGACAATGTTGATATTAGTGTAGGCTTAGACAAGGATGGTTTGGTGACAGTAGATATATTAGACTTTATGATCAATAATCCAACATCTACTATAACAATTGTTGCTTTTGATATGGAATATATAAGGACTTTTGACCGATCAAATTACACCACATTGATTGATTGAACGTACGGATACCCACAAAATAATACGAATCTAATCAAGCTTTCAAAAGGCTTTACTACAAAGTAATACTATTCACTTCTAAAAAAAACTTAAAAAAAACTCTCCTGACTGTATTCGTGTCAGAAGAGTTTTTTTTATTGTTATAGAGTTGTGTATGTACTGTTATCCAATAAAGGGTATGACAACTCCCCAAAATCTAGAGAGGTCTCTTGCTGCAATAAAGAGTCACAGTCCAATGAGCAAGAAAAAGAAAACAGCGTTAATATATCATTCAATGATAAAATATTTTTCTTTTGGAAGACGAAATATTGTTTGTATCAACACTCACAACAGTCTTCATCAATCAAGTGCTGGTATTGGCAAAAGGTTAAATACTCATAAAGCAAGTGATATTAATGCTACAAACATAAAGAATTGGTCAATATTGTCTCTGTCTGTTAGGTCAACAAATATTCTCATTGCTCATATTGGTCAAGAAAAGTTTTGTACTGACTCGTTTAATCACTTTCTGTTGAAAGTAACAATGCTTTTACCAAACTTTCCTAATACTTCAAAACTAAGACGCGCTTGTGTGATCATTTCGTCGAATGCAACTCATGCTGCTTGGGTAAGAGGAAATTGTATTGATACTTCACGAAGAGATGGAATGTCGATTGCTACTCATAAGACACATGTATCTTCTGGACAAACTATTGTGGTAGTCGTTGGTTGGTTGTTGTGTGTATATCACACTTCAAATGACTGTCAGACTTTTTGTTGTAAAACATCTGTCAATGTTACTGAATTTACTGGTGTAGAGTCGATGCGTGTTATAATATCTCAAGATACAAATCATGCTTTGCTCGCAAGAGATCATGATGCAACTTCAAGTATAGTGACTTCATTTGTAGGTGTATATAGTCATTCTTTTGCAAGTTTTTGTACAGTTGGTATAAGGTAACTATTGAGTTCTGCTGCAGGATGTGATTGAGGGATAACCATAAATGGTTGTGTTCCTGTTGCAAATAGTCATGTCAGTACCAACCAAGCAAACACAAGGTTGACAAAAATACCTCCAAGTAATATGATGATTTTTCGATATAGTTTTGCACTGATAAAACTATCTGGCGCATTAAAATCTTCTGTATCTGCCGGGTCTTCTCCTTTGAGTCTCACGAATCCTCCAAGTGGAATCCAATTGAGAGTATATTCTGTTCAAGATGCATCAGTCCAAAGAGTCATAGCTTTTGGTGGTATTCACACTCCAAATTCTAAAACTTTGACTCAGGCTTTTTTTGCTGTCAAAAAATGTCACAGTTCGTGAATAATAACCAAGAACATAAATGAGAGTATTCCAATCACAACTCAAATAATTGTATCCGCATATGCTGCAACAGACAATCGTATAGTATCTATTATTTCCATCAAAACAGTAAAAATTAAAATTGCAAACGTCTATAGAATTGATATGTATATAATACTTGATTGCAATCTAGTTTTTTTGTATTTTTTGTATTTTTTGTATGTATGATTTTCACACACATCTTAACTGTCCCGATTTATTTGTTGAGTGGAGAAAATTATTGGAAATGTTTGTCAAAGTGTGATGACAGTGACTTGTAAATATCTGAGTCAATGATGAGTACAACAAAAATGGTATCGATATAGCATATGAGTCATCTTCTCTGTATCCAGATCTTGAAGTTCTTGCTACAATTGGGTATCATCCTTGTAATATTCCATCGATCCCTCGTCGAATCAAAGATGCAGATAGTGATTTGTTGTCTTTAGTTGTATGATTGGAATCTTTATATACAAAACATTCACACGTTATTGTTTGAATAGGGGAGTGTGGTATCGATTTACATTATCCAGATAATCCACCACTTGAAGATCAGTGTTTGTATTTTGAGGCACAATGTCTTTTGGCACAAAAACTACACCTTCCAATAATTGTACATACGAGAAGTGCTCGAGCTGAAACAATGCGCATTGCACAAAAGTTTCCAAATTGTACATTTTATTTTCATTGTTGGTCATATGGTCCTGAAGAAACACAAAAAACTTTGGAATTGATTCCAGGCTGTTTTATTGGATATACAGGTAATATTACCTACAAAAAAGCTGATGATATAAGACAAAGTTGTCTCTTGACGCCAATAGAGCAGTGTGTCTTGGAAACAGATGCTCCTTATTTGTCTCCTCAGCTCGTTAGAAAACAGCAAAATCAACCTGCGTTTGTTGCTCATACATATGATTTTGTTGCTGAGTTAAGATGAATTACTTTGGAAGAACTTGTGTCTCACATGCAAGATAATTGGCGTACACTCTACAAAACTTTACCCAAAATGTAGCTCAAATATACAACTTCTCTCTCGGGCATGACGAGGGTCAGATTTATTCTTTTTATACGATATGTTAGCAAAAAAATTTAGACTGACAGGAAAGGATGTTCAGTATATAGTCAAGCAAAGGTCTGTTTATTATACGTCTCATTATGCATTTTTTTGGATAAAACAATATCCGAACAAACAGTTTAATCAAATAAGTGTTACCTTACCACGTCTGTTGTATAGGTCTGCAGTAGCAAGACACTGACTCAAAAAAAGACTATGTGGACATATTCAATCTACGTGCGATACAAATCTGATGATTTGACGTAGTTTCAAAAAGGTCTATGTTTCTACAAACAAAAAGAAAGTTACTGAGATTACAAAAAACAATACTATCCCAGATGCTGATTATTTACAAAAATGCTTTGTCCAAGAGCGAGAACAGTTCATCAAAAAAAATATATAATGCTTATTGTGGGGTGTATGTAGGTTCTGAGGTTGTTGTTTGAATGACAACGTCCAATCATAAAGGAGACAAGAGATCTTGAAATGCTTTGCTAGCTCATTGACGTGCTTGTTCCAAAATTCATCACGATAATGCTTGCTGTTGTACCAATTCCAAAGCTTGCGCTCTTAGTTCAGATTCAAGTTTAATGTCTCATTTGGTAAGGAGTCATAATTTTCTATCAAGCGCTTGCGTGTCTTTGCTAAGTCATACTGTCAAAATCTTTGCCTCTGGCAAAAAAAGTGTTACCTGATTGTCTGGCGTAATCACAATTCATGATTGTGTAATGTCTTTGAGATCATATCATGCTGTGATATCTGCATCCAAGATTAACATCAATTCATCTTTGAAGAGAAAGTCTGATATGACATCGTCGACTCACCATGCCGGAATAATGTCAGTTTGAGATTTTTTTCATTCTAATACTTGTTGTATGTTCATAGTAGCTGTTGAAAGTTGTTGTGTTTGCTCAAGGCGAGTAACGATTGCTTGTTGTACTGTTTTGATGTAGGTTTGTTGTTGCTGTTGTTTGGTTTGTATATACAAAAATGCTCATCATACACCAAGACAAAATACAAATAACAACGTTATAAGTCGTTTCATAAAACAATAGAAAAATAAAAATATATAATACTCTACATATAGTGTTTTTTTGCTTGCATACAAGTTGTGCTTGTGCATTATTTAGTTTTTACTTGCCTACGCTTATGATGTTGTGAAAAAATTATGCACATATTCGTATGTTTTCTATAGGATGTTTGATTCTCGCTTGTGTGACTTGTTTTGGGGTATGATTGTTTTTTTTGTTTTGACATGATACAAAACCCTGAACTATTGTTGCGTTGATTGATGTATCTCATAGTATGAATACTCGTGATATTCAAACTCCTGAATGAATAATGTCTAGACTAGACGTTGTCAAAAAAATGTTGCCTGACATGGTTGCTGCACAGCCTGGGGTTGCGCGATGAGCAATAATTTTTTCACAAAGAGCCAGCTATTACGTTCCTCCAACAATCAATTCATGATTGTTTTTGGATTATATTGATGCTATGCATACTTCTATGTTGCCATGATGATGAACAAATATTTGACAAGCACTTGATCTTTTTGCTCTCAATGCTCAACCTGCAGATATTGCACTATTGTTTACTGATTGAGGTGATATTGCTTTGTCGTGAAATCGTGTACCCTTTGATATGTATGTACTTTGATTGTGAAGTGAAAAGTGAGCTAGTGTTCGTTATCCTGATGGTACTGTGCTATTAGAAAATTGAATACCAGTTCTTTCTATTGTAGATCCTGCAATTATACAAAGTATTGATCCTTGAGCTCAGACGACCATACTCGATTCGTATACACAAGGAGCTATTTCTTTGCCATTTTCTATGAGATATTACGTTTCTTCGTATATGCAATATATTTTACTTTTTTGTGGTGTGTGTGTACTGTTGTGATTATTACTCTAAAAAAGTCTAAGTTTAATGTTTTTCTTATACGTCAAGTTTTATTTTTTTCGAGATGTGATGAGGATGATACAAAGTATGCCAGACTTTATGACTATACAATTTGCTTTGTTTATGTGATGATTCCTAGTGCTTGCGTGATGCGCAGTGATTGTATATTTTGCAGTGTTTTCATTAATCAATATGTCTCTTGCTAAAAGTAGAATACAAAAGATATCAGAACAAAAAAATGCTGCCTTGCATATACGTAGGCAAAATGATATACATGATATAGTCCAACGTGAGTGAAGAGATTTTGTTCAATCACTACTAGAATATATCTATGTGCGACATTCGTGAATCCCTATGGATCGAGAATTTTTGGTTGATAACTATCAACTATCAATAGACAGTATGCAACATTTACAAGAAGTATTTTATAAGAGTTTGTCTCTTGATTGAAGTGTGCAAAAGAATATACATACACTATTACTCAAAGAAATCGCCCGCACAAAATAAACTATTTTATTCTTAAGTACAATGAGCCTCTATGTTGTTCGATATGATAGTTAATTATTCTGAGTCTGAAAAGGAAACCCTACGCTCAATGCGACAAACTGTTATTGAACATCTCTCAAGAGAACATGATCAAAAAAAGATTATATCTTTTTTGTCTAAAACATGAATTTTGTCAATTGATGAAAAAAAACAAGACGTTCATATTTGAATTTCAAATGAATTTTTGTTAACACAAATCAAAAAGTTCTTTCATAAGTCTTTGACCAAATCTATAAAAGCAACAATTAATCCTCAGTATTCGATTACATATCATATATTTGCTGATTTTCAAAAGAAAACCAAAAATGATTTGATGCTTGATATGCAAAAGTTATTTAACGTTGCTGTAGCAAAGCAAGATATCAAAACATATCAAAAAGATAGTATTTCTCTCGACCTAGCAAATGAATTTGGTATCAAACTTAGACCAGAATTTACGTTCGATGCAATGGTAGTTGGTACCAATAACAACTTCGCACTTTCTGCTGCAAAGGCTGTGTCTGAGCAACCATGAATGGTATATAATCCATTGTTTTTGTATGGAGGAGTTGGATTATGAAAGACTCATAGTCTTCAAGCAATATGACAACATATTTTGTCAACAACATCAAAGACGGTTTTGTATATGCCAGGTACCACTCTTATAGATGCAATCGTTTCTGCAATTAGAAAAAATAAACTGACAAAATTGAAGTCCCAATTGTCTTCAGTAGATGTATTAATTTTGGATGATATTCAGTTTTTGGCTGGCAAAGAAAAAACACAAGAAGTATTTCTTGATATATTCAATGAACTTGTGATGAGAAATAAACAAATTATTTTGAGTTCTGATCAACCACCAAAAGATTTGGTTAATATAGAAGCGAGACTAAAAAGTCGTTTTGCTAAATGACTTGTTGCAGATATTCAAGCTCCAGATTTTGAAACAAGACATGCAATATTGCAAGAAAAATGTAGACAAAAATGAGAACATATTGATTTTGATTTGTTGTCAATCTTAGCAAAACATATTACAAATAATATTAGAGAATTGGAATGAGCACTCAATATCGTTTTGACAAGAAAGAAACTTACATGAGCTGATATCTCAGAAGATGGTATTTATTTGTGTCTGCAAACTTTAGGTTATCATGCGCAAGAAAATTCACCAGCGACTATTGAAGATATTAGTGAACTCAATACGAGGTCTGTTATGTCGTTTGGAAAAATAGTAGAATTTGTTAGTATGTATTATAGTATTTCTGTTAGTGACCTAAAATCTGAAAAAAGAAATAAATCAATCACACAAGCAAGACAAATGCTTATGGTAATTGCAAAGCAATATTTTAATCGAACATTAGAAAGAATTTGAGATTATTTTGGATGAAAAAACCATGCAACTGTTATCTATGCTTGCAACAATTTTGGAAAAAAGATGAAAAACAATAAAAATCTTGCACATGATTATACTGTGGTTTTGGAAAAAATAGAACAAAGAAAAGGTTAATTCTTGATTGTATTTTGTATTTTTCTCTTTTCGTACTTTTCTTATTTCTTGCTTCTCTCTTTCTTGCTCATTATTTTCGTTCTTGGCTCATTTGCTTTTTTCTGTATCTGTTGGCAAATCTATGTGCTTCATTTCTACAACGTACTATCAATTGATCTGCTTCATCGTAGATCAGTTTTTTTTCTAAAAGTCATCGTTCAGAGTGCTGTTTGTATATAGTTTCCGCAATATCATGTTGATTGTCCCTACGTGATGCATTTCCAATAGATGCAGTTTGTCTAGCTTCTCATTTTCATAGTGCAATAAAGTCTACCGTTTGTCTTATTTGTTCAAAAAAAGGAAACTCTTTTTGAATAGTTTCTAATATTCAAATCTGTCACTTTCATCAATCCAAAATAAAAACATCTGGGAGCATGGAAGAGATACTTACATCTATGTCCGTTTGATTTTTTGTTAATTTAAATCTTCTAATAATAATTTCTTTGAGATTTGCATAATCATCGTTTTTGGCTTTACCAGTAAGTTTTCAAATCTTGTACTGACGATATCATTTGGGATAGGGGATTCCTCAAACCATACAGGAGAGTCCTCAAGAAATTCGTCACCCACTCAAATGCGAAATATCTATACATTCTATACGGTAGGGATATGACATAAGTCAATATCTTGTTTGGATTGTTTGTAAAAGTGAGTTCATAACGCTTTGTGACTCCAAGGAATCGGAACTAATAAATGATTGGATAGTGCGATCGATTGTAGGAGCAATATGTCACCATAGTTTTTTTGTTAACTTGCCTGTTGGTGCGCAAAATCATACAAGAGGAAATGTTGATGCTTCTGTTTGTAGAAGCGACTCTCTTTGGAGTGGCTGTTGAAAAGACTCAGGAATATATCGATCAAATGTACAATTTGCTTCTTGTTCTAGTGCAAGCATGAGTCATGTAATTTGTATATCATGAGTAGATTTCTTCTCTCTCACAATATCAATAATTTTTCAATCAATTATTGTAACTAAACAGAATACATATCGATCTTGCACACACGTGACGTATGAGAGTGTACAATCAATAGGTTTTTCCAAAACAACATTTTGCTTTTCAATAAATCAATCAATACTTGTATATATGCTTTTGAGTTGTTGCGCTCGTTCAAAATTTTGTGTCTCAATACAATTTTGTATATCTGCAAAAATTTTGTCTTTGAGTTCTTTGGTTTTTCACTTAAAAAAACTGCTTATAGATTTGATGATGTCTTTATAAACATCTGGGGAGATTTGTTCGTCTTCAAGTCACGCTGGTTTTTCTTTTTTATTTCGTACACATCGTCATTTACACGTTTTGAAATGAAATTCATAACACACTTTTCATTGACGGAATTGTGCCGTTTTGCATCATCTTCGCTGAAAATATTCTTTGCAATACGCGAGTAGTTTTTTGAGTGCTTTAGAATTGTGTTTTGGTCCAATGTATATTGCTTTGTCGTTTCTTCTTTTTCTTACCAAGAAAATTTGAGGAAAAACCTCATGTGTAATTTTGATATAAACGTATTGTGAGTTGTTTCTTAGTAGTCTATTGTATTCTGGTTTGTGTTGTTTGATAAGATTTTCTTCCAAATACAATGCTCATGCTTCTGATCATGTTGTGATAAATTCTACTTTGTCTGCTTCCATAACCATTTCTTGCTTTCGAACTGATCACGGAGAAAAATATTGCGACACTCTTTTGGATAGATTTTTCGCTTTTCAAATATACAAAATGACACCTCTTTTATTTTTGAAAAGATAGACACCTGACGAGGGAGGGAAGAGTTGGAGCTGTGCTTCTTCTTTTATCATGTGATTGGGAGAATAAACATACGACTTGTATGTTATTTTTATTTATTGTGTAGTAAATTACAATGTTCTATTTTTCTTGTTTTTGTGATTCTTCCTGCATTTCTTTTTCCATTTCTTTTTCCATCTCTTTTTCCATTTCTGCTAGTTCTTCTTCAGATATTTTTTCTAATTCCATTGGGACTTCAAGTTCTGATACAAGAGAATCACATGGTTTATTTATAAGTTTTTTGGTAAGTTCTTGTATATATTCCAAAAGACTTTTTGTTTCTCAATTGACATCATAGTCTATAAATCTGAATGCAATTTGGTGTTTTGGTGAGCTGAATGCACATGTGAGAAGCTCATCCTTTTCTATATGATAATCTACAGGAGGCATGAGTATGTCTTCAAGAGTTTTGTGAAACTTTTTATTTTTTTTTGCTAACTTTAAAAGTTTACTCTTGTTTATATAAAAAGATTCTTCATTTTCTTTTGTAGCCTTTTGGAGTAAATCAAGTTGGTCATATTCTTCACATGCATTGATGATAAGTTCATATTCCACATCTTCCACAATATCAACATATAGATCATAATTCTTTTTGAGAAAATCTTGAATTTTATCAAGTTTCTTGTTTGCATCTATTTGTTGTTCTATTGTTTCTGGAGACGAAAGAGAGTGTGTGTATGAATCTTTCTGTTCAAAAAAAGATTTCCTTTCTTCTTTGTCTAGTGACTCGTACTGTCTCAGTGTTTCTTGTACTGCCATGACAGAGGCGTGAGTATATTCGTGTAATGTTACAAGTTCATTGTTTTCTAGGACATTTATTTCTATGGGAATATGTGCATCTAGATCATATTTTCTTTTTCATAAAAACAGTCTCAAAAATAAATTTTTGATACGGTTGTCTAAAGATAAAGTTCAGGCATAGTATCATGCAGTTCAACTCGGTCTATCATTAAATAGTCCCTTTCAGTTATTTACATTGAGTGGAATATCCTTGAGCCAAGACATTTCTTCTAACATTGCTCATAGTTTTGTTGTAGCTCAGTACATATCACGTCATGATTTTTTTAGATTGGCAATGTATGCTATTGGATCTTTTCTATCTTGTTTTCATCGAAGAGATTCTTTTCGCTTTCTACGTTTTTTCTTTCGTCGATTTTTGATTCATCACCAAAATGACGTTTTCTTTTTTCATTGTTTTTCTTTTGTTTTTTCTTGTTTTGATGTTTCTGATTTTTCTCACTTTTCTGACTGTTGCTCTGTTGTGCTATGTGTCGTTTTTTCTTGTTGTGTATCTCCTACTTCTTCTTTTTCTGATGTTTTTTCTTTTTGTGAGTTCTGTTCAACTGACTTTTGTGTAGAGAGCCTTTTTTCGATATTTTTTGTTGTGGCATTGTTGCGTGATGGAGTTCATTGAAAAACACTATGTATTGTTTTTGCAATACGAGAGGTGAGGGTTGTATATCATTGTGTGATATAGCGTCCAACAGTTGTGTTTTTTAGAATTCACATAGCGGTTTATATATATATATAATTATGAATGTAAGCGTTGTATATGTTTGAGTTTTTCTTTGATGAGTCTTTCTTCATCTCGATGGTGTTCTTCCAACAGCATGATTGTATGGTGTGCACCAATATCGTGAGGTATGATAACGTAATCCGCTCATGCTTCATACAATTTGATTGCATCTTCACTCTCGTGAGAAAAAACAACGACTGAACAGCTTGGGTTACGTCTTTTGAATGTATTGATAATAGTCATACTTCCATCATAATCGTGTATTGTGCTTATAATAAGTCATACATTTCTAATATCAACGTTTTCTGGATCAAATAAATCAACTTCGTTTGCATCTCCATGCATACACCAGACATCTTTTTCTTCTAACTGACGGATTGCTTCTGGGTCAGCATCTATAATAAGATAAGATTTTGATTGTTGTTTTATTACTTTTTCTATTTTTTCTCATATATTTCCATACCCAAAAATAATAACATCGGGTCAACTCGTTGTACGATATTTTTTGTGAAGATCTTCTTTTTTGTGACCACGACGTTCACATCGTCAGAGATATTTTTTACTAACTTTGTATAAATTGTTTTTGTTGGTATATAAATAATGTGATCAAATCATGGTAATGAGGCTTACTGAGGTGACGATAGACAGCAGTAGTGTGTTTGTAAGTATTCATGTTGTGAGTCAAAGTGCTATAATGATGGGTGCAAATTCACTGACTTGTGAGAGGGTAATTCACGTCAAAAAGAAATTCTTTTTTTTATAATACATACTTCCCATTATAATCATAATAATCAATGGACGTATAATCAAAATGAATACAGAAAAAATGAGGATTGTTGACCGTTGTCATATTAGTGGACCAAAACGAATTTGTTCTCCCAAATAAAAGAAAAAGATTGCAATAAAAAGATCTCTGACTGCTTTTAGTTTACTGATTATAATATGTTTGAATGGCGAGCTTGCGAGTGCAACTCATGCTGCCAATGCTCATATTTCCATAGGAAATCCTGCAATATCAAATAGCGTTGAAATTGCAAGACACCATCCAAATGAAAAAATAAATAAATACTCTTCACTTTGTGCGATTTTTTGTGTAAGCTTTGGTAAAATATAGTTACCAATACAATAAATTCATACTAACAATGTTGCTGCTTTTGCAAAAGAGAGGAGTAGGACTCCCATATGTTCTCCATCTGTTACTCATAATGTTCATATTCGCATAAGTGCAATCATTGCAAGTACGTCTTGTACTAACAAAATAGCTAATACGATTTTGCCGTATAGTGCAGTATTTTCTCACGTATCTGACAATAGTTTTACAACAACAATTGTGCTACTAAAAGACAAAGATAATCATAAAAACAACGACTCTGCTCATCAAAATCATAACCGTTGTGCCAAAAAAAATCACAAAAAAGAAATGATACAGATTTTGCTTATTCCTCAAACTAGCGCTACTGGTCATAGTTCTTTTATTATTTTGGGGTTGAGTCACATTCCTACCAAAAAAATCAAGAGAGAAACTCAAATATGTCCAAATGATGCAAATGCGTATTCTGATGTTACTACGTTGAGTACTTCAGGACCCAAAATGATTCATGCAAGAACATATCAGACTATGACTGGTTGCTTTACCATTCTTACGAGTCATACAATTACAATAATCATCAAAACGACAACACTCATTTCTGCGAAATGATTTGTGTTGAGATATTGTTGTATAGTTTGCCAAATAGTATCTACCATCTAATAATTTTGATAAATCAAATTCATTATATAGCAAATTGGTTTTTTGTACAAACAATCTACAGCTCCAAAGATATGTTTGTCTTGCATTATATCCAAAATGAAGTATGTATATAGGTAAGATGTATTTTTAGATATTTTTGTATAAATGAAATTTCCTTCAACAAAAAAAATCGGAGCAGTGTCATTGTTTGTAGCTACAGTAGTAATAAGTATGAATATTTGAATTGTTTCTGGATACGATGTCTGTCCATCATCATATGCGCCTGTGTGTGGTGCGAGTATAAGTACATGTACAGCTGACACATGCTCATATACAGATCGAACATATATCAATAGTTGTTATCTTGATCAAAGTCAGGCTATTTTGTTGTATGATGGAGTATGTTCTGACCAAAAAACAAAAGACGCTTTGGATAGTGATGCTTTTTTGCAAAAAACAAAGGCTGTTTCTCAAACTATAGCACAAGCAACTTCTCCATTTCCTACATCACCATCTCCATCATCTATTGCTCCAGTTCCTTCAAATGAACAAGTAACTGCTATGTACAAACAAGTAGAAACTAGAATTGCTGCAGAAGAAGAAACAAAAAGAGAAATATATACAAAAAATGTTGTAGCATTGTTAGAAAAACAAATTGCAGGTATGTCAGATACAACAACAGATACTGCAAAAAATATCAAAGAGCTCGTTGCATTGCTTCGCTATCATTATTTGGGTGAACGTCCTCAACAAGCTGCGACTCCATCGCAGTCAGAAAAAATATTTTCTTTGGATATGTTAGGAGTTGAAATACGTGCTTGATCTGATCGAAACACAGAGACAACAGATACAGGAATACGTTTGTACAATGGTCAGTTTCAATTGTTTTTGTCTGCATTAGCACAAAAAAACAACAATCCTTCAAGGTTGGACTCATTACCATCAACCACTTCAGATACATCTTTGGAAACATTTGTTCCTCCACAAGACGTTCTTGCTTCATGAGGTGATAAAAATGTATTGTTGTATGATTTCTTGAGAAATGATGTATGCAAGCAAGAGCAATGATGACAAAGAACTGTTTCGTATCATGTCTTGTCTCAAGAACAAACCCATACAAACAAATTTGCAATAAGTATATTATATCTTTGTCAGGAACGAGAAAATAAGACAGAATCTACTCCAATACAAAAATCATTACAAATGTGACCAGCCTTGATTGATCTTTTAGTTAAAGATGATACATTCTCAATTGTTTCTTGGCAACAACCAACAGATTGACTTTGATATGAACAAGATGTGGAAGCAATCTTTGATTCATCTTTATACAGTGTTCTTTTGTGACTAAATTCTGCTTGATTTACTAAATATAACTCATTGATACAAGAATTACATGATGCAAATATGTCACAAGCATATGAACTACAACTTGTTGCACAAAATACATAAATCTTCCCATGTACATGTTTCCAATCTTTTGGATGCTATATGTTCTGGACAATCAATTTCAATTCACTTTTTCGCTAGGATTTTGCTTATCTTTCCTAGCGTTTTTCTTGTATATAAACTTACGTGTTCCAAAAAAAATATCATTGCTGACCGGCGTGGACGTGCTGTGGGATATGTGACGTATGGTATAATATGCATCAAGCAACTAGTGACTTTGGGTGCTGGACGAAATGCTTTTGCAGGTACGGTTTTTCTGTACACAACTACATTATCGTAGTTTATCAACCACCACAAAAAAGATTTTTTTTCAGTATCTGTTTTTATATTTTCTCCTACTTCTTTTTGCATCATAAAAAATCATGCTGCAAAAGAATCTTGATGTGTTATATCGCCATTTGATGTGCTACGTTCACTGTGATGTTCTTGTCATTTTGGTGTAGCAAAACATGCTCTCAAAATAGGGGAGGTTATGTAATACGGTAAATTTCAAACGATAACGGTCTTAGATTTGTTTGTATTATATGAAGAGAGTACTTCTCACATATCACATGTAAGTATGTCTTCATTAATACATATCTGTGTTGCTGGGTTTGTGCTATCTTCAGAGACATTCGCAAAAATACCTTCAACCTTTGAAATCAATGTTGTATCTTTTTCGATTGCAACAAATATATCTGGTATTGTATAAATTTTTTTGGTAATTGCTCATTTTCATGGGCCAATTTCTATAATTGTTGTGGCTTTTGTATCTGCATATATTTGCTCAATACTTGAAGCAATATAATATATAATTTTTGAACTAGTCAAAAAGTTTTGTCCCAAATAACTTCACATATATCTTCTAAAAAACAAAAATTGTATGTGCATATGATGCAAATGCAGACAGATTGAGTCATAATGATCTTCGTGCTATAACTTCATCTGGACGTACAAGATACATTGCTGCCTTTTGTGCTTTACAGGTTTTGTGTAGGCTAGCGTCTGGATCTCAGAGTATATGAGATAATGCATCATGTGATTGTATATCATAATTGTTCGTTACGATATAAATATCACAATATTTCTCATATGTTTCAACCAAAGAATCATAAATAGCTTGTATGCGTTGATCGACTTTTCCATCTTGTCATATAAAGACAAATAGTACATGTTTGTCCGTATAAAGCAATCTTTTTCGATAGACTTTTGGTTCATTCATTTTTTGCACAACATATCCTGGTGGCATAGTACTACCAGCTTGTGGTCAATTCATAAAGTCAAATCACTGTCGTAGTCCGACACCATCTTTGTTATACAATATTCACAAAAAACCTGGATATACATTGTCAAAATAATCGTCTTCTTCATGTTGTTCATCCAAAACCATATACATACGCAAAAAATTATTTCTGACAGCTGGTGATTGTAATGCTTTTTTTTGATGATTCTGGTACATTGTATGCAATGGTCAGATATCGAAAAGTGGTTTTTTGGTCTGAAGTGTATTTAAGAAGACTTTTTGGGCTTGCATATGTTGTTTTGTATATGTACTACGTTCATATATGTATGATTGAAATGTTTCTCGTTTGAGAGTAGTGTTTATGTATGCTGCTAGCTTTCGTGTATAATTTGCAATGTCGTATACTGCAAGACTCATATCCTGATCAAGTATGTCTTCATGTTGTGCATAGGCTTTTCATAGTGTTATGACACGTCACTTTTGTGGTAGAGAACGAGTATAGCTATTTGTCTTAATTTGTTCTAATATTTCCAGTTCTTCTCAGTAACCAAGTCATATTTTTTCCAGAAAGCTTGTAAGACTTTGTATATGAGAAGCTTGTTTTTTTTGTGTATAAATTGTTGTTTGACACAAAAAACTTTTATAAGAAACTGAAGTACTTTTTTCTGTTTGCGTGTCTAGTGTGAGAAGTACTTTGTGTGAACAAACAAAGTCTGGATGTATGTGCATAGATATGTGATCTGTGTTTTGTGTTATATCGTACACCGTGTCAGATATTGTCTTTTTTTCGGTTTCTTTTTCGGTTTCTTTTTCTGTTTCGTTTTGTTTCCAAGGAATTGTTTTGTAACAAAATGTTGTTGTGTTATATTCTGTATCGGTTTGACTTGGTTTTTGTTGTTCAATGCATTGTGCTACGCTTGAGTAATTTCCATCACACCCCAACAAAAAACTATACTTTTGTACTTTTTTTTCTCATTGCGTACACAACGATGCCAATACCATATCAGATCTTTGGTTCCAATCTAGTAACTCGTGTTCCCGTAAAATATCACCATCTAAACTTGCAAATGCAATATCTCGGAGATCTGTATATTTGATTGCTATAGGATGAGGAAATTCGCTTGGTGACTGTAAATGGTATTGTGTTGTTAGTGTAGTAAGTGGTATTGTTTTTGAAAACGTTGTTTGATAAATATCAAAATTTGTGTATGAAATTCATGTTTCACAAATTTCTTGACTTATTCCTAGTGTTGCTAGTAAACTCAAAATCTTTGGTTGCAAGACTATGTAGTTTATTGATTCACGTTCTTCTTCGTTTTTGTCTATAATGACATATTCTACATTGTATTTTTGCAAAAACAATCAACATATGAGTCATTCTATTCACGCTCAGACTATAAGGACTGGTAGGGTAGTTGTTTGTTGTGTTGTTGTTTGTACCATATCAAAAAGTGAAAAACAAAATATAACTTTGCATAAGTATACACAAATGTATCTTTTTGTAAAATAATATGTCCTATAATGATGATATGTTCTGTTACTTAATCTTGCATTTTGTTTGACGCTGACTACTGTTTAGTATTGCTTTTTTTATGATATCGTACTCGTATGCAAATCAAACGTATAGAAAAAACTACTACTCCATGATTTGATGTACCAAGACCAACTCGTCTTGACGCTTTTGTATGACAAGAAAATATAAAACGTATTGTTCACAAAGCTATCATCAGTGCTCAAAAGAGAAAGGCTGCATTGTGACATATTTTGTTTGCGTGAAATAGCGGATTTGGAAAAACGACACTTGCATCTATTGTTGCAAAAGAATTGCCAGCAGAATTACATATTGTAACTGGGTATGCCCTTACAAAACCTGCAGATATCATATCATTATTGACACATATTGGTGAATATGATGTTTTGTTTATTGATGAAATTCATAGACTAAAACCTAACCTAGAAGAAATGCTTTATACCGCTATGGAAGATTTTGCGATTGATATGGTGATGCCTGATGGGTGAAATATCAGAATGCCTCTCAAACAATTTACATTGATTTGAGCAACTACCAAAATGGAGTCGTTATCTGAACCACTCAAAAATAGGTTTATTTATAAATTTCATTTTACGCATTATACAATCCCAGAAAAACACGCAATTGTCCAAAGATATTTGACACAATATGTTGTAGATTATGATATGTTGTTGATAGAAAATATTGCAAACAAAGTAGATGCAGTTCCTAGAGAGATTCACAATCTGTGTATCCAAATAAGGGACTTTTTGGTATCTCATAATCAAAAAAGACTTACTGACTCGGTGTGGGAGGAGTGTGCTATTTGGTTAGATATAGATGATGGATGAATTACTCCCTTGCACAAACAATACCTTGATATTCTTTTGTCTCACAACAGAGCAGTCTGACTCAAAACTATTGCTCTTCAGCTCGGTATTCACGAAGATTCAGTTGAAAAAGACGTTGAACCGCTTTTGCTCAAATTGTGAAAGATTGAAAAGACGTGAAAGTGAAGAAAAATGGTAGAATAGATTTGTAAGTTGTATTTTTTTTGACACATTTCTTACAATTATATAAACTTATTGTATGAACAAAAATATAATAAATAGTGCATATATTCAAACAGATAGAGAAGACCCTAAGGAAAAATGCGATCGATGAACAATGTTTATGCAAAAATCTTTTGATAAGTTAATTGCTCGCCAATCACCTATACACTGTGATTTTTATAATGAGAATGAAAATACTCATTTTTTTGTAAAACATTGTTATTCTATCACTAAGGTATCTTCAAAATCTATGTATACTACATCTCTTGCAAACTGTACTTCCTTTATAGTTGTCGGTCTTGATAAGATTAGTTGAAAAAATATTGGATTTATGACTCACCAAAATACTGATATATTTGTTGACAGCAACACTTTTGGATTAGAGTCTTTTAATAATAGTCTTCATTGTTCCCTAGAAGAGTTTTTGGCGTTAGTTGATCATACAACTATAGATTCATTGCTTTTTTGATGAAATTTTTATACTGACGATCTCCAGCGTAAGTATGAGGCATCCTTACAATATTTTAATTCTTTACAATTTTCTAGAGAATATCCAACAACCGTTTTATCTTGACCGAAGAAGTCTCCCACATTTTCACATATTTATTTAGATACGTGATCTAGAAGAACATACACAGAAACAGCTTGATGCTATCAGTCAACTAATTTACTAGAATCTTTTTCTTTACATCAACGAAAAAGATACAAAAAACTCTTGTTAAATACCTTGTCTTATAAAGATTATCTTAGTGGTAAAGAAAGTACAAACTCTATAGATCGAATATATGATGAGCTAGAGAGCAATTTACAAAGTTTTTTCTTAAAAGATTTGCCTAATGCAGAAAAAGAATGAATATTGGATAGAGTAATGCATTGTGGACAATGGTCAGAATACCTTTTTAAAACAACAGTAGATTTTGCTAGTTATCATAGAATTGTTGATATTATAACATTTTACGAATGATTGTCTCTTTCTCCAGAAGAACAACAAGTCTCGAAAGAAAGAATAATATCTATTCTAGTAGACAAGTTCCCTTTTTTGTCATAAATTGTTTTTTTTAATTTAGAAAAAAAATTATTTAAAAAAATGTTCAAGCAAAAGTCTTAATTTTGCTGAACTTCTATTAATATGTTTGAATGAAACTATAGAATGTATTATGTGTTATCTATGAAATCATATTTTCTGCTTTGTCTATCTTCTTATTTTTTTGCTCTTCCAAAGGATCTTCTCCATAATCATTTGGTCATTTTGTCCCTGGTAATATTAGTAGTATTATAAACCATATCGGTCAAATAAATGGAATTAATAATATTGCTATCCGTCGTCCACTTCTATTAGTATCGTGCAATCTTCTTGCAGTAATAGCCAATGTTGGTACTATTGTTGCCAAAAAATACAGTCATATAAATGTAGAGATTATTTCTTCAAATATTGTTAATTCTCAATATATACTAATAACATATTCATCAAATATTGTAGGTATTGCATAAACAATATTACTAAATAGATAGAACCACCAATATTCAGAACGTGAAGCACGTCACTGAAATACCTGCCATTTCTTGAATCATAACAAAAAATATCAAAAAGGTCAGAGTGAATTCTTTTTTTTCATTTTATACTAGTTTTAAAATTTATTATTCTGCGTCTTCTGTTTTTTCTTCTTCAACTTCTCATTCTACTATAGTTTTTGTATCTTTAGGATCTGGACCGAATGTATTTGGTCATTTTGTTCCTGCAGATGCAAGCAAAACAATCAATCGTATTCCTCAAACTAAAGGAACTAGTGCTATCAAAAGTCGTCGTCCGCTTTTGTTTATATCATGCAATCTTCTTACTCCCACAGAAATTGAAGGAATTAGAGTAACTAACAACAATAATATGTAGATAATTCATATTGGTTGTCCTCCTAGTTCGATTCCTATTACTCCATCAATTATACTAGCAACAATTGCTAAAATAAAATTGAATAAAGCGAAATATCGATACTCTGGACTTGTTGCACGTCCATCAAAGTCAGTCCATTTTTTGAATGCTAATTTGTAGTAATCAACAGGTGAGAGTGTTTGTTTTTGCATAAATATAGTGAAAAAGAATAAAATCTGATTGCTATGACGTTTATTTTACAAGATGTCAGTTATCCAAGTTAATTATATTGTCTGCGAAAGTCAATAGTTCTTTGTCGTGTTCTATCATTAGTATGGTATCTCAATTGTCTAAGAAGTTTTTGAGTACTGCAAGGAGTCTTGAAATATCATCTGGATGTAGTCATACCGTCGGTTCATCCAGAAAGTACAAAACGTGTCATTTATATGATTTCAAAAGATGTTTGACAAGTTTTAGTCTTTGACTTTCTCCTCAAGATAGAGTATGTGCTGGTTGTCACATTTTGAGATATCACAAACCAATGTCTACCATCAATTGCAAATCCTTTGAAATATGGTGCATATCTTTAAAAAACACGAGTGCATCTTTGACGTACATGTCCAATACTTCAGAAATACTTTTTGCTCTTCGTTTGATGTCGATGATTTCTGGTTTGTATCTATTTCATTTACATAAGTCACATGCGACATATGTGTCTGGCAAAAATTGTAATTCAATTTTTTTGTATCCATATCCTTTACATTCTGGACATGCTCCTTTTGCTGAATTGAACGAAAAGTGTCCTGATGAAAATCACAAGTATTTTGCTTCATTTGCTCATGCGTACAATTTTCTAATTTCATCAAAGACTCAAATAAATGTTGATGGACAACTTCTTGGTGTTTTTCAAATACTTGTTTGATCAACATACAATACATGTTCTACGTTGTCGTATCCAGTAATAGTTTCTACTCATATTTCTTTGTAAAATTCTTGTTTTGCAACGTTTTCAAAATGTTCATATTGTTCTTTTTGCATGACGGGTGCCGTCAAGATTTCTTGTCGAGACATTCATTGTTTGAGAAGTTGTAGTCTAATATAACTTTGTATATATTTTTGTTTTTCATCCAAAAACTTGTAAAGTGTATCATACATCAATGTTGTTTTTCCTGCTCATGAGTGTCATGTTATGATTGTGAAACTTCAAAGTTGAATGTCAACGTCTATACTTTTGAGGTTATGTTTGCTTGCTTTTTTTATAGAGATCTTTTTGTTGGAAGGGGTATGTTCAAAGTCTACAAATATGTGTTTTCTACCAAAAATGTATTGTGCAGTCAGTGTGTCAACTTTTTTAAATTCTTCGAATGGTCAATTAAAGACAACTTCTCATCCAAAATCTCACGCTCAAGGTCCAATCTCTACAATCCAATCTGATTCTCTAATAAATTCTTCATTATGCTCTACAACAACGATTGTATTTCACATTTTTTGTAAATCTCTAATTGCTTCAATTGTTTTTTTGATTTCTCTTTCACTTAATCAAATCGTTGGCTCATCCAAAACGTAGACAATTCATGTTAGTTTGTTTCCAAGTTGTTTTGCAAGTCTTAGTCTTTGTAGCTCTCATCCAGATAATGTTCAAACTTGTCTTGTGACCGAGAGATATCAAAGTCACAAATCCAAAATTGTTTTTGCTCTATTGAGCAGTGGCGTGATAATTCTGTCTACTAATACTTGGTTTTTTGATGTATGTTTTTTGTATTTTTCCAAAAATCAAATCAAATCACTTATTGTTAAATATTGTAATTCTGCGATATTTATTTTGAGTGTTGTTTTGTCAACTTCATCGACGATAGCTTCATGAAAAGATGTTGTATGTGTGAGCAATTTTGCATTTGTTGCTGTATGAGGTATTGTTAACATACAATGCAAACTTTCTTTTCTGAGTTTTGCTCACTGACAACTAGGACACTTTTTCATATCTAGCATTGCCTGAAAGTCTACTGTTAACATTCATTGTTGATATTGGTCCTTGAGAATATCTTCTATTCATATGTATTTCATCGTGACAATTTTTCATGCATGGTTTATTCTCAACAACTCATTGTCTCAATCTATCACTGTCTGCAAAAATCGTTCTGGTAAGTCAGATCGCTTTTTATCTTCATCCATAGAGTATTTTTGTGCAAGTTTGAGAAGAACTGTCTGTCCCAATCTTGAGTCTCTCCATGGCAAAATAGCATTCATATATGTACTATTCGAATCTATCACTTTGTCCATATCTACTTGCAAAACTTCTCAAATACCGTGACATTGCTCACATGCTCATTCTGCACGATTAAATGAAAAATGTTGCGGACTAAAATCAGGGTACTCTATGTTAGATTCTGCACAATAGTTTTTGTCTGTATATCGGTGAATATCAGTGTTTCAAGATACTTCTGTCCAGATTCCAAATTTTTTCTCTTCTGCCAAAATTTTGATGATATCTTCTTTGAGTCTGGCTTGTCTTTTTTGTTCTATAGTCACACGATCATAAATACCAAACAGTTGTAATGGGAAAAATGATGCTGGTATTGATGGTGTTTCTAGATAAAAAAATTCGATAGGTTCTAGTTCTTCTGCTTTTTCTGATTGTGGTACAACCAAATATCTTGTAAATCATTTTCCTCATTCTACTTTGTGACGATTGTTTTTCAAAAATTTATCAAACTCTACTTGTTCTGTGATTTTTTTTGATTCTTTGAGAAGGTGAACTTTTTCTCATCCATATGCAGAAAAAACATCTTGAATAATTCATTCTATTGTTTGTGCTTTCATCAGTTTTCATGTTACATACGAATATGCTTGTCATGTTTTGGCAAATAACAATCTCAAATAGTCATCTATTTCTGTCAATGTTCCTACTGTACTTCTAGAATTCCCTACATTTTTGTTTTGTTCTATTGCTATAGCGGGAGAAAGTCATTCGCTGTACTCAATATCCGGCCTCGCACCAAGATTAAAAAATTGTCTCAAATACGCAGACAAAGACTCAATATAACGAAATTGTCATTCTTTGTAGAGAGTATGAAATGCAAAAGAAGATTTACCTGACCCAGATACTCACGTTACGGTGATGAGTTTGTCTTTTGGGATAGTAATGTCTATATTTTTGAGGTTGTGCGTTTTAACTCCACGAAAAACTATACTGTTTTGATGTGTTGTTTCAGTATGAGCGGGAGAAATTGTTTTTTTGCTCACGGTTTTTTGTTTTGACGGAGTTGTTTTTTTAGGTGCTTTTGTTCAAGACGCTGTTTTTTTTGTGATAGCCATATAGCAAAACCATAAGATAAAATAACACCCAAATTGTAGCAAATGCCAGAGAAAATACAAGCTCTACATACTTTTTGTTGCTCAATATATCTTTGAGTATGTCTTTTTGATTTTGCTCAATACACTTGCAAAATTTTGTTGACTCTCTATCATGTGATCATGACGTTTGAACAAGCTTACAAAGAACTAGAGCAGATATACGCTCAATTGCAAAGTCCAGAGTTGGTGGATATAGATCGTATTGTGCAATTACAACAAGAAGCAACTCGTTTGTACGATTTTTGTAAAACGAAACTTGCATCGACAACCCTTCCTGTTGTAGAACTAGAATCAGAAGAATAACAAAAAATATATAGTTTCTTCTAAACCATTTTACTTACATGTTGTAGTATGACGTCGTTTGACTCACTCACTGACTTTTATACAAAAAAACGTACTCGCTTTGTCTGGTATAGTCTTTTTTTTGTTGTGTGTAGTGGTGTGGCTGTTGGGTATGTACTTGCTTCTTTACCATTGTTTGAAGCGTCTCATAATATGCAATTGCAACAAAAAGTCTTTCATAATGCAGTTTTTGAAAAAAAACAATATGATGCTGACACAATTATGTATTATAAACAATTGCTTTCGTGAACAGCTATCGATAAAAATCCAGTGTATATGAATAGTTTAGATATTCTTCAATGATATTGAGCCCTTGTGTCTTGAGATGTCCAATCTCGTATAGATGCGTTACAATCTTTCCAACAAACAAAAGAAGAAATTGAAAATGCTATGTTGTTGACGGATCAAAAAGAGTTATATGCAATGTTAGCTGACCAATATCAATTTACATCAGATCTTGAGATTTTGTGACGTACTTCTTTGTGTTTTGCGTCTTTGGAGGAAGCGCATACACAATTGTGAATTTTCTTGCAGTATCTTGATGGTTTGTATAACTTGATAGAACAAACATTGCTGTGACTCGTCTGAATCTACCAAAATCCTGATATTGAAGATCAAACTCGTCAGTGTATTCTTTGACTTGTCTCTTCTACCAAAAAAAAACAAGTTTCATTGTCCAAATATAAAAACATATTTGAAGAACAAAAGAAGCAACTTGCACTACAATTTGAAAAAAGAATTGCTGACCCAGGTGTGTGTCTTGATAGTCAATATGTTGCAATAGATGATACTGTCAACGATGCAAAAAAGCAGTTACAAACAACCGAGCAAGAAGTTGTATTTTTGCAATTGTCTGTACAAAATAACGACATTGCAGTCTTGATGGAACTATGTCAACAACCTCCAAATTCTGACACACAACAGTCTCAAAGCCTCAACGAATTGCAGCAACAATTGGATCAGATGCAAGCATCAGAACCACAACAAAATTTGCTTGAAAACGTTCCGCAGGCATGACAAGATCAGTGACAAGAACAATGAGAACAGCAATGATCTGACCAAAATTGAGAGTCTAATTGATCTCAAATGAATGAATTAACACCAAGAGAACAAGATTACGCAGAACAACTGCAACGTGACGGAATACAATGGTTTGATCGTGTGCAAGATTTACAACAACGTAACTGATATTCTTCACAAACAGAACTTGATAATACATTTCGTTCTTTTGATTGATATAGACAAGATTTTGATCAGCAGGCGAGTGAAAAACAACAAAATCAACAGAGTTCTCAACGATAATTTTACTTTTCTTTTTTTGATGTCTCCTATTGCGTTTTCTCTTTTTTGATATCCAATCTATTGGTATGGTATTTTTTATATGTGTGCTTTTTTGTCTGGCTATTTGTTTTTTTCTTGGCTTGCGGTCACCAAATTTTTTATGAAGACAGCACCTCGTGTGCATCGTATCTTGGATCGTTATCGTGATGATATGATTATGCGAATTATGGTATGAGTTTTGTTGTGATGAAGATTATGACATGTACTTATCTACGATTTTGCATATTATGTCCAATTTCCACTCAAAGTCTTTGCGTTCCATGAATGAGGAATGTCATATATTGGCTGAATTGTATGAGTTGTAACTGTTTTGTGTTGATTCTTTTGGTATCATAAACTGAGCAAAAAAGATATACTGACGCTTTTTGATATGACAGTCGTAGTGTTGCCGTTTGGGAGTTTGTTATGAAGGTTGTGAAATTTTCTTAATCAAGAATTGTATGGTAGACCTGTTGTTGAGTTGTTTCCTACATTATCAAATGATCTTCTTGATTTTCGAACCTCGTTGTGAATTTTTTATGTCTATCCATTTGTTGATACAACTCTGAGGCTAAATACAAACATTATCGCTAGCATAACAGAGTGATTTTTGTTGCTCGTGATAATGGTCAGTTCGTTTTTTTGGCTTGCTTACCAACAGAAAAAATCGTTAAAGTTGTCTACAAATACCCCTCCGTCTCGACGTGCATGAATGCTGTCTGGTTTATTTTTGGTGTGATATAGTTTTGTTAGATTTATGCTAGAGTTTGTGAGACAAGATTCACAATACGAGTTTGTTTGATTTTTCTCTAGATCCCAGTGGTTTTTTTTGTTATTTATCTGTTTTTGAGTATACTTGATAGTACGCTCTGGTGCTTACCGCACTCGTTAATTTATTACAAAAGTATTTGGTATGACGATTGAAGAATTTTTGATGACAAGATTTATGTGAAATTATGTACAACAGTACGTGATCGCTTTGTTGATTTTTATACTATTGAGGTCCATACTGTATTTTTTTCATAGGTATGTGATAGGATATGTTCGTACAATTATTCACAAATGATATCACAATTTTGGTATCGTTATTTTAGAATGTTTACATAATATTCCTAGATATTTCTATTCTGTTCTGTCAATTTATTTCCCACTAAAAGTTCTTGATTTTCCACCTTTGGCTGACAAGACGATTTTTATACTATTTACTATAGTATGGGGTATTCAGTTGATACAAATTGCAAATAAAGTTATCTCATATGCTCTCAAAAATGTTTTTTCTGAATCCTCTGATGGTGAAACCTTTGATCAAAATAGTGAGGCGATCATAGACCTTTCTGTCAAAACCTTGTTATGGATAATTGGGTTTGTCTTTATTCTCATTAGTTTGGATGTTGATGTAACTCCATTGATTGCTGGATTATGAGTGTGATGAATCGCTGTTTGATTTGCATTACAACATGTGCTATGAGATATTTTCTCTTCACTGACAATATTTTTTGATAGGCCATTTAAGGTAGGGGACTTTGTTGTTTTGTGAAAAGATAAATGAACAGTTACAGATGTTTCTTTAAAATCAACTCGTATACGTACTCTTGCATGACAACAGCTTATCATACCAAATTCTGCTGTCGTGAACGAGAGAATAAATAATTATTCTGATATTTTTAGAAGAAGAACAGAACTTAATTTGTGAGTAACATATGAAATTCATGCTGATACATTGGAAAAAATACCTATGCTGGTTGAAGATATTGTTTCTTGATTTGAAGAAGCAACATTTAATTGGGCTGTATTCAAAAAGTTTTGAGAGTTTAGTCTCAACTTTGAAGTTGTTTATTATGTACAAACATCTACATATAAAGAATACTTGGAGTTGAATCAAAAGGTCCAATTTGCAATATTCCGTACATTTGAAAAAGAATGAATATCATTTGCATATCCGACACAACGTATCGTTCTAGATAAAAAAGAATAACATAAATATATATTTTTTACAAAAAAAATACCACTCTCGATAGAGAGTGGTATTTTTATAAGATAGCATACTAATTATTCAGCATCTTCTTGTTTTGTTTCTTTTGTGGCAGGAGAGTCTTGTGTTTCTTGTGATGGAGTGTCATTCGTGTTTTCGTTTGTTGGTCTTTGTTGGTATCTTCTTTGTTGTTGTTGTTTTCTTCTTTCTCTCGCGATTCCTTCTTCTTCACTTTCATATAATGCTCTCATACTTAGTCAGATCTTTCTACGTTTGATATCTAGCAATATTACTTTTGCTTTGATAATTTGTCATAGTTTTACTGCTTCAGCTGGATTAGCTATACCTTTGTCAGATAGTTCGCTCAAGTGGATCAAACCATTGATGTCGTCATACATTCTCACGAATACTCCATAAGGTACAAATCTAACAACTTCTCCTTCAATAGTATCTCAGATTTTGAATTCATCTGAAATAGCTTGTCGAGGATCTCTTTTTAGTTGTTTACATGAAAGCGATATTTTACCGTTTTCGAGTCAGATTACTTTTACTTGTTTTTTCTCTCCGATATATCAAAGACGTTCAATGTTGTTTACGTGTCCATATGTAATTTCGGAAATATGTACAAGTCATTCAACACTTCACCCAAGTGTCACAAATAATCCATAGCTTGAGATTCCACTCACAACTCAATCGTATGTACTTCATACATCGATTTCTGCCATGATTTTTTCTGTTTCTTCTCTCAATGCTTCTCTTTCAGATAGAATAATTCTTTTCTCATCTTCATCAATACTGATGATTTTTACACTAAATTCTTGTCAAATCAGGTCTAGTAATTTATCAAAAATCACTTCTTGATCTCCATCTTCTACTCTAGGGTAGTGGATAGGTGCAAGTTGTGATAGTGGTATAAATCATTTGATACCATGCATATCAACAAGTAATCCTCATAGATTTGCCTCTGTAGGTATAACATTCATCATATCTCCAGATTCTGCTTTTGCAATAAGGTTATTTCGTACATCTACTTGCAGTAGTTTTGAGATAGAAATAATATAATATCCTTGATCATGTCTGATATCAGGATTAATGATCTCTGCTTCAATTTCACTTCAAACAGAAAGATCAACTTTATTTCTTTCTAAATCTCTTACTTCTTTTAGTAGAATAACTCATGTAAATAATCATCCGTCACAATCAACAAATACTCATGTTGTTGTTTTTTTGATTACAACTCAGCTTACTTTTCTTCATTCTTTAATAGGCTGAAGTTGAATGGTTTCGTGTGTTGCCATTTAAAATATAAAACGTTAGGAATATAAAAAAAGGGGGACATAATTGACACTAAACTTTTAATCAGATTTTCTTTGAAACTACAAGATACTTTTCCAAAGCTTTCGCTTTTAAGTACTTGAGATGTTGTCTTCTCTCTTGTACAAATTTGAGAAGAGCTCTTTTTGCAGGATAATCTTTGTGGTTTTCCTTCAGATGATCTTGCAAAATCTTAATTTTGCTACCTAAGACCCAAATTTGAAATTCTGGAGAACCAGTATCTCATTCATGTCTTTGGTACCGTTGTAGTGTAGACATTAACCTAATAAAATAAATAAAAAAGTGTGGTACGATCATACATAAAAAAGCCGTTTGATAAGCATTTGACCTTTCTATCTGTCGCGTCATGCTGGGTATGAGAACATACGCCAGGATTTGTCCCCGGCAGGGATCGAACCTGCATCTACTCCTTAGGAGGGAGCTATTCTATCCATTGAACTACAGGAACTCAAAGTATTTTGAGCGTTTTTGCAAAAGAACGCCTTGTAACTAACAATAAAAAAAGTACAAAGAATTGCAAGTATATGTTGCATAAAGTGAAAATCGCTCTTGCCTCATACAAGCAAATATATAGGATTTTTTTATGTTTATTTTCTCTTCAATAGTTTCTATGAAATATATTTTACGATTTTTATTTGCACTTGTTCTTGCTGTTTTTTGATTTGGTTTGTATAAACACGACTTTGATATAGTGGCGTATGCAAATTATTTACAATCAGAATGATCCAGTACATTTTTGGAAAAATGAGATATTTCTTCACCATCTACGTGGACATTATTGTTATATGATGATGAAATTAAGCAAAATGAGTTATCACTATTAGAACAAGAACTTGAAAAAATAAATAAACTGACCGATTTTGACGAAAATACTGCAACGTGAGCGTTGAATACTTGAGATCAAGAATGAAATTCTCTTTCATGAGTTGCATTATCATGATCTATTTTATCTTGATCTACTTTATCTTGATCTGTTTTTTCTTGATCAGCATATTCTGGTGCAATGTTGTCGTGACTAAACGATACTAATACAGCATGAATGAGTGGCTGAAAAAAAGATGACTCTACAGATACAGAAGACGATCCTTTTTCAGACTTTGCGTGATTTTTTGATGCTATAGATGATGTTGAGTCGTCTGATACACCGACTATTTGATTTACTGGATCGACAGAACCATCTCCGTCTGGATCTTGAACTTCTCTTAATCAATCACCCAAGCCTGTCCAACCAAATGCGCCCACTCAGCCACAACCTTCAAAAACATGATCTAGCAAGTTGTCGTGATCTGTAGAACAAAATAGTATTGTATTGTCTTGAGCTACGAAAACTGAAGATGCATTATTACAAAAAAGACTTGAACAATACAAAACGTACAAAAAATCTCTCGCAGAATAGTATGTTCTCTTCTGACAATGAATCTAGTCAGTTTATTTATTTTTTGAATATATTGATATGAAAATTATTTCTTGGAATGTGAATGGTATAAGGGCTGTACTCAAAAAGTGATTTGCAGAATGGGTTGCTACAGAAAATCCTGATGTGTTGTGTTTACAAGAAGTAAAAGCCTTTGAACACCAGTGTGTTGGTGATGTTTCGCTTGTGATGCCTGGATATGAGTATGTCCGACACGCTTGAACTAGACCCTGATATGCTTGAACAGCTACTTTTTGGAAAAAATGACTTCCACATACACAATCTATTGCTACTTTTGATGCTTCGAGTTTTCATGAAGATGGTAGAGTAGTACAGACTGATTTTGAGGATATTTCTTTGTTAAACTGTTATTTTCCTAATGGGTGAACAAGGGCTGACTGAACCGAAATGTTGAGTTATAAACTTGCTTTTTATGATGAGCTTACAAAATACTGTGATATGTTGCAGTCTCAATGACAGCATGTTATTGTTGGGTGAGATTTTAACATCGCTCATACAGAAAATGATCTTGCTAGACCCAAAGAAAATCAAAATAGCATTGGTTTTTTGCCAATAGAAAGAGCGAGAATATGAGAATTTTTTGATAGTTGATATATCGATACATTTAGAAAGTTTGTACCAGACTGAGATGGTCATTATACTCGACGAGCATATAGAGCAGGAGCAAGGCCAAGAAATGTTTGACGAAGAATTGATTACTTTGCAGTAAGTAAAGGTTTGGAAAATCGCGTAGCCGATATGCAACATATGCCCCATGTGATGGGATCTGATCATTGTCCAATATATATTGACATAAAGTAATTTATGGTTATAATAGTACAAATATTTATTTGTAGTATTATTAAGTCATGTTAAAAACACTATTTCTTGCCGGTTCATTGTTATTTTCGGGTTGAAATTTTGATAAAGAAGTATTAAGTAAAAAATGAGATATTGAATCAACTAAAGTTGAGGTGATCTGACATGCTCAAAAAGCAGAGATGCTAAGTTTTCTTCATAACAAAAATGAGGTGTTAACTGATACTTTGGATTATTCTGATCCAGAATATGTTGAGAAGGTGTTTTTGGAGTTGTATCTACAAAATTCTAATTTAAAGGGTTTGTGATATAAAGAGTATGATGAGGATTATCAGAATATAAGAAGTTCTTTGGAAAAAGCTTATAATAAAAAGCACGGTATTGATAAAAAAGATTTTCTAAAACGGTTTGGTAAGAATTATAGATTCGATCAAGATAGGGCTAGACCTAGAGCTTTAATAGAACTATTATTGACCCAAAAAGATAAAGAAAAAAACGAAAAACTATGGACTATACTATGACAAGTAACAAATGAAGAATTGAATACTGCTATTGGGTATGAATATGAAGAAACAAAAGAACGCTTTTTGTATGATATAGATTATGTCTTGTCTGAGTTATATAAGTTTGAGATAAAAAACCCACTAAATAATACTTGAACAATATCGATGATAAAGCCTCATTGAGCTTTTTCTTTTCTTGGTCAAGACCATTTAAAATTACTTTATTCGCTGAAAAAATCTTCAGATAGACATCTGTTTATGAAATATAGTGATATATTATATGCTTACTATCCTGAAGATGTACAAAATGAGCTAACTATTTTTGCACAAAAAGAATCAGAAAGTTTTTTGAAATATGCTGATGTGTACTTTGATATAAATAAAGATCATGCCAAAGACCTTATATATAGTGCATCCAAAAATAGTCAAACAGAAGATATAATTACCATCTTGAAAAGTATCAAGAAATCTATTGTTTTACCAGAGGACAGTGAGCGAATCAAATCACTCTTTGATGAAATTATAAAAAAAAGTGATGCTAATCTTTTGCTTCAAGATATTGAGATACTATTCTCATTAAACGAAGATGATGCAAAAGACGTACTTTTAGAAATAGCCAATAATTTTCCAAAGGAAGTACTGCAAGTTTTACCTAAATTTGTTGATAAACCACGGGCAGAAAATATTATTCAAAGTATTTGTCGTGCTAATCCAGCATTAGTTTTGCAATTTTCTTCTTCTTTTGAAAAAGAAGTGTGGTGAAAAAATATTCTTCCAATAGTGTACAAACAAGATAGTTCATTACTTTTTTCTTACCCAGAGGTATTTGCAGGTATTGATAAAGAGTATACAAAATGACTCCGAGAAAATATATTTGCTAACCAATCTTCTGAATATATTTTGCAACATGCTAATAAATATGCTCATGTTGATCAAGAATCAGCAAAGAATCTAGTCCAAGAAACATGTAAAAATAATTATTATGCTATGCTCGAATATTGTACTCAAAACAAAGATCTAATAGATAAAGAATATTTTAAGCAAATAATTATTGCCAATTCTGAAAAATTTAAGTTTTACTGAGGTCTTTTAGAATATATTGATTGAATAGCAGAGGTTGATCACCAATTTGCATTAGATGTTATGCAAAAAGCTATACATGATGATCCATCTAGGCTATTATATTATGCAGAAAAATGTTATGCTGTAGATGAAAATATAACAAGACGTTGAATAGAAAAATATCATCAATACAAAGTTGAAGAACATCCTGGGGACTGATATGATCATTTAACCAATATTGAAAAATACTATGATTTAGACGAGGATTGGTTAATTCGTACATATGCAAAGCACTGATCTATATTTGAGTTATATAATTATTTTTTAGAAAAAAATATTAAAAAAGAAAAGTTACAAGCTTATATATTTGATAACTATCCAATTGAAGTTTTTTACCGTTTTTGGCAGAGTCGTTTTAATGAGAATGATTTTAAAAAAGAACATGAAGACTTATCTATTACTCTTTCTACATCGCAAAAAAACAAAATCAATAACTTATTTGTATGACTGAAAGATAAAATCATAAAAGTATGATCTAGAGATATAAAAATAGACTTTAATAAATATAATCATCTAAATATTATTTGAGGAATTATTGCTACTCAACAGAGATTGCATCCTAATCATAATGTTTTTTCAGAAGAATATCGAGTATGAAAAAACTTAGAAATGTGTCTTCAAATATATCAATCAACTATTCAAGACTTTCTAGAAAAATGAAAGAAGAATCTTAGAACTTGACAACTAGATAAACTACTACGAGATAAAGGTAATACTACTATATTTTTCATAAGAGCAAACCGTAAAATAGATGATCATAACTGAGCATTTAGTAACTATAATCCCAAAAGTGTATTAAAAGAACTTTGAACGATGAAAGAATATTCTTCTAGTCAGTGATCCTATTCTCCAGATTATATTATTTCTTCTATAGAGAAATATATTTCTACACATCCAGATAAAAATATAATTATTCATTTATGACTTCACTGATGATCTGATTGAACAGCTTCTTTTACAGGGGTTAGTGCAAATTGGCGGATGAAAGAAGATTTCGAAAGGTTACTTAATTTAGTTGATAAAAATAAAAACATTATTGTCGATTTATGAAGTTGTACTAACGGATCTAAGAGTGATAATTTTTTTGATGCTAGTGTAGATAATATATTTACAGATTCTTGACATCATTTATGATATTCTTCTTCTGATAGTTATTTTATAAAAGCTTGAGTCTGAAAACCTACACCCAAAGATTGAGAAACGTACGACCCCGCGATTCATTGAAACCCAGATGCAGATATTGACTGAGACGGAATAGTATCGTATCATGATTATATTGTATGGAGATTGTTAAATTATAATCATACATTAACTCCGACGTACTACAAAGATAAAGATTGAAAAACTATTAGAATTGCAGATGTGCCTGAAAAACCAACAGTACTTGAAACGAATTGATAATCTTTATATTTATATTACCAATAATTATGCCACATATACATAATCTAGTCACAGCTACGACCTTAGCTCTACATACATTAGCACCTTGATTGTTTCCCCCACATACTACATCAGTTGTTGACGAGACAGCTCAGGATGCTGTTGAAAATCTTTCTCAGAAAAACAATGCTGAGGTTCAGCAATCATATTGAGTGATTGGACCAATTGAACAAGCTTATTCGACTCCGTGATTGACGTGCAATACTTTGCTTGTCAATTGAAAAAACGTGTGAAGAATTAACTTCTTGTCTGATAATGCAAAGGCTATGTATGTGACACAACAAAGGAGCTCACCTCGATTTGATGCTGGTTGAGCAATTGATATCAATGCTATAAAAGAATATGATACTGATTCATGACAAAAAACATCTTTGGTGACTGCTGCATCTATGTATGAGCCTAATTGATCACTGACGTGAATATCTTTTGATAATTGAATGGAGACGTGAGCGTTTACTGCTTCAGATCTTCAAAATACAACTAGTCGATCAGTTTTTGCTAATGATCCACTAAAAAGTAAAGCTGTCGGAAAAGCTATAGTAATTATAACATGATGAAAATTTGTTTTGACTCATACTAGTGAGATTACTCCACAACAATTATACAATCAATATGTGACTAAAAGTGCAGATATTCTTACACTTCCTTCAGTCAAAAGATGATGAGCTATCAATCATGCGATTGTTGTTGACCATATACCCAATACACGAATCGCTACTACGTTTTCTTGACAATCTTGCGTAATACAATTTCCACAATGAGCAACTAGAGAAGAAAAACTCGCAATCATCAACATGAAAGACGTATGGTGAAATGAGTTTTTTGAAAGAATCGTAGCCACTGATGTTCTTTGACAGTGAAATGCTCAAAGTAAAGCATGGCAAAGCTTTAATTGAACATTATCTCCTAGAGATCTAAGTGATAATTTATCAGGTTGACCAAACCTTACTTTATTAAGAATATCTGAGTAGTTAACATCTATGTTGGTGGTAATTCTACTTATTTTAGCTAGCACTATTTAATTCCTGAAAAGAAGAAAAACCTACCGTATGGCAGGTTTTTGCATATATTGATTTTTACTATTTTTTGTGTGTATTTTTCTACATCATTGGCATACCTCACATTCATCCCATACCTCACATTCATCCTGCACCAGCTCATGCACCTGCGTCAGATTCATCTTTTTTGGGAGCTTCGACGATAACTGCATCAGTTGTCAAAAACATTGCAGCTGCAGAAACTGCATTTTGTAGTGCAACTCTAATAACTTTGGCAGGGTCGATGATTCCATGTTTGATCATGTCTTTGAATTCTCCTGTTTTTGCGTCAAATCCAAAGTTAAAATCGTTTTGTTCTTTGATTTTTTCTACAACTCGGTCTCCTTTGTATCATGCATTATCAGCAATTTTCTTGACTGGGTATTGGATTGCAGCTTTGATAATGTCAATTCCGATTTGTTCATCTGTATCTGTCAATGAAAGTTTTTCAAGTTCTTTGACAAGGTTAACAAGTGTAATTCCTCCTCCTGGTACAATTCCTTCTTCAACAGCAGCTCTGGTTGCGTTGAGTGCATCTTCTATCTTGTATTTTTTGTTCTTCATTTCCATTTCTGTTGCAGCTCATACTTTGATAACAGCAACTCAACCTGATAATCTAGCAAGTCTTTCTTGTAATTTTTCTTTGTCATAGTCAGAACTTGAGTTTTCGATTTGGATTTTGATTTCTTGAATTCTTCTTTCGATATCTTCTTTTTCTCCTTTTCATCAGATAATTGTTGTATTATCTTTTGTAGATACGACTTTTTCTGCTTGTCAAAGCATGTCTATTGTTGCTTCTTCCAGTTTGAGTCCGAGTTCTTCAGTAATTACAGTTCCTCACGTAATAGCTGCTATATCTTTGAGCATTTCTTTTTTTCTATCTCCAAAACCTGGAGCTTTGATTGTAAGAACGTTCAGCATACCTCTCATTTTGTTGAGAACGAGCGAAGCAAGTGCTTCTCCATCAATATCATCAGCGATGATAACAAAATCTTTCTTTCAACTTGCAGCAACGCTTTCAAGAACTTGAATAATATCTTTCATTGAAGAAACTTTTTTGTCTGTAATCAAAATATATGGTCTGTCGATAGTTGCTTCCATTCTTTGCCCATCAGTAACAAAATACGGTGATCCGTATCCGTTATCAAATTGCATCCCTGTAACAACTTCTTTGGTTAATCACATAGTTTTTCATTCTTCTACAGTTACAACTCAATCTTTCCCGACTTCATCCATAACATCAGCAATAAGTTCTCAAACTTTTTCGTCTTGAGCTGATAATGCAGCTACTTGTTTGATTTCTTCTTTGTCTTTTATGACTGTTGCTTTTTGTTTTAGAAACTCAACAATTGTTTCTACTGCTTTGTGTAATCAATTGCTCAATGCAAAAGGATTGACACCTGACTGGATAAATTTAAGTCCTTCTTTTGCCATAGCGTATGTAAGTACTGTGGTTGTTGTTGTTCCATCTCATGCTAATTTATTTGTTTTTTCTGCAGCTTCTTTGACAAGAGATGCTCCAACGTTATGATATCTATCTTCTAGTTCTATTTCTTTTGCTACAGTAACTCCATCGTTTGTGAATGTTGGTGCTCCATAGCTTTTCTCTAATAATACGTTTTTTCATTTTGGTCCCATAGTTACCATAACAGCTTTTGCAACCATTTCTATTCCAGTAAAGATTGCTTTTCTCGCTTCGTCTTGGTATTTAATTACCTTTGCCATATTGTTATTTTCATAAGTGATAAAAAATACTTAGTGTAACGAATGTATAATTCTTTGGAGTGATGTTAGTTTTTGTATTGATGTGTCAATAAATATTTGTGCATCTTGTACAGTAAGATTTGATGCTTTTCTATTGTACAAAAATGTATAGATTTTATTGATCGAGTATAATAACTGTTTCATATTCTCTACTGGAGTTCATCAATCTTTATACAGTGAAGTCTTTGATAATTCTTGATGAATTGTTTGCAGACTTTCATTGATTTTTTTAAAACTTGACTTAGTCAGATTGTTTTTTTTTGATTGTGAACTATCAGAAGTCAATTGATTTTCATTTGTAGTCATTGTTGATACTAATTCTTTCATGAGTTGATACTCAAAACTATAAAATATTTATTTTTTTTGTTTTGCTAATATGGAGCTTTGTTTTACAACAAGTATTTTCTTTTTTTCTCCATCAATGTCGACTTCGATTTCATCTGGAGCATATTTTGTAAAATGAACGGTGTCTCATACCGCAACATCCATTGGTCATCTTTTACCATCTTCCAAAATTTTTCCTGGACCGACAGCAATAACAATTCCCATTCAAGGTTTTTCATCTTTGTTTGTAGGGAGAATAATTCCACTTTTTGTAGTGTTTTCTGCCTCTTTAGGTTCAACTAATACGTGATCTTCTAACGGAATAATCTGTGACATAAGAAGTTCCATAAAGTATATAAAAGTATACATGGATAGTGAATGTATCACTTGATCCATCTTGGTGCTATTGTAGAGAAATTTTTTTATATTGCAAGTTTAGTTGCAAAAAAAATGATTGAGCTATATACTATAATTATAATCTACCTTTATTTGATTTAGTAAGAGAATGCAATTGTCTGTACCAAATATTTCTAAACTAACCAGATTTTTGGCTACAAAATTTTTACAGATAGCTAATTCTTTACAAAAAAATTTGCATCCAATAGATACAAAAGAATGGTTAACAGAACATAGAGATGTTGTAATAAAAAATATTATTACATCCAATAGAGATCTTCTTTCCCCATGATATGCTATAGAACCTTTAACAATTACACTATTGTCGTGATGAGTTATGTCTGTTGTTTGTTTGGTCGAGTCTAATGGTACTACTATTGTGGTCAAAATGTATCCTCCCTGAAATATATCACCCCATATCTGAAAAATAGAAGCACAAGCATTTGAACAACGAAATAAAGCATGAGTTGTAACTCCTCATGTCTATAGTTCATGAACTATCAACTATCAAGCCATGCAAATCCCGTATATTATTATGGATTTTGTAAAAGCAGAAACTATCTCAAGAAGTGATGCTCACTTTTATAGTGTATGAAAAATCTTGTGAAAAATGTCTACGTCTGCTATTGATTGATACTGACCTGTCGTTTATGATCAGACTAATGATAGGTATTCTTGAAAAGATTCTTCTCATTCTGAAGTAGCTAATATTCGTAATTTATCTCATAGAATTGATGCTTCAAAATTTCTTACACAAGAAAAAGTCATTCAGTTGCAAAAAGCTTTAAAAAAAGCATCTGTGGTTATTGAGCAAAAAGCTTGAATACAAAAGCCAGTTTGGTTACATACAGATATGTCTTATCAAAATATATTTGCAACTGAACCATTCACTGTTTTTGATCCAGACTGTACTGCGTGACACTCATACAAAGATGTAGCCTATAGTATTTTTCATTTAACATGAACTTCTTATGATTATCTTTCGGTTTTAGATCAGATAGTGTTGTGATATGCTTCAGTTATACAGAATGATATTGATCTTGATCTTTTGTATGCCTACCTTTTATTAGTGAGTTTAAGAAAGTGATATTTTCGTTATGAAAAGTGACTAAGTATTTGAGATGAAGAAAAAATTCAAAAATGAAAAAAAGCAATAGATTTGGCGTGCTCTATTGCTAATAATATTTTGTAACTTTTTTGTCGTATTATGTGGAATTTGGTCCGACCAAGAATTGAACTTGGGTTTCGGCTTTCGCAAAGCCGCGTCCTATCCACTGGACGACCGGACCATTAAATGAGAGTATATTAAAAGAAGTCTCTTTTTTCAACTCATTTTTCTATCATATCATCTTCATATTCATCGAATGACAAATCTGGTGCGTATTGTTGTATTTTTTTGGCAATATGAGAGTCTGGTACTGCAAGATAATCTGACAATTCTTTTACTTTCTCTGCTCAAACTTTTATATGGTAATAATACCTACTTAGTTCAGAAACAACTCTTACAAGATCATCATTCTTTTTAAATAAATCAGCTACTTGGGCTCTTAGGATTATATTTTGTTGTTCAAATTCTTCATATTCGTTACGAATATCCAATAATTCTTTGTTGGCATGTGAAAGGTTTTTTCTTAAGTCATTTATAATATCTTTGTTTTCATACCTCATATAAAAAAACAAATATCATATCAGACATCATCAGAATAATGCTATAATAATCCAAGCTACCATCAAACATATTGTTCTATAAAGTTTTTAGTATTATAGTATTTTTTTATTCAAAAACAATAAAAAGAGGACTTTTGCCCTCTTTTTATATAACTTTTTGTAATAAGACTAGTTAAGAGCTTCTTTCAATCCTTTTCCAGCTTTGAAAGTAGGAACTTTTCTTGCAGGGATTTTGATTTTTTTAGAAGGATCTTGAGGATTAACTCATTCTCTAGCAGCTCTATGAGATACTGAATATGTACCGAATCCTTGAATCCTTACAGCTTCATCTTTTTTCAATGACTCAGTTACGATATCGATGAATGAAGAAAGCATTTCTGCTGCCATTTTTTTAGAAATGTTTAGCTCAGCAGATAATTTGTTGATTAGTTCTGTTTTTGTCATGATAACAAATATAGATAAAAAGATTACCTTAGGTAACAACTGCAGTATAGTCCATTATTCCTACATTTCAAGAGATTTTGCTATTTTGTGTCTTGTTTTATTTGTGTCTTGTAGTTTTTAGAAGCTAGACTTTACCTATGGTTTGTCTGATTTGTGTAAATGAACATATAAAAATTATTTGACATGTTGTCAAAAACATTCCAATGAGTGGAGGATTTTATGCTGATTCTTCAGAGAGAGACTCTAATGTTTTTTTTAGTTTTTTTATGATTCTTGATACTTTTTGTCTGATGTTTTCTTGTGTGGTTTGTAAAAGTTTTGCTATAGTTTCATAGTTTTTTCATTCTATAAATTTTCGATGTATAATGTCTTTATATTCTGCTGGCATGTCTTGCAGTACAATTTGAATATGTTCGTAGGTTACGCTCGTTTCTAATAAGTCTTTTATTGAGATTGTTTTGTCTTCTAGATTTTCGTCAAATTGTATGCCGTCTTCTTCTCTAGATAATGATGAAAATCCTGTCAGTTTATGTTTTTTGAAGTAATCTTTGAGCATGTTTTTGAAAATAGTTCGAATGTACGATTCGAATGGATAGGTATTATCGTATTTTTGTAAGTTTTCTCGAAGCTTTGCATAAAATGTTGCGATAATATCTTCTGTGTCAGCACGAGGTAAGTTGTAGTGACTTTGTGCATAACGAAAAAACACATCAACAGTTTCTAAATAGAACGTTGAAAATGCTTTGTGATCCTTAGCAAGGAGTTGTTGTATAAATATAGTGTCATATGAAAACATGCACGGCATTCCGGCTAAATGAGTATACTACATAATTTTTTGGAGAATAACTGTCTTTTCTTCAGTAGATTCGTTGCTTTCGTCATATATTCATGCTATACACGAACATACTTGATTTGCTTCAAGCATTGCTAGTTGAGATCCGAACTTTTCTTTGTCTACATGTTCCTCTCCTGACACAATAGTACAACCACACACAAGACATGCACCTGTACAACATGCTACAAAAATATCTCCTCCATTCATATTTGCTTGAGAAGAAAGACTTACATCACTTTGAGCAGCAAAAGATGTAACGTCTTGTCCTTGTTTGTCTTTGACTATGATAGTAACTGTCATTATATAATACGTTTGTAAATTAAAAAAGTGACATGTTTTTTTTGTACTAGCTTTATAATAGTATACGCAATGTGTTTTACAATCTATTTTGTATGTTTATTTAGATACGTTGCATAATATATGTTTTCGTGAGTGTATTTATAGAAACTCTTGATCAAAATTGTAGAGTTTGCATTGGCATTATGTGTCCAAAGCACGCTCAAGTCACAATTGGAATATTCAAATCTCAAAAGACATCTAATAATGTCTGCTTCAAGGGAATATCTTTTCACCATTCAGATCACCGGTTTCGTTTACCACAGATAACTCCTGTAATTTCATCTCCTCATGGTTGCATACGCAACTGGAAAAGCATTCTTCTTATTTCTGATGCGCTCATTTCTATACATTCTTCAATACAGAGAATATGTCATGATATATTTTTGAGTGCGTAGTTTGTTCATGCAGTGAGAAGTAATGTACTTAGGTTTCCTCCAAATAATTTTCAGCTTGCAGTACCTTCTTTGATTACACGAATTCATCAATCATAACAATATCTTTCTGCTCAAACAGTATAGTCAAAATAATCTGGAACATCTTCCAGTAGTATATCTTTTTTGGTACTAGAAATATGTTCTTGTAGCCGTTGTATAGTTTGTTCGTATCCTGGTGTATTTGTTCTTGTACAGGTGCTGATTGTTGGTCATAATATAGCTGGAGCTCAATGTGCGTACCAAGCAACAAGCAAACACGTGATATCAGAATATCATATAAGTGCTGTTGGGTGTTTCTCAAGTGCTTCTCGATCAATATATGGCAGCAGTTCATTTGAAAAATGTCATCCTGACACAGCTCGAATGGTTGAGATTGACGGATCACGTATTCGTCTGTTAATATCTTTTACTCTACGCTTAGGGTCAATTCAAACCACACCAGTGCCGAATTCTTCTCATTTGAGAAAAGTTACTCACATAGCATCTTGTAAATATTTTAGACACGTGTCAAATTTTTCATCAAATGTATATGAATTTTTGGCAGTTGTGACTAATCATATTGTATCTCATTTTTTTATTTTGAATATGTTTGTCTGCTTTATAGATGGGTGATTCATATGTTATGTGAGTCATAAACGATCTTGAAATGATGATATTGTATTGTCTAGACGATGACGAAGAATAGTATTTTCTAATTGAGGTAAATGTATATGTCAATCGCAAATAAAATCTATAAATGCATCAAAAGTATATGCATGAAGTATGATTTTCTCTCCCCCATCTAGTGATTGTTGTGCTACTTTTCTACAATCTTTTGCAATAAAGACGTGTTTGGTATATAGTAACTTTTGATCGGTGTTGTATGTAGCAAAGAGTTCTCGCTGGTCAGATACTAGTCATGTCTCTTCTAATAATTCTCTTTTTGCTGATAAAAGTGGATCAGTTTCTCCTGGGTCCATACGACCTCCAGGTAATCGTCGATTTGTTGATACACTCGATGGGTTTTCTTCTTGCGTTACAATTATTTTGTTATCTTGTACTGCCAATATCAAAACTGAATCTTGTTTTTGAGCAAGTTCAAATGTTGTCATTGTGCCATTGTACAATAGTTGTTCTCGTTGATATATATCAAACATAACTCATGAAAATACTTTTTTTGCGTGTTGTGGTATCTGCACCGTACCTATATCAAAGTGTAAAATAGTATGTAGTTTCTTTTTTTATTCTTTTTTTATTTCTTATTCTTGCAGTGTTGTTTTTATTGTAGAGACTGCTAGTTGTAGTTGATTATCGATGAGTGATTCCTGATATAATTCTGCATCAAATTCTATTGGGATCGATGGTTCGAATCATACTTTGTCAATATTTTTGTCAGAAGGGGAGTATCGTTTACCAATTGTATATTTTAGAGAACTTCCATCTTCAAACGATTTTATTGTTTGAATTGATCATTTTCAAAATGTTGTTGTTCATACAACAATTGCATCTCTGTCTTCTTGTAATGCCATAGCAATGATTTCTCATGCAGATGCGGTAAATCCGTTGATAAGAACAACAACAGGAATATCTCATACGGTACCATATCCTTTGGATGTATAGGTCTCGTCTTGAAAGGTTCTATGTTTTGCAGTTACTACAATATCTCATTTGGGTAAAAAATGAGAAACAATCTCAACTGCCGTATCTAGATACCCTCATCAATTTCACCTTAAATCCAATATCAGTCAGTCAATAGCTTGTTCATTTAGTAGTTGCATTTCTTTTGCGAAAAGAGCATCTGTTTGATCTCAAATAGAAGACATTTCTATGTATCAAATTTTTGTATCTCATGTTTGTATAACTTCACTTGTCACAGAGAGTAATTCTATTTTTTTTCTTGTTACTGTTTTTTCTACTAATTCTTTTTCACCAGCCTTATTTTGTCTCAGTATGAGAAGTGTTACTTCTGATCACTCTGGACCTCTAATTTTTTCTACTGCATCTCAAATAGTCATTGTATTTGTGATTTCACCATCGACTTGCACAATAATATCCAACGGAAAAATTCATTGATCATATGCTGCTCCATCTTTTATGACTTCATCTATTTGGACTCCTTGTTCTTTCATAGATACATATGCTCCTATTCACTCAAAATCAGAACTTCCTTGTAAAGATTCATTAAGGTCGTCGTTTTCTACAATATCTAGATATGTTGTATAAGGATCTCCAATGGCTTGTACGTATGCTTTAACCGCTCATATCATCATTGCTCAACTATCAACCATACTTCAAGAATAGTATTCTTTTTGTAAGATATCATACAACTCTTCAAAACGTTTATATTCTTTTGGAGCAGTTTCTCCTTTGTAGTTTTGTATACTTTGGGTTATTTGATTCAATATAGGATCAACTTGAACAGTGAGTGGTTCTTTTGTTCGATGAAGGGATTGATATATTTGGTATCATAGAACTCATCAAATACCAAAGAAACTACCAACCAAGAATGTAATTATAAGTGATGTTTTTTTCATTGTATCCTGTAATAACTTAAAAAATACTATATGTAGTTCATACTGTATATATGTTATCTTATTTTGTTGTTTTTATTGTCCAAATAAGGTTTTTTGTCGACATATCGTATTGTGTAATATAGTTAGCAACGTTTTCAAATGAATCAGTTTCACCATATGAGATAGTCAAAAGATTATCTTTTAGTAGCATTCTTGCTCAACCTCAACCAACGCTAACATCATTAAGTATATGTTCTTTTTTTCATGTTTGTGAGTTTCGTATTTCTATATTTGATAGTTCAGTATTTCGGTCAATAATATATGTGAATATATAAAATCCATCAAACGCATATCCATCAAAACCATGCGTACTAATTGTTTCAAATGGTTGTCATGATTTGGCAATATGAAGTCATTCGAATGAAAATAGTCATCATTGTTCTGCAATTTTTGTCGCAATGACGTGTGAGTTGTTGAGTGTGCGATACAAATAATAATATGAATTCTCTATTTCGGTTTTAGTATCTAAGTTGAATGTATGTTGTTCTAATTGTCAACGGTTGTCAAATGTTGCTGTTGTATATATGATAGAAGACTGTCCTTCTTGTCCAGTATACAAAGATAAAAATGGTCCATATACATTTACATATGATTCTTGAAGTCATAAAATATTTGTTATCCCATTGTCTGTAGACTCTTTTTTTCATCGATCAAAAGTTTGTCATTTGTAGTCGATTGTAAGAAATCATATATCATCTTGTTTTGTAATACGAACATTTGTATCTCAAGAATTGATACGAATAGACAAGCTTTCATTTTGAAAAAAGCTACGAGAGTTATCTTGAATAGCAACATCTCCCATATCATTTAGTATTTTTTGTATACTGTCTGGGCTCGTGGTTATTGTTCATGTAACTATTTCCCATCATGATCAAAATTGCAATCCTGTGTTCGTTTGTTCTAGTGGTATGGCATCTCAACTTGTTTGTTCATTTGTCTCAGTGGTTTTTGATGAAGAACATCATGCTACAAGAATTAGACATACACCGAGTCAGAGGAGTATTGCTTTTTTGTAGGTAGTGTTTTTGTATGCTTGATTAGTAGAAAAAAATGAAATCATTGGCGAATATACTAAATAAAGATATATAGATATTATGACTATTTTTTATTAAAATTCAATAGCTGGGTATATTTCATATACTGTATTATGTTTGACAAAAACAATATCACATTGGATGTTTCAAGGTCGTGGATGTTTTCGTAAGTATGTTTGAATTGTTTTTTCTAGTGTCGTTAGTTTTTTGTCCGTAATATATCCGTCAATATCTTCAACATACACAATAGTTTTGACTTCTACGAAAACGAGGTTTTTTCATTTGCTACATACAATGTCAATCTCTCATCACCTAATAGTATAGTTGGATGTAATAATTGTATATCATATCTTGCGATAGTATTCTTTGACTATGTTTTCTCATTGGTATCAGATTCTTTTGTTGTGGTATTGTGATGTATGTGACATTAATGTATAGTAAAAATAAAATACGATTACTAGTTGATCACTAAATTTATAGGGTAGGATTTTATCTACCATACTCAATAATTTGTTTGTATTTTTCCTAAAAATTGACAAATGACCAGTCTTTTCCAGGTTTTTATTTGAGATAGTTTGTTTTTTTATGGAGATGCTCTATTATTGTTGTAGACAATTTTATTGTGTAAACGTTAGTGTGTTTGTATGAAAATTAGAAAACTTTTAGCAACGAGACATATCTTTTCGTATGTTGTTTCTATAGGTATTATTTGCATTACTGCGATATTGCTTTTTTTCTCTATTCGTAGTATTTTCCGTTTTTGATCAACCTTTTTGAATCAATCGATATCGACATATTTTCCACTAGATACACAAAAATCTGTACAAAATAATATCTGACACATGTGGTTAATTGGTTCTCCTGTCGCTGTTTCGTGAATTGTTCATGCTTTTGAATACAAAGAAGAACGTTACTATGTCCTACAAACAAAAAGGAATGTGAAGTATTTTTTGGCTCCTGGCGCAAGTCTTGATGATATGGTCTGAAAGTATAGTAGCGTCAAATGAGTTATAGAAGATTTTTATTGAGCAATCCCTTATTTATGATTGACGTCGGTGCAAGTCTTGCAAGAGCCTTTCCCCAAAAAGGATATACGTATGACAGAACAAGATTTCCCTGCATTTATGAAAACAGTAGAGGAGGCACATGCGCTCAAAAGTAGTTCTGTACGCCCAATTCCATCCTGAGGAATACATTTTCGTTCGTATAAATGATATACTATGTATTTCCCCAAAAAAATATATTACGAAGTATTTCTTACGAAGCAAAACTTATGATCTAGAGAACTGCAATGCGATAATGCAATACATATTGTTTGAAATGATAAAATTAAAGATATAAATAAAGATCCACAATATATGAGATATAATGCACGTTTGATCGTTTATGTTTGTGAATATAGTTGAACATATAATGCTCCTCTTGTTGATGGATATATGCATATGACAACAGAAGATGAGAAGTATCATTTTTATATTGATGTTATTCATCCAGTACGGGAAGATTTTGCAAAAGATATTGCAGTAAGATCAGAACATATATTATTTTAGATTATTGTGTGTTTTTTTCTTGAAAAAGAACACAGTATCCATATCTTACTAGGAGAGATTATATAACATTGGTTTTATTTTATACTTTATAGACACGTATGGATAATCACACACCTGCAAATTTTGAATGTAAATTTCATTTTGATAACCTTGAAGAAGCAACGCAGGATTCAGTTCGCGAGCGAGTAGCATATGCAATTGACCATAAAATGAGTGGAATATTACTAAAAATTCATGCACATCGTTCAGATGCAAGAGTATTGTTTAGAATTGATCTACAAAAAAATAAAAAAGATTTGTTTAACGGAACGTTTAGTATGTATTATCCTGGTATCGAAAAAGACTTTGATTTTGCTGATGAAGCTTGAGTTAGATATGAAAGAGAGGATTACGTCAATTTAAATGATTTGGTTAGTCACGCGTTTTCAAATTTCAAAGAAAGATTTGCTAACAGTTAAGTCTTCTACTTTTTATACTTAATTTATACATACAGCATGGCACAACAAAAAATGCTTACAAGAGAATGATATGAAAAACTTGTTCATGAGATTCATGATATTGAAAAAAACCAACTACCTTCTATTTTGGAGCAAATTATAGAAGCAAAAGAAGCGTGAGATCTTTCTGAAAATTCTGAATTTCACTCGGCAAAAGAAAAACAAGCTTTGTTAAAAGCAAGAGTTTCAGAGCTAAAATGAATGGTTGATGATGTTAAAATTATCGATAGTATAGAAGATGCACATTATGACAAAGTATCTTATGGTTCTCATGTTACCGTAGAAATGGAAGATGGAAGATCGTATTCTTTTGATATTGTATGATCTTGAGAAGTTGATCCTTTGGGAGAACCTATGAAAATTTCATTTAATTCTCCAGTATGATCAGCAATTGAATGAAAAAAAATCTGAGACATTGTAAAAGTGAAACTTATCAATGGAAGACAAACACTTAAAATTATAAAGATTGCATAAAGATTACATATATTCGACAGTTCGTTTTCAAAAAAAGTAATCTGATCTATTATTCTAATGTGTTAATGATTCGTATACATATGTGAATCTAGAGCATAGGCTTTTATGTTATATTCTGTTATGAAGCATTATTATGTTTTTATTCCATTTTGTGTCTGGTTTTTGGTACAAACATTGAAACTCTGTTTGGATGTGAAAAAAAGAAAAACCATCAAAAATCCATATCAATTCTTGATAGTGTCAGGTTGATTTCCTTCTTGACACTCAGCATTGACAAGTAGTGCTTTGACTATATTCTTTTTGGTTGAAGGTATGGATTCTCTTTCTTTTATGGTAGTTGCAGTGTTTTCTGCTTTGTTGCGATATGATGCGATGCACGTAAGATATGAAGCATGAAGGCATGGTCGTGCACTAAATGACTTGCATACTGCTCTCAAAGATACTCATACTCCAAAAAATAAAAACATTTTTCAAGAAAGATTATGACACACTCCAGTAGAAGTTGCTTGATGAGTTGTTTTGTGATCTATATTTAGTGTGTGTTTGTATTATCTCTTCTTCTCTTGAATTTCAATGTAATGTATCGGCTTATTATTTAGTGTAATTTTCTTTCATATACCTATGAAAAAAATTCTTGTAACAAAGAAAAAAAACGCATCACGTACGAGAAAAAATTTTTTTTCTCGTTTTATGAAAAAAAGAAAAAAAATAGATCAAGCAATAGAAAAGCGTATTCGTACCGCTGTTGTCTATATCTGAACATGAGTTGTTTGTTTTGTATGACTTGGATTTCTATTACAAAATACTCTTTTTTCTTATGAAAATACTATCCAAAATGTTTCCTTTAGTGCTGCGAGCAAAGAGCAATACGATGATCCTTTTATGTATGAATTTATGAGACAAAATCTTTTGTATCAAAACTACTTTTGGTATAAACTTTCTTCCAAAAAAAGTATCGTCTCGACAATACAACAAATATATCCTTTGATCAAAGATATTAAAACTCTTCGCATGGAGAATGGAAGCTTGGATGTTGAGGTAGAATTTTATGCTCCATTGTTATTGATTCGCAATAATGATAAACAACGAATAGTGCATAATGATACAACTTTTTATGAAGTGAATTCTGGAAATACGATTACACAATGAATTTTACCGTTGTATTTACCTCAATATTTGAGCTGATCTACCACCTTGTCAGGTATGTTTTTCCCAATATCTTCACAACAATTGGCTCAGGACTTGTCTCTAATCTATGAAAATATTGCCGATATTGAAAAAGTAGTATATCTTGCATGATGAGAGAAAATGGCTATATTGTTACAGTGAGGAAAAAGAATTTTTGTTTCGAATACAAAAGATATACTGACACAGATTGACAAGCTGCGTATTATTCAAGAAGATGGATTGAGGTCTACGTCTTGACTGACGCTTGATGATATTTACCAATTGGATTTGTGAAGTTTGGAGTATGTCATCATTCAAAAAAAATAATTTTTTATATTTTGGGAGTGCCTTTATGGAACATCATGACGAAAAACTTACACATTTACTTTCTGTTGTTATAGATAACTATATTTCAAAAGGAGAACCTATTGGTTCTAAATATTTGCATTCACTCGACAAGATAGATTATGCACCTTCAACGTTGAGAAAATATCTCAATTTGCTTGAAAAGTCATGATTTGTTTATCAACCATACAATAGTTCATGAAGAATTCCAACCTTAGATGGATTGGCAATGTATTTGGATTCATATATCAAAACGACTGAATGAAAACATTCATCATTTGAAGAGGATATACCATTTGATGTCAAAGATGCACGTCATGGTCTTAGAAATATTATTGAGAGTTTGTGAAAATTGGTTGATGGTGTCGTTGTTTGATTTTTGAGAAATGATGAATATTACTTTTTGGGGATTAATAATCTTCTCAAGGATGCATCCTGATGAGATTGATTTGATACAACAAGATATATTATTGATTATATTGAAACCAAACAAATTATATGATTCTTATCTACCAAAATGATCAAAAAGAATCAGGTCTACTATACATTTATACAAGAAGAAACACATAGCTTTTCTTGTTTGTATGCAAAAGTAAATGTCAATGATTATGATGGTATAATCAGTATAGTGTGACCAATGAGAGTCAATTATAAGAAAAATTTGTCTATCCTCAAAAAACTATTACAATTATTGTGATAGTTTTTTTTATTGTGTAGTTATAGAGTATGGCTCTATGAATTAGTTCTCCTGATGCAACGCAACAACTAGACACGTGAGATTGAGCAAAAGAAAAAAAGATTTCTGAAAAGTCTGAACTTGAACTCAAAAAAGATATTGATGCAAAAAGTGAACAAAAAGAAAAAGCTGAAGAAGCTGCAAATAAAATAAAAAGCAAACTTGATGAAATCAAAAAAGATCCTAGTAAAATATCTGAACTTGTTCAACTTATTCTTTCTCTTGATAGTAGTCTTGTAGCTATGTTGCCACCTGAGTTGCAAGCTATAATACGTGCTGTAGAACAACATCGTTCAAATCTCAAACTTCTTTTTGGTCAGCTGTTAGAGATTCTCCAAAACGACTTTCCACAAATATACGATGCATTAGTGTCTCAGTGAATAACATCTGCTTCTGATATACTAGCTGTTTTGTCTAAAGCAAAAAATATCCCCTCGACTGTTTCGCAGTCTGTTCAAGCGATCCAATTTGCACAACAGCAGATACAACTTGCTTCTGCAAATCTACAAAATGAATTAAAGTCTGCTATTGCTCAAGAACAAATTATTTCAAGTGTAACAAACTTTTGTATGCAAGAAGAGTTGTCTATTGCAGAACATCAACAAGCATTGGACCAAAAACTAGCACTCAAAGAAGAGATAGCAGCTGATAATACAAAAGAAGCTCTTGAAAGTGATGCAAGCACAGAAATAACAGATTCTCTTGCATCTTTGGCGTGAGATATTTGAGCTAATCCAGAACGTGCAAAAAATTCTCTTGCATCAAACAAAGATAACCCTACTATAAAAAATAACTGACCTGACTGATTCACATCACATGAATCTTTTGCACCATCGATTGATGCAGCAATAAGTCGTTTTCGTTCACGTATAGAACAATCAAACGATCCTTCAAAATTATGAGAGCGTAATATCCCAACAATGAGAAAGGAACTGCATTATGCAGCATCTGTAGTTTCACAGGATGTCGCTGTATGAGACCGTAGTGAATGATGAGCTATGTGAGTTGTTGATGCACATGCAAGAACATCAGAACTTATTACTGATTTTATAATACAATCGTGAGGGTTGATTGGTCGTGGTTTGACTGCTATGCGTAGCTTAGATGTATAGTCTATGTAGTTTTTTGTTTTCTTATTTTCTTATTCATGACACACATTATTCAAAGCGCAGGTGGAATTGTGTATTTTATACATCAAGACGGTCAGCCTAGATATCTTTTGTTGAAAAGGCAGGCAAGATCCAAAAAAATAGAACGAGTAGCTCCCAAAGGAAAAATGCAAGTCTGAGAAACTATGGAACAAGCTGCTGTGAGAGAAGTGAGTGAAGAAACTTGAATTCCAGTAAATACATTGCTTCTTGGTCAAAAAATATGAGTGATGAGTTTGAGAAATACAGAAAGACGTGAATGAATGATGGATAAAGATATGACGTTTTATTTGATGAAATATTCTGGTGATCCTCAAAAAGTAATCGTTTTGGATGGTGAATGATATACGGGGATGTTTAAGCGAGCAACATTGCAAGAAGTTCTTGAACTGATTTATTATGTAGATATGAGAGAGTTAATAAGATCTGGTCATAAAATCATTTTACAAAGAAAAAAACAAGATTCGATAAAAAATGATTTTATAAAAAATATAGATATGTAAATCATTAGTTCGTAATTTCTTTGAACTGTTGTATAGTATACATAGAGCTTTTGTTTTGTCTTTGGTTAGAGCTGCTTGCATTTTGCTAAAGTAGCTTTTTTTGATTAGATGGAATATAGTTGAGTATATCATTTATTTTTTTCTTTTTTTGTCCATGCATTCTCCTTCAAGCGTTTGATCTGCTCCTCAATCTTCATTGCAACTAACAAGTACTATGAATGCTATTCGTGAATGTACTCAAAGTCTCTGTGCTGTTTTACAAACTACATTTGACAGCGTTTCTTCTTTTGCTTCAAATGTTCGATCATGAGTGATACAGTGAGACTTATTTGTTGATGTAGTTTTGAGACAATTAACTCTTTTGGAAAAACACTTACAAGATTTGGCAAAACATACTCTTGATGCTGGGAAAGACTTCACACATCATACCATTGTTCCATTTTTATATGAAACAGAAGCACATCTTGTTACGTATATGCAAACAAATAATTTTTTCTATAATACATTTGGACGATTGGTCAAATGAATAGTTTCTTTTATCAGACATATGATTTGAACAACTCAAATCCAAGCAATAACAGCATAAAGTAGAGTAGTTTTATATGGTAATTTGAATCATGAAAGTAGTCAGTATTATTTTTTGTATAAGTCTTATGTTTTGACTTGTGTGATGTAGCGGTATGCAAGAAGACCTTACAAAGGCAAAACTTGAAGTACAACTTGAGATTGAAGAAGCAAAAGCGACTGCAGAGATTAAGGCACAAGAGACAGAGGCGCAGTTGCGTCAAAAATTGGATGAAACCAGCGTGCTTGTAGAAGAAAAGATCAAACAAACTTCAACTGAACTTCAGCAAAAAGCTGAAACAACCAAAAGAATTATGGAAGAAAAAGCTGCCCAATAGGTAGCTTTTTTTATAATTCTTTTTAGTAATACATTGCTGCATAATAGTACAAAAACATTCACAATCATCCAAATGTATAGGTTGTATTTTCTATCTCAATACTTGCTCCTCATAATTGTGGATCTGCATGTGGAGTTCTGTTTCAGATATTATACAACGTTAGTATAACTCAAGGTTGATCTTGTATGTCATATCATGCTTTTTTCCAAGATACTATTATTTCTTTGAGAACTGCTCAGACGTATAATGTTTGATAAAATGTACTATTGTGTCATTCTAATCTTTCTTTTCTTGCGTCTTTTGTCAGAGAATTTGGGTAAACAAAGTGTTTTTCTCGCATGTCTGGAGCGTTTGCTTGTATCCATTTTTCAATGTTTTCTGCAGTTTCCAATTTGATACCACCTATTCCATAACTTCATTGTGCCATTGACATAATGTTGGTTTTTTCTGTTAATAGTTTTTTTGCAACTCATCTATAGGTAAAAAATCATCTGACTTGTTCTCACAATATGGCAGCTTGTATCAAGTGTGGATCTAACATAAGAATGTCTGCAGTTTGTTGTACGTGAGGTAAAAATGTATTGTCTGGGTCTTGCAAAAAAGATTGTTCCAAAAATGCAAAGTTTTCGTTTGTTGAGAAGGGTAGCATGAAAAGTCTTTGATTATTTTGTTGTATTGCAATTTTTGTTACAGATTCCAAATTTTGTAATGCAGTTGCAAGAGCAGTAAAATCTTTTTTTTGTAAAAGTCCTTCGTATAATTTGATATGTTGTTTTGTAGGAATATCTGTTGTTTGTATGCTATTGTTTGTGTATTGACTCAAAAATATTATATCTTGCAGTACTTGTTGTGGTTTTTTGCTCTCCAAAATGAAATGAGCAGTAGCTCCATCAATACGCTTATTTTCTAGTAATGTTTGTAAAATATGGTATAAATAAATTTTGCTACTATCTAATGAGATTTTGTATTTTTCTAGTCAATTTTGGTTAAAAACATCATCTCACCCAGCTTTTTGGACGTATTGAATTGATCAAAAAACTCAGACATAGCTTATAACCCCATTATCCTTTTTGAGTTGTGATGTCGTTTCTACTTCTATAGTTGTATCGATTTGTGTGCTGTATGCTTGTGCCATACTATCATTTTTGGTAATGTCTTCATAATATTTGAAAAACAAAATTGCACCAATGATACCTATAATTCACTGTATAGATAAGGTCCATACCATACCAATAATTCTTTGTTTTGTACGAATCATACAACTCTTGCCAAATAAAACACAAATAGAAATAATCTACATGTATTTTATTGACAATTTTTATTTTGTCAATAATTGTATGTCTTTTTATTTATTTTCTACAAAAGATGCTATTTGTATTGCTCATCAGGAAATAGTGTGCTTTACATTTTGCAGGAGTAGTTCTGTGTCTTGAAATTGTTCAGTTGATGAATTTGTCTGAAGAGTAAGGTCTGGTTTTTTATGGTCATATGTATTTGCTGTGTTATCTATTGCATGCACAGAATCCAAAAAATTTATTATGTTTTGTAGATGTTTTGGCATGTCTTGTTTTTCTTGTGCAGTTAGTGGTATACGTGCAAGAGAACACAGTCTGTCAATAGTATCAGGAAGTGAGTGTAGCATTTACGCGTAATGAATATATAAAATAACAAAGATGTCACTATTAATTTTGATTTACCTTGCAAATACTGTTGAAATGAGTATGTTAAATGTAGAGTTTTCTATTCAAGAAACAAGGGTAAAGTTATATTTTTACTCTCTACACTTGCCCTGCTCGATGAAACTATTCTCGAACTTTAATATAAAACATAGACAAGAATTGATGTCTGAATACATGCAAGAGTATTGAGATGAAAAGGTTTTCTGTGTGCAAAAATGAAGTTTGTATTGGTATTCGTTTATATTTTTTCCCACATTGTTTTACGTTCTTACTTTGTGAGTGATTATTCGATTTTCATATCATGGTGTTGATAACATTCATGCAAAATACTTTCTTGTGTGATTTGTTACGTTGTTATTTTTTCTAATTTTGATTCCAATTATCAATAAATATATCTCTTACAAGATGGATTTTCTGATTGTTACTCCAAGATCTATAGCAAAATATAATCAAATCTGACTGTTTCAAAATGAGATTAGAACAATGAATTCTGACAATATAAAAACAATTTCTATAAAAAAAGACTGACTGCTAAGGAGTGTTTTTGATTCAGGAGATATGGTAATTGTTTCTGATGCATGAGATGCTTGAGAAGTATGAAAAATAAAAATATCTTATGTTGCGCATCCTGAGAATGTTAGACATACAATTTCTCATCTAATAAGAAGGTTGTAGCTAGATTTTATGGTATATGGTTTGTTTATGAATTATGAAAAGTTTTCTCACAACTCAAAAGATATTTTCTTGGTAGATATGAGAAAAGAAAGAAATCCTTATGTGTCTGAATTGGCATTTAAAGGAATCGAAAAAATGATATCTCAAAATAAACGTGTCTTACTGTTACGAAATAAAAAGTGATATGCTAATTGATTGATGTGTAGATCGTGTGGGCATATTCACCAATGTCGTCATTGTGATGTTTCTATAGTTTACCACAAAACTTCTCACCAAGATTTTTGAACCGACTATGTATGATTGTGTCATATTTGCAAAACTCAATATGACTACTATTCTCACTGTCAATCCTGTCAGTCCGAAGATATTTTTTTGTACGGAATGGGTATGGAAAAGTTAGTTGAATACTGTACCGCTACATTTAATGTTCCTGTGTGTGTGGTTGATGCTCGTAAAGTATCTTCTCAAAAAAAGATTGAGACTGCATTAGATGATATGCAAAAATCTAGCATAGTAATTAGTACGTGAATATTGGTACAACCTCCTATAAAGGATATGTTTTCACTTGTTATAGTTGGTTCTGCTGATGGTGGTTTGCATACGCCTGATTATACGAGTGCTGACAAAACATTTTGGTTTATCTATGAACCAGCACAAAAATATACATGTCCACTTATTGTACAAACTCACAACCCAAGTCATGCGAGTATACGTGCTGCATGTGCTTTGAATCTTGATGCACATACAACGTCTGACACTGAGTATAGAAAAAAAAACATGTATCCTCCTTTTGGTGATTTTTGTATGTTATTATATAAACACGAAATAGAAAAAAGTCTTCATACAAAAATTGATACTGTTCACAAAGAACTTTTGTATCTTGTGACTTTGTATAATATGAATATCAATGTATATGCAACTCCGCCCTTGGTATACAAAATGTTCTGAAAATATCGTTATTCAATTATTTTGTCGTGACAATCGTTGAGAGAATTTGTTGATATTGTTTTTTCAAAACTTCGTTTGACTCAAAGATGATTCAAGATTGATCGACAAGCCGAGAATTTGTTTTAATTTTTGTTCCATAATGGGCATATGTTTTTGTATTCACATGATCAACAATATTGATTTTTTTGTGGACTAAAAGCATTTGAATCCCCAAAGTTATAATAAAATATCTTTTGTTCAATTGTGTCTATATTTTGTCTATGTGTGTCTATTGCTTGCTCGATGTCTTCTTTGGAAATAGTATATGTTTCTACATAGTCAGATAGTACATAGTGAAGTGTTCATGTTATATTTTTTACCTGTGCAAAAACTTCATTTTGCAATAATGCATATGCATAAGTATAAAGCTGTTTGGTATGTGCTTTAAGGTTTTCTTCTCTGTAAGTAGATTTGTAATCTATGATGTGCAAATCTTTGATTCTGTTGTTGCTCTGTTTATACAAGACATTATCAATAATACATACCAATTTTTTGGTATTATTTTTTTCTTTTCATAGATCGCAATATACTCTGACTTCGGCTCAGTGGTGTTTTATGTCAGATCATGTAGCAAAGTTTTTTTGTATATCCTTGATAAAATACTTTTGGATAAATACCGACAATGCATCTTTATATTTTTCCTTAAAATCTTCTGCTTCTTGTAGTGTGTGTTGTGTAAACAGTCATCATAGTGTATGCTCTTGATACAGCGTGTTCCATAACCATACAAAATAATCACTTGCCTGACTCTCAATCGTAGATATATTGTACAATGTCGTCTGTTTCCAGATTTTTTCTATTGTTTTGTGCAAGACGGTACCTCCAAACATCGATAGTGTAGTTATTTTTTTTACTTTTTTTTTGTCAACATAACGATATCTGTATAATAATGGACAGTTTGTATATGTTTGAAGTTTTGAGAATGAGTACATATCGTAGGGGAAAATTGTCAAATCTATTTTTTTGTATGGTAGTTGATTCGTGGAGTTTTTTTTGTAAGCTTATGTTTGAGTTATATGCATTCAACAATGCGTTACAATATATTTTATTATTGTTGCTATGATATGAAAAGAAATTTTTGAATTAACATGCAAACTATTTTGCTAGCACAAGTGATATGTTTTCTAGTTCTGTGATTTTGATCTGTTGCGTTTGCTACATGAGAAAACGTTGTACAAAGATGAAATATGATCATAGATCTCGATACCTGAAAAATTACTATAGTTGAACCTGAAGATACAACGTCTGAATCTACTGCTGAATCAAATACTACTAGTACATGAACAACACAAGATACTACAAAACAAGAAGCTGTACAACAAGACGATGTGAAACAAGAAACAACTACAACTAGTACTGAATCTGAAACAACACCAGTTCCTCAAACAACACCAGTTATATCAACTCCAAGTGTTACTACGTGAGTACAATCAACCTGAGCAGTTAGTGTGAATGTTTCTTGAAAATCTGAATTAGAAAATGCGTTGTTGCGAATGTATTCGAATTGACTTACAAAATTCAATACTGTTGATGCGTATATGCCTACTGACCATCTAACAAGAGAACAAATATCCAAAATGATAAATCAATTACACTCTGTATTGTGATATACAGATGAAACAAAATCATCTGACTGCTCTTTTGAAGATATGGAGAGTATAGATCCTACACTGTCTACTCATGTTAGTAACGTGTGTCGTTTGTGAATTTTGCAATGATGGGATAAAAAATTTCACCCACAAGATAAGCTTACAAAAGCACAATCTCTTACGTTGTTGGTAAGAATATTTGAAGGAAAAAAATCTGATGAAACTGTTATTCCTCGATGGAAAAACTATGTAGCAAAAGCACAATCTATTGGTCTTACAAAAATGCAATGATGATTTGAGGATCCGATCACAAGAGAAGAAATTGCTTTGTTGATGTATAGATTCAAATCAATTGCAGAAAACAATACACTCAAAGATAGTGCACTTCAAGAAATGCAAAACTCTGTTGATACACAAGACACGACAAAGATAGACACAAGTGTACTTGACGACAGTATTGGTCTTCTTGCTCAAGATATTGGTGTTTGAGATGATCCTGAGTTGAGAGAATCGGTTTTCTGGTTGTATCAACAATGAATGTCGCAGTACAATAATGCTGACGAGTTTAGAGCTTTTGATCAAATAGAAAGACAGGAAGCTGCTAAGTTTATTTGACAGTTTCATCAAAAATTTATCAAAACATGACCTATTTCAACTGATGTGTCATCTGCATGTTTGTTTAAAGATATAAACTCAGCTCAAGAAGTTATAAGACCATACATAACCTATGTATGTGGTGAAAATATTTTTCAATGACAAAATGGATACTTTAATCCAACGCAATCACTTACAAAAGCAGAATTCATTGTTTCTTTGATAAGAATGCTTGGTAAAAACTATGAAGATCAAAACGCTGACGTGCGACGAGAACCGTACTTCAATGTCGCTTTGCAGTTGGGGTTGGTTACGTATGAAGATAAAGTAAGATTTGTTAATAATATACCAATCACAAGGTATGAAGTTGCACTTATTTTGTATAGATTTAGAATAAAATACCAACTGTTAGATAGTTTAAATTCTGCTACGCTAGAGAATCAAATACTTACAATGGTACAGAATTCAGAAAAAACAGTAGGAACTGAGAAGCAATGAAAAGTATTTATTAGTACAGTAAGGCTGTCAGATCCAAACTTCAACGTCTGATATATAGAAGTGTTTGATAAAAGATATAAAGTTGTTAAAAGCGAGATAAATAAAGTTTTTGCAAATAATTATAATCGATTTTGACAAGTATATGATTTGGCAACTGACAAACCTATTGGAAGTATTACTTTGCTAGTGAGCAACACAACTGTGCTTGAATGAAATATTAGACCAGATTTGACATCAAAAATATACTATGTCATACGCAAACCTGAAGAAACAAATTCATACTATCTTATGATAGAAAAAAACTGACAATAGAGTCAGTTTTTTTTTTATTGTTTTATTAGTTTTTGCATACTTGTCAGGAGCTGTTGTTTTTGCTCTGTCGTTGTACTTGGTAGGCGCAATGCTTGTTTGACCATATGTTGAATTTCTGGAAATACTATCTGCATGATACGTTTTGCCTTGGCTTCTGTGCTTTCAAGGTGAGACAACTCATTATCTCGCCAGAGCTCTAGTTCATCAAGAGTTTCTTGGTCTTGAATATCTGGCATAGTATTATAACTTTGTACTTGTGAGTAGATATATGCTAGTCATAGGAGTTGCGGATGCATATCAATATTGTTTTTTTTGAGAAAATCCCCCAAAAATAAACGCACACTCAAGAGATTTTTATCTGTTTCTCGTTTTTTTTGTGGTTGTTTCTTGATGTTTTTTTCTCGCTTTGGTAACATCTTGCTATATTGTTTGTATTGTTGCAATAAGATAGTTGAGGATGTCTTGTAAGCGTTTGCGGTGATTTCAAGATAATCGTTTTGCATGTTGATTGATTGCATATGCTGTATAAGCTCAAACATTTGGGAGAGTCCTTTTTTCTTTTGGATAGGATCGGTTGTTGTGTATACGTTGATGCTATGTTCAAGTGTTCATACAAAGCCATCTTTAGCATTTTGTATCATATCACTTATCGTTTGTTTTGGATCTGTATCTTCTCTGACCAAATCGTCAATATCTTTGTATTGTGCTGGTAAGGTTAGTGTTTTGGGGTAAATACCATGTGTGTAAGAAACTTTGAGTCACCTCTGGGTCGCATCCTGTCATGCACTATCATTGTCAAACAAAAAGTACACCGTGTCAGTAAATCTTTTGATCATACGGATATGTTGCTTAGTAAGTGCGGTGCCACAGGTGGCAAGTGCAATTGGAAATCATGCTTTGTGCAAACTAATAACATCCATGTATCATTCTACAATAATGACGTAACCAAATGTCGTAATGTGTTGCTTGAGCGTATGCATTCCATACAAAATATCAGATTTTTTGTACAAAACGGTTTCTGCAGAATTGAGATACTTTGGCTTGTCATCTGGGCGAAGTATTCTTGCACCAAAACCAACTATGTTTTTTTGTCAATCTCGAATCGGAATTGTCAATCTATGACGAAAAAAGGAATAGGATTCATTACCATTTGTTTTTGCTAATGATGCGTCTTGCATATCTTCGTGTGTGAATCACTTTTTTTGGAGAAACTGGAGGAGTGCGAATCAATTGTCTGGTGCATACCCTAATCCAAATGATTGAATAATGTCTTTTGGGATGTGTCTTTGTTCTTCGAGGTATTTTTGTGTGTCGGGGGATTGTGTATAAGATAGTTCAAAAAACTCTTGCGCAAGTGTATGAATACGTTTTAGTTTTTGTTTTTGGTCTTTGTTATCAGCGTCTTGTTGAGGTCTGTTTTCAAATTGACGTATATCAATATGGTACTTACTGGCTAAGCTTTTGACACTATCCCAATAATCCATTCTTTCTATCGCCATATGAAAAGTGATTGCACTTCCTCATTCACCACAACCAAAACACTTGAAAATTTGTTTTTGAGGTGAGACGACAAACGACGGGGTTTTTTCGTTGTGAAAAGGGCATAGTCAGCTATAATTGACTCAAGACTTTTTGAGTTTGACGTAATTTCCAATCAAATCAACTATATCAACATTGTTTAGTATAGTATCAGAGATTTCCGACATATAGCACTTCACAAAAATAAATATGTATTTGAGTTAAGTATACGTATTACCTCCTATTTCTCAAATAAAAAAACATAAAAAAAATATCTGACTTTTTTGATGGTTTTTGCTTGCAATTGTGGTAAAATTTTTTATACATGTGGTATCGTCCATGTGACGTATACACTATGCGGGTGTAGCTCAATTGGCTAGAGCTTCTGCCTTCCAAGCAGATGGTTGCGCGTTCGAGTCGCGTCACCCGCTCCAAAAAAGATCCGTCGTTCGATGGATTTTTTTTGTGTAATATTTATTTACTAAATTGAATATGGTGCAGTATTTACCAAGTCGAGCAAAAGAAGACAAAGTACATCAAGAACCAAAAAGTATTAAGCTCAATGATGAAGACATTGTTTATCATACTTTTCAACCTAATGAAGTTCCTGAACAAATAAGAAATGGAGGAGGAGGAATGATTTCTAAAGCAGCAGTTGGAAAAGAAAATTTACGAATGATTCTTGCTGAGCCAGTAAATCAAGACAATCTGAAATATTTTAGATACGCTATTATTCACGAATTTCTTGATAATAAAGTCTCTGAGCAGAGAGATATTCTTGATATCGAAAAAGAAGTATTCACTATCTTCGAAAAAGAGAATCAAAATATTTTTACTGAAATAAAAGAAGAGTATATACAATCTAGAATAGATTTTTTTCAATGACAACTAAACGCGAATCAATCCATAATAAATATCACAGATGAACAAAAAGAACATAACAATCAAATGGCAAAAACAATAGAACGGTTGAAGAAAATATAGCAATAAAAATAAAATATAGTTATTGCTAGATTACAAAAGAGAAATAGTTTTGTTTAAAATAAATTATCTACAATTTTAGATATAACTATGGGAAAATTTAATAAAAATTCTAAGCTTGTTAAAAGATTTTTTGAGCCTCTAAAAGATAGAAAATGAGTCGTAATAATTGTGTTATGGGTAACTATGATATCTTTTTTCCAAATCTTTGAAGTTATAATACTTAAAAATGTTATTGATAACCTTGAGTTATGAAATAACCTTTTGTTTTTTGTCTGGTTGTGATCATGAATTTCAATTGCTTTTTTTTTGTGGTTAGCTTGATTTTGGTTCAGACCAAAGACTGAAGAAGTACTATATAATACAATTCAAGAGACATATGAGCATACAATGCCGTCCTTTTTTGATATTGACCAACAAAGCATAGAAAAAGAATGAACCTGAAAAATTCAAGAAATCCTTGTAAGATGAATTGATATTTGGTGAAGAACAATTTATTGAACAATATATGACTGAGTATGAGTGATTATTACAATCTTATCCTCATTAGTCTTAATATTTTCTAAAAGTATAAAAGTATGATTAATTGGTCTTTGAATTATGTGTATATTTATATCTTGGATCCTATTTAGGAATACAAAAGAAAAAGTTAAAAGACATTTAGCAAAAAATGAACAAATTCTATTATCACAGTGAATTATTAGGCAGATAATGAGTAAGTTTGAAATAGTACAATCAAATAAACAGCGTTTTGAAATAGATAAAATTAAAGAAATAAGAAAAAATATAATAGAAAAAGAAGTAAAGTTAGAAAAGCATAAGTACATAACATACCAATCTCTAAAATTTTGATCAACCATACTTTGATTTCTTGTTTGATGATTTGTTGGTTTTTTAGTACTATGAAATCAAGCATCTATAGCAGAATATGTTTTTATAACTTGATTGTTTTGATTAATAACTAGATCGATTTGGTCTATTTCTGAATGGTTAAGAGGCCTGACAAGGGAGACGGTACATATAGAAAAATTATGGAACTTTTTAGATAAGACACCACATACTAAACCAAATATATGAAATCCATATCTTTTCAAAGAATGAAGTTTTAAAATAAGTAATACAAATTTCTCATATGAAAGTTGAGGTAAAAATATTTTTCAAGACTTCTCTCTTACTATACAAGGCTGAACAAAAACAGCATTTGTCGGTGAATCATGAGGAGGGAAAACAACTTTGATTAAACTGTTAGCTTGATATATTAGACCAGATATCGGAATAATAGAAGTTGATTGACAAAATCTATCTGAGATGAAGTTAACAGATTATTACAAACACATAGGCTATTTAACTCAAGATCCATCAGTGTTCGATGGTACAGTTTATGAAAATCTTATCTATGCATTTGATACAGAACCTTCCAAAGAAGAACTTAAAAGGGTAGTAAATTTAGCAAAATGTGAATTCATTCGAGAATTTGAAAACTGACTTGAAACGGAAATTGGAGAGAAATGAGTTAGATTGAGTTGATGACAAAAACAAAGATTAGCAATCGCAAAGATTATGCTCAAGAATCCTAATATTATTTTATTAGATGAGCCAACTTCTGCTTTAGATAGCTTTAATGAAGAATTGATAAATATTGCATTACACAACCTTTTCAAATGAAAAACAGTAATAGTAGTAGCACATAGATTGCAAACAGTGAAAGAAGCTGATAGAATACTACTTTTCGAACAAGGAAAGATTTTAGAAGATTGAACCCACGAGGAACTTATAAGTAAAAACTGAAAATATAAAAAGATGTTAGATTTACAAAGTGGATTCTAATCCGACCGTTCAAACTTTTATCATAACTTACATGCATACTTTTACTTTCCCATCTTCCAGTAATATATTTTTTAGAATTATCTTAAGATTACGAAAGTATCGGTTGCCATATGGTTAGCTTGTCGTTAATGGTTCTTTTTATAGAGATAAGGTGTTTGAAATACTCTGGATCAAATATATTAGTGAAAATTGGTTTCACCGCGAGGTGAAGTCTTTTTTCTTGTGCGGGAGTTAATTTTGCCTCTCTGCGCGATACACTTTGCGGAGGATACAAAAGTTATTTTCTATCTCTTCTTGCTTCTCTAATTGCTCCTATAAGTTCTCCTTTAATCTCATTGTCTAAATCTTTGATCGGATTCTCTTCTTTTTTATTTAAAAAATCTTGGAGATTGTCAAAGAATCAAAATAGTAACTCTTGCTGCTTCTCTGGTAACTTTGCTATGCATTCGATGACTTGGTTTTTGTTTCGAGCTACGAATTGTTCAGAAATCTCTAATTCAGGTATATTTTCTTTGAGCTTTTGATCCCAAGTTTTGTCTTGTTTAGTATAAATGCTTCTGGAATTCACTTTATTGATCATTTTAATATTTTTTCATTTTAATGCTACCCCTAATAATGAAGCTAGTAAAAAGGTGAAGTGGTGTTGTGAAAGTCATAGAATTTTTCTTAGTTTTTTTTGTACAATGTTTTTTTGCTTTTTGTAGTCGTTGTTTAATGAGTCAAAATCTTCTTTTGTTATAACCTTACTTCTGTCCGTAAAGAAAGCTAAGAATACTGATCATAATTTATCAGAAAAACTTTGTCACTGGATAGATGAAACTATAATGTCTCAATCGTTAAAGAATAATCCTATTTTACATGTCGTTAGTTTACTTAGTCCTGGGTCTAGTTTGTCAGAGACTTTGTCTTCAAGAAAACTTTTGTCATATGCTATGGAGAGTTCCACTCCTTCTTTGTTTTCATGTTGTCAAGGTGAGATGGAAACACTTAATCCTGTTTCTCAGAGCTCTTGAGAAAAGTATTCTAATCATTCTGGAAATAGGGCATCCATTTCCTTTTCGTGTTCCGGGGTGTTGTATTCGTATTTCTCTCTCATAATGCGAGATCTTCTACAAGTAAAGTGATTTTTTCTATTATACTTACTGTATTTATTATAGTCAAATTTTAAGATTACTTCTGTTCAGTTCCAAAAACTATCTGTCTTTTAATGGATTTTGTTTGTATAATAACTATATAAAGTGTACTTATTTATATTTCGTTATTCTATTATGGAAAATAATAACCTGATTGAAAAAAAACAAAAAAAGAAAATATATACTATTGGTCGAGTCGGGTTCGCTTCGGTTATATGAGGTCCTCTCGCATGAGTATATCTTATAAGTAAAAATTTTGATTTTTTTTGAAAAATTACGTATGCTAAAAATACTCTAATATATGGTATTTCTTCTAGTTTACTTTTGTTAACATTCTTTGTAATGTTACCTGAAGTAATTTGAAACAAAATACCAAATAATATTGTTCCAATAGTAATTGTGTCTGCGATTTCTGCTTTCATGTCAGCTTATCAAAATACACTTATTACATCTCATTTGAATGAGGGATGAGGAAAACAGTCAGGTTGGAAAGTAACATGAATTGCAATTTTGTTTTGATTATTAACTTTTTTGTATGCAATGTTAGTATACATAATTGTGTATGAGGTTTTACAATTAGACTTTTTAGTATAAGCTATATTTTATCTTATTTTTCAAAAAAACAACATGAAAAAATTGTATGTATTATTAGTAGCAAGCTTCACTCTTTTTTTGTTTTGATGTGCAACAAAACCAGCTGTTCAAGATGTAGATACGACAACAGCAAAAGATGAAATATATAGCCAGACTGAATCAGAAAGTTATGTATTTGCTATTGAAAAGCCTGAATCTCGATTTGAGAATCCACAAGCCTATGTTGTAGATAATCTCAATAGAATAGATTTTTCAAAAGAACAATTGGAGAAACTTCTGGATAGCAATCAGTGAGTTGTTTTACATGTCTATACAAAATACGATCCAGCAGGATACGAATGATTTATGCCAACTATACAAGCTAGACTTCTTAAGTCTCCAACGTCAGATCTAAATAAATTTGAAAAAGATTTGGAACAAAGTATTGAATCTATGCGTCAAATTTTTGATAACTTTGAAATTACTCAAAAACTTGAACCAACTACAATTGCACAAAAAAATGCCTTTTCTTTTGTATCAGAATTTGATTTAGTAACTCCATCGTGAGAGGTACAAAGAATAAGAGGTTGGACGTACGCAATACCATTTGACGGTTTCTTTTATCAGATTAATTTTTCTGATATCCCTGCAAAAGAAGATGTCTCCGAATTATTCCAAAACGTATTAGAAAGTATTTCTTTTGAGTAAGTGTTGGTTGTGATATGTTTTCTATAACTTTTGATTGCATAAAATAAGATAAGAAAAATATAACTAATATATAGTCAGCATAAATAAAAAATTAAACCTGACTTATTATGCCCGTTATTTATTGTATTCAATGCAAAATTGCTTATTGTCGTTTTATAAGCTGGATTTTTGTGTTAAAGGATTTATTATAAATTAGGTGTTAGTGTTGTACAATTGATAGAAAGTAATTTTTATTGTGTGATATAGAAATTAGCAATTAAGTATTTGATCCGTGCCGTGCAAAAGTTGGTGGTGATGGACGTAGTAGAGTATGTGGATGGGGGGAGAGTTTGTCACAAAAATAGAAAATCTAAAAGGGTATAATTATAGCTCTTTTGGAAGTGTGCTTTTTGCCGAGTATTTGCTTATGTCGTCGCTTCAGCTGAGATAGAGAAAATGTTAGAGAGATTTTATTTTTATATTGTTGTTTGGTATGAAAAAATATCAATCAGTTTATGATCGCTTTTGATACACTCTTGATCAAAAAAAAGTACGAGAGGCTTTTTGTAAGTTTATTGAAAATGAATTTAAGGATTATTGTGATCCATTAATTCACTCATGACTGTATGATAAAAAACATGAAGATACTCTGAGAATTATTCACTGCGATTCATATAAAAAAATTTGTCGTGCTACATGTTTTGACTATAATCAATATTCTTACTTTAGTATAGATAAACTTATTTGAGATTTATTTAGATATATAAAATGAAAAAATCTATATGAGTATGTGGTTCACTTGCAGATAATTTTTGATGTGTTATATGAATATAAATATATAAAAGATTTTTTTGATGATTTTGTACAATCAATCTCAGAGTACACTAGCGATTTTCCTCAGCTATGATTGACTGTGAAAATTTATAAGACAAAAGCTCCTCAGCTTTTTCCCATGCTATCAACTGCAACAAATAAAAAAATTGAAAATACTCTCAATATACTAGAAATTAAACAATACAAAAAAACGATTGCACAGTTTGAGGCATGAATGAAAAGATTCATTACTGCAAAAGATATTTTGTGATGGAAAAATGTGATTGAAGATATGCGTGGAGCATGTGATCAAATTATCAAAGATACACTAAAAAATACAAACAAAGGAATGAAAAGTGTTTTTGGTGAACCAGAAAAATTTGGATTAAACTCTAATCAGAAAAAAATATTTGAGAAATTTATGTCTATGATGGACGATATAAAACACTGAGGTTATGATCCTACTAAAAAAGATGTTGTTTTGATTATAGGTTTAATTGTTGATTTCATCGATTTTATATCTTCAGTAGATGTAAACTCAAAACAAACAAAATCTTCTAAAAAATAGTATTTTTTTTCATTTTTGTGTATACTCTAAGTAATTTATTTCATATTGATCTTGGATGAACTTCCACAAACTCGCAAAATACTTTTCCTGACAATTACCCAATTCACAGATGATACCGATTGCAGAGTTTGTGAAAATTTTGGGGAACCTTGATATTGATGGAGATTTTATTAGTGAATTTGGAGCAAAGTTTGGTCATGTCGTATCTGATTATAAGAGATTGTTTGAAAAAATTGCACAATCAGATGGTGGACAAAACAAAATTTTGAAAATTCTGGAGTATTTTTGATTGTCTCATTCATTTGTTGAGGTCATTGATTATGGAAGTATGACTTTTGATGATAATTGATACAAACCCCTTGCAACACAAAAAGCTCTTTTATTGTGAGACTTAGAAGATTTATTAGAAAAGCTAAAATCACAGACCAAAAAATCAAAAGAAAATGGTAATTTATTCGAAGAATTTGGTGAAAAATTTCTACTTCATAGTTCATATTTCAATCCATGATTTACCGAATTTTCCTTTGAAGATTGAACTCAAAAAATTGATAGATTGCTCAAATTAAAAAAGGACATTGGAAATTTTGGTAAAGAAACAAATTATTTGTGATATGTTATTCTTGAGACAAAATATAAAAAAGACGCTGCAAGTGGTGCATGAGAAGTATCTCAGTTAACAAGTTATTGCGAAAGATTGAATGATTACTGAGTAGCAAAATATGCAGTAGTAATTACAAAAAATGAATTTAAAAGCACATATAAAACAAATATATGAGATTTTTGTAGAAAAAGAGTAATAGCTAACAACCCATTTTATCTTTCATTGCTAACTATTGAAAAAATCAAAGAGTTTTTACAAAATGAATGATGTTATGAAAATATGTGATTTGATGAATTTATTGAAAGAAGTTTTATTGAACGGCTAAAATAAAAGTATTGATTGATCAATTAATCCGCCACATCACATTTCCACCACCGTCAGACAATCCCATCCCTCCCTTTATCCACCAGTAACCCACCCCTACCCCTCCCATAACGGGAGGGACAGTCAATCGGAAATGAGTCCTTTGGGAGAGAAGCGGAAAAAAGAAAAAATCCGTTTTTATCCTCCCCGTTATGGGGAGGGGGACCCTCTGGGTGGTGGGGTAAATATTGTTATGGGGAGGTATGCAGACACGAAGCGGAAGGGTTATTTTATCTCATCAATCAATCGATGAAACCACGATCACTTGAACTAACCAAAGAATCTGTTCACGCAAGATGACTCGTTCGAGATTGAAAACATTTTCCTTATAACCCAAACAATGTCTCAAGAGCAAAAGCAATGAGAAAATCGATGACTTCAACAGAGTCAAAGTTATGGTTTGCATTTTTGAGAAAGCATGACTATAAGTTTTTGAGACAAAAATGTATTGACCACTTTATCGTTGATTTTTATTGTGCACAAGTGAGTTTGGTGATAGAAATTGACGGAGAAACACATGCAGACGATGAAGCACAAGACTATGATAGGATGAGGACAGACTTACTAAATTTGTATGGCTTGCGTGTGATCAGATTTACCAATCAGCAGATTTATCATCAATCCGATGATGTGTGTAGTAGTATTGCCGATTTTCTGGAACACAGTAATCTACAACAAGAATAGCAAACCCCCACCTAAACCAAAACTTCCAACCTAGTCAGCTTCAATTTTTTATTCTTAACATCTATGTAATGATTATACCAAAGGCGACTAGCAAACAAGCTCTTTTTGTGATTGATGTGCAACCACAGACGTTTGAATGAGATGTTGCGAAAGAGGTGACGAAAAAGATTCGTAGATTTTTGGATGTGTGTGCGTATGATGCGTATGTTGTGGTTGAGTATTTTGCGGATACAGGTTCGATGATGTTTAAGCAAACGGACTGGGCAATAGGAAGAGAGGAGGCGTGAAAGACCGATGCTGAGATATTGGATTGGGTAAAAAATAAAGAAGATGTTTTGTATGTACAAAAAACGAATCGTTCTTGTTTTGCACTAGAGAATCAGGAAAAGATTTTGGAATTTCTAAAAAAGAATGCTATAGATGAAATTCATTTGGTTTGATTTGATATCAATGATTGTGTGTTGGCAACATTGTATGGATGATTGGGGTGTGAATTGTACAGTTATGTGCTTGAAGAATTGTCACATCATTTTGGGTGAAATGAAGAACTTCGTACTTCTGCATTGAACTTGTTTCGCCATCATCATTTGACAAACAATTCTCTTCATCCTAAGATTCCATATATAGATATTTGTTTTGACTAAATATTTTCTTACACTACGTGTATTGTTTTACAATTTTGAGAATGAATATGACCAATAGCAGTACTAGTACACTCAAAGTTATACAAAGATTTTTTGAGCCAGTGATGGAAAATAAGGTGCTGTTTTTGAAAGCATTTGTGTGATTTTTTTGGCGAGTAGTTGGACCAATTTTTAGTTTGTTGTTTTTGGAAAAGATAACTATGTTTCTTGAATCTTGAGACAAACAAAGTTTTTATTTGTATTTGGGATTGTTTGTTTGATTTGTTGTTGTGTATTATTTCGTTCGTATCATCGTTACTAGAAACTGGAGTTGGGTTGCGCTGACAACAAAATGAAATGCAATATTGTATGACAGATATATCAAGAAGTTTTTGAGATTGGATTGAACAGCTGTTGAAAAAATATGAACATGAAGAATGATATCTATTTGTACAAAGTGATTTGATAACTGGACAAGAAGTCTAACGTCACTTTTTAACGAGTGAACAGCATGTATTACATATCTTTTGTTTGCGACATATTCTATACGATCGCTCGTTGGTTTTTGGTATATGGTATTGTTTTTGGTGTTATTTGCCGTGGTGCAAATAATAATGTATTTTATGAACAAAAATGTTTTGGAGTCTCGTACCAAAACAAACGAAATACAAAATGAAAACTCGAGAACGTTGGTCAAAATCATAATGTCAAAATTTGAGATATTACAATCAAAAAAAGAAAAAAAAGAGATAGACAGACTTAGACAACAAATGAATCAATGTTACGTTCTGACAAAGGAGAGGTCGTTGGGGATAGAATTAATGTTTGCATTACCAGAAATATTGATTTATTGAATAAGAATTGCATTATTTTTTGTGATTTGATTGTGAATTTTTGCCAAAACATCAAGTTTTTCTGATTTGGTCTTATTTACTGGAATATTGTGACTTATGGACATAGCAATGACCAATGCAAGTGCTTTGTTTAAAGATATATCCAAAGATTTTGTTGCCGTACAGCAACTACGAAATACGTTTGATAGTATTCCGACTATTACCACATACGATCATTGAGAGGATTTTTTCTTCAAAAAGTGAGATATTCATCTAGAAAATATTTCTTTTGGTTATGAAAGAGCACCACTTTTTAGTGATTTTTCTCTCTCAATAGTATGATGAACAAAAACAGCATTTGTTGGTGAATCATGATGAGGAAAAACAACATTACTAAAACTTATAGCTTGATATATTCAACCAGACAACTGAGAGATAAAGATAGACAAACAAAGTCTTTCCAAAATAAAATTAATTGATTATTATCGTCATATTGGTTATCTGACCCAAGAACCGTCTGTTTTTGATGGTACAATTTATGAGAATCTTGTCTATGCTCTTGATTCTGAACCTCCAAAAGAGAGTATCGACACAGTTATAAAACTTGCAAAATGTGAGTTTGTTCGAGAATTTGAAAACTGACTTGAAACCGAGATTGGTGAGAAATGAGTCAGATTAAGTTGATGACAAAAACAAAGATTAGCTATAGCAAAAATTATGCTCAAAAATCCTAGTATTATTTTGTTGGATGAACCAACTTCAGCGCTTGATAGTTTCAATGAAGAGTTGATCAGCATAGCATTACACAATCTTTTCAAATGAAAAACAGTGATTGTCGTTGCACATAGATTGCAGACGGTACAATGAGCGGATAGAATATTGCTTTTTGAGAAAGGGAAAGTATTAGAAGATTGAACTCATCAAGAACTTATAAACCAAAACTGAAAATACAAAAAAATGTTAGATTTGCAAAGTTGATTTTAGAGGATTTAGTAGTATGTGTTTTCTTATTTACCATATATTTCTTTATGTTATTTCACCTTTCAGAATTACAGCATTTTTGTACAAATCCAAGTAATGAGTATCATATTTTACGTCATTACACCAAAGTAGACACGTCTTACAAAACTATGCTAGCTGACAATGACTATTGGTACTATCATCATGGTCAGCAAATTTTTTTGGAATGAAAAATAACATATGAAGATATAGAATTGGCATTACAAACTAGAGGATGAAGTTTTTATCCAAATGTTGCATGAATTGAGACGCCAAAGAAGCTGATAAATCTAGCAAAATATAAGTTAGAAGAACGTATCAGAAATTGATCTTTGTATCGAGAGCTTAGAGAAAAAGATAGAATGGTGTTTTTTGATTTTGATTATTGATCTATTGTTTGAGAAGAAAATGTGTGTTTATACAACAATCTAACTGAAATAGAAAAATCAGAACTAAAAGTTGTTTCAAGATCGTCCCATGTGTCAGAAAAAGATTCTTATATCAAAGTCACACATAGAGGCAACAAAGTGCAAACTACATATATTACTGTCCAAATACACGATACCTGAGTTTTGCCATTTTATTTTTTGACTGCATATCCTAGAGGATTACGTAAACCAATTAAGGAAGGGGAGGCGATTGTTTTTTTGGAATAAAATAATTACTATGTTGTATGTATTATCTTTAACCACATATTATTCATATGAATATTGATGCTATAAAACTAGATTTGGAAAAACTTTTGTATATAGCTGGTGATATCATTGCAAAGTGATTTATCGACACAAAAAAGGATGTACGTTCAAAAACTGATGCCAATGATTTGTTGACCAAATATGATGTTGCAGTCAATACAATGATACTTGAACATCTGCAAACAAACTATCCGACAATATCTATCATAAGTGAAGAAGCACCGGAAATCAAAAAAGAGTCTGACTTTGCGTTCGTTGTGGATCCCATTGATGGTACTCGCAATTTTGTAAGACATATCCCTGTGTTTTTTGTTGGTATTGCTTTGGTCAAAAACAATAAAACAATATTGTCTATCACATACAATCCTATGACAAAAGAGTTGTTTCATGCTATCAAAGGGAAGTGAGCGTACGTAAATTGAGAAAAAATCTCTGTAAGTACTAGAACGTTGGATCTGTCTGATGTCATTGTTAGATGAATTCCTAACAAAAAATTAGAAAAACAAGTTGTCTCGAATATTATTGAACATGTACATCAAGTCAAAAATAATATGTGCTGTCATGAAGAGATTTCTTGAGTTGCGTGTGATAAGTATGATTGATTTGTTTCAAAGGGCTCTTTTGCTTGGGATTATTGTCATTATCTGTTGGTAGAGGAGGCGTGAGGCGTGGTTACTGACTGGGAGGGTAATCCGTTTGATATATCCAAAAACAATGCAGTCATATCCAATGGCATTATTCATCATCAGTTATTGGACTTTTTGCAGTTATAGTGATATACTAGATGTATTTAGATACATAATGAAAAAGTATTATGAGTGAAAAAGATCCTCGAGCTAAGTTAGATCGTACGCTCTCTCTACCAAAAAATCTTGCATCTGACGTGAAATCTGTTTTGCTAGACAATGACCTCAAAATTATACTTCGAGATTTCAAACTACAATGTGAACATCGTCAGTCTCAAATTCTTCCTATAAACGATATAGTAACTCAAGCAAGGTTTCTTACAGAACTAATAAAAAATTCTAGAAGTGAGCTTGGTGTGTTATGATCTGGAAACTCAAATAATATAAAAAAAGAGAATTCATGGGACTTTGATATATCTCTTGATGAACAAAAATATCTAAATTTATATGACCTTTACCCAAACTGATATGACACTGGTTGGGAAAAATTTCAAAATTCCGAAAAAAATGATGCAGTAAGTTTTAATACTGGACGGAAGTTTCATCTCAACGTTACGCCTGAGAATGCATTGTATGTATCAGAGTGGTTAAAAAACAATAAGTATTGCCATAAACTGATTAAAGGTTGAGAACTTGAAACTTGAAAAATTTTTACTGTGTATGTTGGTTCTTACAAACTGGCAAAAAAACTTTCAAAAGAGATGCATCTGGGGATAGGTACATATCTTTCTCAACCAGTTTTTAAACATGAAGTAGAGTTTGAATCATGAATTATTTGAAGATTTGATTATAAATACAATCGTTGACAAGCTAGTGGAACTTGTGGTTTTTCACTGGATCCAGATCTAGCTTCATTATCAAGAGAGCAACAAGAGATACAATCATTACACACATTGCTATCAACATTTGGAGAGTATTTTTATAAACAATAGACTTTCTTAGAAAAATATGTATATATTAATTTATACACAACACATACTATATTTTTTGCATCTTACTTTTGTGATATAATTTCTTTACAATCTATTTCTGTCCCAATGACAAAATGACCTAACTCAATAAGAATAGTAAAGAAAGAACCTTGAAATTCTGAAGAAGCTCAAATCAAAATAGTAGCTAAAAAAACAGAAGCCCAAAATATAAATACAAAAGCAGAATTGCTTATCATAGAAAAACCTAGACCTGAAATAAGAATAATAAAGAAAGAACCAAATAACCAACCAAATAACCAACAAGATCATTCTGAGAGTGCTTCACATACAGTTACCGTTGATTGAAAAAGTTTTGAGTTTTTTTATCAAAAAACTCCTGCAAATTGTGGTCCTTTGTCACTAGTAAACGCTTTGCATGCGCTCAGTGTATATTATGATTTTTTGTATCCAGAAGACTTTCCTAAGACGTCTCGTGCAGTGAGAGACATGTTAGTCCAAGATGCTAGTCTTCGTCAAACTTCACGATGACCATATTGAACAGATGTTTGAAACGATAATCATGCATTGGATGGTGAAATAGTGTCTAATTTTATAAAAAAAGTTGCATCACTGACTAATTTAGAAATTGAATGAGATAGACTATGACAAAATGCCATACCTACAGATGAAGTAGAGGATACTGTTGATAGATCCGATCGAATTATTGTTGCTTCAGACTTTCATTATGTTAGTTATACAAGAATAGATAGTGATAATCGATTAAAGCTTGATTCCCTCTTCCCTCCTTGCAAGGTGTCAGATACAGATTTTAAAGAAATAATTACTAGAGAGGCTATTCCCTTTACTGCAATCAAAGTGGGGAAAAAAATTTAGAAAAAGTATTCTGGAAGCTCTAGGAGTAGAACACATATATTATTTATAAAAAACATAATACAGATGATTAAAAAGCTTATTTCTCGATGGCGAGCATGCTCTCGTCTTGTTCCCCTCGCACTTCTTCTTTTTCTCCTGACTTGAATTTGATCAGAATTGCTCTTTGTCCAAATAGGACCATTGACGTCCAATATTATTGACTGACTCACCACACAAGCAAATCGATCAATGATTGTAGAACGAATTCTCATGCTCGTATGAATTGGATTACTTGATGCTCTTGCAAATCGTATTTGTCGAACTACCAAGGACTATATTCAGTCTGTTATTCGTGGTAAATTCATGCAAACATACTATGATACACTTTTGACCAAGGATTATCAGTATCTCACCACATTATGAACATGAATTATCCAATCAAAAATGGAAAAATGAATTGATGCAGAGGTTCAAATGTACGTTGATATCCTGATTGCAATCCTCTCTGTCGGAGTAAGAACAACCATCCTGTCAGTTGTTTTTTTTCGTACAATGCCATGGATCAATGCTATTTTTGTTATTTTGTGATTTGTGGTTCTCATCACCCATCGCCTTCTCCTTCCACGCATCAAACGCATGCAAGATCGTCTCTCAGCCATTAGTGATGATGCAAGTGCTCAAAGCACCAAAATAGCCATGGAGCGACATACCATTCGTCTACACAATCAACAATCACATGAAATGAACAAGATAACCACAATTCGATCAGAACACCCACCGCTTGCATGGAGAGCTGATTTGATCAATGAAGTTGGTTTTGTTCTCATGGAACTATGATTTCGTTCCCTCAATGGACTAGGGTATTTTATTATGGGTGCGAGTGTTTTGAAAGCTGATATCACACTAGGAACAATGGTAATGATCATTATGTATATCGATCGGATGCGACGACCTATCTCCACATTGATGCAACAAATGTCCAATCGACGCAAAAATATTGTCCGTTCTGAAAGAATGCATAGCATGCTAGAGAAAAAAAATATCTTGACTGACTGAGTTCAAAACGTCCGTATCCCTTTGGGCGATATTGTTATTGATGATATTACCTTTGGGTACAAACAGTATCAGAGTAATGAAGAAGATGATGATAATGAGAATAAAGAGGAAGACAAAAAATCTGTATCACAGCCAACACCATCACACCTATGATTTACACATCCACTCTTTTCTCATTTTTCACTCACTATCCCCCAAGGGAAAATGACAGCACTTGTCGGACGTTCAGGAAGTGGGAAAACAACACTGATCAAACTTCTCCTCAGACTCTATGATGTCAACACAGGGAAAATTATGATCGGCACACAAAACCTTCATGACCTTATTCGCTCAGATTGGTATAGGCACATTGGGTATCTTTCACAAGATCCTGGTATTTTTGACGGAACCGTAAGAGAAAACCTCATGTATTGAGTACAAGAAGAATCCCAACCATGAGAGACAGATGAAAAAGAAAAAAAAGAAATCACTGATAAAAAACTCTGGAAAGCTCTTGAATCAGCATGTATTGATGATCGTGTCAAATCATTTTCCTTACTTCTTGATGAACCACTCGGAGAAAAATGAGTAAGGCTTTCTGGTTGAGAAAAACAACGTTTGGCTATTGCTCGTCTCTTTCTTCGCAATCCTCAGCTTATAATCCTTGATGAACCAAGTGCCGCACTTGATAGTGAATCAGAACATCGCATTACAAAGAGTTTTGATCGCTTATTTGCTGGGAAAACCGTCATCGTCATCGCTCATCGTCTCCAAACAGTCATGCATGCAGATCGTATTATCGTTATGGACAAAGGAAGTATAGTCGAACAAGGAACACACACAGACCTTGTCGCACGCAAATGAACATACGCATGACTTGTAGATCTGCAACATGGAAGAATTGGTGAATAAAATCACCACTATCCACTCCTTGCAAGCTGTCAGAAATAAATTTAGAAAAAGTATGTTACGTTGTATTTTATTAGAGAATTTGTCGATGGATATATATAGTGAGACACATCATACGCGAAACAAGATAGCATGACTCTATCAAGAGACATTTATGGATCTAGATTTGTATAATCATACATACGACTTTGCTTGCAACATTATCAAAAAAAGCCAACCAAGTATTTTGGATGTTGGTTGTGGACCATGAAATATTACTGCCTATCTTCTTTCCAAAAACCCTTCATACAATGTGATGGGTACTGATATAGCACCGAATATGATAGATCTAGCTCACAAAAACAACCCAACCGCTGAGTTTGTACTTATGGATACTAGAAATATTGCCACACTTCACAAAAGTTTCGATGGAATTTTTTGTGGTTTTTGTATGCCGTATCTTTCTTTGACTGATTGTCGTGTACTTATAGATGATTGTTATTGATTGTTAGATTCTTGAGGTTTTTTGTATATTAGTTTTGTCGAATGAGATTCCCATCTGTCTGGATACAAAACAAGTAGCAGTTGACATAGACTCTATTTTTATTTTCATACATCAAAAGTTATAAAAAAGTATCTGACTGATAGCAAGTTCGAGATACTAAAGACGTATAATATACCTTATCAAAAATCAGTCTGACCTGATGAAGTTCATACGGTCATTATTGCGAAAAAGGCAGACTAGGTTCTTCTTCCTATAGAAAGAAAATGTATGAGTTCTATTTTCTCCTTATAAATGAAAATTCTTTTGCTCAATTGTTTCAATAGTCGTCTTTTGAAATATATATGTATTAAAGTATTTTATACTAAAGATTGCTTATACGAGATTCTGTATTTGAAATTGTATTTTTACGTCATCATTCTTCCACATATTCATATAGCTTTTCTACAAGAAAATTACATTTAGGTAGAATCTTGTTCATTTTCGCCATCTCTGTAAATAGAGAAGAAATTTGACCTAAACTCATTCATTCTGTTATATTAAGACTTAACTTATCTATGGGGTTAGTTTCGTTAGTTTTATCACTGACGGCATATGCAAAACTCTTTACAACATCAATTGGTTTTGCAGAGAGGCAACTTAAGGAATGTATAAATTTATCAGACATCTGCTTTTCATTTATCTGGTTTTCTTGGATCGTTACATTTTCTAGTCGTTTTTTTGTTATATCATTTGATGGCATGATTTTTGAGACTTTTGCTTCAATTTTTTTTTGTAATCCTGTATCATTACGATACTTTTGTATGAAATCGGCAATATCTATTGATGGTTCCATGTTCTTCACTTCTGTTGTTACTTTCATCATTCTTGCTAGTTGTTCTAACGTTTTATCAATATATAAGTATGAATTATTCTTTTTACGTGAGTTTATGAACATTTCTATCGCATTCCATTCATCCTGATTAATACCCTCAGCTATTTTCCTATTATTTGTTGAAGATTCTTCATTTATTCTTGATAAATTATCACGTACCTCTATATTATTTCAATAATATATCTCCTGTACTTGCATAACTTTTAGTATGTTAATTATATCTTCGTTTCCTCAATGATAGGGTATTGTATCTATTTTACCTTCAGACATATGGCTCTTTATATTAAATAATAAAATTTTATTACGTTTTATACTATGTATATAGTATAGTTTTTTTATTTTCAAAAGTCAAAATTGTCTTAAATTTCTTTTTCAAAGATTCTTAATGCTTAGACTTATAAAAAAATATACATAATGTATATTTTAGTATCTTTCTTATTTCTCTTAGTTTTCTTAGTTTTCTTTATTTTTCATAAGCGAAAAAAGGGTTTTGTTGACATAGCTTTTATATTCTTCTCATTTCGGTCGTCAGTATTCTAATGCTGTTTTAATGTCCTCTCATAACTCATCTTTCATTACTTGTTTGTATCCAAAATAATGTTCAGTAACATATCATACTATGTCATTTTTTGTATGAGAAACTATGGCTTTATCGTCCATAAGCTCGATTGATTTCACGAGTAGATACTTTCAAAAATTTTTTCATCTATATTTTTCATCTACCCATAGTCAAATACCTTCATAAACTACTTGTCACTTAATTTTCTCTGGATAAGCATCAACTGTAATAAATCATATTAATTTTTGTCAGTCTATAATTTTTATACATTGATTTTCTTTTGTATGTGATATTAGTCGTTCTGGTGTTCTAAAAACAACAGTTGGACTTTTTTTCATTTGTTCTGATAGATATATTGCTTGTTCTTCTGTTATTCTTTCTGTATCTATAGTATATGTGGATTCTATGTTTTGTATTAATGTGTCTATTCCTATTTTTATCATTTCTTTTGTATTTGTTTCTGGGGTTCATCACGGAGAGTTGCTCATAATTTATATTTTTTATCTAAAACTTTATTATTACAATATTTATGTAATTTATAGTTACTTTGTATTTATATTCCAAATTTCTTAATTTGCAAAAAAAACCAATTTGATTTGGATGTCATATTGAGTGTGTTTCTCTTTTATTACAACATTAACTTTTTATACTAACGTTTCTTTATATTTGCTATTTTTATGTCCAAAAATAGATCTTTACGTCAACTTCTTACAAGATATTTTGAGCCTCTGATTTTTGATCCATTAGTCTCTGTCAAAGCTATTTTGCCTGCTGTTCTTAACTGACTTATTTGGAGTGTTATTTTGTTTTTGATCAAAAATATTACAAATAGTATTTCTTCTCAGTCGAATGAATATTTGTTGGAGTATACTTTGGCTTTTGTGGGTCTTAGTGTTTTGTATCAATGCGTTATTGTTGTGACAAGAAATCGAACACATGTCAAATTTCGACCCTACTGGAGACAATATTTTTACAAAAAATATATGACAAAATTTTTGTATCTCGATGCAACACAAACTGAAAAAATGTGAACCTGAAGGCTAGTGTCTATTCTCAATAGTTGATTTCATACACATATCAGTCAGATTGCAAGTTTTGTTTTGGATGTTATACCAAGTTTTGTACAAATACTCGTTTCTATTGTTTTTATTTTTATGTTGCAAGTTAGTTATTGACTGATAGTTGTTTTTTTATTGGTTGTTCTTTGATATTTGATTTATTACCAACAAAAAAAGGCTAATGTTCTGAGAAAAGTTAGAAATGAACTTAATGTTTGAATTATGAGAAACTTTGTCAAAATCTTGATGAGTAAGTTTGAAGTATTGAGTGCAAATAGGGCTTCGTATGAAATCTCAAAACTAACAACAAGTCTCGATACGAATTTGCAAATCAATATCAAACAAATGAATTATACTGTTTGGGTTGATATATGAGTGAGACTTTTTGTTGATGTTTTTACACTGTTGATTATTTTGCTTTTTTGATTTGGACTTTTTGATCAAGTGCTAAATGTATGAGAGTTTGCTAGTTTAATTTGAATCGTTTATTTTCTTGATAAATCTTTTTCCCAACTTATAAGTTACTATGTTGTTTTTCTCAAAAACAACGTTGAAATAATAAAATTACGAGATACATTTGATGAAATTCCTGAAATGAAGCATGTAGACACATGACTAGACTATGTCTATAAGACATGATCTTTTGTTTTACAAAATATTTCTTTTGGATATGACGAAGTATCACCTGTTTTTACAAATCTGAATCTAACAATACAGTGAGGTAAAAAGCTGGCTTTGGTGTGAGATTCTTGATGATGAAAATCAACATTACTCAAGTTGTTGGCTTGTTATCTAGAACCAGATTCGTGAAAAATACTTATAGACTGACAAGATATGTCTACTCTCAAAAAAACATCCTATTATAACAAAATCGGGTATTTGAAACAAGATCCTTCTATTTTTGATTGAACTGTTTTAGAAAATCTGACGTATGCACTTTCTCACATACCAACTCAAAAAGAAATTGATACTATTATCAAACTTGCTAGATGTGAGTTTATCTTTTCGTTTGCTGACTGATTAGATACTGAAATTTGAGAGAGATGAGTGAGGTTGTCGTGATGACAAAAACAAAGATTAGCCATTGCCAAAATTATGTTCAAAAATCCATCTCTTATCTTTTTGGACGAACCAACATCTGCATTAGATAGTATCAATGAAGAATACGTTAGTGAAGCAATGCACAATCTTTTTGTATGAAAAACAGTTGTAGTGGTTGCTCATAGGTTACAAACAGTAAAAGAAGCATCCAAAATATTATTTATTCAATCTTGAAAAATAGTAGAGGAGTGAACACATCAAGAATTGATTGCAAAAAATTGAGAGTATAAGCGTATGCTAGATATGCAAACTAAATTTTAACTTGCGAGTTAGTTCCTTATTGCTACTATATTGATATTTATATGTCTTTTTGCTATGTCTTACAGCCACAAAGCTCAGAGTATATTAAAAAAAAATAAATTTAAGTGTACTCCTTCTCGTTTAGCAATTCTAGATATTTTAGATAAGACATCTTGAGTCGTTTCTTTTCATGACATTGTCAAAATGTCACCTGATAAAAAACTGGATGATGTGACTGTGTATAGATTTTTGCAAATATTGGAAGATTTGCATCTCGTCAAAAAAATTACAAGCTTACGCTGATATATAACTTGTGATGGATGAACGCATGATCATAATCATTATTTTTTGGTATGTAATTGATGCAATGATGTGCAAGAAAAAGTTGTAACATCAAAGCAAAAAGAGGATTTCTCTTTGTTAGGAATTCACCCAGATCACAAGTGTTTAGAAATAGTTTGAAAGTGTTGAGATTGTTCACAAAAATAAATGCTTTTTTGTAATGTTCGATAAGATGAAGACTGTATGATGTTCAGTTATAGTTTGTACGTACAATAGACTGATTTTTTTAGAAAAGTGTCTAAATTCTCTCATTCTGCAAGATTATAATACGTATGAAATAATTGTTGTAGATGATTGATCAGTTAATTCACTACTTGATATAATAGACAGATATAGACAAAAAGCTAGTGTGTCTATATCTTGTGTTGTACATGATAAAAACTCTTGACCCAGTGAAGCAAGAAATACATGAATACGCCATGCTTCATATGACTTGTTGGCTTTTATAGATGATGATTGTTGTGCAACAAAAATACGACTTTCTAGTATGATTACTTGATTCAAAATCGCACAAAAAGAAAAACCTCGTTTATGATTTGCAATTTGAGCCTTGAATTATGTGTCAGAAGATTATGTCTGATACTTTCCAGAACGTATAGTTCAAAATACATGAGCACAGTGGCCTATGACAGCAAATATATTATATCATAGAGATGTGTTTGATTCGTGTTGAATGTTCGATAAGACGTATGATGTGTATCACAACGAAGATACTGAGATGGCACTTCGTGCTTGCTCGTTTTGATTTGACTATGTTTCTTTGAAAGAGGCTTGGGTTTATCATCAACAAGACTATCGAACAAGCTCTTCTCTTGTATCTTCTGCCAAAAATGCATCAGTTCGACCTCTTCTCAAAAAAAATTATCCTGACTTTTATTTGAAGTTCTGACCTCCAATCCAGTCAGGTATACTTTTTGATTATCGTGGATATATTGTTATGTTATTGTGGTTTATTATTGTGCCACTTATGTTTGTTAGATTTCTACTAGTTCATAGTAAACAGGAAAGCAAAAGAGTATTGATTTTGTTTTTTTTGAAGCGACCTATCTTTTTCTTTTTACAAAGACGGTATTTATATAAAGAAGCAATTAAACATAAGGTATTACTATTTTAACTTATTAAAAAATCTTGCTATGTTCTAGCTATTATCTATATGTACATATATTTATTGTGTAAAATACATATGAAACAACAACACGTAGACAAAATTTGATGGTTTGCATCAATAATGGCGATTTTGATGTACTGATCATATATTGATCAAATTATGCTCAATTTGGACTGACAAACATGATCAGTTATTTTGCCTGTGATGACAGTTATAAACTGTACTGCACGAATTTTTTATGGTTTTTTGAAAGAAAAAATTGATCGACCTATTATAGCCTGTAATGCACCTTGAGTTATTTTGTGATTAATTACTGCAATTACTGCTATTATGTAGTTTTTTTCTTTTGTAGATAAGAATCAATAATTTCTCTATGTGAGTTTTTGAAATTCTCTATAAAGTTTTTTTGTGTTCAACTTTGGATTATGTCTACAGTATGTGACACGGCTCATTCGTGCGAAATATAAACAACATCCAATCATTCTTCGTACAGTACTTTTGCGTCAGTATCATTTTTTGCATGTCATATAATGTACCTAGGATGTTTTTTGTTGTGATGAAAACATGCTATATTTGTTTCCAAGAGTGAGGAAGTAATGATGATGATTTCAGTATTATATTGTGCTAATTCTTCTCGTATTGTCTCAGTATCCGCATCTGCGTGCAATAATGTGACATTTGTTGGTGTATCTTTTTGTTGTTCTATGATTTGAGGGTCGCGTTCTAATACTAATAATTTGAAGTTCGTATTGAGATGATGACAAAGTTTTTGTCCGTGTGGTCAGTATCAAATTATTATTATGTCTGCTTTTGTTTGTCAGACAGTTGTTTGTTCATGGTGTAGTTCGTGTTTGATGTGTAAGTATTTTTTAATGTATACTAGTATTTTGTCGGCAAAACAAAAGAGATACGATGATCATGTCATCGTAATTAGTCAAATGAATGTAATTGTTGTCAATAGTGTGTCGCTTTTTATAAATCATAAAGATAATCACATTCACAAAACAATAAAAGAGAATTCACTAATTTGAGCTACAGTAAGTCCTGTCATAGTACTTGTTTTTCGATCATATCACAACCACTTGGTAATTATATAAACAATGAGTGGATTACCAATCAAAACAAAAAGAGATAATACGATGACGTCATCTCGTATTCATCACATATTTGTAAATATAAGTTTTCCTCAAATATATACAAAAAACAAAGCGATAAAAAAATCTCTCAATGGTGTTATCTTACTTATAATAAGATACTTCTTGGATGATTCTGCAAGTGTTATTCATGCAATAAGAGCTCATGCTTCCATCGTAAGTCAAACGTATTCAAAGAAAGCTGCCAATAGCAAAGCTCGTCATACAGAAAACAACAAAAGATATTCTTGTGATTGTGAGAATGTGTGTACGATTTTTTTGAGGAGAAATGTGTGGATGCATCGTACAGCGAATATTGCTAATATGATTCACCCAAAAGTGTATGCTATATCTTGATAGGATCATCAATCTCAAAATGAGTGGATGAGGGCAAATGCTATCAAAATTCACATTGCAATAAAATCCTGTACGATAAGTACTCACAATGATATTTTTCCGTAGAGTGTATTATTGTCTCACCTATCTGAAATGAGTTTTACAATAACAATCGTACTACTAAAACATAAGCCAATTGCTATAAAAACAGATGTTATAATGTCGTTTCATAAAAAATATGCTAAGACACTTCATATAACAAAAGTAAAAATAACCTGACCTCATCATGTGAGAATAGATACTTTTCATACTTCCTTGATGATTTTAGGACTGAGACCTAATCACACCAAAAATAATAATAAAGAAATACCAATCTGAGCAAAAAGTTCAATTCAGTCTTGATTGCTCACAATGCCATGCAATTGAGGAGATAAGAGTATTCATCATACAATATATCATACAATGCTTGGTTGACGAAGTAATTGCATGATATATCAAACTATTAGCAAAAATACAACGACAAATGCGATTTCCGCAACTGGGTGGGCTGAAAGGTATTGTGCAAATGTTTCTATCACAGTACAAAATTTATAGTATAAAATATAGTAGTATTATATTATACAATTGCTTGTATTTTGTATATTTATTATGCTTTTTTTGTTCGTTTTATCTAGACAATACTATAATTATATTTTTTGTTATTATTTTGTTTTTTCTAGTTCTTCTAATAAAAAGTGCATTGCCCGAGCATATTCTGGACTTTCAAACTGAATGCCTACTGGTATGTCTTTGTAAATAATTAAAAATACTGATGTTCCCACAACAAAAAGATTAACTGCGTTATTTCATGCCGGTAGATCAATAATGTCAGTCATGTGTTCAATTATTTTGAGTTGTTCCATTGTCATTCATCATTCCGCTATGTAGCTTTTTATACTGACTTTTTGTTTTTGCAGTTCTGTCAAGAATCCTGCCAAATACTCTCAACTTGTGTTTTTACTCAAGAGTTGATCTTGAAATGTATGAGTTGCGAAGAGCTTGATTGTTAGCAATTTTTTTTGTTGAATTGTTTGTAGCATAGTTTCACACAGAGCTCTTATTCATGCAGCTTCTTCAAAAATGTTGATTTTTGGAGGAGTTATTGAATGTTGTTGTGACAGGCTTGTTACTTGGGATTTGAATACGTCAAAAGTCTCATGGATTGTTTCTCGTTTTTTTTGTTTTTGTTCTATATACACGCGTATATTCTCCAAACTTGGTATCCAAAAATGGTTTACTCCTTTTTTACGTGTTGTAGATATGATTCACATTTTTGTTATTTTTTTGAGTACTGTGTATGTATAGACTCTTTCGTGTCCACTTACACGAGCTATTGTGCTTGCTGGTTGTGCTCATAGTTTCCATACAGTTAGGCAAATGTCACTTTCTTTCTTATTAATCCCTAGTTTTCAAAAGTACTGATATATATCTTCCATTTTTTTGACAAAAGTAAAGTTGTGTTGTAATTTTTTTTTTACAGATTGTATTTATTTTTACTAGAAATACTACTTATATATTGTATTATAAGTAAAATTTTATTTACATTCATATCTACTATGGAACAAACATCAACACAAAGTAAAAATCAAGTATGCTCAGTAACATGAAAAAAATTTGAGATATCACAAGATGATCTAGAGTTTTATAAAAAAGTCTCGCCTAAGCTTTGATGAGAGACTTTTGCTGTACCACATCCAACACTCTCTCCAGAAGAGCGCCAAAGAAGAAGAATGGCATTTCGTAACGAAAGAAATTTATATCGCCGTATGTGTGATGCAAGTTGAAAACAAATAATCTCAATGTATTCACCTGACAAAAACTTCAAGGTATTTGACCAAAGTATACGACGATCAGATCAACGATCTGCACTTGATTATGGTCAGGATTTCGATTTTTCAAAAACATTTCATCAAAACTTTGCACATCTTTTTGGTTCAGTCCCAAAACCTAGTCTCTATAACTTTTTTGCCGACAATAGTGCGTATTGTAACTGTGCAAACTATCAAAAAGACTGTTATTTAACATTTGCTTCAAGTAGTAACGAGAATAGTATGTATAGTCATTACTTATTGACGTCTAAAACGTGTGTAGATTGTTATATGGTTTTTGACTCGGAGTATGTGTATATGTGAGTAGATTGCCAAAAGTTATATAATGTTTCTTTTGCTTCAAACACCAAATCTTCATCACAAAGTTACTTTTTGACGAACTGTATCAATTGTACAAATTGTTTTGATTGTTTTTGACTTGAGAATGCAAGTTTTTGTATAACGAATGTACAATATTCTGAGCAAGACTACAAAAATCGTTTGCCAGCTCTTCTAAAAGAAAAGAAACTCTATCAACAAAAGTGGGAGATGAGACTTCAAGGGTCGACAATTGAACAAAGTGAAAATGTCTCTGGTGCGCACATACGTTCTTCCAAAAATGCGCATAACTGTTTTGATGTTGGTAATATACAAGATTCTAAGTATTGTACTCGGTTGGTTGATTCTCGTTCATGTTATGATGTGTATTCTCGATGACAAAATAGCGAACTATGTTATGAATCTGTCGCTGTTTGAGACAATGTTCACTCACTTGCTTTTTGTGCAAATGTAGATACGTGAGCTCGTAATTGCTTTTATAGTATGCATTGTGCTAGCTCACATGATCTTTTTTGATGTGTCTGACTTCGCAATACTGAATACTGTATTTTCAATAAACAATATACAAAGGAAGAATATGAGGTACTGGCAAAAAAAATTATCTGACACATGATGGAGACCTGAGAGTGGTGAGAGTTTTTTCATCCATCATTAAGCCCGTTTGGATATAACGAGACAATAGCACAAGAGTACTATCCGCTAGAACAAACTGACACATTGATCCAAAGTTGAAAATATAATTGGTCGGGATATGAATCACCACAACCAGTATCAGATCGTGTAATAGATGCATCCACGATGTCGACAGATGTAGACACTGTGTCAGATGAAATTTTGTCATATGCAATCAAATGTTCACAAACAGGTAAGTTGTTTCGTATTCAAAAACAAGAGTTAGATTTTTACCGTAAACATTGAATACATGTTCCTCAATTTCACCCAGATGTAAGACATGCGAAGAGAGTTGCTATGAGAAAGTAATTTTATATTTACATAAAAAATGAGTATTATAACATGTTCAGTTACATGAAAAGATTTTGAAGTATCACAAGATGATCTAGAGTTTTATAAAAAAGTTTCGCCTAAGATCGGATGAGAAACTTTTGCTGTACCATATCCAACTATGTGTCCAGAAGAACGCCAAAGGACAAGAATGGCTTTTCGTAATGAAAGACATTTGTATCGTCGTGTGTGTGATGCAAGCTGAAAACAAATAATCTCAATGTATTCCCCCGACAAAAACTTCAAGGTATACGACCAGAATATACGACGATCAGATCAACGATCTGCATTTGATTATGGTCAGGATTTCGATTTTTCAAAAACGTTTCATCAAAACTTTAAACAACTCTATGAGGTTGTACCCAAAATCGCTCTGATGAATAGAGAGTCTGAAAATAGTAATTATTGCAACCCATGACTTGCAAACAAAGATTGTTACTTTGTTTTTTCGGTTACGAATAGTGTAGGTTGTCTGTATGGAAGACTGATTGATAATTGTGAATATTGTCTTGATTGTTTGGCAATGGAAAACTGCCAGATATGCTCCAATTGCATACAGTTATTTTGATGTTATAATTGTCATTATTCAATTCAATTAAAAAATTGTTCTTATTGTTGAGAGTGTGTATGACTTGAAAATAAAATGTATAATATTCGCAACCAACAATATACAAAAGAAGAATACTTTGATCTTATTTCCAAAGAAATATGAGTTTTCCCTCAACCAAATAGAGAACTATTCCAAATGAATATTTGAGACTCACAAGATTGCACATTAGCATTTGATATTGAAGGGTGTAAACATTGTTTCGATATTAGAAACTCTACTGATATTTCATATTCATCCATGGTCAAGCCTTGATGTTCTGATTGTATGGATTGTACATTGCTTATTGATTCTACAAAATGTTTTGAGAGTATGAGTACTTCAAAGATACAATGATGAGTATGACTCGTTTCTTGTTGGGATTGAAATGATGTATATTATACATTTGACTCTTATTTTACAAAAAATGTTTTTTGATGTGTCTCTTTGCGTCGCGCAGAATACTGTGTCTTTAATAAACAATATACAAAGCTAGAATATGAAGCACTAACAAAAAAAATAATCTGACACATGATGGAGACTTGAGAATGGTGAAGGTTTTTCGATCCATCATTAAGTCCGTTTTGATATAACGAGACAATAGCACAAGAATATTATCCGCTAGAACAAACTGATACATTGATCCAAAGTTGAAAATATAATTGGTCGGGATATGAATCACCACAACCAGTATCAGATCGTGTAATAGATGCATCCACTATATCGACAGATATAGACACTATGTCAGATGAGATTTTGTCATATGCAATCAAATGTTCACAAACAGGAAAGTTGTTTCGTATTCAAAAACAAGAGTTAGATTTTTATCGCAAAAATAAGCTTTCTTTGCCTCGTGTGCATCCCGATGTCAGACACACACAAAGAGTAAATTTGAGAAAGTAGCAGGTTACGTTGATATTATGTATACAATTTAAAATTACATTTTTTATTTAATCTATTTTAAAATTATGCGTCAATTAGATAGTTGGGCACACGAAAATTTAAATGCGCAAAGACAAGAATGATTAGTAGTTGTTCAAGAACTTCTTACTATGATTCAAAATAACGAATTGTTTCATTGAGTTGAAAGAATCGAATGTGATCATTCACGACTTCCTATTGAAGAGTTATGAAAGTCAGTAACTTTTTCAAAAACAATTCGTGAGTGATTTCAAAGAGATGCTATACAAAATATTGTAAAAACAACATTTGATAGTTTAGTAGAGAAGGTTTGGCTATCAGATAAATTTGAGACAACGAAAAAAATGAGCCTGTTTTCTGGTGAAACCATGTATTCTATTTCACAAGAATTTCCTTTAAAAGAGCAATCCAATGATAACAATACTGATGAGTATATTACTCAAAAGTTGGAAATAAGTTGAGACATTAAGGAGAGTCGTAATCTTTACAAAGAATGAGAGGGGAATGTAACGTTAACTATATATTATTGAGACATTCTTTAGTTTCTGTTTTTGGTACATAATTTTTGTTTAAAACAAAACGCAGTCAATTGACTGCGTCTTGTTTTAATGCTTATACAAGTTTCAATAACTCAATTCAACGTAATTTGAGTTTTTGGGATCTTTATCTGGATTCTCTTCTGTTCACATTGTGATTCTTAATAATTGTGGATTATAGTCTATTAAGTCAATATTTTTTTGTTTTTTATATACAAAAAACATTTCTTGTAATTTTGAATCAAAACTATATATTTGTAGTATTATTTATTTTGAGCTCCAGTAATGATCTTGTCTGATAGCGAAATTACAAAACGTATAAAATCTTGAAGTATTGGTTTTGATTTTTCTCCAGGTTCGTGTTTGGAAGATCAACTATGACCATCTAGTCTAGATTTTCGTTTGGGAAATACATTTGCTTTTTATCAAAAATGATCAGTAACGTGTATTGATCCGAAAAATCTTGGTACACTTTCATCGACAATAGAATCAGTAACCGTGTCAGATTGAGATTTTTTCGTTTTGCACCCAAGACAATTTGTGTTATGAGTCACTGCAGAAACAATCAAAGTTCCTCATGATTTGGTTGCTAGGTGTGAATGAAGAAGTTCTTTGTGAAGATTGGGGATTATTATTCATTCTACTGCATGATTTATTGATCCATGATTTGCATGAACTATTACGTTAGAAATCACTAATATAAATGAAGTACCTGTCAAATTATATCCTGGTATGAGATTTGGTCAATTTGCTTTTGAAACTGTCTTGTGAGATGTAGCTGTTCCGTATGATAATAGAAAAACAAGCAAATATATGAACCAAAAAGATCCACAACCAAGCAAAGTATTTGATGATTTTGATCTCCAATAATCTATGCCACACCGTTTTTGATTCAAAAAAATTTCTTCTCCGTGATGGAAATATTACCTCAAACAGCTACATATTCCATTTGTTCTTTTCTGTTTTTTTTGTTATGTTATATTTAGTACATATCACAATGTAACTAGTATTTTGTTTCGTAGTGACAAGATCGATATTTTTAGTCATGATTTGCAAGATATTGCATTGTATTTTAGATGGTATGATCAAACCATTTCTGATGCAGTTGTTGATATAGACACGGTGGTACAAAGCTACAAAAAGTGAGACAATATCTTCATACAACAAGCACAAACTCTTGATACAATATTTGCATTTATAAAAGATCAAAAAAAATATCTGACAACAATCGGATTTGAGCAATATGATCATGTTATGGATTTTGTTGTTGATGCATTGCAATACAAAGAAGAAATTTATGATTTGTTATGAAAAACAGAAGAGAGAAATTATATAGTTATTTTGCAAAACTCAGCAGAGAAAAGACCGAATGGTGGATTTTTTTGATCGTTCTGATTTGTAACAATCCAGTCATGATTTATTGAAAATGTTGAAGTAATAGACTCATATTATCCAAATCGGATAGCTCCTGATATCCAGCTTCAAGCTCCAGAACGGAGTTATGATTTTATTCCAGATAAGCTTATTTGATTTGTTGCCGCCAATAAATTTGGCTTCACGAATATTGATTGAAGAAATATAAAAAACCTATATAATCATATTTTTAATCATTCTGAAACATACGAAAGAAAGCAAGATGTTATTGATCCATGAGTTTTTGAAAGAACGTTTAATAAAAAGGTTCACTGAGTAATTTTTGTAAGATCAGATACACTAACTCAGTTGTTACCATGATTGCAAGAAAGACTCCGAGAACGGCAATTTATAAATGCTAATGTAGACATACTTAGACAAAAAGAAAAAGCTGAAGGTCTTTATACATGAGACTTTTCTAACAAAAAAGAGTCATATCTGAGTGATGTTAATCAGTTTTTTGAGAAAAATAAAACAGTGTTGTTTGCGAATCTGATACGTAACTTTGATGTTCTTACAGACCAAAAGAATATACAAATTTATATAGATGAATCTACCACTGATGTTTCTGATTCTTGATTGTTGGGATTATTACATTCATATAATTTGGTAAATAACTATTCTTCGTGAATGGCGTATTTTCGAGATACAAATGATTCGTTCAATAAAGTTGATACATTCGTCCAAAAAACAATATCATTGTATACAAAAGAAGATAAACTTATCTGATCAGGAGCTAATGATATGATGTTTATGAAACAACTTGACCCGTGAGAGTATACTATACGTATCAAGTATCATGTCTACGTTCCTGAGTCTTACATACTTTTTATGAGACAATTAGAACAAAAATACTGAATAATCATGTGACAAAGAGAACGTTGAATACTCGCCTTGGAGCCAGCTATTCACCATGTTAACTGACAAGAAAGACTTTGGTCTACAAGAGCTACAGTGTATTTGCCAGAGTATGTTCGTATTTGAGATGTTGTCTGAGATATACAAGAGTCGTATACATTTACACCTACGTTTGCTCGTTGATTGTTTTATACAATGACAACAACTGAAAATGACGTTGAATTAGGTTTACGTATTCCAATTACTATTATTCCACATTAATTTTTAATTTTTTTGTCCCCGTATGAAAAAGAAAGTCGAACTCCTTTATGGTCGATATCAATATTGAATTACTATTCAATACCTCAATAATTTTATGAAAAAACAAGATATTTCTGAATATTTTGCAAGTCCACAAAAGAATACTACTTGAATTACAAGTTATAATGTTGATCAAAATGTTGCACAACTTATGAAAGATATTTACGAACACCCAGATCAGAAAAATATTTTTTGATATTTGGGTTGTATGAGTTCTTGGAGATGAGTTTTTGGTATCACAAGAGAGTTGCTTGATACTGAAGAGGATTTCCGTGCTCACGTTACATCCAAACTTTGAAAATCCTACTTTGCTTTTGAGCAAATTTGTAGGTTTTTGAGAAATGTGTTGATGCATGCAACACATCCATTTGTGTTACTAGATCAAGAGGATTTTATGAAACAAAGAGACTTTTTGGCAAATCAGAAGAATATTTTTGATATATGACTTGTGTACAATTACAAAGAATATGCAAAATATGTTCCTCAAAGAGAAACGTATGATATTAAAATTCATATTTTTTTCGCCAAATTGATTTCTCAAATTTCACTGTTCAAAATTATTTCTCATGAACAAGTAGATGCATTTTGTGATTTGTGTTATGTGTTTACCTTAGAATTTCAAAAGAAAAGTTGAAAATAATTTTTTTGTATATGATAAATTATATTATTTTTTATTTTGTATATAGTATGTTGTTCTTTATTGGTGAAATGGGCTAACGATAGGCTAGGGGGTTTTGTGTTTTCTTGTTTGTTTTTTTTGTGTTTATGTCTATTACTATTAGTACAACATGATAACAAATCGTGTTACACAATATCTTGTATGCAAGATACCCAATCCGTTCAGGATTCCCACCCCGGATGAAGAACAAGAACGAGGTGGTCTGTCTATTTTTTCCCTTGGCTATTGTCAATTTGTATAAGAAGCGTAGTGGAGTTACTACATTTACTATACTGGTTGGTGATACCAGTGGCAGATCACCTCACTTAAAAATCGAAACTGCATTCAGTTTCGATTTTTTTTTGTGTAAAAATTTTATTGTAATCTTAGATTGCTATTTTTGCTTGCTATTTTCCATAGACTTTTCATTATATGGGTATTATTTATTCTATCTTTAGAGATGAAACATATATGTAGAGTTATAAAATGACTTGTTGTTTGTTTTGTTTTGTTTTGTTTGGGCATTTCTTTTGTATCCTATTGATATCAAGCTACTTCCTCTGATGAGTTACTTATTCAACAGATTAGAGCTGTAGTAGCAAAAGATATTGCATCTGACACAAATCCTCGTTTGGCTTCGGTTGAATGGTATTATGCTTTTTTTGATACGTATGGTGCTGCTGCCACAGGTTCAAAATATAGATATATCTCTGATGCAATAACTCCTGATTTGAGATCGTCAATTCAACAACAAAAACGTATGCAAAGAAATAGTATACAAGAAAAAGAGTTTGTTGCTCTTTATAAAAAACAGATTTTGACTTCTGATGTTGCATTGCCTACAGCTTGTTTTGATAACTATGACCGTATTGATGATTTTGCTTGGGCGTTAGATATTCCTACTGCTTTGCTGATTGCAACTCGAAAGATGGAAGCAACGTGCAAATTTTGACCATATACAAACTGACCTTTTCAGATTATTTCGTATGATTATGGTGAGTATGAGCCTCATATTTGGAGTTTTATGTTTCATGTGCGTGATTTTGTAACGTTTTCACAAAACAAACGAGATTGGTATAATCGTATCAATGATTGAGATGTTGCAGATGATGGTACTGCTTTCGAGGTTGCATTATGATATGGTGATCGATCCTTGACTGATCTTGTGAGACATGGTGCGCTGTATAATGGTTTGAGTTGAGCAACTATTGTGTGAGCTATTGAGCCTTTACAGCAAAATTATGTGTATGGAAATTGGGCATCATGATATCAGGATACTCCCAAAGACTGACTTCTTGTTAACTTTTTGAAAGCTTTAGAACGAGAACATCAATACTGACTGTATCGTACGTCAGAATAATTTTTTTTTGAAAATATAGTTAGTCGAGTTTATATATGTACTTCATGTTGTTGTATGTCAGAAGTCAAAACAGACCTGCATACAAAAAGATTATACCAAAAACTAAATCTGGCGCGAAACTAGATTGCAAGAGCAAAAGAATGTTCACACACATGCTTGCTATATTTGCACCGATCCAATACCAATAGTCTTGAGTAGAGAATATTCATTGTTCAAAAACATATTTGCTTTGATTTATACTAATCGCATTGGCAAAATTTCGAATAATTCAAATAACTGCTATTGTATTTCGTCATTCTTCTCAAGCTAGATAGACTAGATTTATGTACATTGCAAAGTTTACAATAACAAACCCACACATTCTATGGAGAGGTCCAATATGTTTGGTGATTTTCTTGACGAGGATAAAGTTAACAAAAAATAATCACAAACTCATCCAATAGAAAATTTGGTCATACAGTGCTGGAGCTTCAAGTCATATATACACTGCATAAAACGTTATAATCGTGACGACAATAATAACATTCATGAAATACAATCCTTTTTGTACTCATAAGTGAATATTGTCCAATATAGTTTTATATACCCCAAAAACAGAAAAAGTTGGTTGCTTGATAGTTTTGAAACTATTCCCTAATACTTTTGCTCATTGTAATATGTCTTTTGCTGTAATATGTCTTTTGATTGGTGTCAATATATGTAGATTTTTGGCCTCAAAGCTCAGATAATATACAGATGCTAGATACAGTTGTGCTAAAATAAAAGATAATACTCCCAACAAAACATAACTAGAAAGAATCGCAAGCAAGACAATAATATGAAAGAGTACGTAACATACTGATTTTGTATATTTTTCTATTTCATAATATATTCAAAGTATGAATACAGCAAATGCGTACACAGCAAAATGCATATATACGACATATAACGTCAGATCTAATATATATTCTGCACCTGCTTGCATGCTAGCAATTCATATCATCCATATACTTGCAAGTACATATGTTATTTGGAAGACATGTTTTTCTTGTGTTGAATCTTTTGCGTATGAAGAAAATCGCATCAACATATTAAGTATGATTAATCACATGCTTATGTAGAGGTAATCAATTTTGAAATAATGCACAAACAAAGAAATACCAATCTGGAAGATGATCCACGTGATAAATAGACTATTATTTTGTATAATATCTTTTCGAGGTATTGATTGAGAGAGGGGAGTTTCTTCTTTGTAGGATGGTTTTACATTGCTTGCCAAAAATGCAATAATCACAACTCCACAAAAAATACTAATTTGTCGTAATCAAAGAAGCCAAAAAAACACTCAAAAGAGTGCTATGCTAATAGAAAATACAAGATGTGAAAGCATGGATTATAATGCAAAGTTGATCGTGATAAAGTTTATTATCACAAAATATAAAAATACTGTGAGTCATACTTGTGCAATGAGCATTATTATATTATCAAATTTGAGTACTTTTGCAATAGTCATTGCCAATCAAATCGTTCATGTTTGAATTAAGTATCCATATAAGTTTTCAGGTATAATATTGCCTTGTAATTGTTGTAATACGATAAATATTGTCAGATTTATAGCCAAAAATACGACAATGTGTTGAAGTGTATACATAACGTTTTGTAGAATTTCACTTGTCTTTTTCATTTTTGATCAAAAATCTTTTTTAAGAAATCTAATATATAATCATACAGCTCCTGTTGTTATATAATAACTATCTTCTGCGGTTGCGTTAGCTTTGGATGCATGTACTCTTTGTGCTTTCGTGTATTTTGATACTTCTGTGCTAACATCTACATCTGATACAAGAGAATTTTGCATAATAGGCTCTTCTTGTGATTTCATAGTAGCAGCATAATCAATTTCTAACTTTTCCATAAAAAGAAATATTTGCTCTAACGTTTGTGTTATTTTATCTGTGTTTGAACCCATTCTTAGTTTTTTAAGATCATCTGCATAGCTTGTTAGCTTTTTGAGATTTCATCAAGATATTCCTTGTGCTTTTTGTACAAATTGTTCTATTTCTTCGATGGTTTCTTCAACTATACCCAAGACTTTTTCTTGTTGACTGTCTTTAAATTGGTTGTCGCGAGCTGTTTTTTCTTCGACAGCCTGTTGCTTTTGTTGTTGCTGTTGTTGTTCGAAGCTACTTTTAACTCATTGCAAAATTTCATCACTCGCTTCTTGTGAAAGATCTCCAGATATGTTGTTACATCTCGTAACGTCAAATCCTGATTTTATAAAGTTTTCACAAGCTTTTTCATATGATTCTCATACCAAACAAACTTTGTATGTTCTTCATTCTTTTCCAAATTCTAGCAACATATTTGTGTTTTCTAGAGGATTTTGTTTATAGTCTTCAACTTGCAAAATAATAATTGCAAATCACTCCAAAATCTGTCTAGCGTCCTGTTCTGAACTAGATTCTATTATAAAGTCAAGATTAATTGTATTATCTCATTCCTGTTTTAATGCCTTTATTTGCTGGTGTGTTGACATATGTTTTCAATGGAGAATAAACTATTTATATATTTTTTATTGAAAAACGAAAAAAAATCAATATAAGGTAAGTTGTACGCTTTCAAAAGCTTGACAGAATTGTATATGCACATGCTGCACAACAAAACTGATATGAGTGTAATGTCATTAATGTACATACTTTGATACGTCTCATAAAACTTACTATTATAATCGTTCCTTCATCTAGTCAGTTACATCTTTTTTGTAAAGATAACTTTTTTTTATAGTTGTATAATTATATGAATAATATTCCTTTTGTTAAGTTAACAGCTACAGTTTCTCAATGATTAGCGAAAGAGACGATTTTGTCGAAATTAATCAATTTTGTGCATGTTTTTAGAGTGAATGTTGCAGACAAGCCTTTTGATGATTCTCAAAAAAAATATATCGACACTATTATGAAATTGGATAATAGTAAAACAATTATGTTAGAAACAAAGTGAGAGGAGGTAAAAGTTCAAAATATGTCTCCTATTGATTTGGTTGTGTGACAACGTATTTCTTTGGAATTTTCTGCTCTCAAAGAAGAATCTACTGACACGATTTTCGTTAATTATTGATATTTATCTGAGATTCCTGAGTGAGTGTCTTTTAGTTTTGAAGAGAGTAGTGTTGTGCTCAAAGTAACTGGATCTCATGAATGAATTGTTGATTGTGTTGTACAAGAAGCTTGAATGATATCTTTGTATAAACATCTTATATTTATTGATTATAAACCAAAATTGTCTTTTTTGTCGGAAAAGGATAAAAAGGATGTGATTTGGTGATTACAAAGTGGTGTAAATATGATTGCTGCATCGTCAGTAAAAAAACCAGAGGATGTTGTAAGTATTAGAGACTTTTTGGAAGAAAATGGTTGAGAGTGAATCAAAATTTTTGTTAGATTACACAAAAAAGAAGCGTTTGAGAATATAGATGCAATTATAGAAGCTTGTGATGGTATTATTTGTAGTTATGGTGAAGTTGTAGAATTTTTGTGACCTGATGTTACATGTTTGCATGTATTAGAAAAAGTAAAAAGAATGTGAAAACCATTTATGCTTAATATTCAAAAAAAAGAATATGAATCTATAAAATGAGCGTCATTCGATGCAATGCTAGCTTCTTATATAAATGCATGACTTGATAGTTTTATGCTAGCAGAAGATATTGTTGAAGAAGATCAGTTACAAGATGAGATAATTGCATTTCATGATCGCATATATGATATGAAGCCTTCTTTTGATTTGTTAGATCGTGTTGATGTGTATGCAACGCTTGCAACTGAAGAGGAAAATATAAATGACTATCTTATTCATAAAACATTTAGAGCCGCAAGAGATCTTCCAGTAAGGGCTATTATTTGTTATACTGATACTTGAGAAACAATTAGTAAACTTGTTGCTCTCAAAACTCATATCCCTGTCATAGTATTTACGAAAAGTGATCCTGTGTATAGATATATCAATATTTTTTGGGGAGTCAAATGATATAAAATTTCTCAAAACTTCAATTATGCAAGCTTCAAAAGAATTGGAAAAGAGATGATCAGAATTCTTTTCAAATGAAATATTTCTCTAGATGATAAAATACTCATTCTCAAAGTTAACGAAAAATGAACACCAAAAGATAAAGATAGTGATATGATCAACTGAATTGAGTTACATAAGTTTAAGAATATATAGTTTGTTATTTATTAAAAAAAACACTCAACTGAGTGTTTTTTTTATATTCATTTTTCTTTTATGTATGAGTTTAAGATTTCCCATGATTCAGATCATTTATGTGTCTCAAATATTCCCATAAAAGAGAATCAATTCTCTTTCCAAAAATCACATCATTCTTTTGTGCTAAGTAGTTCCGTTAGTGATTTACATCAAATTATGTTTTTGTTATTACTTTCTTTGCATATTTTTTCCAATTTTTCTTTGTTATGTTCATATTTCATGACAAATCACATTCTTGCAAATGAATAGTATCAATTTGTTTTCTGTGCTCTTGCTAAAGTTGCCTCTAAATTGAATCAAAATTTCTGTGCTACTTCTACTTGTGTTTTTATAATTCTTAATCAATATCATTGTCATTTGTTATTTCATAATTGTAGGGAATCATTTGATATGATCTTCGCATCAAAATTTATGTTTCCTTCTAAAATTTCTACAGGCTGTATTCGACCTTTGCTTTTTTTATCTATAAGAAGTTTTATGGAACCTCAGGCTGATAATGTTATTTTTATGTTCAAATCAGTTCGCTCAAAAGTCTTCAATATTTCATATGCTCATGTCAAATCTAAAATATTCTCAAATGTTAAATTATTTTTTTGTAAAATATACTCTGTGTCCAATCCTCCAGATATTATATTTTTATATTCTAAATACTTTCAAAGTGAGAAATTTTTTGCAAGTTCATTACTTGGTTCTAAATTCTTTTTTGCTTGGCTGTATGTACGTCTTTGTGATTCCATTTTATGTGTTTTTATAAAATTTACTGATTTTTTTATTATGTAAGTTATATTTTGTTAAAATTCTTTATAAATCATTCAAGGTGTTTTCTGTGAGATAGCATTTCTTATGTATCTTTCTACTGTATTAATGTTTCTTCTATAATTTTTTTTCTTTTCTTCATATGATTTATAAATGTATTATCATATCACCAATCTTTTTCAGATCTATTTATAAATCGCTCAATAAATAGTAGTCTTTTTTTGATGTTTTCGAATGCCATGCTATTATGTGTTACATTATTTCATATCTTTGTGTATATTTCCTCTTCTAAGCGTTTGAAGTGTTTTTTTGCCCATTCCTCACGTGGTATATATAATTCTTTTGTTTTGTTTTTTAAAATTCTATTATCTAATATTAAATAAGAGTCTGGCGCCTCTTCTTCAATTTTTTCGATAGAGTTTTTGTATTTGAAAATAATATTTTCTGGTAGATCCAGTTCTTTAATTATTTTAGTAGCAATATCTCATGTCTTTTCTATAAAAATATCATCACTGCACTCTAAATGTAAGTTACGAAGAGTTCTTTGTGCTTTTTGAATTCGTTTGAGAAATTTTTTTTCATTTTGGTTTAGATTGTCCATGAAATAGTCTCAATTTATACCAATTTCGTTGTGAATGTTTGAACTTTTTATTTTTTCTCACTTTGCTATTTTTTTTCTAATTAGAGTATTAATATATATGTATTCTAACCAATTTACTCAGCAATCAGAAACATTTATTGCATAGCAGTTGCTTATTGTGAAGGTATGATAATAAAATTTAGTATTTTCCAGTTGTTCTTTCGACATAATTCGCATTCAATCAATTTTTTGCTCAAAAAATCATAAACTAAGATTTTGATCTCATTTTTTTCAATAATGTTGTAAGTATCATATATATTTAAGGTCTTTTTTAGTGTAATGTACTAGCTCAAGTTCTTTTATAAACTCTATTCATTGGTCTAGGCTAAGAAAAAGATCAGTCTCTGTTTGTTTATTGTTTATTATTTTTTGATTTTTGCTATTATGAAGTTCTAGTTTTTTAGTGTTCATGTTTGAGAATATTGTGTCCTAAATTTTAGTTTATTTTACGTGAGTGTGGTAAAATTTGATTGAAAAATATATATTCTTTGCTGAATTCTAGTTTAGTAAGTTACATACACTCTTCTATTTTTATATTTATTTTTCTTTTGTATATAGATCTAGTATTTTGTGTGATTCCGATCATACAGACGTATCAAAATATGCTTCATAAGAGAATCAGTGTTCTTTCCAAAATGCACGTCATTTTTCTGTTTTCATAAGATCTCCTAATGATATTGTATTTTGAATGTCTATATCTCAGTTTTTATTACACATTTTTACTAAAGTGTCTTTATCGGACTTTTTGTTCATTAGGAATCACATTCTAGCGAAAGAATAGTATCAATTCATATTTTCTGATCTTATTGCTGTGCAACGTAGTCAATATCAATTAATTGTTCAATTTTCTACTTGGTCTTTGATGACTTGTAATCCAATTCATTTTCATGCTAACTTTCCAAGTTTTATTTTTTCGTTTACGATACGTTTATTTTTTATATCAATTTCTATTTTACACTCTATTTTATTGATTTTGCTATTTATATCTATCGAGTAGCTTCAGTCATAATTATCATTTATACTAATACATAATATATCTCAATTCTTAATATTGATTATGTTTGCTAGTCAGCAAGTAAATAGAATGTCGCTAGTAGTTAATTTTATCTTTTCTAAGCTTAGTTTTGTTTGCTGGTTTATTTTTATTTCAAATATATTTTTGTTATTTAGAAGTATTTCTGCAATACCGTTACTTTTTTGTAAGGCTTTTTTTGGTTGGGTATTTTTATATTCTCGTATTTCCATTTTCTATATACTTTATAAAAGGAGTGGTTTTTGATTAATAGATTAATACATTTGGTTTAGAGTTTCTATAAATAGTTCAGGATGTTTTACATGAGATAGCATTTCTTTTATATCATTGCGTTCTTTTCATAAACTTATAATTCTTTCTCGATCAGTTAGTTCAAATTCTCTTCGAAAGTCTTCTCAATGTAATAAGTATCTTATTTCGTTTATTCTTGCATGTATTTCGTTTCTCTTAATGTAGTAGTTTTTGTAATTTTCTTTTCAAATTGGTTTGAAGCTTTGGATTAGTAATTCCCTGCTTTTTTTTCATCTATGTTTAACTCTGAATGTTTTATGTGTTACTTCATGTATAGTGTTACTCATTGCGTTCTCTAAGAAATGTTTGTCTTTCATTCAAATATCTGGTATATAAGCTTTTCATAATATTCAATTCTTTCTGTAGTATTCAATGACTTCGATTGGTCATGGTCAAGAATAGGAAAAATTTTCATCTTTCTCTTTTTCTTCTTTAATGTAATTTTCAAATTTATTAACAAGATGTTTCATATATCGCTCTTTTTTATAGAGAAAAGAGTCGTTTATATAAACTCATCATGTTCGTCAAGTTATTGATAAGTCTGATGTTGGTGTTGCAAATGCTCCTTTGATTTGTTTATCGTATCCCTCAGGAAGTTTTCATTCTACATCGATTATTCTTCTAATAGCTTCATTTTTTCTATATTGTTCTTGAAAAAAAGTGTTACCCTTTTTTACTTGGATTCGGATTTTTTCTCAAGTTCAATCTGCTGCATTTGTTTGTAAAAGTAATGTTCTTAGTAAATTACCGATTTTTACTTTAATAGTATAAATAATTTTATGATCATTAGAATTGAGGCTTATGTTGTGGAAAATTTTCTCAAATAATTTATTATCCATATTACATTTTGTGTTTTCGTATAAATAATTTTTATAAAAAAAATACAAGATAAGTCAATATTTTTTATTATTTTATTTCTCCAGAACTAACTTATATCAACCGAATTCTCATCACAAAAATTTTGCAACTCTCGCAATTGTCGTAGAGGATGCTCATGTTGTTTCTTCTATTTTTTTGTAGGATTCTCAAGTATGAAGTCTTTGTGCAATATCTAGTCTTTGGTTCATTTCTAATAATTCTGCGTCTGTACATAAATCCCTCAAAAATAGAAACATGTCGTCTTTGTTTGGAATTTTTTCGAATGCTGTCAATAAAGGTAGAAGTATTTTTTTGAGTTGTTTGTCTGTCATGAGTAATTGTTGTATAAAAATCTATTCAAAACTATACAAAAATAGAATACTTTCTCAAGACCATCACAAACTAAAGTGTTATTGTGTTGTAAACTTTAGATTGGTAAAGTGTGAAGTTTGTGTTGCAACTGTGGTAGAAAACGTATACACTCAATGCTGAAAGAAACTAGATACCAGTCAGATTTTATTTTTTTGAAATCTTTTATGTTATCATATACAGACTTAGAAAAACAAGATAATGATATTTATCAAGCAATAATCGGAGAACAGCAAAGACAAATCGCGTGAATGGAGCTGATAGCAAGTGAAAATTATCAGTCATTGGCTGTCTTGCAGGCACAAGCATCTCATTTGGCGAACAAATATGCAGAATGATACCCTGGCAAAAGGTATTATGGATGACAAAAATATACGGATATTGTTGAATCTCTTGCTATTCAAAGAGCAAAAGAACTTTTTGGTTCAGATCATGCAAATGTACAGGCATTGTCTTGAGCTGCCGCAAACAACGCAATCTATGCTTGATTGATGCAACCTTGAGATACAATATTGGGTATGGATTTGACGCATGGGTGACATTTGACTCACGGTGCACCAGTTACTTTTCTTTCAAGAGTGTATAATTTTGTGAGATATTGAACATTACCTGATTGAGGTATAGATTTTGATCAAATTAGAGCTTTGGCTCGTGAACACAAACCAAAAGTAATTTTGGCTGGATTTAGCGCATATCCAAGAGAATTAGACTATGCTCAATTTGCCGAAATTGCACATGAAGTATGAGCGATAGCATTTGCAGATATGTCTCATATATGATGATTGATCGCATGATGAGTTTTGCAAAATCCTTTGCAAAAGTGATTCCAAGTGATGATGACAACGAGTCACAAGTCATTGAGATGACCAAGATGAGCTTTGATTTTGACAAATTGAATTGTTTCTAATCCTCTCAAAAAACCTGAAGATACAATTGAAAATATACCAACCCGTATTGATAGAGCAGTTTTTCCTGGGACGCAATGATGACCTCATATGAATACAATTGCGGCAATAGCAGTAGCACTCAAAGAGGCTCAAAGTCCGTCATTTGCTACCTATGCTCAACAAATTATCACAAACGCACAAACAATGTCAGATTCATTTTTGTCAAAATGATATACGCTAGTGACATGATGAACAGATAATCATATGGTTATTTTGGACTTGCGTGACAAATGATTACATGGATGAGATGCAGAAAAAATACTGGATGCAATTTGAATTTCTACGTCAAAGTCAACTATTCCAAATGATCCAAATCCTCCATTTAGACCATCGTGATTGCGTATCGGTATGCAAGCAATGACGACGAGAGGAGTGAAGTCAATTGACACACAAAAAATCATAGATTTTATTGATCGTGCGTTTATTCATAGAGAAGATAAAAGGTATATTTCTTCTTTACATCAAGAGGTTATCGAGTTTTGTAAACAATTCCCTGTTCCTGCATTATAATCCAATTCCTTTTTATATAACTTTTTTGCTATGTATATTACAAAAACGATTGCCTGACTGCCTTGTATATTTATTCCTTTACAGGAAGCCAATGCTGTAACAGTTGAAGTTATGGTCAAAGCTTGATCAGTATATGAATCCAAAGAGAAAAACGGAATGAGTCATTTTTTGGAACATATGTTTTTTAAATGATGAAAAATCTATAAAACTCCAAAAGATGTTGCACAAGCAATTGAATCATTTGGGTGACACTCTAATGCGTACACTGGCTTTGAAAATGCATGATATTATATCAAATCTGCACCTAGTCATGTGTATAAAGCACTTGATATACTGTCTGACATGATTGTTAACCCTTCGTTTCATGAACCAGAAATGGAAAGAGAAAAGTGAGTTGTTATTCAAGAGATTGCTATGTATGAAGACTCTCCTCAAGAATTGGTTATGGATAAACGAAGAACATGGTTTTTTGGAGAAAATTCATATGGAAGAGAAATACTTGGACCTGCAGAAAATGTGCGTAGCTTTACACAAGCAGATTTGTTTGAACACAAAAAAGACTTGTATACAAAAGATAATATGATCTTGGTAATTAGTGGAAAAATAACAGATCAGCAGGATTTGGAAAAACATATAGCAGCTTCTTTTGCTACTTTGTGAGACACAAAAAACTATGTAAAACCTATGTTTGAGGAATATACTCCAGCAAGCGCTATATGATTTTACAAAAAAGATATTAGTCAAAATCATCTTGTTATTTCTGCTCGTTGACTTGCGTATCCAGATGATAAAAAATATGCAGCAAAAATATTATCAACGATTTTGTGATGAAATATGTCATCTAGATTGTACCAAAACGTAAGAGAAAAACATGGATTATGTTATTATATTGGTGCGTCACATAGTTCGTCACCTGATTATGGAACATTTTATATCAGAGCTGGTATGGATAAAGATAAATTTTCTTTTTGAGTTGAGAAGATTTTTGAGGAAGTCGCACACCTAACAACATGATGAATTTCTGATCAAGAATTTGATACAGCAATGTGATATACACTTGGTTCTTTACAAATGTGAATAGAAACAACTAGCTCATATGCTAGCTTTTATTGAAATCAGTTTTTGATGTATAATTCTATCAAAGAAATGAAAGATTTGATTGAACGTTACAAAAAAATCACAAAAAAAGACGTCGAAGACGTACTTTCTTATTTTGCTAAAGAAAACTTATTTCTCTATTATGTTGGTAATGAAGAGGTTTTATAAAACGTATGTCTATAAAATCCTCATACTACTCGTCAATGATACATTGCCCGCTATACAAAAACATTCATTTGTCACGCTCTAATAAGCACATATTTTCATAGTTTTTTTGGACAGTTCATCTGATTCCACAAATAACTCAACTTTGTGCATCGCATCAGACAAAACGACAATCAATAGGAAAAGCATAGTCTGACTGCTGTCATGTTTGGGTTTGAGGATAACAAAGTTCTCTTTCTGGTTTGTAACAGATAAAAGTGTTTGGTCAGACGGATTGTTTGGCTAGTCATGCACAACACGATCTATCTGTTATCAGTGGATGTTCATATCATCTTTCCATATCTCATGCACATGATCCTGGAGATAAATCACATATTCAAGCATAGACATATGTTGCTCATGATTTTTTTGCTTGGCAAAGATTTGTGTATGTTGCTAAAGATCCTTTACTAAATCAACATACTGGATCTTTTTGGTTGCTACAAACGATTGTTCATGATCCTATGGGTTGTGATGGTGTGTTAAATTGTTTGATGTAATCTTGTATGCTACTTGTTGTATTGCTACTTGTGTTTGCTTGATTTTGCGGTGCTGTTTGTATAACGGGTGTAAGTGATGCTCATATCGGAAGAATAGTTCAATATGTACGAGACGCTGATTTTTGACCACACGCGGTTGTGTAAATAACCGTTATTGCAACATACATATCGTTATCTATGTCAGATACTTTTTTTGTTATTCCAGGAATACTAAATATATACTGTCTTTGTGTTCAGATAAGGTCCTCATTGATAACTCAGGTCTGTCATGTCGCATTGTCTTGATAAAAGAATGTGATTTCTCATGCAAAATATGAACTATTTCCAATCAATACTTCAAAACGTGGGTTTGTAATAAGACAGTTTTGCGTTGAACATGATGATGTAGGTTGAATATTCAATATTTGTACACTTTGATATGTACATTGTTGTTCTAAAGCTTGTTGTCTTGGTTGTTTTGTTATCAAGAACGAATCATCTTTGATGCTATTTCATCTTGGTATATCTGATATAACTCATGGATCTGGTACTGATAATTCAGTTTGTGATTCATTTGTATTTGCCACGGCTTGTTGACAAGACTTCTCTTTGTAACTTCCCAACAAATCTCAATCTATACATGGTCTATGTTGTAGTTTGCATTGTTGGTCTGGGAGTGCGTAGGAACTCTCTCGTGCAGTAACAAACGTTCCATGCGGCACACGAGTTGACCGTGGACTACGGCATGAAGATCCTGTTTGAGTGGTATCTTCTGGTACTAATCAATCAAGAGAATATTCTAAAAATGTAGTTTGAGATGAGTCTCGTTGCGTATAGTTTTTGTCCGTTAGTTTGTCAACGCGTTTTCCATTTGTATCAAAAATGACTCACTCTATAGAAGCAGGTTGTCTTGCGGGTTGTCTAAATTCTTGAGGATCGTCAGATCTCTTAATATACGTAAAAATATTGTGTCTTGTCTGTGTTGCTCATTCGATGATTTCTTGTTTGTCGTTGTATCAATCTATCGTAAAACTACAGGATTCAAATTCGTATCATCATTGAAGTTGTCAGTCATTACAAACTCTAATTTCTCATTCGCATATGTTTTCATCATTAGCAACATCTTCTTTGTACGCTCTGACTTGTTGATTATGAGAAAGCTTTCACCCCCAAGGCAAAGAGCATGATTGTTTTGTTGTTGTAGGTCAGTTTTGATTTTCTAACAAAATATCCGTTGTTGTTTGTTTTGGACTCGTTGGTTGTCAAGGATTTTCTTCTGACAAGGATTCGTTGTTATTGTCGTTGTAGTCTGGTACTCATCCATTGTTTGTTTGAAATCACTGTGGACGAACACTGTTTGGTCAAGGAGATACCAAAGAACTTGGTGTTGTATTGCTATGTGCAGAATAGTCAGTTACACTACTATCTTGTCATACAGCATTTCATCCTGTACTGATCAAAGGCGGTACATATTTTAGTAACAAAAAAAACAAGAGTGCTGCTATGATGAGTTCTGCTATGACTTTGAGTCATGTTTTTCGCATTAATACACAATTGACAAAATAAATATATGTTTTATTATACTTTATTTTTGTGTAATGTCAAATATTGATGCGTGTTATAGTTTATTACTAGGTCTTTTTTGGGACCGTCTAAAAATTAGTGTAAACAGATAAAAGAGAGACCAAACATGAATGTTTTATTCTTTACTATGAGGCAATGTTTTTACAAATTCGATAATTTCATCTTCTGTCATGTTGTTGCGAGGATAGGATGTGTTTTTGTAAATAATTGATGAATTGGTTACACAAGTAAATTGTGTATAATATCATTGTGGTACATCTAAACATTCAGCTTCATCAAACAATCATACAAATTTATCATAAAACCACAATTGTTTTCAATGCCACAGAAAGTTATTATATGTTTTTAATTCTGATCACGCATTATATCAGGTAATAAAATTGCTATTGAAATATATTCCATCATCTATTTTTATGTAAGGGCTTCTTGGGTGTCCGATAGGATGAATAGATTCTTTAATCTCGATATCCATATCTTGTTCTCATGCTCGAAGTAGTTTGTTGTTTATAAAGTCATACGCTAAGAAAGATCAATATAAACGATTATATGATTCACTATTGCTACTTCATGTTACGAAAAATTGATTTATATATGATGTTTGTCATGTATAAATTGGTGTAATTGTTGTTCACGTATCAGTATATGAAATACGATACATGGTTTGTGATAAAAGATCATACACATGATTTGCGGTGGGGAAAAGGAAAGTATTGTTGTCATGATGTAATTTGACCAGTTGCTTCCCTTCAAGAGAATATAAACCACTATGATCTACCAAGAAATGACCTGCAAATTGTTAGAGAAAACGAAACGATAATGCGTCAAATTGCATAGATTTTTCAAGTCATAACGATGGACAATAAATACTTATTGCATTTTGATAACAAGAAAATCAATCACCGTTGTCTATCGTTCTAAATGATAAAAAATAGAAAAGAAGTAGTGTAAAAATTCATCAAAGAATACTATAGCTAAAAACCTTCATTAGATGTTTTATCAAGTAAAAAAACGAGATATTTATATCAATATTCTCATATCTTATGATATGTCAAAATTGTAGAAGTTCAATTCTTTATTTACTGTAATCAATCTTTTCCTATAAATTTTCTTTACATAATGTATTCTCGTTTTTACTTATGGTATAAGTAATGTATAATGTGGTTGGAGATCCATTAATTGGAAAAGAAATAATCTGTTGTATTTGCTCGAGGTTGTCTTCTATCAATTTTTTTTCTGTGCTTATAAAACCTGCCATAATAAAACACAATCAATCACTTATCAAAAAAGTATTTTCTGTGGCTTTGTATAAAAGTGGACTGGCGTTATATTCTGAAAAAGGGTTTTTTTCAATCTTTTCTGATCAAAAGTAAAGAATTTCTGCTTCTTGATCCCACGAGAAATCTCCAAGAATATAGTGAAAATCTGGCTTTGCTCAAGATAGGAGCTTTCCAAAAGCATAGACATCATTATTTGTATAAAAGTATTCTCTAAAAAAGTAGGGATGTCTATTTTTTTGATAAAAGATATTTCATCGAATATGATTTTCATCTATAAATACTTCTGAATGAAGTTCCAAACTTTTATCTAATGCTACAGTATTTCTTTCTGCTACATCATTATCTATTTGTTGATCATAATAGTATAAATATCATCATGACAATAGTCGGTTAGTATCTTCTTTTTGTACGGAAGTGTATTGTAGGATTCAAAAAGTGAGAAGAACTAGGACAACGAAAATTTTAATTATTGCAAAAAAGCCATAAGCACTTAGAAAGAGAGATTTTGAGGATACCATAGTTTAAGAAAAAAAATAGTAAAACTTCTCAGTACAACATCTCTCCTATGACAACTACTAAGGTCAAGCAACAACTTTTTGTGTCCATTCATATCATTCTCACAAAATTATCTGATATTCTCAACTTCATTGCTTAAGCTTTGTTCTGCCATCTTGACTCCTAGGGTCATTACTAGTTTCTACAACTAGTTTATCCAATGAGCGAGAGAGGATAGTAATTGTAAACTCTGCAAAAACATTAACTATCTTTCAGTCAGTTGTGGTATCAGCAAACCATGTAGTGTACTCACCATCTGAAGTATTAATGATGAAATGATCATAATCATGAAATCAAATTTCTTTTTCAATATCTTTTATAAGTAAATGTAGATAATAATCATCGTAAGAAAGCACAAAGAAATCAATAACTCTTTCATGATTTTTGATTACTAAAGCAGAAATAGCAATAAGAGCAAAAGCTAAGATCCCAAATATATAGCTTTTATCCATAGAAAATAATAAAAAATAGAATAAAATCGATTATTTCTACGCTTTTATTATATAGACGCAAAATTATGCTCTCTAGTCACACTTAAAAACTGTTTCTGATTGCTCAACCATAACTTTACCGTATCTTGAACGTATTTCCTCTTCAATAATTTTTATTTGATATAATCATGAGCCTTGAGTAAAAAATCATGTATCAAAAAGTCTCATTCATTCTGACGATACTCATGATAGCGTTTGTGTATAAATATAGAGATTGTTTTTATCTACCGAAAATCATCGGGGAAGAGGAAGCCATGTATCGTGGTCGATGGTCAAATTCTTTTGATATACTGAATCATATTCTCAATTCTTATCGGGATCAGATGAGAGGTTATACATTTGTCTTCAATCAGTAAGAAATACTGGAATTAAAGGAAGCGAGCGACTTTTGTTCAATAAGTAATAGTTACTAATAAAAAAATCTTTTGCAAAAAAACGAATGAGGTAATAATCAGAAATTTCTTCTCTTGCAAGATGTTGTAAGGTATCCAACCAACTGCTTTTTTCACATAGATGTGATCAAATGCGTGTGTAGAGTCTTTGATCGTTAAAAATTTTAGGTAGTGTAAGAACTATACCACTTTGTATTGCGAGTGGCATAGTGAGTCATGTGTATGCTATTTCTTCAGATCAGCATGTTGTATATACTTTTTGACGGCGAATTTTGTATTGATAGTGATCTATTAATTCATTATTTTGATGAGAAGGTGAAAGTATCCTCCATGGATATTCCCATCATACAATAACCGGATTTGTACAAGAGTCTGATGTCTATACACCATACTTAATAATATCAACAAAATAGATACTAAGATAGATTACTTGAGCTATGATATACACCATAAGAATTGAAAGAAAAAATTTTCGTCATCTTGACATAAATAATGGCATAAAATAATAAAGGAAAACCCAAGAAAACGATGTTCTCTTGGGTAAAAATGTTTTAACATTTTTCTACTTAGAAGATACAATTCAATGACTGAATAGTATAGTTCCCAGTTATTGAATACTGTTGAGTGTAAATAGATACGTTAATTCCAGTAACATTTGAAGGCACATTAAATGTACACACAAATGATTGTTTACCTCCACTTCGATTTATAGACGACGGTCTAACTGTTGCAAAGTATGGATTGTTTGGAGTTTTTACATAAATACTAACATCGCTAGTTCTCAAAACACGATCTGTACTCATGTTTGAGTACGAGACACGAATAGTACGAGCCCCACTAAGAGAAAAACTTTGGTTGTAATTTCCAGGATCTCCCCACCAACGAGCTGAAGTAAAGGAATTGCTATATAATGTTGATATACATGCAGAAGACATAGCTTCTGTTGTACCATTATTTTTTGAGCTTTTACTTTTAGCAATGGTAGATTCGACATCTTGATTAAGAGTCACATCCTGAAAAACCAAACATCATCAAGCTCAGAAATAGAGCGATGATTGAAAACGAGAAATACGCTTTCTTTGTTGTCATAATAAAAACATTTTGTTGTTTGTTTATATCTGCAAAAAACGCAGTATAATGTCTCAGAAATAGAAAAAATACGCAATGTGATAAAAGCACACATCATGATTCGTACAAACGAAAAGGCGAACCAAATATTGGTCTAATGATTACTTTCTCTTTTGCAACAGAAAATTTATCATTATTTTTATTTTGTACTGTTGGGTGGTTTGACCATTCGTTCAGTGTTCGTATCAGTTTTGTTTTTGATGTATACTTTTACCATTTTTCCAACACTACAAACATCTTGTCTGTTCTGATTGGGAAGGTATGGTATGATCTCAGATTTGTGAAGCAATCATATCGTATCTTCTACCTGGACAAAGACACCATATTGTATGACCATGACAATGCGTCCTAGATAGCAGATGCTTTCATGGAGCGAAATCTTTCCATTTTCTGCATTGACTTTTGGTGTACTATCGTTCTCTTTTTTTTCTTTCTTTTTTTTCTCATTATTTCCAATTGTCTTTTGTGGAATACTTTCCTTTGTGGAAATCGGTTTCTTTGTCGTAGGTTTCGTGGTTGTCTGTGAGATTGGTGCCTGTTTTTGTATGTGTTTTACTACCGTTGATTTTTGCTTTGGATGTTTACTTTCTGCCGAGGCTTCACTTTGTTTGTTTGCATAGAGTTTGTGTGTCTGCTGGATGATGTACTCTTTGATGTCTTTGTTATCAGGTGTCGTGACTATTGCTGTTTGCATTACAAATGGCGTAAGGGGATTTCCTTCTGTGGTGAGTTTTGCGTATGCACGAAACTTGGGTAAAGAAAGAAAGTCTTCAGCAACGAGACCGTTTCCAAACTGGTCCGCCAAGATACGTGCATCATCCACCCCTATTGTAAAAGTAATAATAGATCAGACATTCCCAAAAATAGCATTTTTGATATCGTCTGTGAGTTGAGAGGTGTATTGATGTGCCATAATCAGTGCAAGTTTGTATTTTCTTGCTTCAGAGAGAATGGTCACAAATGATTCATTAACAAAATTTTGAAATTCATCAATATAGAGAGCAAAATATCTTCTCTGACTGGATTCTTGGTTTGCTCTTGCCATCGCGTCAATCTGGATTTTGGTCGTCATGAGACTTCCGAGAAGATTTGCGTTGTCTTCTCCTATTTTTCCTTTAGAAAGATTGATCAAGACGATTTTGCCGCTATTAATTGCATCTGCCATCGAAAAAGATCCTTTGGGTACTCATAGGATTGCTCTGACAATTGGTGAAGAAAGACACTGTCAGATCTTGTTTGTGATGGGTCAAATTGCTTCTTGAATTTGTTTGTCATTCCATTTGCCAAACTCGTTGACCCAAAAATCAAGCAAGACTTCATCTGTCACATACTCGGATACTATGAACTGACGAAATTGTTTGTCAGTTAGCATTTTTATGATTGATAGAAGTGTCGCATCGGGATACTCGATCACCGAGAGAAGAACATTTCTCAAGATATATTCGAGTCTCGGTCACCATGAATGAGCAAAAAGTTTTGCAAATGTTGTTAAAATCCCTGATGCGACTAGTACTTTCTGATCAGAAGTTTTGTAGCGAAACAATCCAAAGGGAATAGGATTTTCTCTGTCGCTTACATCATACCGTATGACATCATCTTTGCGGTGATCCGGTATTTTGTTGAGAATTGATTCGACTAACTCTCCATGCGGATCCATGACGCATACTCATGATCATTCTCCGATGTCGTTGAGGATGAGGTTTGCGAGCAAGGTAGACTTTCCTACTCATGTTTTCCCCACGATATACAGATGACGACATTTGTCTTCACTTGTCAGACCAAATGGACGAGAAGGGTTTTTGTCATCAGTATATCAGAGCGTGCCTCCTTCGTCTATGAGTGCGAGTGGCGCAGGTGGTTTTTTATAGCCAATACAGCGTAGATTTGGAAGTGAGAGTCACTGGGGTAGATGAACTAGTGGCACAAGTTGTGAAAAAAGACAAGAAATCCAGTGACGACGAGAGGATGTTGATACTGATCATTCAATAAGAACCGTCATGAGTGAAGTACAGAGAAGTGTGCCAGTGTGTTTTTTGTTTTGATGAGAACCGTTATAGTGATATCCTATACTCACAAGACGACGAGGAAGGTTCGCACGTGGATCTTCATCAGAAAAGTGATTTATAGATTGATGTAAACTACGCAATAATACCGTATCCAGTATTGTTGTCTTTTTTTTTGTTTCTATCCATAGTGTGAGTGCGTCAGTTTCTGGAACACGATCAAAGCAGAGAAGAAGCTGATTGATAGGATTTATAAGATTGCTACCACTGTATTCTTCAATCGTACGTCGCATGCTATTTTTTTTTTCGTTGAAAAAACGTCGTGGGTTGGCATGGTATTTTGTTGCTTTCTTTTGTCTGTGCATAGGGATACATACCGTTAAATCCAAGCAAAAAGTTTGAGACTGAAGATGGGGGGAGTGCAATATATGCGGTAATAGATTGTTTATTACCAACAAAATACCAGTGTGCTTGATCAGTATAGCCAGTAATTTGTGTCAGTAGTGCATGAGCTTCTGTTCGTCAATGATCGGTTGTAAGGAGTGGGAAAAGTGCTAGATGCTTCATATGTTTCTTGCACAAATAAAATAGATTACGTAAGAAAATTTTGTTGTTTTTTTATGTGTTTTTCCAAAATTATTCTCAATCTATTTGGCATTGCAATATGTTTTACAAATTTTTCGTAAAAATTTCTTACTCTTCCAACTCTAAACTCTCAATTTTAGTAAATTTACGCAAAATTTTGTCGCTAGTGACATCGATTGCTTCAAAGTCTTTGCCTACAGAGTGAAAATCTTTTTTGAGTTTAGACCATCTTGTTCCAAATCTTTCGAACTCAGTATGTAGCTTGGTTAGTTCAATTTGTATAACTTTTGCTTGTTTTTGTGTTTCTGTACTGTGTATAACTGACAAAATAATGCTCATCATAGCAAGAAGTGTAGTTGGAGAGACTATCGTGATGTGCTTACTATGAGCATAGTCAATGATATCTTGAAAATCTGTGTGGAGATGTGAAAATATAGCTTCTGCAGGCAAAAAGAGGAGTGCTGTTGGCAATGTGACATGCGGAATGATGTATTTGCTAGCAATATCGTCGATTTGTTTTTTGATCCCAGACCTAAAAGCAGTCAGATATTTTTTTTTGTCATCATGAGATAGTGTTTTGTCTTGAATTTTTTGTCGATTGGTGAGTGGAAATTTGGCATCAATACTCAATATTCACTGTGGTGTATTGACGATACAATCGACTATGACGTTTTGTTTGGCAAAATGGTATTGCATTTGATACATAGTATCATTTTTTTCTCCAAAAATATTAGCAATAATCGTATGCAGTTGTATTTCTCCAAAAATTCATCTTTGTTTACTGTCACTCAAGATGTCTTGCAAAGAAACAACGTCAGTTGAGAGTTGTTCAATGTTTTTTTGTGCTTGGTCGATTTTTGCGAGTCTTTCGATGATATTTGCAAATGTTTCATTTGTTTTTTCAAACCCATGTTGCAATCTTTTCTCAACTTTGTCAGAAATTGCATCCAAACTAGATGTTGTAGCTTTTTCTAGTTTTTCCATAAATCACTGTACTTGTATACGAAGTGTTTTTTCTTGTTCTCTGTTTTCTTGAATTAACAAAAAAAACTTATCTGACACGCTGTCTTTGATTTGTCTCCCGATATCGTCAAGTGATGTTTTTTGTAGTTTAACAAAAATGATGACAAGTAATGTACAACTTATCATTGTTAAAGTGAACAGGGCCAAGAGGAGTTGTTGGTCGAATGAAGATTCCATACGTGTTATATTGCATAATTTGCATGCATTTGCAAGAAGAATGTTTATTCTTTATCAGGTTTTATTAGTTTCTGTTTTTCAATATTGTACTATTTCCTCATATATATCTTTGCCAAAGAGAACTGGAAGTGCTTCTATATCTTGTGAAAAGCATGCTTCAATAAGTTTTGACCGCAAAGTACTTTTTTCTTCTTCCGTAGTTGTACATTGCTCGATAAGTTCTCAGAGTCTTTTTCTATACTGTGGATAATTACGTTCAGTTATTGTATTTCGTGAAAGTGCACTTATTTGATTGTTTTTGATTTGTCATGTTAACATGATATCAAATAATAGTTTTTCATAGCTTTCTTGAGATGAATCTAGTGCTATAGTAGATACATATAATTCATCTTCAAATTCTTTGTCATATCTCAAGGGATTTATTTTGTATTCTTCTGATTTTCTGATTTTGTTGTATTGTTTTTTTATACGGTTTGTATGTTGTTTTAATTGTTTAAGACTAGCATTGGCATATTCTTTTTGTTCCTTTTGTATAACGGATCAAGAAAACTTAATATATTCCTCGAAATATGTAAAAATATCTTTGTCAGTTGTATTTTCTTGTTTTAGTTTTGTTTGTATTAGTTTTTCTCGAGTTTCTATATTTTGAATGCATATACTTTGAGTTATTATTTCTATTATTGCTTCATTAATCCGATGTAAGTAGCTCGTATTTTTTGAATGAAATCAGGTATTTTCTTGATTTTTTCGACATTTGGCAGCCTCATGTAGAAGTTCGTGTATTACTACTTGTATAGATAGAATACTCCATTGATTAATTGTAATGTCTCACGGTTTTCGAGAACCTGACTCCGAATCATATCGTGAAGATCCAAATTGTATAGATGTGTTATGTACCTCTTTATGAATATTGTTTTGTATAAGCCAATTTTTGACTGCATCTTTTGAGAAATTAGTTATGCTATTTTCTATATCAAGTAATAGGTTTGACATAATTTGTCATTTTATCTCTACTATTTTTTGCTGTTTTTCATGTATATCCTTTCACTGTACAGTCACTTTTGCATTTTCAAACATCTTTTCTACATATATAAATATTACTTTTTCTAAATTATCTTTTTGGATATGTTCTTTTAATAATATTTACACTTTTTGTATAGATTGTATAGACTTGTACAACAAATTGCATGTCTCTTGTCTGTTCATTGCCACTCAAATTCGTGATCGTTTGTCAGAGATTATCTTTTTTTGTTTGAATGAGGTGTAATAGGTGCGTCGTCGATCTCAGGTTGTACTATTTTGTAATCCAAAAAACAACCTTCAAAGTACGGCTAGGACTTCTTCTCATAAAACATCCTTGTCTGGAGAAAACTTTCCGTCAAACCCTTTCATAATATCGTACGTATATAAAAATTGCAGTGCTTTTTTGACTTCAGCTGGATACGCTCCAATATCAGTATAATCAATAGTTTTTGTGTTTAGTGGTAGTAAGTTTGATGTCAAAGAGAGTTTTTGTATTGCTCTATGAATGATAAGTGCAAATTCGTATCTTTGTAGTTTTTGTGTTGGAGAAATACGTCATTTATATCATGCGACTATACCAGCATTATACAAAAACGTAATAGCATTTTTATATTCAGATTGCGTTGGCATATCTGCAAAAATACTGTTTGAAGTGCTTCAAGTGTTTGTACTTGTACGATTTGTGAGTGGGTTGCGCGTGTAGCGTTGTATTTCTTGCAGACTTTGGGAGTGAGAATAGTATGGTTGAAACGGACTATCAAGTGTATCACATTGGATGTGTAAATGGAATTGCGTAGAGTTTCATGTTGAACCGCAACTTGCGATTGTATCTCATTTGTTGATTTTTTGTCAGACAGTCACATACATGTCTTGACAATGTTCATATGACCAATATCCACTATCTGATTTGATAACAACACAATTTCATTCGTTTTTTGAAAATCCGTCTCGCTTTTTGACTCTCGTTACAACGCCATTTGTTCGAGAAACGATGGGTGTATGTTGTGGTAAAATTATATCCACTCCATGATGTGTTCCAGCTCCGACATTCCAAAAAAAATAGTCGCATGTTCGCAATGTTGGCAACAAAAGTTTCGCAGAAACGAGATTTGGATGTGTACTATCATTTGCTAGCGTACGTGCATCTTGTCAGGCAAATTTTTTGATTATGTCTGGTTGTAGATATTGCAAAAAAGAGTCGAAACTGACTCGTGTGGATGTGTCGAGTGCGTGATACGATTGAGACATGATATTTGTGTAGTTTTGAGATGTGAACGATGGTACCAAAAACATTGTATTCAAAAAGAGAATAAATACTAATACACCCATATTAATGCTGTTTGAAGTAAATGCAAATTTGTTATTTTCTTGAGAATAATTGTTTACACTTTGTAGAGAATTATGATATGGTTTTTGTCTCTCTTGCAATTGTAGGTCACTTTGCTATACTAAAGATGTACTTTTATAAAAAAAAATCTTATGACACGTATAACTATGATGATGAATATGATGTTTTAGCTGTCCGTGAGATAGGATTTTTTTCAAAACCTTTTTCACGTATTCGTATGTGAAGGAGGTTTTTTTATACGCTAATTTTTGTTATGAATTGATCACATGCTAAAAATGCTTCATCGCAGGTTCCTCAAACGCTCGTGCATATCAATGATGTTGTTGCTCTACATGATACGTCTGTGGCAAGGTTGATTTGTCAGTATAGTTCTTTGTGTTATGCTTTGGGTATACAATGATCAACTATAGACTTTGTTGGTATTCGTTCTATGATCGACGATGTCGAGACTTGAAATGTACTTCGCAATTATCTTCTGGAACATACCAATGTATTGCAAGGCAAAACCATTATGGTGAACTGTGCATCGAGGTCCAAACACAAGAATTCTGGTAATGCCAAATGAAGTACGTGTTTGCTAGCAAAAATCAAAGATAGAGGTTGTACCGTTGTGTGAGTTGATGATGCTGTTTTTGCACAGATACGTGATTTGATTGATGATATCAAAGTAGTTCATTGATGTACAATAGCAAAACATACGATTGATGATATTTCTCAGTGATCGCAGTTTAGATCTTTGGAATATCGACCCACTGTCCAGTGTTTACATACTGTCTCTGGTGAAAATAATTTGCATGTCTCTGCTTTTTCTGTGTGAGAGTTGCCATCACCGGCTTCTTTTGCTACAACATGAGAACAACAAGCAATCCCGAATCTTCCTGCTCCAACGCCATGATTACATATGTCTTCGGTGTTGTTTCAATCCGTATGACAAATAAAAAAATTTTTTACTGACTGGAGCGTACGTACACCAAACTTTGTTGTCTGATGTGTTACCCAAGTACAAACGACGTATATCGTAGCATCTTGTGAAAATAACTGACATGTTCGACAAGTTATTGTTGCCCACGAACAAGACCTTGTATTGTTGTTGCCATATATTACATGATGTTGGAGTATTTCTCATGAAGATGTACAAACCATTGCTTCAATGTCTACGTGTTCGCAAACATATGTTGATTGATATTTTGTTACTTTGTGACATGTTGTTGATACAACAAACTTTACAAAGATTGATGTAGATCTACACTCACCAAAGATATGACCATGACAACTGCTTGTAGTTGATAGAGATAAATTTGGAAATACCAAGTGTCTCAGTACGTATGCAGATGGTATTGTCTGACTTTTGTCGCGATTGGATGCTCAATTGTGAGATAGTTTGCATTTTGAGACAAGCATGTATTGAAGTGACGATGGGTTTTGTGTACAATCACTTTCGGATATGACTTCCAAAAAGTGTTGTCGAAATGGTTCAAGTCGTTGACCAAATTGAGAAATTTGTATCGAACTGAACAGATCTTTTGATACGACATTTACCAAACGAGAACGAGTACAGACATTGCCTATTGGTACTCTGATCGATGTATCTACTTCATAACTATACCAAACGAGAAAAGAGTCAGTTTTTAATTTTTTTAGAGTATTTATGACACATACGAAAAAGAAGTTTTATGTCACAACGACCTTGCCATACGTCAACGCGCAACCTCATATTGGGCATGCGTTGGAATTTGTGCAAGCGGATGTGATTGCTCGTTGGAAAAGACAAATCTTATGAACAGAACAGGTGTTTTTTAATGTAGGGACTGATGAACATTGACTCAAAATATACGAAAAAGCAGCAGAACATTCTATGGATGTTGCTGAGTTTGTTGCAGAAAATGCACAAACATTTATAGATTTTTGTAAGGATTTTGCTATTTCGTATGATAATTTCTATAGAACGTCTCTTGTGTCTCATACTCCAGTTGCACAGACGTTTTGGCAAAAAAGTAATGCTGCGTGAGATATTTACAAAAAAAAGTATACATGAAAATATTGTGTCTGATGTGAAAGCTTTAAAACTCCAAAAGAACTTGTTGATGGAAAGTGTCCTGACCACAACAAAGAACCAATCGATTTTGATGAAGAAAATTATTTTTTTCGTTTGTCTTCACACAAAGAAGCATTACTTGCTTACATAGATTCTCATGAGGATTTTATTCTCCCGCATACAAAACGTGAAGAACTTAGAAATTTTGTCAAAGATATGAATGATATTTCTATTTCGAGACACAAACAAAATCTTCCTTGGTGAGTTGCTGTTCCTTGAGATGATGAACAAGTGATGTATGTTCGATTTGATGCATTGACCAACTATGTAGGTGCAATAGGGTTTCCAGATGATCAAGAACAATTTGATTCGTATTGGCCATGAGTACAACTTTGCGGTCCAGATAATTTGAGATTTCAATGAGCTATTTGGCAAGGAATGCTTGCATCTGCTGGTTTGGATTTTACAAAACATATTTTGGTTCATGGAATGATTTTGTGACCAGATGGGAACAAAATGTCTAAAACACTTTGAAATACGATTTCACCATTTGATCAGTTGCACAAATATGGAGCAGAAGCAGTCAGATTTTATATGTTGGCTGGATTACCAACCTATGGTGACGCTTCGTACAAAGAAGAAGATCTTGTAAATTTATATAACTGATGTCTTGCAAATACATTTGGAAATCTACTCAACAGAGTTATCCATCTTGCAACCAAAAAAGACGTCAACCTCAACCAAGAACATCACGTTCAATGAGAGTTAGCTACTGATATTGCGCAAGCCTCCAAAAATATTGCTGACCATTATGAACGTTTTGCATTGTATAATGCCGTCAACGAGACACATAAATTGGCATTGGCGTGAAACAAATATATTGATGACAAAAAACCACGAGATGCATCTTGTTCTCAAGAAGAAGTCGTTACAATCCTTTTGGATATTGTTGCTTTGTTGCGTGTTGTTATACAATTTTATACTCCGGTCTTGCCATATAGTTGTCAAAAAGCTCTCGAAGCATTGGATTCTCAATCAAAAATTGTACTGTTTGAAAAAATCACACTAACTGAATAACCTAGAGTCTTCTATCTTCCTTCATTTCACTTTCGTACATATATGTCAGATTATCTTTTTTATACATCATTTGGACAAGAGACATTTGTTGAAATTCCAAAGATAAAGTGATCAAAGTTTTTGGCATATGGTCAACGTGTTGTACATCGCGACGAAGCACTCGCATATTTGCAGTCTATTCGTGATCTTCACCCTCAAGCAACGCATCACTGCTATGCATATCGCGTATGAGTTCGTAGTGATACATCATTGTTTTGAGAAGTAAGTTTAGATCATGAATATATATTTGCAAGTGATGATTGAGAACCTTGAGGATCTGCTGCATATCCAATCAAAAATACTATCGTCTGACACAATGTACATAATTGTATTGTTGTGGTTGTGAGGTATTATGGGGGAGTAAATTTGGGTATTGGATGATTGGTACAAGCGTATGGCGATGCTACAAAATCTTGTCTTTTGCCAAAGTATCTTGTACAGGTTCCTTTACAAACAAACGTCTATGTTATTTGTACTTATGATCAAATCTCTATTGTGATGCATGTTGCATCTTTGTATAAGGCCCATATTGTATCACAACGTTGCGATATAGAAACAACAATCTTTTTGTCTCTCAATAGTTGAGTTGTTAATGACTTTGTTTCAGCGTGTTGAGAACAACAAATATTAGTGCATTTTTCCAATGAGTAAGCGTGCTTTGTAATGCTTGAGAACTAAACTATTGCAGGATTGTTTATAATTATCTATGTAATTTTTTGCAATTGTATACATTTTGATTAGAATATATACATACACAAAGTATATGCATTTTTTTATAAAAATCTATTGACATTATAAAATGTATGTATATATAATCATTGTGTCATAACGTACATATCACATTTTATCTCTTTGATATATCCGAATGGAATTTCAATTTCAAGCTAAACAATTCAAAGAAAAAACAGAAAAACAACTACTCAAACAACAAATTGATGGTTTCTTGTTTTGTGTAAACGTATTCGTAAACAAAATTACAGAAACAGCAGGTGACCATGAGGCAATGGATGATATCGATACTCTCAAAAGAGATCTACAATCAATCAAAGACAAAATGGACACATTGTCAATTGAAGAGTTGAACAAAACAATCTCTTTTTTGGAAGAAACATTGCAAGAAATTGCTATGGCATTCGCAGCACTAACAAAAGAAATTAGAGTTGTAAATCAATGAGCAAGAATGAAAAAAAGTGTTTTTAGTACACACACCATCAACGGAAAAAATGATGATGAATAAATAAAAACACAAAACTGTTTGTTATGAGGAGGTGTTTGCACCTCTTTTTCTTATACCAATTATTAATTTATACATGTTTCGTGACGTACCAATACGTACATCTTTGTCTTCAGAATCTCCGCTTACTCTTTTGAAATTGTATCGTGAGACTCTCAAAAAAAATGAACATTCTTGTTTTTTGATCCAGACATTGGATATGAAAAATAGACTAGATGTCTGACAAATTATGATAGAAATAACATCGTTTGTACATAGCTTTTTGCAAGAGGATGATACGAATATATTTGAATGTTTTGAAGCTGATGGTTGATCTCAATTTGTAAGAAATATAACTCTTGCATTTACTGAGATTGATAAAGTAAAAAATGAAGTATCCTTATCAATACCAGTTTATTATGTCGTATGAGAAGATAAAAACACTCAAGAAACTATCTTAAAGACAATGTCTACTAGATATAGTATCAAAAAGTCTGATATTCATATACAAAATTATGAGTGATATGTTGTTTTGAAAATGCATTCCAAAGTACCAATTCACAATTGAGAAAAGAAATATGATATCCACTCTATAAAACACGCTGACGAAATCGGTACTGTATTGGATACATGAATGTCTGACAAAAACTATACTCAGTTATGTATCTGTATCTATTCAGATCTACAAAAATAAAAATATTCAAGAAAATAAAAAATCCGACTCTTAACAAGTTGGATTTTTTTTGTTATCTTCATATCATCATAGTTGTCATAACGTTCAATCTGGTAAATATATCAGAAAAAGTCATATTACTATAGAAATAATGAATGAAATCACTGGATATTCTACAAAAAAATACATATCAAGAATTCCCCATGTACCTCTCCAAAAAAATACAGCTCATAATGCTAGAACAACATTTGGAACAAAATCTGTTCTCATATATAATGAGAGATTTTTTGATATCTTTTTTCGAAATTTTGACATATACATTGTTTTTCATTAAATTGTAAATTTACTAGTATTATAAAAAATAGACAAAATCTGTCATTTTTTACTATATAGGAAATTCTAAAAACAAAAGTTGAAGAAAAAAGGTGATATTTTCAAAGTACAGAATATGTTGAGAGGTGTAATTTAAAGATGCTTTTCCTACTTTTTCTTTTTAAGTAA